>Ga0213835_100679_pt1 | contig 28591 bp, 28 predicted proteins | sample SWPATP01_FD_160576 | JGI IMG/M metagenome (GOLD analysis project Ga0213835, IMG submission 160576) | Coastal seawater microbial communities from Marineland, Florida, United States - SWPA TP0 #1 | ecosystem: Environmental > Aquatic > Marine > Coastal | place: USA: Florida | collected 2016-08-05 | reverse complement strand
AAGGCGAACAGGCCCGCCCAGGCGATGATGAACAGGATCAGCACCGAAGAGACGACGGATTTTTCCAGGATCGGCAGCAGGTTGCGCCAGCCCAGCTCGCGGTGGATGAACATGCCCACGAACAGCGCATAGGCGACCGCGACGGCCGACGCCTCGGTCGGGGTGAACACCCCGCCATAGATGCCGCCCAGCACCACAACCGGCATCATCAGCGCCCAGAACGCGCTGCGAAATGCCGGCCAGGGCTTGAGCCCGGTGACCGCGTCGGCCTTTCCGTTGCCGGTCACCCGCGCCCAGATCAGCACATAGGCCACCAGCGCCGCGCCGATCAGCAGCCCCGGCCCGAAGCCGGCGATGAACAGCTCGCCGATCGAGACGTCGGCGGCAACGCCATACAGGATCAGCGGGATCGACGGCGGGATGACGATGCCAAGTTCGGCCGAACTGGCCTGGAGCGAGGCCGTCCAGGGCTTGGGATAGCCCGCCTTGACCAGCGCCGGGATCATGATCGCGCCGATCGCGAAGGTGGTCGCGGTCGACGAGCCCGAGACGGCGGCGAAGAACATGCAGGTGACGACGCAGGTCGCCGCCAGCCCGCCCTGGGTGTTGCCCACCAGCACCCGCGCGAAATCGACCAGCCTGCGCGAGATGCCGCCGGTGTTCATCAGGTTGCCGGCCAGGATGAAGAACGGGATCGCCACCAGCGGGAACTTGTTGAGCGACACGTAAAGCTGCTGGCCGATGATGACCGGGTTGACCGCCCCCATCACCTGGATGCCGAAGATCGAGGCCAGCCCGATCGAAACGGCGATCGGCACGCTGAGCACGAACAGCGTGCACATCACCACCACGAGGGAATGCGCGACCATGGCTCAGGCCTCCGGCGTGGGCTTGGGTGGCGGGTCAAGGTGATGGGCGATGACCGCCAGCATCGCAAAGACCGACCCGACCGGGATCGACAGGAAGGCCCACATCATCGAGATGCCAAGCGTCGGGTGGATGTTGACCTGCGCGCGGGCGGCCATCGCCCAGCCGTACCAGAACATGTGCCCCAGCAGGATCAGCACGCAGGTCAGGATGAACCAGCGCAGCGCGGTTTCCCAGCGGCCCTTGGCCATGGTCGCGAGGATGTCGATCGACACCAGCGCGCCACGCCGGAAGGTGACGGCGATGCCGAGGTAGACCATGTAGATGATCGCCATCTGCAACACCGGTTCGGTCCAGGAAGTGGGCTGGCGGATCACGTAGCGCATGACGATCTGGTAGCAGGCAAGCACCGCCGCCAGCGCCAGCGCCCCGCAGGAAAACAGGGTGACCGCGCGGGTGGTGACGTGTTCGACAGCCAGGAAGCCTTTGCGCAGGGCGGCGAGCATGAACCCGGTTTTCCGTTCGTGGGGTTGCCGGCGGCTGGGGATGTCCCGGCCGCCGGTCGTGTTCGGTCGGGCTACTCGAAATTGGCGATGCGCGCGATGTTCTCGGCGCCCAGCTCCTGCCCGAACTGGGCAAAGGCGGGGGCCAGCGCATCCATGAAGCCGCCGTGGTCGAAGGTTTCGGTGATGGTCATGCCGCGCTCGCGCAGGGTGTCGAGCGCCGCGCCATCCTGTGCGTCCGTCGCAGCCCGCATTACCGGGATCGACTCGCGCGCGGCCTGCATCAGGATTTCCTGATCCTCGGCCGACAGCCGGTTCCAGGTGTCCTGCGAGGCCGCAAACAGCGCCGAGGCCATCAGGTGCCCGGTCAGCGTCAGGTCCGACTGCACCTCGTAGAAGCGGCTGGCGACATGGATCGACAGCGGCTGCTCGTTGGCCTCGACCACCCCGGTCTGCAGCGCGGCGTAAAGCTCGTTGAAGCCGACGACGGTCGGCTGGAAGCCCAGCGCGCGATAGGCCGCAAGGTGGATCGGGTTGTCCTGCGACCGCAGCCGCACGCCCGCCAGCGCCGGCACCGTATCGAGCGGGCGGTTGGCGGTCATGTGGCGAAAGCCGATGTCGCCCCAGGCCATCCCGATCAGGCCGCGCTCGGGCATGGCGGCCAGCAGTTCCTCGCCGATCTCGCTGTCCAGCACCGCGCGCGCATGCTCCAGGTCACGGAACAGGAACGGGATGTCGAGGATGCGCATCGCGGGCACGAACGGCCCCACGGCCGCCGACGAGGTCACCATCAGGTCGACCGAGCCGATCTGCGCGCCCTCGATCATGTCGCGCTCGTTGCCCAGCGCGCCGGCGGGAAATACCTGCACGGTGATGCGTCCGTTGGTGCGCTCGGCCACGAGGCCCGCGAAATGCTCGGCCGCAAGGTGATAGGGCGAGGTCGTGGAGATGTTGTGGCCCAGCCGCAGGGTCTGCGCCTGTGCGGCGGTCCCGGCGAGCAGAAGTGCGGCGGCGCCGGCGATCACAAAGTATTTCATGGTCGGTTCCTCCCTTGAAAGGTTGCGGGCGCGTGTCGTGGCGCGGGCGCCCTCCGCGACGTTCGGGATGAGGTCGCTCCGCGTCATGGATCGAGGCTCACCCAGGTGGCGTTCTGTGCGGACGAACGCTGGCAGGCGGCGATGAACGCCATCCCGCGCAGCCCGTCCTCGATCGTGGGCAGGTGGTTTTCCGGCTGCGGCCCGCCCGCGCCATGCGCACGGATCGCCCGGGCCGCCTCGGCGTAAAGGTTGGCGAACCCCTCCAGATAGCCCTCGGGGTGGCCGGCCGGCACACGGGTCAGCGGCTGCATCGCCGCAGGCATGCCGGCGCCGTTTCGGGTCAGCAGGCGGCGCGGCTCGCCATACGGTGTGAACCAAAGCCGGTCGGGGGCCTCCTGGTCCCATTCCAGCCCGCCCTTGTCGCCATGCAGGCGCAGTCGCAGCCCGTTCTCGCGGCCCACGGCGACCTGGCTGGCCCACAGCTGGCCGCGCACGCCCCGCTCCAGCCGCAGCAGGACATGGGCGTTGTCGTCGACCTGCCGGCCCGGGACGAAGCTGTGCAGGTCGGCCGCCAGCGCCTCGATCCGCAGGCCGGTAACGAACTCGGTCAGGTTGAAGGCATGGGTGCCGATGTCGCCCACCGCACCGGCACCGGCGCGGGCAGGATCGGTGCGCCAGTCGGCCTGCTTGAAGCTGACATCCTCGGTCAGCCAGTCCTGCGCATATTCGACCTGAACCACCCGCAGCGCGCCCAGCGCGCCCTCCGCGACCATCGCCCGCGCCGCCCGGACCATCGGATAGGCGGTGTAGTTGTGGGTCAGGAAGAACAGCGCCGACGACTGCGCCGCGGCCTCGGCCATGGCGCGGGCCTGCGCGGCGGTGGCGGCCAGCGGCTTGTCGCAGATCACATGGATGCCGCGCGCCAGAAACGCCTGCGCGGGGGCCGCGTGCATGTGGTTGGGGGTGACGATCGCCACCGCCTCGATGCCGTCCGGGCGGGCGGCCTCGGCCTCGGCCATGGCGGCGAAGTCGTCATGGATGCGATCCTCGGCCAGCCCCAGCGCCCGGCCCGAGGCGCGCGCCCGCAAGGGGTCCGATGACAGCGCCCCGGCCACCAACGCGAACTGCCCGTCCAGCCGCGCCGCCATCCGGTGCACGGCGCCGATGAAGGCGCCCTCGCCGCCGCCGACCATTCCCAGCCGGATCGGGGGCAGGGCAGGGGGGACGGTCGCCGCCATGGCTCAGCTCCCCAGCCCCAGCAGCCGTCGGTTGGCGGCGCGGTCGGTGGCGACACCGGCGAAATCGTCGAAAGCGCGGTCGGTCACGCGGATGATGTGGTCGCGTACAAAGCGCGCGCCCTCGCGTGCGCCGTCCTCGGGGTGCTTGAGCGCGCATTCCCACTCGACCACCGCCCAGCCCGCGAAATCCATCGCGGCGAGCTTGGAAAAGATCGCGCCGAAATCCACCTGCCCGTCGCCGGGAGAGCGGAAGCGGCCGGCCCGATCGACCCAGGACTGATAGCCGCCATAGACGCCTTGCCGCCCGGTCGGGTTCAGCTCGGCATCCTTGACGTGGAACATCCGGATGCGGTCGCGGTAGATGTCGAGGTGATCGATATAGTCGAGCCCCTGCAGCAGGTAATGCGACGGGTCGTACAGCATCGTCGCGCGCGGGTGCCCGCCGACCCGGTCCAGGAACATCTCGAAGGTGATGCCGTCGTGCAGGTCCTCGCCGGGGTGGATCTCGAAGGCGATGTCGACGCCGTTGTCGTCGGCCGCGTCAAGCAACGGGCGCCAGCGGCGTGCCAGCTCGTCGAACGCCTCCTCGATCAGCCCGGCGGGACGTTGCGGCCAGGGGTACAGGTAGGGCCAGGCCAGCGCGCCGGAAAACGCCGCCATCGCGGGGCAGCCCAACCGGCGCGACGCGACCAGCGCCTTGCGGACCTCGACCACCGCCCATTCCTGCCGAGCGGCGGGGTTGCCCCGCACCTGCGGCGCGGCGAAGGCGTCGAAGAGCGTGTCATAGGCCGGGTGCACGGCCACAAGCTGGCCCTGCAGATGGGCCGAAAGCTCGGTTATCTCGATCCCGTTCTCGCGCGCCAGGCCGGCGATCTCGTCGCAATAGTCCTGGCTCTCGGCCGCCAGCGTCAGGTCGAACAGGCGCGCATCGCCGCTGGGCACCTGCACGCCGAGATAGCCGCAGTCGGCCGCCCAGGCCGTGATCGACCGCCAGTCGTTGAACGGCGCCGTGTCCCCGGCGAATTGTGCCAGAAACAGCGCCGGCCCCTTGAGGGTGCGCATCGTGATCCTCCCCTCGGCCTCTTGTCGGGCCGTTGAAATCGATTACACGTTGCAGCCTACACCGGCTGTATTCGATTACAAGACCTTTTTCCGGCTGCCGAGATGTGTTTGATACCGTATCGGGGAAGGGCCGCGCATGGACCGATTTACGCCACGGATCAGGGATGTCGCGCGGGTCGCGGGCGTGTCGACCGCGACCGTCAGCCGCGCGCTGTCCAAGCCCGACGTCGTCTCGCCCGAGACGCTCGAGACGGTGCTCGCCGCCGTGGCGCAGACCGGCTACACGATCAACCACGCCGCCCGGAACCTGCGCCAACAGCGCACGATGAGCGTCGTGGCACTGGTCCCCAACCTTGCCAACCCGTTCTTCTCGCGCATCCTCGCGGGGATGTCCGCGGTGCTCGCGCAGGCCGGATACAACCTGCTCGTGGTCGATACCGAAGGGCCGGGCGTGGACCGCCACATCGTCCGTACGCTCGATCGCTCGCGCGCGGACGGGTTGATCGTGTTCGACGGGCTGCTCCCGCCCGAAGACCTTCGCCCACACCGGTTGCGCCCGCCGCTGGTCATGGCCTGCGAATGGATCGAGGGCCTTGCCGCCCCGCGCATCCGGATCGACAACGCCGCCGGTGCGGGGCTTGCCATCGCCCATCTGGTGCGGCTGGGCCACCGGCGGATCGGCCATCTGCTGGGTCCCGAGGCGAACGTGCTGGCCCGGGCCCGCGCCGACGGGGTGCGCCGGGAACTGGCCGCGCACGGCCTGCCGGTCCGGCCCGAGTGGTTCCTGCCCGGCGACTTCTCGCTCGAGTCCGGGCGTCGCGGCGCCCGCGACTGGATCGCCATGGCCGAGCGTCCGACCGCCATGTTCTGTGCCAGCGACCAGATGGCCTGCGGCTTCATCGCCGAGGTGCAGCGCCGCGGCTTCCGCGTGCCGCAGGACGTCTCGGTCGTGGGCTTCGACAACATCGACCTCGTGGATCACATCACCCCGGCCCTGACCACCATCCGCCAGCCGCGCTGGTCGATCGGCGAAACTGCGGCCCGGGTGATGATCTCGCTGATGGCCGATGCGGCGGCGCAACCGTGCGACACCGTGCTGCCGGTCGAACTGATCGAGCGCGACAGCACGTCCGCACCCGCCTCTGACTGACCGCAAGAGCGTCTCGGCCTCAACCTCTGTCGGCCGCTGCCGACGCCCGTGGCAAGACGTAACGGAGCGCTCGGGCAGGGATTGAGTTGGCGGTGGTGTCAGACCAGTTCGAACCAGTCTCGGCTAGGGCAGGGGGACTGCCCCTAATTCCGTGCAGAGACCACGCCACGCGGCGAGAGCGGCGGCGCGCTTGGCCTTGAAAAGGTGTCTGCTGGAGAGGCTGCGATCCGTGTTGAAGTGGTTGGTGACGGAAGCGTGGATGGAGGCGAATTTCTGCAAACTTCGCATGCGCCGGAACCGCAGCTGAACCGCGCCGGGTTTGCCGGAGGCTGCGATGGCGAAGCGGAAGCGTGGTTCGAGCAAGGCACTGAGGGCGCCCCTTCGGTCGCCTGGACGGCCGGGCGTGGCGAAGCGGGAGGATCGTCGGCAGTTCTGGCGGGCGATTGCGGCGGGGCAGACTAGCGAGGATGCGGGGCGGGACGCGGGCGTGGCCCCGGCGGTAGGGTCGCGTTGGTTCAGGGAGGCCGGCGGCATGCCACCATCGCATCTGGCCTCGTTGGCGCGACCGCTCTCGGGGCGCTATCTTGCGTTCACCGAGCGCGAGGAGATCGCGCTGCTGCGCGCCCAGGGCCACGGCGTGCGGGAGATCGCGCGTCGAGTAGGTCGGTCGCCCTCGACCATCTCGCGCGAGCTACGCCGGAATGCAGCGACCCGCAGCGGCGGCTTGGATTATCGCGCGATGACCGCGCAATGGCATGCGGAGCGGGCTGGCCAACGACCACGTCCGACAAAGCTCGAACGCCATGTTGACCTGCGCCGCTATGTTGAGGACCGTCTCGCCGGTGTGATTGCCCGTCTCGATGGTCAGCCTGTGCCGGGACCAGACGTGCCTTGGACAAAGCGCCGCTCGGTCCAGCGTCAGCATCGACGGTGGGGCAAAGCCTGGAGCCCCGAGCAGATTTCAGCCAGACTCAGGATCGACTTCCCCGAGGATGAGACGATGCGTATCTCGCACGAGGCGATCTACCAAGCCCTCTACATACAAGGCCGCGGCGGGCTACGCCGGGAGCTGAGCGCCTGCCTGCGCTCGGGGCGTGCGCTCCGGGTGCCGCGGGCGCGTCGGAGCGGGCGGGGCAAATCCTTCGTCACCCCGGAGATCATGATCTCCGAACGCCCCGCCGAGATCGAGGACCGGGCGGTGCCGGGGCATTGGGAGGGTGATCTGATCCTGGGACTGAACGCCTCTGCGATCGGGACGCTGGTAGAACGAACGACGCGGTTCACGATGCTGCTTTACCTCCCACCCATGCCGGAGCATCGAACGGGTCCGCGCGCAAAGAACGGCCCCGCCCTCGCGGGTCGCGGAGCCGAAGCCGTGCGCGACGCCATCGCCGCGACGATCATGACGCTTCCCACGTATCTGCGGCGGTCTCTGACTTGGGATCAGGGGGCCGAGATGGCACGGCACGCCGATCTGCGCATCGCGCACGATCTTCCAGTCTACTTCTGCGACCCGCAAAGCCCTTGGCAACGCGGGACGAACGAGAACACCAACGGGCTCCTGCGCCAGTACTTCCCGAAAGGAACCGACCTATCCCTGCACGGCTTAGACGAACTGGGGGCCGTCTCCGCCGCGCTCAATGGAAGACCGCGTAAAACGCTTGGGTGGAGGACACCGGCCGAGGCACTGGACGAGCTACTCAACAAAGCGCAAAATGCCAGCGTTGCGACGACCGGTTGAGACCGCCTTGGCAGCCCCTGTCGCTGTGGTGGACCAGTCCCATGCCCTTTCCGGGGCGGCGATCATGCACCGCCTGTTCCAGGGCATCGAGGACGAAACCCGCATGCGCCGAGGTGCTGACGCGCCAGCCGACGATCTTGCGGGCGTAAGCGTCGATCACGAAAGCCACGTAGACGAAGCCCTTCCAGGTGGTGACATAGGTGAAATCGCTGACCCAGAGCATGTTCGGCGCGGGCACCCGGAACTGGCGGTTGACCTTGTCCAGCGGACACGGCTGCTTCTTGTCGGGGATCGTGGTCCTGTGTGGCTTGCCGCGGATAATCCCCTGAATATCCATTTCCTTCATCAACCTCGCGACCGTGCAGCGGGCGACGTCGAACCCCTCGCGGCGCAGTTAGTGCCAGACCTTGCGCACGCCGTAGACGCTCCAGTTGTCCTCGAGGACGCGTTTGATCTCGGCGCGCAGCTCGTCGTCCCGGCGCGCGCGAGCGGACCGCCGGGCTGGATCGGCCCGCTTTGCCAGGTGATCATAGTAGGTGGACGGGGCGATCGGCAGCACGTCGCAGATCGGCCTTCGCCATCGGGCTCGAACCGATGGCGCCGCGATGGCTCAGCCCCGTGTTCACCTCGATGGTCGTCGATGAACCCGACCATCACTTCGACCGGCGGTCGAGCTCCGCCATCGCAAAATAAGCGCTCGCCTTCCTGAGGATCTCGTTCGCCTGGCGCAGTTCCCGGTTCTCGCGTTCCAGCGCCTTCATGCGGTCGGCCATCTCGGTCGGGATGCCCGCGCGCCGGCCGCTGTCGACCTCGGCCTTCTTGACCCAGTCGTTCAGGGTCTGCGGCGTGCAGCCAATCTTCGCCGCGATCGACATCACCGCCTGCCAGCGTGACGCGTGCTGACCCTCGTTGTCGAGAACCAGCCGCACGGCCCGCTCACGCACCTCAGGAGAAAACTAGTTCGATGTCTTGCTCATGATGCTCCATCCTACTCAAGAGTTGGAGCCTCCGGCAAACCCGGCGCGGTTCAGGGCTTTGCCTGCGCATCCACGACCTACGGGCCGGAGCGGATCATCACGCCAGCGGCAGCCGCCAGCGCCGCGGTGGCCGCCGCCGCCTCACGCGCCGGTGCGGTCCCGCGCGGCGTCAAGCAGCGCCATCCATGCCCCCATGTAGGCCCCGTGGTCGTGGAAGGTGCGCCCCGAAACAAGGTTGCCGTCGATAACGCACGGCGCGTCCACATAGATCCCGCCGCAGATTTCCAGGTCGAACCGGCACTTGGCCACAGTCGCCATCCGCCGGCCTTTCACGCAATCGGCGCGGGCCGGGATCTCGACACCGTGGCAGACGCTGGCCACCGGCTTTCGGGCGTCGAAGAAGGCACGGGTGATTCGGATGAGGTCGGGATCGTCCCGGATGTACTCCGGTGCCCGACCTCCCGAAAAGAAGATGCCGAGGTAGTCATCGGGTTCGATCTCGGAAAAGGCCACATCGGCCCTGATGCGGTAACCTTCCCATTCGCGGGTGATCGTCCAGCCCGGGCGCACCTCGTGCATCACCATCTGGAACTCGCGCCGCTCGGGCCCGGCGATCACAGGGCGATAGCCGCCCTCCTGCAGCCGGTAGAAGGGATAAAGCGTGTCCACCGTCTCGCTGGCATCGCCGACGATGATCAGGACGGGCGGGCGGGCGTCTGTGGTCATGGCGGGGCCTTTCAGGCTGGGGGAAAGCGAGCGATGTGCTCGGACACGACGGCATCAAAGTTGTCGTCGCCAACAAAACCCAGCGCCAACGCACGGTCGACGACAAATGCGGCTGGCCAGCTTTCGACGATGGCCGCGATACGCGGATCGGGTACGGTGCGGACGCGTGCGCGGGCAGCGGGTCCGCCAAGGCGGGCGAGACTGTCGAGCATCCCGGCTACTGTCACGGTCATTCCCGGCAGGTTGATGGCCGTGCCAGCCCCCATGTCAGGCGCATCCAGCGTCAGGGCATGGACGAGGTTCGCGGTCACCGTCGCTGGCGCGCTGATCCACAGGCGCAGGGTTTCAGGCACCGGCAGCGCAGCCTCGGTCCCCGCAAGCGGCTCGCGGATGATCGAGGAGGCAAAGGAAGAGGCGGCGGCATTGGGCCGGCCCGGCCGGACGACCACCGTGGGCAGTCGCAGCGACACCCCGCGCACGAACCCCTTGCGGGTGCAGTCGGCGACTAGCAGTTCTGACATCGCCTTTTGCGCGCCATAGGACGACCGGGGGTTCAGCGCCTGACCTTCAGGCACGGGATCTGTGAGGGCGCCGCCGTAGACGGCAAGGGAGCTGGCAAAGACAAGGCGCGGGGGGACGGCAAGGCGGCGGCAAGCGTCTAGCACCGCCCGCGTGCCGTCAAGGTTCACCCGCATGCCGGTGTCGAATTCTGCCTCGGCCTGGCCACTGACGACGGCGGCCAGGTGGACGACCGCCGCGACTTCGCCCTGAATGGTGCGGGCAATGACGCCTGGATCGGTCGCATCGCCCACGACCGAGGACACACGCGGATCGGTCACGGGGCAGGCCGCGAGGTCTAGCGACATGATCCTGTCGAACCTGGGCAGATCCGGGCGCCGTACGTCCTGCGCCGCCAACAACGCGCGGACAAGCTCGGTACCCAGAAACCCCGCGCCGCCGGTGATGATGATCTTCATGGCCCTCCCCCCGTGCGTCAGGCTGCCCGGAACGGCGCATCCTGCGCCAGCCCCATGGGTGACGGGACGAATAGCCGCGCATCCATCGTGCGAAGGTCCGCTGCGATGCGCGGGCGGAATGCCATATGCGCAAACACATCGCGTTCAAGATCGATGCCCGGCGCGATCTCGATCAACTCCAGCGCGCCTTCGGTCACGCGAAACACCGCGCGTTCAGTCACGAACAATGCCACGCGCCCCTCGGTGGCGGCGTAGGGGCCGCTATAGCAAACCTGCTCGATTCGCTCGACGAACTTGCGATTGCGACCTTCCGCTTGGATGTGCAGCTTACCGCCAATCGTCTCGACTTTCAGCCCCCCGGCGGTGAAGGTGCCCGAGAACACGACCTTCCTAGCGTTCTGGCTGATGTTGATGAACCCGCCGATCCCGACGATCTTGTCGCCGAACCGGCTGATGTTGACGCTGCCGGTCGGATCGACCTCGGCAAAGGACAGGAAGGCGCAGTCGATCCCGCCCCCGTCGTAGAAGTCAAACTGGTAGGGCTGGTCCACCATCGCGTCATAGTTCTGGGCCGCCCCTGAATCCGGTCCGGTAAGGGGGGCGCCGCCGATGAAACCCTGTTCGTTGGTAAGCACGATCCGATCAAGGATCCGCTCTTCGGCCGCGACGGCTGAAATACCAGTCGAGATCCCCGCGCCAAGGTTGCAGACGTCGCGCGGGCGCAGCTCCATCGCGGCCCGGCGGGCGACGATCTTGCGTTCGGAGAAAGGAAGGGGCCGGATCGTGTCTAGCGGCACGCGCAACTCGCCCGCGTAGGCGGGGTTGTAGTCGGTGGCATAAGTCTGGCGCTGATCTGGGTCGACGACGACGTAATCAACAAGGATGCCGGGGATCTTCACCGCCTTGCCGGGCAGGGTGCCGCGCCGGGCAAGGCGCTTGACCTGCACGACGACGATCCCGCCCGAGCGCCGTGCGGCCTGCGCGGTGGACAGCATCTCGCCGGGGATGGCCTCCTGTTCCATGGTGATGTTACCGTCCTCGTCCGCGGTCGTGCCGCGCAGCAGGGCCACATCGATGGCGAATGGGCGAAAGCGCAGCCATTCCTGCCCGTCGATTTCAATAAGCTCCACCAGATTCTCGCGTGCGGAGGGGCTTTGCCGCCCGCCGCCGTGGCGCGGATCGACAAAGCTGTGCAGACCCGTGCGGGTGATGAGGCCCGGACGTCCGGCCGCGATCTCGCGCATGATCTGGCTCAGGACGCCCTGCGGCAGGGTCCATGCAGCGATCCGGTCGTCGCGGGCCAAATCGATGAAGACGGGCGAGTCGATCAATGCACTGGTGATCAGGCGGCGGACCATGCCCGGACGCGCGAAATGCGCCGCGCCCTTGGCGATCCGGTCGCCGATGCCGACGACATGCACCAGCGTCAGGTCGCGCGGCGTGCCGGTCTGGGCGAATCGCGCGCCCGTTGCGGCGAGGATCGCCTCGGGCACCGCGTGGCCACCGCCCGATCCGCTGACGACGACGCATTTTCCGTCCTGCACAAGCTGCGCCGCCTGCTCCGCGGTGATCACCTGCATGACAATCTCTCTCCCCCCAGCGCCAACCTTGACGGGTCCGCGACTCGCGTGTAAGCGGTTACAAGCAAGCGCGGGCGCCAGCCGATGTCAAGGGCGGCGCGCAGGGCGCGCGGCATGGGTCAGGGGGAGGGCCATCGGCGATGAAATCCGGCCTCGACATGGTTAAGGTTGGCGATTCCTTCAAGTTTGCCAAGACGGTTGGCGAAGTGGACGTGACGCTCTACGCCGGGTTGACCGGCGATTTCAGCGACACCCACGTGAACGAGCAATACATGCAGGAACGGTCGAACCTTGGTCGCCGGATCGCACATGGGGCATTGCTTGTCGGTTACATGTCCACCGCCTCGACCCTCTCGATCGCCCATGTGATCCACGAGGAGGGGCTTAGCGACTTTCCGGTATCGCAGGGCTATGACCGCATCCGGTTCCTCGCGCCGACCTTCTTCGGCGACACGGTGACGACGCACTACGTGGTGGAAAGCGTCGACCGCCAGGCCGGCAAGAGCATTGCTGACGTGCGCTGCATGAATCAGAAGGGCGAATTGCTGGCAGTGGCCAAGCACATCATGCGCTGGGCCACCAAGTTGAACCAAACACAAGCGGCCTGACTCATGGCGTTGCGGGGGCGCGGGCTGCTGGCGATCTGGAACGGGATCGCGCGGGGCCGGGACGATGAGTTTGTCGAATGGCATGTGCGCGAACACATTCCGGAACGGGTTGCGCTGGCCGGGTTCATAAGCGGTCGGCGATATACCGCGATCGACGGGGCGCCGCGGTATTTCAACTTCTACGAGGTCGACAGCCCCGACGTGCTGCGTTCGCCGGCCTATCGCGCGCGGCTTGACGATCCTACGCCCTGGACGCAAAGGGTCGTGTGCGATTTCACCGACACCGCCCGCACGATTTGCCGCGTGGCCGCTACCGGCGGGCGGGGGATGGGCGGACTGGCCGAGGTAATCCGCTTTGCCGCGATGCCTGACGAGGCCGCGGCGCTCGCGCTGGTAGAGGCGCTGTTGCAGGTCCCGGGCGTCGTCGCGGCGCACGCAGCGCTGTCCGATGGCGACTCTGCCCCGCCGACTGCCGAGCTGCGTCTGCGCGGGCGGGCCGATGACGAATGGCCCGCCGTACTGATCGTCGAGGCGGCTGCGCGCGACGCGGCGGCGAGCCTGCGCGATGGGGCGCTGGGCGCGGATGCGCTGGCTGGGGCGGGATGGCCCGCGCCGCAGGGGCGGGGACTTTATGGGCTGGACTTCGCGCTCCACCGCGACAACCTTGGCGGCGACGGCGCGACCGAAGTAAGGGGAGAGCGATGAAATTCTTGCGTTATGGTCCGCCGGGTGCCGAAAAACCCGGGCTGCTGGACGTCGATGGCCGCATCCGCGACCTGTCGGATGTCGTGCCCGACATCACCGGGCAGGCCTTTGCCGATGGTCTGGCCGCCCGGGTCGCTGCGCTCGACCCCGCCGCCCTTCCGCTGGTCGAGGGCGACCCGCGGCTTGGCCCGTGCGTCGGCGATGTGGGCAACTTTATCGCCATCGGTCTGAACTATGCCGACCACGCGCGCGAGACAAACGCGCCGATCCCCGAGGAGCCGATCCTGTTCAACAAGGCGCGGTCCTGCATCATCGGGCCAAATGACGACGTGATCCTGCCCGAGGGCGCGCTCAAGGCCGACTGGGAGGTCGAGATCGCCCTCCTCATCGGTCGCCGCGCATGGCGCGTGTCGCAGGACGAGGCGTCCGTCTGCATCGCGGGCTATTTCGTGTGCAACGACATCTCAGAGCGCGCATGGCAGCTGGAGCGTGGCGGTCAATGGATGAAGGGCAAGTGCGCGCCGGGCTTCGGTCCGATAGGCCCGTGGCTGGTCACCCCCGACGAGGTGGGCGATCCGCAGGATCTGCGCCTGTGGCTCGAGATCAACGGCAAGCGGATGCAGGACAGCACGACACGCAACATGATCTTTCCGATGACCGAACTGGTCAGCTATGCTAGCCAGTTCCTCGCGCTGGAGCCCGGCGACATCATCACCACCGGCACGCCCCCCGGCGTGGGGCTGGGGATGCAGCCGGAACGCTATCTGCGCCCCGGCGATGTCATGCGCCTGTCGGTGGAGCGGCTGGGCATTCAGCAGCAGCGCGTTCTCTGAACGGAGGCCGGCGCCGTGCCCAGAGGCCGACGCAAGGACCCGGAAGGCGAGGGCGCGCAGCGCACGGCACGCCCGGTCGGTCTGCGCGAAGTCGCGGCTCTTGCCAGTGTGTCGACGGCGACGGTCTCGCGCGCGATGAACGCCCCCGAGACCGTCTCGCCCGAGCTGCGGCGCCGCATCCAGATGGTGATCCGGGAAACAGGCTGGGTGCCATCGGGTGCGGCGCGCGCTCTGGCGACGCGGCGCACGTTTACGGTCGGCACCGTCTTTCCGTCACTGGCGCAGGGTCTATTTGCCAATGCTCTCGACGGGTTGCAGGACGAGCTGAATGCGCGCAGCTACACGCTGCTGGTGGCCCACTCCCGCTATTCCTTCGAGGAAGAGCGCCGGCAGGCCATCAAGCTGGTCGAGCGGGGGGTGGACGGACTGGTATTGGTGGGCCGCCAGCGCCCGCCCGAACTGGTGCGTTTTCTCGAAAAGCAGAACGTCCCCTACGTCTGCACCTTCGTCTTCGAGCCGGATGGCCGGGTACCTTGCATCGGCCCGGACAGCTATCGAGCGCTGTATGAGCTGACCGAGTACCTCATCGGGCTGGGCCACCGACGGTTCGGGTTGATCGCTCAGTCGATCGAGGGCAACGATCGGGCACAGGCCCGCTGGAACGGTGTGCATGCCGCACTTGCCGCACGCGGGATCGCGGTCCTCCCGCAGCACGCTCTGCAGGGCCACTGGAGCATTACAGAAGGCCGGCGACTGTTCCGCCAGCTTGTGGCAGGGTACCCGCGCCCGACCGTGGTTATGGGTGGGAACCCGTTCCTTGCGGTGGGCGCGATGCTAGAGGCACTGGCGATGGGCATTCGCGTGCCCGACGAGATGTCGATCGTCGGCTATGACGATATCGAGATCATGCAGGAGATGGCCATTCCCATCACCACCATGCGCGGCCCAAGTGACGAGGTCGGCCGCGAGGCGGCGCGGGTGATCCTGCGGATGATTGCTGGCGAGACCGACGTCGCTTCGGTCGAACTGCCGTCGAAGATGCTGATTCGCGCCTCGACCGCGCCGCCGCCTCGCTGACCGGGTCGGCCCGGTCAGGTGAATGTAACCGATTATCGATCGACTGCCGCCGCTGTCGGGTGGGTATGCGTCAACGCGTGCCAACTCGCCTCATGAAGACATGGAAACTAAGAAATTTTTGTAGAATTCTCCCCCTTTTTCGGCAAGGGCGGTTGACAGGCCGCAGGCGCAATGGCTTGATGTATACGGTTACATCGGGGGGATGTAGCCGGCCGCTCCGGACGGCACCCCGAAACGGCGGGGGCATCCGACACGCGGCCGGGAGGAAACCAGATCGGAGGAGCAAGCATGTTCACCCAAACGCGGCGTGCCGTCCTGGCCGTCATGGCGCTGGCGTTGGCCGGCACCGGCCTTCCCGCCATGGCACAAGACTGGCAACCGACGCAGCCGGTCCGCATCATCGTGCCCTGGGCGGCGGGTGGCGCCACCGACACCATAATCCGCACTGTGGCGGCCGAGTTGACGCAAGCGATGGGCGCCAATTTCGTCGTGGTCAATCAGACCGGCGCACTGGGCACTGTCGGTACCAACGGCGCGCTGGAGGCGCCGCGCGACGGCTATACCTGGACATCAGGTGGGGTACAGGACCTTGGCACCTACGGGGTGCAGGAACTGCTCGACACCGCCATCGAGGACTGGCACTTGTTTATGATCGTGCGCAACGCGCCGGTGCTGACGGTGGGGCTGAACACCCCGTTCCAGTCGGTGCAGGACGTGATCGATTTCATGCGCGAAAACCCCGGACAGCTGACGGTTGGCACCTCGGGCATCCCGTCGACGGCCCACTCGGCGATGCAGGCATTCGCCCAGCATGTCGGGGGCGAGTTCCGCGCCGTCGCCTATGACGGCGGCGATGCGCCGACCATGGTTGCCGTCGTATCCGGCGAGGTTCAGGCCACGACCCAGTCCGGCCCCGGTCAGGCCGAGATGATCCGCGGCAACCGTGTTCGCCCGCTGGCCGTCCTTGCCGACGCGCCGCTTCTGATCGACGGCTATGGAGAGATCCCGCCGATCACCGATTTCGTTCCCGACTTCAACGCGCCGGGCCTTGTCATTCAGGTGGGCATCTTCATTCCCGCCGGAGTGCCGGACGCGGTGATCGCGCGCATGGAGCAGGTCTGGGCCGATCATATCGTCACCTCCGAGACGCTGATCGCCCAGGCGGCCAGCCGTGGCTCGATCCACTACCCGGTCTTCGGTGAGGAGGCGATGCGCAACGCGCAGGCTGCCGTCGCCGAGGCGGCTTGGCGGATGTATGATACCGGCGTGGCCAAGGTGTCGCCCGACACGCTGGGCATCGCGCGCCCCTGACAGGGGTTGCCGGCCCGAAATGCCGGGTGCAGGGGGCCGCGGGCTGGGGCCGGCGGCCCCCGACCATATCGGCGACGGGACGAGGCAGGAGCAGGCATGCAGAACGGAAGCGAACGGACGGCCGACCGGCTGAGCGGTGTTGGATGGATCGTTCTGGGCGGCGGCGTGATCGTGGTGTCGCTGCGAATGGAGACGCGCGCCCATCTGGGCGCGACCTTCCTGACCGGACCGGGCTTTGTGCCGGCGCTGCTGGGCGGCGCGCTGTGCCTGCTGGGACTGATCCTGATACTACGGGCCTCTTGGGGGCAGGTTGAGGGGTTCCTGACCCGCACCGCCACCACCTCGGACCGCCGGGCGCTGCTGGCGCTGGCGATGATGCTGGTCTTTGCGCTGGGGCTTGTGGGGCGCGTGCCCTTCGGCATCGCGGCGGGGGTGTTCATCACCGTCTTCATCATGGTCTTCAACCTTCCCGTCGGCAGCCAGGGCGCCCTTGCCCGTCTGACCGCCAAGGCCGCGGCGACCGGCATTGTCACCGCGACACTGGTGGTGCTGCTGTTCGAGAAGGTCTTTTTCGTCCGACTGCCCTGAGGTCGCCATGCTTGACAGCCTGACCATGCTGGGCACGGCCTTTGCCAACCTGCTTGAGCCGCGGACGCTGGCGCTTGCGCTCGCCGCCTGCGTGGGCGGGCTGATCATCGGCGCGCTGCCGGGGCTGACGGCCACCATGGGGCTGGCGCTGCTGACCACGCTGACAGTCACGATGCCCGCCCGCGACGCGATCCTTGTTCTGATCTGCACCTATGTGCTGGCGATCTATGGCGGCAGTCGCAGCGCGATCCTGCTGAACATCCCAGGCACACCGTCCAGCGCCGCAACCGCGCTCGATGGCCATGCCCTTGCCCGGCAGGGGCTGGCCGGGCGGGCGATGGGCATGGCTACGGTGGGATCGGCGATTGGTACCATGGTGGGGCTGTTCCTGCTTGCGCTGATCACCCCGCCGTTGGGCGAGTTCGCTTTGTCCTTCGGCTCCTTCGAGTTCTTTTGGCTGGCGCTGTTCGGGGTGCTGATCGCCGGCAACCTGTCTGGCACCGATCCGGTCAAGGGCTGGATCGCCGGCATCCTTGGCCTGCTGGTCGCGATGATTGGGCGCGAGGCGACCTTCGGCTATGAGCGGTTCACTTTCGGCTGGAACGAACTGGCCGGAGGCATCGCACTGCTGCCCGCGATGGTCGGCGCCTTCGGCTTTGCCGAGGTGCTTTATGTCATGCGCCGGGCGCAGGACGGCGTGGTGGTGGATTCCTCCGACCGGGTATTGCCGCGCTGGCGTGACGTGATGGCCCAGCGCTGGACGGCGCTGCGTTCGGGCGTGATCGGCACCTTCATGGGCCTTCTCCCGGGGGTGGGCGAGGATATCGGCGCGTGGTCGGCCTATGCCGTGGCCAGGCGGATGTCCAAACGGCCCGAGGAGTATGGCAAGGGCTCGATCGAGGGGCTGGTTGCCGCCGAGACTGGCAACAACGCAGCCGTGCCGGGCGCGATGATCCCGGTGCTGACGCTGGGCATCCCCGGTTCGGGCGTTGCCGCGATCCTGATGGCGGCAATGATCATTCACGGCGCCCAGCCGGGGCCTATGCTGATGGTCGTGCAGCCGCAGCTTGTATTTGACGTGATCGCGATGCTCTTCATCGCCACGCTGGGCATTCTGATTCTCGGGCTGGGGCTGACGCGGCTGATGGTGATGGTGCTGCGGGTCCGTGACAGTTGGCTTATGCCGATTGTGGCGGTGCTGTGCGTGGTCGGCCCCTATGCGATCCAGTCGCGGATCTTCGATATCTGGGTGGTGGTGGCCTTTGGCGTGCTGGGATACGGGCTGCGGCTGCTGAATTACCCGATGGCGCCGCTGGTTCTGGGAATAGTTCTGGGCGAACTGCTGGACCGCAACCTGCGCCGCGCGCTGGTGCTGGCGGACGGGGATTTCACGAAGTTCGTCACCCGCCCGATCTCGGCGGTGATCGTGGTGGCGATCTTGCTGGTGATCCTGTCGCAGGTGCCGGGGGTGCGGCGCCTGTTGTCCTGGCCATTCGCCGGGCGCAGCCGGGGGCAGTCATGAACGGGGCGGGCATCCGCGTGGCGCTGTTCATCGGCCAGCCGGTGGACAAGGCCCGCACCCCGGCTGCGTTCGACGCGTGGGCCAGGGCAACCGGGACGGCGGCCCGCATGCTGCCGCTGTCGGTTGATCCCGGAGCGCTGGCCGCCACTTTGACGGCCTTGCGCGGATGGGACAACGCGCTGGGCGCAGTCGTCACCTTTCCGCACAAAGCCGCTGCGATGGCCCATCTGGACGTGGCTTGCGACGTGGCGCGGTTCACCGGCGCATGCAACGTCATCCGGCGCGAGGAGGACGGGCGGCTGGTGGGCGCGATGACAGACGGGATCGGCTGCATCGGCGCTGCCGCTGCCGGCGGCGCGCGACTTGCTGGCGCCGACATGGTGCTAGTGGGTGCAGGAGGGGCGGGTTCGGCCATAGCACATGAGGCGGCGCGGCGCGGCGTTGCCCGGCTGGTCATCAGCGACCTTGACACGGCGCGCGCCGCCGACCTGCGGACGCGCCTTGGCGCAGCCTTCCCCGAGCTGGCACTGCCTGAGGACACGCCGGCGGACTTTGCCCATGACATCCTGTGCAACGCGACCCCGCTTGGCATGATGGGCGAGGTGGCGCATCCATGGTCGCTTGACCGCTGCCACGCGAACAGCCTCGTCATCGATGTTGTGCCGACGCCAGCGATGACGCCGTGGCTGACCGCCGCCGCCGCGCGCGGCCTGCGCGTGCAGACCGGACCCGAGATGGTGGCCGCCCAGTTCGGCCATGTGACGGGGCATCTGATGGGTGTGGCGCCCGACGCGCTGCCGGTGGCGAGGTAGGGGACATGCGGCTAGGCTGTATCGGGGACGACTTTACCGGCTCGTCTGACCTCGCCAACACGCTGGCCAAGGGCGGCCTCGCGGTGATGCAGTTCAACGGCTTGCCCAAAGTGCCCGCGCGGTCAGGGATCGCGGCGGGGGTCGTTGCCCTCAAGACACGGACGGTGCCTGTCGCCGAAGCCGTGGCGCAATCACTCGCTGCCCTTGACTGGCTGGTTGCCCAAGGCTGCAGGCAGTTCCTGTTCAAGTACTGCTCGACATTCGACTCCACGCCAGAGGGGAATATCGGCCCAGTGCTGGATGCCCTCGCGGATCGGCTGGGCGCGCGGGCACCAGTCGTTTGCCCGGCGTTTCCTGAGACCGGGCGAACGGTCTATCAGGGGCACTTGTTTGTCCACGACAGCCTTCTGTCCGAGTCGGGGATGGAGGCGCATCCGCTGACACCGATGACCGACCCCGACATCCGTCGCTGGCTCGGCCGGCAAAGCGCGCGCCCGGTGCGGCACATCTCCCGTACGACGGTCGCGCAGGGGGCAAGGGCGATCCGCGCGGCGCTGGACGCAGTGGCGACGGGCGGGCCGTGCCATGTTGTCGTCGACGCCCTTGATGAGAGCGACTTGCACGCCATCGCGGCAGGTGCGTCGCAGGATGTACTGATCTCCGGCGGCTCTGGCGTGGCGTTGGGTTTGCCGGCGCTTCTGGGCGGCAGCGGTGTGCCGCCGGACTGGACCGGCCTGGCCGCTCCGGTTGCGGCCCTTTGCGGGTCATGTTCCACGGCCACGCGGGGGCAGATCGCGCAGCATGTCGCAGCGGGCCAGCCCGCGTGGAAGATCGACGCTGCCGGCCTCCTGTCCGGCGCAATAACGCCGGAGGCGGTCGCCGATTGGGTGATGGCGATGCAGGGCGCCGTACCCCTTGTTCACAGTGACCCGGATCCTGCGGCGGTTGCCGAGGCGCAGCGCCGCCATGGCCGCGCGGCAACCGCAGTGGCGATTGAGGGCTTTTTCGGCGCACTTGCCCGCATTCTCGTGGTGCGCGGGCTTGGCCGGCTTGTCGTCGCAGGGGGCGAGACTTCGGGCGCGGTCGTCGGTGCGCTCGACCTGCCGGCCTTTGCCATAGGACCCGAGATCGACCCCGGCGTACCCGCCCTGAGCGTGCCGGGGCACAGGCTGGTCCTGACGCTGAAATCCGGAAACTTCGGCCGGCCGGACTTCTTCCTGCACGCCGCCGCCCGACTTGCCGAGGGCGCGGCATGAGCGTCGAGGCCCGCCTGCGCGAGGCGATCTGCGCCACGGCCGCCTCGATGCACGCACGCGGGCTGACCCACGGCAGCACCGGCAACATATCGGCGCGTCTGCCCGACGGCGGGCTTCTCGTCACGCCCACGGGATCGTCCTTCGGCACGCTTGACCCCGCCCGGCTGACGCGGCTTGATTCGGAGGGCCGGCTTGTCTCAGGCGATCCGCCGACCAAGGAGATGCCGCTACACGCCGCCTTCTACGATACGCGTGCGAAGGCGGCTGCGGTCGTGCACTTGCACGGCACCCACTCCGTCGCCCTGTCGATCCTGCCCGACACCGACCCCCGGGACGTGCTGCCGCCGCTGACTGCCTATGCCGTTATGCGGCTTGGGCGGGTACGGATGCTGCCCTATTTTCGACCTGGCGATCCCGCCATGGGAGAAGCCGTGCGCGCGCTCGGCGGCGGACATGCGGCGGTGCTGCTGGCCCATCACGGACCGGTCACCGCGGGGGTGACGCTGGCCGCCGCTGCAGAGGCGATGGAGGAACTCGAGGCGACGGCGCGCCTTGTGCTGCTGACGCGGGGGATGGCGCCGCGCAGGCTTTCGCCGGCGCAGATCGACGATATCCGCCAGCATTTTGGAGACCCCGATTGACCCTCCGTATCTCTGCCAACCTCGGGTTTCTGTTCACGGACCGCTCGTTACCCGACGCGATCCACGCCGCCGCCCTCGCAGGTTTCGATGCGGTCGAGATGCACTGGCCCTTTGCCACCGACCCGGCCGAGGTGAGGGCCGCCTTGTCCGAGACCGGACTGCCGCTGCTTGCAGTCAATACACCTCGCGGCGATGTCGGGGCGGGGGACTTCGGACTGTGCGCCCTGCCGGGCCGTACGGACGAGGCACGGGCGGCGATCGACCTTGCGCTTGACTGGGCAGCCGAGGCGGGTGCCGGCGCGCTGCACCTGATGGCCGGCCGTGCCGCACCGGGCGCCGAGGCAGACGCGGCTTTCCTTGCCAGCATCGCCCATGCGCAGGCGCGGGCCGAACCCCTCGGGATCATGCTGCTGATCGAGCCTCTGAACCCGATCGACGCGCCGGGCTACCATCTTTCGTCACTGGCGCTTGCGCGCGGGATCCGGGCTCGGTCGGGCGATACGGTTTGTTTGATGTTCGACTGCTATCACCTCGCGCGGCTGGGCGAGGATTTGCTCGCCGCCTTTGCCGCCGACCGGGATGCTATCGGGCATGTGCAGTTCGCCGCCGTCCCCGACCGGACCGAGCCCGATCACGGCACCGTCGACTATCCCCGCCTGCTGCCGTTGTTGGCGCAGGCCGGGTATGACGGATATTTTGGTGCCGAATACAGGCCTGCGACCGGCGATCTTGCCTGGCTTGCGCAGCTGCGCGGCTGACAGGGCGCCCTTCGCTGGCCCCGACCGGGTTTAACCCGGAGGGGATGGGTCTCGAATACAACCTTCTCCATAAATCAAGAAATTGAAAAACAACAGTTTTGTGTGAATCTCGAACTTCTCTGTGCCCTCTCTTGGGGTGGCACGGCGAGGTGCAGCCCACGGTTGGGACCGACAGCCGGGCGCCTTACATCTGCTTCGCCCTATGCTTGCTGCAACTGACCTGCCACGCTTTCGCCGCGCCTGAAGCAGCCGATAGTCTGTCGCATCTGCCATTACTGACGGCACCTTCCGCCGAGGCTAGGACCGCCAGCGCAACCTTGATACCGGCAGCACCGACTGTGGCCACGCCCGCCGTACCGATCCCGCGTCGCGTGTGGCCGCCTTCAGCAAGTGTCGGCGCGTGCCGTATGCCTCTACGTCAGGAGATAATCGGGCGGCGCATTACGACCGCAGGGCCGGGGCGCAGGCTATTCGTCCCAGACGTCGCGCATGACGCGCAACCAGTTGCCACCGCGAATCTTGTCGATGGCATCTTCCGAGTAGCCGCGTGCCCTCATCCCGTCCCAGATGCGCGGCGTGTGCGTTAGGCTCTGGTAATCGGAGTTCAGGCGCGTCTCGAAGACGTACCAGTCGCCCAGGACCCCTGTAATGTTGGGGCTGTAGCCGTTCGGGCCATAGGATTTGTCCCACTTCTCCGGCGTATTCGGCTGACCTTCAGCCACGTCGCTTGCGAAGGCGACATGGTCGATGCCCCCAACATTTACGAGATGGTCCACATGGTTGAGGTAATCGTCCATCGTAGGGCGCAGGTCATGACGCACGGCAGGCGACCACATCACCGCGCCGATCAACCCGCCGCCCTCGGCTACCGCGCGGACGTGGGCATCGGTCTTGTTGCGAAGACTCGGGCAGACCGCGAAGGCATTGGCGTGCGAGATCACCACCGGACCGGCGGCGGCGGCAATATAGTCGGCGGTGGAACGGTGGCCGCAGTGCGATAGATCGACGATCAGCCGCTGGCGCGCCATTTCAGACAGCCATTCTCGACCAAGGTCGTTTATTCCCTTGTCGGCGTCGCCTTCGAACGGGGCGCCATGGCCGAGGCGGTTCTCCTCGTTGTAGGTCGGCTGCAAGATCCGAACGCCTAGGCGCCGGAAGCTGGCCAGCAGCCGAAGGTCGTCCTCGACCATCATCGAGTTCTGCGTGCCCAGGATGATGCCCAGCTTGCCCGCGGCATGGGCGGCCTCGATCTCGGCTACGCTGGTGACGACAGTGGCGATGTCAGCCATCGCCTCGATCCGGCAGCAGTTCTGCTCCAGCTCGACGAGCGAGGGCGCCAGCCCGACGAAGGGCGACATCGACGTCAGGTTGATGGCGCTGACGCCGCCCTGCAGCGTCCGCAGGACCTGCTCGCGCGACACCGCCGCACAGTTGAGGCCGTCGATGGTGACGGGGGTGTGGGATCGGGTCGTTTGGGTCATGGCATAACTCGGGGTTGGAGCGCGGGACGGGGCAGGGCAGATCACTCCTTGCGGAAGTTGACCCAGATAGCGCGGGCGGTGCGGTCGCCGGCGTTGCCGAACTGGTGCGGACGCGAGCTCTTGAAACGAAAGCTGTCGCCCTCGCCCAGAATGAACTTGCGCCCCTCAACCACCAACTCGATCCCCCCTTCAAGGACGAGGCCGGCCTCTTCGCCGTCGTGCGAATACGGCTCGTCGCCGGAACTGCCGCCGGGTTCGAGGGTGATGATGTAGATGTCCAGCCGCGGCGTGTTGGGAAACGGCGTTACCAGTTCCTTGGTAACGCCGGTCGCGGCAAAGTCGATCCGTTTGCGGTCACTGACTCGCGCTACGATTCGGTTTGCCCGCTCATAGCTTTCGTCGGCGGGAAAGATGTCCGAGATTACCGCCCCGAGCGCATCTGCAATCCGCGCAAGCGCTCGTACCGAGGCCGAGGACAGCCCGCGCTCGACCTGGCTGAGGAAGCCTGCAGACAGCCCCGAACGAGTGGAAAGATCCTTGAGAGACAAGCCTCGTGCCCGACGCAGGACCCGGATTCGTTCTCCGACCACAACGTCGGTCTCGTGCTGGTCCGTGGCCGGGGCATCCACGGCAGGATTTGAATACTGCATATGTTGGCATCACCCTTGTGATGATCTAGGGTTTGATCGTCATATAGGAAAAATTTTTGCTTGTAAATTCACTCAGGCCGTCTAGGGTGGCGAATATGTCACCGACGCCGCAACGTCATCCGCGCTGTCCCGATGGCTGCGGCACCACGGGACGAACCATCAGGAAGGGGAGAAAGACCGTGAAACATGCTGTGCGAAAGCTGCTGCTCGCATCCGCCCTCGGGGTCGCACTGATCGGCAGTGCTTCGGCTTCGACCCTCGTGGTCGCGCAGAACTTCGATCCGCAGACGCTGTGGCCCAACGGTACCACCGCCTCGGACAACCTCAATGCCGGCTCGGCCATTGTCGAGGCGCTGTTCTGGGTCGATCCCAACGGCGAGGTGTTCAAGCCCCTGCTCGCCACAGGCTACGAACTGGAAAGCGACACGTCGGTGATCGTTCGCCTGCGCGAGGGCGTCAGCTTTACCAACGGCGAGCCGATGAACGCGGATGCGGTCATCCACAGCTTCAATATCTTCATCGACACGTCCAAGACACCGGCCTATGCGCGCGTGTCCGATCCGTTCGAGAGCATCGAGAAGATCGACGACTACACCGTCCGGATGCGGCTGAAATACCCCTATCCGCCGCTGCGGCTGGCGCTGAGCCAGATGTACATCACCCCGCCGGGCTACTGGAACGAGGTCGGCCTCGAGGCGTTCGGACTGCGTCCAATCGGCACTGGGCCGTTCGTGTTCGAAAGCTGGGCGCGCGACGACCGGCTGGTAATGTCGCTGAACGCCGACTACTGGGGCGAAGGGCCGGACGGAATCACCGAACTGGTATGGCGCCCCGTGCCTGACGAGATCGCCCGCGCCGCCGGCCTGATGACGGGCGAATTCGACATCGCCGCCTCGCTTCCCGTCGCCGCAGCTCTGGAGATCGACGCGCGTCCGGACCTTTCCATGGTGCCGGTGCCCAGCTATCGCATCTACCAGATGATCCTGTCCTCGCTCGAGGAGCACGTCAGCCCGCTGCAGGACCGCACGGTGCGGCAGGCGATGAACTATGCCGTCGACAAGGACGCGATCATCGAATATCTGCTGTTCGGCTACGGTGTTCCGCTGCGTGGCCAGGTCCTGCGCGAGCCGCAGCTGGGCTTCAACCCTGATCTCGAGGATTACCCGTTCGACCCGGACCGCGCCCGCGCCCTGCTGGCCGAGGCGGGCTACCCCAACGGCTTCAACCTGGACTTCAAGTGCCCGTCGGGCCGCTATGCCCAGGACCGCGAAGTCTGCGAGGCGGTCGCCGGGATGCTGGCCGATGTAGGCGTCCAGACCAATATGATCATCCTTGAACCGGGCGAGTTCCTGCGCCAGCTTCGCGCGAGCGAGCTGTGGCCGCTGGCCTATGTGGGTCTCGCGCCGCAAGACGATCCCGACCTGCAGGTCTCGCAATATCACTCGACCTGGCGTTACTCCTACATCCGCAACGCCGAGCTTGACCGCCTGATCGACACCGGCCGGCAGGAGATGGATGTCGAGAAGCGCGCCGAAATCTACCGCGATGCGATGGCGCTGATGCGCGAGGAGGCGCCGATCATCTTCCTGTTCGGCGGCGTTGACTTCTACGGCACCAGCGACCGGGTAGCGAACTTCAACGCGCGCGGCGACGGACGCTTCTTCTTCTACGGCGTCTCGGCCACCCGCTGACCGACCGATACGGCCCCGCCTGTCCGGGCGGGGCCGTATTCAATTTCCGGGCAGTTCCCGCGCCCGGCCCCGTAACCCGCGCCGGAGACCTTGATGCTGCGTTACGTGGCAAGACGCCTGCTGCTGACACTGCCAGTGTTCGTCGGCATCCTGTTTATTTCCTTCTTGCTCACTCATCTGTCAGGCGATCCGACAGACCTGATCCTGACCCCGGACACCCCTGACCATGTGCGCGAGGAGTTCCGCCGCCGCCACGGCTTGGACCAGCCCTTTCTGGTGCAGTTCTACCAGTTTTGCATCCGCGCGTTGCAAGGTGATTTTGGCAACTCGCTGCGGTTCAACCAGCCAGCTCTGGAACTGGTGTTCGAACGCCTGGGCGCAACGGCCGAACTTGCGCTGGCAGCGATGTTCCTGGCAATCGCGGTGGGCATCCCCGCCGGCGTCGTGGCCGCCTACCGCCGCAACACGCCCATCGACCTCGGGGTGCGCGCGGTCAGCCTGTTCGGCCTGGCGGTGCCGTCCTTTTACCTGGGCGTCGTGCTGATCTTCGTCTTTGCGGTCTGGCTTCGCTGGTTCCCTTCGGGCGGGCGCGGGACGTGGATGCATTTGGTGCTGCCGGCGGTCGTGTTGGCCGTGGACCAGCTCGCACTGATCGCGCGCACGACCCGGTCCTGCATGTTGGACGTACTGAACCAAGACTATGTGCGCACTGCGCGCTCGAAGGGGCTGGGCGAGGGCTGGGTGGTGTGGGGACACGCGCTGCGGAATGCCTTCATCCCGGTGCTGACGGTGATCGGGCTACAGTTCGGCATCCTGCTGGGCGGCGTGGTGGTGACAGAGACGGTCTTTTCCTGGCCGGGCGTCGGGCGGCTTGCGGTGCAGGCGATCTATGCCCGCGACTTTCCGGTGGTGCAGGCGACCGTGTTTCTGTTCGCGGTGATTTTCGTGATCGTCAATCTGATTGTCGATCTTCTCTATGCGGTGCTCGATCCGCGCATCGGCTACAAGTGAGGCTTCCAATGGCTGACGCAGCCCCCGGACTGTCCCCCTCCGACCGGATGCCCCCCCGGCGCAGCCAGTCGTCACTGGTCCTGCGCCGGCTGCTGGTCAAGCCCGGCGCAATCTTCAGCCTCCTAATCCTCGCGGTGTTCGTCGCCTGCGCTCTGTTTCCCGAACTGATCGCCCCGCAGGACCCATTTGCCCAGTCACTGGGGCGTCGCCTGCGCCCGCCGGCGTTCATGGAGCGCGGGCTGGAAGGCTATTGGCTGGGCACTGACCAGCTGGGCCGGGACGTGCTTTCGCGGATCATCCACGGGGCGCGGATCACGCTGTGGGTAGCGCTCTTGGCCGTGGCGGTCTCGGGCATCCTCGGCATTTTCGCGGGGCTGGCGGCAGGCTTTTTCGGCGGTCGCACCGATGCGGTCGTGCTGCGGCTGATCGACATGCAACTTGCCTTTCCAGTGGTGCTGCTGGTGATCGCCATCGTCGCAGTGGTCGGACCTTCGGTAACGAACCTGATCATCCTGATGGGATTGTCGGCCTGGCCGCGCTTTGCCCGGATCGTGCGCGGCGCGGTGCTATCGGTGCGGACACTGGAGTTCGTCGATGCCGCGCGTTCGGTCGGCGCTAGCCAGCTGCGCATCGTGGCTGCGCATATCCTTCCCAACATCATGTCGGCGATCATCGTCTATGCCAGCTTCGAGCTGGCGCGGATGATTTTGCTGGAGGCCACGCTCAGCTTTCTCGGCCTCGGCATCCAGCCGCCGACCCCGACATGGGGCGGTATGATCAACGACGGCCGCTCGTACCTGTCGATCTCGTGGAGCGTGTCGCTGTTTCCCGGCATCGCCATCGCCTTCGTGATCCTCGCATTCAACCTGCTGGGGGACGAGTTGCGCGATGCGCTCGACCCGCAACTCAACCATGACTGACACGCGCAACCGAAAGGACGCCTCATGAACACGACATTTGCCCGCCACACCTCGGCTGAACCGGTGATCGACGGCCTGAACTGCGCCGCGCTGACGCGCGACCAGTTTGAGCGCACTCTAGAGGGTCGAGTCGCTGCGCTGAACCTGACTACGCTGCGCCCGTCCAACGACCTTGCAGCCTCGATGAGCGACCTGGCCAAGGTGCTGCGGATCGTGGACGAACAGTCCGACCTTGTGTCGGTAGTCGCCTCGGTTGCTGAGATCCGCGCCAACGCTGCCGGGGGAAAGCTGGGCATCATTCTGGGCACCCAGAACTCCACCTTCCTCGAGCATGACCTCGACCTGCTGCGGGTGATGCAACGCGTCGGCATCCGCATCTTGCAACCCACGTATATGGAGCAGAACACGCTGGGTAGCGGGGTTCTGGCGATACCCGACGGCGGGCTAACCGAACAGGGCCGGGCCTGGGTGGCGACTATGAACAAACTGCGGCTGCAGATCGACCTGTCGCATGTCGGCTATCGCACCGCGATCGAGGTGGCGCAGGCCTCGGCGCAGCCGGTGATCTGCAGCCATTCGAACGCGCGCGCTCTCTGCGACAGCCTTCGCAACATACCCGACGAGCAGATCCGCGCGATTGCCGCGACAGGCGGCACCGTCGGCGTCACCCTGTGGCCGCCGATGCTGCGCCACGAGACGCGCCCGACGATCGAGGATTTCTTCGCCCAGATCGACTACATGGTGAACCTGATCGGGGTCGATCACGTCGCCTTCGGCAGCGACTGCTCGGAACGCACGAAGACCGAGGCCGAGTGGGCCGTGACCTTCGGCCCCCGGGGCATGTATCCTGAGGTGACAGGCGTGCTCGG
>Ga0213835_100677_pt1 | contig 28645 bp, 22 predicted proteins | sample SWPATP01_FD_160576 | JGI IMG/M metagenome (GOLD analysis project Ga0213835, IMG submission 160576) | Coastal seawater microbial communities from Marineland, Florida, United States - SWPA TP0 #1 | ecosystem: Environmental > Aquatic > Marine > Coastal | place: USA: Florida | collected 2016-08-05 | reverse complement strand
CCGAGGCGGCGCGCAACAAGAAGGAGGGCCGACCGCCATTGACCCAAACCTGAGACCACGACCATAACCTTCAGGCGGGTCACTTCTCGATGGAAAACCCGGGTCAGTTCTCAGCGGAAATCAACACGCGCAGCGAGTGGTCGGTGCCGGTGACGGGCAGCGTCGGCAAGCTGGTGCGCTTCGGCGATCTGCCGGTCAGCCTCGCCGGCGGCGTCCGCTACTGGGCCAGGAGTTCCACCTTCGGCCCCCGCGACTGGGGCGCCCGCTTCACCGTCACCTTCCTGCTGCCACGCAACTGACGCCCACAACAACGGGAGAGCCGGCATGACCACCACAGACCTTCCCCGCGGCATGGCCGGCGCCGACCGGGTCGCGCGGGCGCTGGTCATCCTCGGCCAGACCGGCTTCTGGGTGCAGTTCGTGCTGCTGATCGCGATCGCGCTGCTGGGCTTCTACACCTTCGCGATGGTCGGGGGACGCGCGCGCACCGGGAACGTTCTGGCGTTCCTCGGCCTCGCGCTGCCGGTCTTCACCACCTTCTGGTGCTGGCGCTACGCCCGGATCGGCCGCGACCTGGTTGCCGGAGGCACCTCCCTGGCCGCGGCCCTGCGGACGGCCTGGATCGGCGTCTGGGCGGCGGCGACCGGCATCGTCGTCGCGCTCCTGTCGCTGTTCGGCGCGGCCTCCGCGCTGCTCCTCGTGCTGCTCTCGAACCCCCAGATCGGCGTCCAGATCTCCCCCGCGACGCTGGGGACCAGCGCCTACACCGTCTCGGCCGTCGATGCGGTCAGCATCATGTCGCTCCTCCTGACGCTGACGGCGGAACTCCTTGTCGTCGCCCTCTCGCTGCGGCTAGTCTTCCTGGTCGCCGGAGCCGCGAGGACCGACGCTGTCCGGTGAACCTCGCCGGGCTCCTTTTTTCCGGGATGTGACCCGTGATGGACAAGCAGGCGGCCTCGCGCATCATGGCAACGACGGGCTGGCTGTCTCGGCAGCCGGAAGCGTTCAGGACGGAGCTTCTGAAGCGCTCGTTCTATCGCCACCACCACGCGGGAAAGGTGCTTTACGACATCGGCGACCCGCCATCGGGTGTGTTCGGCCTCGTTGAGGGCACGCTCGACGTGCGGCTTCCGAACGGGCACATCGGGACGGTGGCGTCTCCGGGCTTCTGGATCGGCGAGGGCGCGGCCTTCGACCGGACGCCGCGACGGGTCGCGCTGGTCGCCAGATCGCCGGTCCGGGTCTTCTACCTGCCGCTGCACGAGTTCGACGCGATGATCGGCAATTCGGAGTACTGCCGCAGCTTTGCGATCCTGACGATCGAGCATTTCGAGGATGCGCTCCGGGTCGTGGCCAGCCTGTTGCCGAGCGACGTGACCGCCCGCGTCGGCGCCCGCCTGCTGAGCCTTTCGCACGCCGGGACCGGCGACGGTCAGGTGCTGAGCGTGACCCAGTCGGACCTCGCCTCGATGTGCGGCCTGACGCGGCAGTCGGTCAACAGGGCGATCCGGCGCCTCGTCGCGGAGTGCGCCATTTCCTCGCGCTACGGCAAGGTGACCGTGATCGACGCGGGCAAGCTGCGCCAGGTCGCGGCCGACGGTGGTGATGGGGTCCTTCCCCGGTTTCCCGAGACGGCCGGTGCCCGCAGCCCCGAGCCTTGACCGCGGGGTTTCCGTGTCCCCTCCGGGAGGTCGGCCCGCGCAGACGGCAGGTCGGGATCTCGTCGCCGGCAGAGGCCCTCCTGTGCCGCAATGAAATGGCCGCTGCCCGCAGCTGCCGGGAACGGCCGACCGGATCGCCGCGGCGCATGCCGCTTTACGCCGTCGGGGCCGCCGGATACCGTCGCGCATTGGCCAGCATGGGACCGGCGACAGGATTTCCGACATGCCGATACCCAGTTTGACACCGTCGATGCGACACCGGGCGGGCGGGCGGGCTGGCCCGTCCCGGCGCCTCGTCCTTGGCGCGGCGTTTGCCCTGACGGTCGGCCTTGCCGGAGCCTGCGCTCCGCGCGGCGAGATCGTGATCCTGCCCGAGGCCGAGGCGACGGGCACGGTGGTCGGGTTGCTGAGCGCGACCAGCCGCGGACCGGGGGAAGACACCGCACTCGACGCGCGCGAACGCTCGGAAACGCTTCGCTGGGCCGAGTTCCGGGTTTCGGTCCCGCCGCGGCGCGAGCCGGGCACGGTGACCTATCCCCGCAGCGCGGCGCCGAACCCGGAGACCGATTTCCTGATCGTCTCGGCAACGGAGATCGCCGACGAGCCGCGTTTCCTCGCGACGCTGAATGCCCATCTCGGGCGCCGTCCGCGCGAGGCGCGGGAGGTCACCCTGTTCGTGCATGGCTTCAATTCGACCTTCGCCGAGGGCCTCTATCGTCACGCGCAGATGTCGCATGATTTCGGTTCTCCCGGCGTGTCGGTGTACTATGCCTGGCCGTCGGCGGGCAGCGTCCTGGGCTATCCCTTCGACCGGGAGAGCGCGCTGTTTGGCCGTGACGGTCTGGAACGGCTCGTCTCCGTGGTGGCCCGCAGCAATGCCCGCGACATCGTGCTGGTCGGCCATTCCATGGGGGCGCTGGTGGTGATGGAGGCCGTCCGCCAGATGGCGATCCGGCGCTCGGACCGGGTTCTGGACAAGCTGCAGGCCGTGGTGCTGATCGCGCCGGACCTCGACGTCGACGTGTTCCGGATGCAGGTCGCGGCGCTGGCGCCGCGCGAGGTGCCGATCTACCTCGTGGTGTCGGGCCGCGACCGGGCGCTGCGCGTCTCGGGCATGCTGCGCGGCCAGGACGAGCGGCTCGGCTCGATCCGCGAGGCGGAGCGCGTGAGCGACCTTCCCGGCATTGTCGTGGTGGATGTCACGGATGTGCAGGGGTCGGGCGACCCGCTCAATCATTTCGCGGTGGTGACCTCTCCGGCGATGATCGCGCTGCTGAGCGGGCTCGACCGGCACGGCCTGACGATGCTGCGCGACGAGGCACGACAGGGCAACGTGTTCGAAGCGACGCTGGGCGTCGTTTCCGGGGTCACGCAGGCGGTGCTCCAGCCGCTGGTCCCGTGACCGCGGAGCGCGGCCAGAGCATGCCGGCGGCCAGGGTGCCGAGGCTTGCTGCAGAGGCCAGGATCAGGAAGGTCGCGGTCATCCCGAGGTGCGCGCCCAGCCAGCCTGCCGCCGAATAGGCCAGCAGCAGAAAGGCGTTCGTCAGCGCAAGCTGCGCCGCGAACAGCAGCTGGCTGTCGCGCGGACGGGCGATCCGCCGGATCAGCAAGGTGGCCGGTGTCAGCGCCACGGAGGTGCCGAGCCCGAGAACCAGCCAGACCAGCAACAGGCTGTTGAAGCTCGTGGCCAGCAGCGCCCCGCCCGCGAGGCCCAGGCAGCCGAGCGTCGCGCCGGTGAGCATGACCGCCCGCTCGGGCAGGATGCGCAGCGAGGGGACGAGCGTCATCGCGCCGATGACCGCGCCGAGCCCGAAGACCCCGAAGGCGATGGCGGCAGCCCGTCGCTCGAGGCCGAACTCGCCCTGCACCAGCACGACCGTATTGACCATGACCATGGCGGTGACGCAGGCGACGACGACATCGAGCGCGATCAGTCCGCGCAGCTCGGGCGTCGCCAGAAACAGCCGCGGCCCCTTCAGGACGCGCGTCAGGAACCCGCCGGTGGGCTCGGCGAGCCGGCCGGGCAGCGCGGTTCTGCCGATCAACCAGGCCGACAGCAGGAAGGCAACCGCCGTGGCGGTGAACACGTTCTGCGGCGACAGAAACACCAGCAGCCCCGCCGCCAGCAGCGGGCTGAGCGAGGTTTCGAGCTCCGACGCGATCCGCGACCGGGCGAGCGACCTCGAATAGTCCTCGCGCCGGGCGAGCAGATACGGCACCACCGTCTGGTAGACCTGCGTGAACACCGCCGAGGCCAGCGAGAAGACGAAGACGATGACGAAGACCTGCCAGGGCGCGGTGACGAAGGGCAGCAGCAGCAGGCTGCCGGCGCGCAGCATGTCGAGCGCGATCAGCAGCGGCTTGCGCCGCATGTGCAGCGTCAGCGCGGCGGCGACCGGAGCGCCCGCCACATAGGCCAGCGCCTTGAGCGACAGCGCGGTGCCCAGCACGGTGCCCGCATCCTCGGCCGCGAGCCTGTAGGCAAAGAGCGCCAGTGCCACCGTCGCCACCCCGGTGGCGAACAGCGCCATCACATAGGCTGCGAAAAGCCTGTAATAGCTGGCCTTGTCGGCCGTTCCCGACCATGGCAGCGGACCATCGCCGTCCGCATCATCGGGGTTCGATGGATGCATCGCTCTGCGGGCTTTCTCCCTCGGCCTCGGCTTCTGCTGCGCCGCGGGACCGGGACCGACGGTCTTCGAACAGCGTGACATAGAGGACCGGCAGCACGATCAGCGTCAGCACCGTCGCCACCAGCAGCCCGCCCATGATGGCGAAGGCCATCGGTCCCCAGAACAGCGTCGGCGCGATCGGCAGGAGCCCCAGCACCGTCGAGAGCGCGGTCAGCATCAGCGGGCGCAGCCGGTTCTGCGCCGCCGCCACCGCGGCCTCGCGCACGCCGAGGCCCGCGGCGCGTTCGTCGGTGATCTGGGTGATCAGGATGACCGCATTCTTGGCGATCATCCCGATCAGCGCGAGGATGCCGAGGATCGCCACGAAGCCCATCGGCCGGCCGAACAGCAACAGCGCCGCGGCCACGCCGATCAGCCCCAGCGGGATCAGCATCAGGACGATCCCGACATTGCGGAAGTTCTGAAGCTGCAGCATCAGCAGCGTCAGCATCAGGAAGGCCATCAGCGGCACCACCGCGAACACAGAGGCCGAGCTTTCCTCCGAGGTCTCGGCGGTGCCGCCGACCTCGACCAGGTAGCCCGGCGGCAGCGTGGCGTTCAGCGCCGCGATGTCGGCCTCCAGCGCCGCGACCACCGTCTCGGGCAGCACGCCGGGGGCGACATCGGCCAGCACCGTCAGCGTCGGCACCCGGTCGCGGCGCCAGATCAGCGGCTGTTCCTGGGTGAAGGCGAAGGTGGCGAAGGCCCCCAGCGCCACCGTCCGCCCGCCCGGCACCGGCACCTGCAACGTCGCGAGCCCCTCGAGCGACACGCGGTCCTCGGCCTGGGCGCGGGCGACGACGTTGACCAGATAGATGTGGTCGCGAAGCTGCGTGACGGTGGTCCCCGACACCGCGGCGTTCAGCACGTTGGCCAGCTGCGCGCTGGTCAGGCCGAGGCGGCGGGCCTGGTCCTGATCGACCTGGATCGTGAGCTGCCGGGCGGGTTCGATCCAGTCGAAATGCACGCGGCGGGCATGGGGGTTGGCGGCCACGACCTCGGCCAGCCGCAGCGCCTGGGTGCGGATCACCTCGATGTCGGGGCCGCTCAGCCGGTACTGCAGCGGCCAGCCGATGGGGGGGCCCATCTCCAGCGGGCTGACGCGGATCACGGCCTCGGGGAATTCCTCGACAAGGAAGGCGTCGAGCGTCGCCTCCAGCCGCAGCCGGGCATCCAGATCGCGCGCCATCACCACGATCTGGCTGTGGTGGTCGCTGGGCGGCCGGATCGCCAGCGGCAGGTAGAAGCGCACCACGTTGCGGCCGATGTAGCTGGTCCAGAAGTCCACGTCCTCGCTGGCGGCGAGGTAGTCCTCGACCCGCTTGATCGCGGTTTCGCTGGCGAAGATGGAGCTGGAGCGCGGGAGCTGGAAATCGACGATCAGCTCGTTGCGGTCGGAGGGCGGGAAGAACTGCCGGTCGACCTGCTGGAGGGCGAAGAGCGCCACCACGAAGACCGCGGCGGTGACCGCGAGCGTGACCCAGCGCCACCGGATGGCGACGGTCAGCGCGCGGGCAAAGAGCGCCAGGAACCGCCCGGGTTCGTCCGGTGTTCCCGCCGCCGGCGGCTTGAGCAGGACGCCCGCGACCACCGGCGTGAACATCACGGCCACCAGCCAGGAGGCGATCAGCGCGATGGCCACCACCTGAAAGAGCGAGATGGTGTATTCGCCGCCCGCGCTCTCGGCGAAGCCGATGGGCACGAAGCCCGCGATGGTGATCAGCGTCCCGGTCAGCATCGGCGCCGCCAGCCGGCGATAGGCGTGGGCGGCGCCCTGCGCCACCGTGTCCCCTGCCGCGAGGCGGCGCAGGATCGCGTCGGTGGTCGTCATCGCGTCGTCCACCAGGAGCGCCAGCGCGATGATCAGCGCGCCCAGCGAGACCCGGTGCAGGTCGATCCCCAGGGTCTGCATCACCAGGAAGGTCGCCGCCAGCGTCACCGGGATCGCCACCGCCACCACCGCGCCGGGGCGCAGGCCCAGCGACACGAAGCTGATCGTCAGGATGATGGCGATCGCCTGATAGAGCGAGGTGGTGAAATCGCCGATGGCGGTGGTCACGACTGCGGGCTGGTTCGCGATGAGATGCGGCTCGATGCCGATCGGCAGGTCAGCGACGATGCGCGCCATGGCGCGGTCGATCCCGGCGCCGAGCTGGAGGATGTCGCCGCCCTCGCGCATCGAGATGGCCAGCGCGATGGCGCGCGCTCCGTTCACATGCAGCATCGGCTGCGGCGGATCGACGAAGCCGCGCCGGACGGTGGCGATGTCGCCCAGCCGGATCGCCCTTCCGTCGGCGATGAGCGAGACCTCCAGAATGTCGGTGTCCGTCTCGAAGGCGCCGGTGACGCGCAGGATCAGGTTCTCCTGTCCCGACCGGATGGTGCCCGAGGGCCGCACCACGTTCTGCGCCGCGATGGCCGAGAAGATCTGGCCATAGTCGAGCCCCATCGCCGCCACCCGGTCGGGCTGGAACTCGACGAAGACGGTCTCGTCCTGGACGCCGACGAACTCGATCTTGCCGATGCCTTCGACCTGTGCGAGCAGGCGCGAGCGCACCACATCGACGTGGTCGCGCAACTCGCGGTCCGAAAAGCCGTCGGCGGTGAAGCCGTACATGATGCCGAAGACGTCGCCGAAATCGTCGTTGAAGAACGGGCCGAGCACGCCCTGCGGCAGGGTGTGGCGGATGTCGCCCACGCGGTTGCGCACCTCCTGCCAGACCTCGGGCACGCGGGCGGGCGGGAACGTGCCCGTCAGATCGACATAGATGGTGACGATCCCCGGCCGGGTGATCGAGCGCACGGCGTCGAGGCCGGTGGTCGCTTCGAGCTGCCGCTCCAGCCGGTCGGTGAGCTGGCGCTGGGTCTCCTCGATGGTGGCCCCGGGCCAGACGGCGGTCACCAGCATCGTCTTGATCGTGAAGGACGGGTCCTCGTCGCGGCCCAGGTTCACGAAGGCAAAGGCGCCGGCCACCACCGCCACCAGCATGAGATAGACGGTCAGCGCGCGGCTGCGTGTCGCCCATTCCGACAGGTTCGGGCCGATCATGAGCCGTCACCCAGCAGGCGCACCTCCTGGCCCGGGCGCAGCGCCTGCACCCCGGCGGTCACGACGCGTTCGCCGATCTCCAGCCCGTATTCGATGCTGACGGTCGCCGGGTTGAACCGCGCCACCCCCACGGGGCGCAGCGCGACGGTGTTGGTCTCGGGGTCCACCACCCAGACCGCCGGCCGGCCCTCGGCCGAGGTCAGCGCGCTGGCGGGCAGCTCGATCCCGCCGAGGCCGCCGACATGCACCCGCCCGGTGACGGTGGAGCCCAGGCGCATCGCGGCGGGCGGGTCGATCAGCCCGACCCGGACACGGATGGTGCCGGTCACGGCATCGGCGCGCGGCGCGACCTCGCGCACACGGCCCTGCGCGCTCACCCCGGGATCGATGCTGAGGGTGACGGTCACCTCCGGATCGGGCGGGGTCCGGGCGACCATCGCGGCGGAGACGTCGAACACCGCGTCCTTGCCCTCGTCGCGCGCGAGCTGGACGATCCGCCGGCCGGGCTGCACCACCTCGCCGGCCTCGGCGCCGACGGCAGTGACCATGCCGGGCGCATCGGCCAGAAGCTCGGTGTCGGCCAGCCGCTGCCGGGCGATGGCGACCTGCGCCTCGGCGGCATCAAAGGCGCCCTGGGTCGAGGTCAGCTGCTGCTCCGCCCGGTCGAGCCCGGCCTGCGAGACGAAATCCCGTTCGAAGAGCTGGCGCTGGCGGTCGAAATTGGACCGCGCCTCGGCCAGTTGCCCGGCAGCGGATGCGAGCGAGGCCTCGGCGGCCCGCAGGGCGTTCTGCTCGTCTGTGGGATCGAGCCGGCCGATCAGCTGGCCGGCCGTCACCATGTCGCCCAGCTGCACGGGCCGCTCCACCAGCCGGCCGCCGATGCGAAAGGCGAGATCGACCTCGACCTGGCTCTCGACCGTGCCCGACACCGCGAAGGTCTCGCCCGAGGCGGTCTCCTGCACGATGACGCTGCGTACCGGGCGCAGCTCGGGCGCGCCGGCACCGTCATCGTCGTCGCAGGCCGCAAGCAGCACGCCGAGGCCGAGCACCAGAAATACGCCGCGCAGGGCCGGCCTGGGTGCGGACATGAAGCCATCCTTTCGGGTCATGCGGCCCGGCGCGATGCGCGCGGGGCCGGGCAGCAGGACGCGCCCCGCCGGGGGCGGGTCGCGCGGTCTTGTTTGCAGATCGGGTGCCGCATGGAGAGGCCCGTCGCTTCAGATCCCCAGCGGAAGGCCCAGCTGATACCAGCCGACGAGCAGCAGCGTCCACAGGACCAGCAGGACCACCGTGTAGGGCAGCATCAGCGCCACGATCGTGCCGATGCCCGCATCCTTCTGGTATTTCTGCGCGAAGCCGACCATCACCGCCAGATAGACGTTGAGGGGCGTGATCACGTTCATCGGGCTGTCGCCCACGCGATAGGCGGCGAGCACGAGGTCCGGATCGCCGCCCAGCCGCATGAACAGCGGGATGAACACCGGCGCCAGGATCGCCCATTTCGCCAGCGCCCCGGTCAGGATGATGTCGATCAGCGCCACCAGCCCGACGAACAGGAAGATGTAGGTGGTGGCCCCGAAGGGCGCGGTCTGCAGCCGCTCGGCCAGGTTCACCGCCAGCACGGTGGCGAGGTTGGTGTAGTTGAAGAAGGCGATGAAGTTCGCGATCACGAACAGAAGGAAGATCATGCCGGCCAGGTTGCCCCAGGTCTTCACCACCATGCCGATGGCGGCGGTGACATTGGCGATGGTCCCCGCCGCGCGTCCGTAGGCGTAGCCCACGAACATGAACATCAGGCTCAGCAGCACGATCAGCCCCGACATGAAGGGCGAGCCCGCCATGATCCCGCCGGTCTCCTGGTTGCGCAGGATGCCGAAGGGCACCGGCGGCAGCGTCAGCAGCGCCAGTACGCCCAGGAAGATCAGCGCCGCCCGACCTGCGGCCTTCAGCCCCGCCTGTTCGGCCGGGGTGAGGCCTTCGTGAACCTCCACCGGGACGCCGCCGGTATAGGCCCCGAGGCGCGGCTCCACGTATTTCTCGGTGATCAGCGTGCAGATGATCGCCATCAGGATGGACGAGACGATCATGAAGAAGATGTTGCCCACCGGCGTGATCTGCTGGCCGGGATCGACGGTGCGCACGGCGTCGTTCGTGACCTCGACCAGCAGCGCGTCGGTGGGCGTGATGAAGACGTTGACCAGGAACACCGCCGCGACGCCGCTGAAGCCCGCCGCGAGGCCCGCCAGCGGGTGCCGCCCGAGGCTGTGGAACGCCGCCGCCGCCAGGGGCACCAGCACCAGATAGCCCGCGTCCGCCGCGATGGAGGACATCACCCCGGCAAGGACGATCATGAAGGTGAAGTATTTCGCCGGCGCCACCATCACGAGCTTGCGCACCAGCGTCGAGATCAGCCCCGATTCCTCGGCCAGCCCGACCCCGATCATCGCCACGAGGATCACCCCCACGCCGGTGAAGGCGAGGAAGTTCGCGACCGGGCTGGTGACCAGAAAGCGGATGCCGTCGGGCGACAGCAGGCTGCGCACCGCGCTGGTCTGCTCGACGATCTCGCCGAGGGCTTCGTCGTAGCCCTCGTAGGTGACCGAGGTGCCCATGAAACCGAAGATCGCCGACAGCACGACGACGATGCCGATCAGGACGAAGAAGATGATCGCCGGATGCGGCACGGCGTTTCCGACGCGCTCGATCATCCCGAGGACGCCGGTCAGCGAGCCCTGCTTGCCGGTGTCAGATCCCTGTGGTGTCGCCAAGAGCAGCCCCCCGAAGCCTGCGCGACGCGCAAGGCGGCCTGCCTGCCGTCACCGATCTTCCATTCGTACAAAGCGAAATTGCCTGGCGGCCACTCACCGATCAGACATTGGTCCACATCACGACAGAAGGTTCGGACCCAAAGGGCCGAACGCACATTGCATCCTCGAATCGTACGCCACGAATCGATGCCATATGGCTGGTTAACAGGAACTCCGGCCGCACAATGTCCGCAGGATTACATTTCGACCATAAATATCCGGAACGACAAGGGAACAGATCGGCCGGGCGCCAGGTCGGGAATCCGGGACAAGCCCTTTGAACATTGGCTCCGGGGCGGCCGGATTACCTTGCGCTCGCGGAATGGAGCCGAAAGCGTATTGCGGCTTTCGGCCGGCGTCGCATAAGGTCCGGCGTCACGAACAGGCGCGCGCGGCATTCGCCCGGCGCTTGCCCCCCACGAATCCTGACCGCGGTTTTCCGGAGGCCCGACCTTGACCGAAATCTGGATCGTGCTGGCCATCATCGCGGCGGTCATCGGCCTGTTCATGTGGGACCGGCTGCCGGTGATCGTGGTCTGCGTCGGCTGTGCGCTGGCGCTCTGGGCCACGGGCATCCTGAGCATCGGCCAGAGCCTCGCGGGCTTCGGCGATCCGGCGACGATCTTCGTCGCGTCGCTGTTCGTCATCGGCGCGGGGATGGAACGCTCGGGCGTGACCGCCTGGGTCGGCCAGGCGCTGATCGACCGCGCGGGCGAGAGCCGGGTGCGGCTGATCGTGTTCATGATGCTCGCCGTGGCGGTGCTGAGCGCGCTGATCAGCGTCAACGGCGCGGTGGCCGCGCTGTTGCCGGTGGTGATGGTGCTCGCGGTGCGGCTGGGCCGGTCGCCGGGGCAGCTGATGATGCCGCTCGTCTTCGGCGCGCATTGCGGCTCGCTGCTCTTGCTGACGGGCTCGCCGGTGAACGTGCTGGTGTCGGACGCGCTGTTCTATGCCACGGGGCGGGGGTTCAACTATTTCGAGTTCGCGCTGGCGGGGATTCCGGCGCTGGTCGGCGGCGTGCTGATCGCGGTGCTGCTGGGCGAGCGGCTCTTGCCCTCGCGGGTCAGCAAGTCGCTGCCGAGCGACCTGAGCCGGCACGCGCACACGCTGGTCGAGCAATACCGGCTGTCGGCCGAGGTGCAGGCGCTCAGGATCGCCGAGGGCTCGCCCCTGATCGGCACCGAACGGCGCGCCTTCGATCTGTCGGACCGTCCCGGACTGGCGCTCGTGGGGGTGGACGAAGGCAAGGGCCGTACCGGGCCGGGCCGGCGCGACGCGCTGCAGGCGGGCGACATCGTCCTGGTGCGCGGCGAAAGCACCGCCGTGGGCGACTTCGCGCAGGAGGCCGGCCTGTTCCTGGTGGAAAAGGTCGACGCCGAAAAGGCCGCCAACACCCTCTTCAGCCGCGATTCGGCGCTGGCCGAGGTGGTGATCAAGCCGCGCTCGCCGCTGATCGGCGAGCGGTTCTTTCCCGGCATGGTGACACCCTCGGGCGACCTCGTGGTGCTGGCGATCCAGCGCGGCGGCGAGGACCTGACCGCCGGCACCGCGCTGGAGGCCGGCGACACGCTGCTCTTGCAGGGCACCTGGGAGGCGATGGAGACGCGGCTGGAGCCGGCCGAGGTGCTGGTCGTCGACTCGCCCGAACTGGTGCGGCGCCAGGCGTTGCCGATGGGGCCGGGCGCGCAGACGACGCTGGGGATCCTGGCGGTGATGGTGGTGCTGCTGGCGACCGGCATGGTGCCGCCCGCGGTGGCGGGGCTGCTGGCCGCCGGCGCCTTCCTCGTCAGCGGCGTGCTGAACGTCGAGCAGGTCTATCGGTCCATCAACTGGACCACGGTGATCCTGGTGGGCGCGATGATGCCGCTGTCCACGGCGATCCAGCAGACCGGGGCGGCGCAGCTCATGGCCGAGGGGCTGGTGGCCTGGGTGGGCGATTCCGAGCCGCGGATCCTGCTGGCGGGCCTCTTCGTGCTGACCGCCGTTCTGGGTCAGGTGATCTCGAACACCGCGACGGCGCTGATCATCATCCCGATCGCGGTGGTGACCGCCGCACAGATGGGCATCGATCCGGCGCCGGTGCTGATGACGGTCTGCATCGCCGCCGCTGCGGCCTTCATGACCCCGGTTGCCACCCCCACCAACCTGATGGTGATGGAGCCCGGCAGCTACAGGTTCGGCGACTACTGGAAGTTCGGCCTGCCCTTCATGGTGTTCTTCTTCGTCATCGCGGTGTTCTGGGTCCCCATCGTCTGGGGCCTCTGAGCGGGCGGCCGGGGCATGAGCGACGCCGGCATCCTGCTGCTGATCGTGCTGGGCACGGTCGGGCTGTTCGTCTGGAACCGGCTGCCGCTGGTGGTGGTGGCGATGGGCAGCGCGCTGGCGCTCTACGCCGCCGGCATCCTGCCGCTGCCGGAGGTGTTCCGCGGCTTCGGCGACCCGGTGGTGATGTTCGTCGCCGCCCTCTTCATCGTCACCGCCGGGCTGGAGGCGACCGGCGTCACCGCCTGGATCGGCCAGCAGTTCGAGCGGCTGGTGGCCGGCAGCCCCGACCGGCTGCTGATCCTCGGCATCGTGGCGGTGGCGGCGCTGTGCCCGCTGATCAACTCCAGCGGGGCGGTGGGGGCGCTGTTGCCGGTGGTGATGATGATGGTGGTGCGGCTGGGCGCGCAGCCGGCGCGGTTCCTGATGCCGATGGCCTTCGCCTCGGGCGCGGGGGCCCATCTGGCGCTGACCGGGGCGCCCAAGAACGTGCTGATCTCGGATGCCGCGGCCAGTTACGGCCCCGGCGCCATCGGCTTCTTCGAGTTCGCGCTGGTGGGGATCCCGCTGCTGGTGGGCACGGTGGCGATCGTGCTGGTGCTGGGCCCGCGGCTGGTGCCCGAGCGCACCGCGCCCAGCCTGCCGCGCGACCTCAGCAGCCATGCGCGCACCCTGGTCGCGCAATACCGGCTGGCCGAGGATGTCTTTGCGCTGGAGCTGCGCCGCGCCTCCCCCCTCGTGGGCACGCCGGTGGACGCATTGGAGCTTGGGCCGGAGCTGGTGGGGCTCACTGCCACCGACGCGGAGGGCGCGCCCCGGCTGCGCGGCGCGTTCCAGCCCGGCGACCGCATCCTCGTGCGCGGCTCCACCGAGGCGGCGGGCGCCTTTGCCCGGGCCCAGGGCCTGCGGGTGCGCGCCATCTCGGGCGAGGAGGCGGCGGGCAAGCTGATCAACCGCATGGCCGGGGTGGCCGAGGCAGTGATCCCGCAGCGGTCGGACCTGATCGGCATGCAGGTCTTCCCCGGCATGGTCACCCGCGACGGCGACATGGTTGTGATGGCGGTGCAGCGCCGGGGCGAGGACCTGATGGGCGAGGTCACGCTGGAGGCGGGCGATCACCTGCTGATCCAGGGCGACTGGGCGGCGCTGCAGCGCAACGAGGCGCGGCCGGGCGTGCTGGTGGTGGACCGGCCCGACATGGTGCGCCGGCAGCTGGTGCCGCTGGGCGCGGGCGCCTGGTCGGTGCTGGCCATCGTCGCGCTCATGGTCCTGGCCATCGCCACCGGCCTGACCGCGCCGGCGGTGGCCACGGTGCTGGCCGCGGGCGCCATCCTGGTGCTGAAGCTCGTGCCGGTCGAGGACGCCTTTCGCGCCGTCAACTGGACCACCGTGATCCTGATCGCGGCGATGTTCCCGCTCTCGACCGCGCTGGTCGACACCGGCGCGGCGCAGCTCGTCGCCGACAGCGTGGTGGCGCTGACGGGCGACTCCGAGCCGCGGGTCTTCCTCGCCATCCTCTTCGTGCTGGCGGTGGTGATGGGCATCGTCGTGTCGAACACCGCAACGACCATGATCCTCTTGCCGATCACGGTGATCTCGGCCGCAGCCTACGGCATCTCGCCCCTGCCCGCGCTGATGGCGCTCAGCGTCGCGACCTCCGCGGCATTCCTCACGCCGGTATCGACGCCGCCCAACACCATGGTCATGGGCCCCGCCGGCTACCGCTTCGGCGACTACTGGCCGCTCGGCATGCCGCTGACCGCCTTCTACTTCGTCATCGCCGTCGGCCTCGTGCCGATGATCTGGAGGTTCTGAAGAACGCGCCCGCACGGGCGCACCGACGGGCGACAGCCCAAACCCGGGAGGAGACCACCCATGAGCGACCTTGACGCCGTCCTTGCCCATGTCGACGCGGACATCGACAACGCCGTCGCGCGCCTGTTCGAGACGCTGCGGATGAAATCCATCTCGACCGATCCCGCCTATGACGCCGAGACGCGCGCCTGCGCGGAATGGCACGCGGCCGACCTCGCCTCCATCGGCTTCGACGCCGCCGTGCGCGACACCGACGGCCACCCCATGGTGGTGGGCCACGACCGCTCGGCCGCGGGCACCTCGGTGCTGTTCTACGGCCATTACGACGTGCAGCCCGTCGACCCGCTGGAGTTGTGGGAGCATGACCCCTTCGCCCCCTCGATCGAGACGCGGGCCGACGGCTCGAAGTACATCGTCGCCCGGGGTGCCGCCGACGACAAGGGCCAGCTGATGACCTTCGTCGAGGCCTGCCGCGCCTGGAAGGCGGTCACCGGCAGGCTGCCGATCCCGATCACCATCCTGCTGGAGGGTGAGGAGGAATCAGGGGGCGTGAACCTGCCCCCCTTCCTCGACGCCAATGCCGACGAGCTGCGCGCGGACGTGGCGCTGATCTGCGACACCAACATGTGGGACAAGGACACGCCGGCGATCACCACCTCGCTGCGCGGTCTCTGCGGCGAGGAGATCATCATCCACGCTTCGGACCGCGACCTGCATTCGGGCTTCTACGGCTCGGCGGCGGCGAACCCGAACCACGTTCTCGCCCGCATCCTCGCCGATCTGCGCGACGCCGACGGCCGCATCACCATCCCTGGCTTCTACGACGGCGTGCCGGAGCTGCCCGACGCGCTGCGCGAGAGCTGGGCGAAGCTCGACTTCTCCGAAGAAGCCTTTCTGGGCGAGATCGGCCTGTCGGTGCCCGCCGGCGAGAAGGGCCGCTCGGCGCTGGAGATGGTGTGGTCGCGGCCGACCTGCGAGGTCAACGGCATGGGCGGCGGCTATCAGGGCGCGGGCTTCAAGACGGTGATCCCGGCGATGGCCTCGGCCAAGATCTCGTTCCGGCTGGTGTTCGACCAGGACCCGCACCAGGTCCGCGCGGCCTTCCGGGAGTTCGTGACGGCGCGCGTGCCGGCCGACTGCCGGGTCGAGTTCATCGAACACGGCTCGGGCCGCGCGGTCGCCTTCGACACCTCCGCGCCGGTCTTCCAGAAGACGCAAGGAGCGCTCACCGACGAATGGGGCAAGGAGGCTGCCTTCGTCGGCGGCGGCGGCTCGATCCCGGTGACGACCCTGATCAAGGAGCGGATGGGCATGGATGTCGTGATGGCCGGCTTCGGGCTCAGCGACGACCGCATCCACAGTCCGAACGAGAAGTACGAACTGAAAAGCTTCCACAAGGGCATCCGCTCCTGGGCCCGCATCCTCGCCGCGCTGTGACGGCGACGCGGAAAGGGAGGAACGGCTGATGGCCCAACGCGAGCTGTCGGCCTTTCATCCGCTGTCCAGGGCCGAAAAGGCCCTCGTCGCGGGGCTCGAGAGCGGCACCTACGACCGCGTCGGCGGCGGCGACCTGCCGGAGGCCGGGGACGAAAGCCGGCAGGTGCGGGCCGCCTTGATCCGCTTCCTGCTGCTCGGCGGCGCCGAGGCGCCGAGGCTGCACGAAACCGGCCTGCGGCTGGGCGGAGCGTGGATCAGCGGCCGGCTCGATCTGGAGGGTTGCCGGATCGGTCGCGACATCGGCCTGGTCGACTGCCGGTTCGAGTTCGAGCCTGTTCTCCGTTCCGCGGTGATCGACTCGCTGATCCTCGACGGCTGCGCGCTTCCCGGTCTCGACGCCGACCGGATCGAGGCGCGGGGCGACCTCTTCCTGCGCGCGGCCAATGTCGCCGGCTCGATCCGTCTGCGCGGGGCGCGTCTTGGTGGCGAACTGGTCCTTGACGGCGCCGAGATCAGCGAACCCGAGGGGATCGCGGTCAACGCCGAGCGGCTGGAGGCGCGCGGCGGCCTCCTGCTGCGCGGCGCGGTGATCCGCGGCGGCATCCTCGCGCCCAACCTGCGGCTGGGCGGCGCCTTCAACGCCATCGGCGCGCGGGTGAGCCGGCCGGGTGGCATGGCGCTGGATGCGACCGGCATGCATTGCGCGGGCGACGTCAGCATGCGCCGGATCGAGGTGCTGGGGGAATGCGAGTTCAACGGCGCCCGGCTGGGTGCGGACATGGACCTCCGCGAGGCGCGGATCGCCGCGCCGGGCCAGACCGCAGTCAGCTTTCGCCGTGCGTTGGTGGACGGCGCGCTGCTCATTCAGAAGGGCGCGAAGATCGAGGGTGTGCTGAACCTCAGCGGCGCCACCATCGGCGCACTGGTCGACGATCCGGGCAGCTGGCCCGCGCCGGGCGACCTGCTGTTGAACCAGTGCCGTTACGACGGCTTCCTCGCCTCACCCATTGACGCCGAATCGCGGCTCGACTGGCTGGCGCGGCAGGACCCGGCGCGCTGGGACGAGGATTTCTGGCCGCAGCCCTACGAACAGCTCGCCAGCGTGCTCAGCGGCGCCGGCCACGCCGACGATGCGCGCCGGGTACTGATGGCCAAGGAGCGCCTGCAACGGGCGGCACAGCGGGCCCGCCGGCGCTGGCGCGTGGTCCGGTGGGTCATGGCGCTGCGCGACTTCCTGCTCGGCATCACGGTCGGCTACGGCCGGCAGCCCTTTCTGGCCTTCGTCTGGCTGGCGTTGTTCTGGGCGCTCGGTGCCGCCATCTTCGGCCTTGTCGCGTATCACGAGGCGCTGCGTCCGGTGCCGTCGGTGGTGCTGCGCTCGCCGGAATGGGTGCTCTGCAGCCTTCCCGCGGGCACCGAGACGTTCCTCGCCTCCATCGCGCAGACGCGCGAGGGGCTGGCCGGAGCAGGACAGTCGCAGCTGGCCTGTTTCCTGGGCCAGCCCGAGGCGGCCAGCTACACGCGCTTCAATCCCTGGGTGTTTTCCCTCGACTCGCTGATCCCCGTCTTCGAGACCGGCCAGAAGGACTTCTGGATCCCCGACGTGCGCCATCCCGTCGGCCTGGCCGGCCGCATCTTCGTCTATCTCCAGACAATGGCCGGCTGGGCGCTGAGCCTGCTGGCCGTCGCGGGGTTCTCGGGGATCGTGAAGCTGAAATGAACCCTCCGCGACCGCGACGCAGGATGGTCCCGAAATGCCGCACCGCCTCCGACCGGTCCGTCGCGGACGGCCGCGGGGCAGGCGTGACCGGAGCAGGATGCAACCGACGTCCCGCGCGCCGCGCAACGGAGCCAAGCCGCGCAGTGTATCCGGAGGGACCGCGGCACGTGATCGGAACATCATCGCGCCGTCAGGCAATTCCTCCGGCATTCCCGGCTTCGCGATCGGGCTTTCCGGCGGTGCGAATGTCAACACACCGACAGACTCCTCGTTCGAACCCTGTCAGGGTTCCGTCCGGAGGGTCTGCTCCGCAGGATCTGGGCCGCCGGAAATGTCGGGGGAGGTCTGTTCGCTCAGGGCACGCGCTGAATCATGCCGCTGACCGGAACAGGGTCAACGATCTTCTCCGGGCGACCCCGAGCGAATGCTGCGTTTCCGCGGGGCATGCAGTGGGGGTGGGGCCGGCGCCCGTTGCAGTCGGCACAGGGCGAACCGGACCGGAGGGGGAAGCATGAGGAACGTGATCGGGGCCGCGGGACTGGCCTGCGCGATGGCGATGGGTGGAGCGGCCGCAACGGCGCAGTCGATCGGGGAGCAGACCGCCCACGACATCGAGGCCGAGGCCGTCATCGGGTCGCCGGCCCAGACGGCGCGGACGACCTTCACCAACCGAAGCGGCGGCGAAGTCGTCTTCTACGGCCAGTTCAACCCGGCCTTTCAGGCGTTCGATGACGGCGGGCAGACGACGAGCGGCCTCGTCGACAACGGCAACTGGAATTCCCGCCTCGGGTTCCGGATTTCCCAGCCGCTGAACGACAGCACGCTGCGCTTCCGCTTCGAGACCGGCCTCGGGCTGCGCAGCAGCGCCGGGGTCTCGCAACTGGCGCGGCCCGACTGGATCAACTGGCGGCGCACGTCGCTGCGCTGGGTCGAAGTGGCCTGGGACACGCGCTATGGCTCGTTGTCCGCCGGCCAGGGCAGCACCGCCTCGGACGGCACGGCGAGCCTCGACGACTCCTTCACCTTCCACGCTGGCGCCGCCGATTCCTCGGACGGGTTCAGCTCGTTCCGGTTCCGCGACAGCACCGGTGCGCTCACCGACATCACCATCGGTGCGGTCAACGACACCTTCGGAGGCAACCGGCGGTTCCGACTCCGCTACGACACGCCCAGTTTCGCGGGCACGGTGTTCTCCACCTCCTACGGCCGCGAGGTGCTGAACTCGGCGGACAATCGCAGCTTCTACGACGTCGCCGTCCGCTGGAACGGCGACTTCGGCGACGTCTCGGTCCAGACTGCGGCCAGCTATGGCTGGGACCACGACCCCGACGCCCCGAACCAACGCCGCGTCGCCGCCGCGGCATCGCTGTTTCACAACCCCACCGGGCTGAACCTCGCGCTTGGGGCCAGCTCGCGCATCGACGGGCCGGAGCAGGTCTACATCCGGGCCGGCTGGCGGACCGACCTTTTCGACGTCGGCACCACCTCGCTCTCGGTCGATTATTTCCGCGGCCGCGACTTCGTCACCGACGGCGCGCGGACCGTGAACTACGGGCTCTATGCCGTGCAGAGCTTCGATGCCATGTCGCTGGACGTCTATGCCGGCTGGCGGCGCTTCAGCTATCGCGACCGGACCCCGACACGCTATCAGGACGCGAACGGCTTCCTGCTCGGGGCGCGCTGGTTCTTCTGACCCCCCGCGGCTTATGCGGAACCGGCCCGGTACGCCCGCCAAGGGAGGTGGAAAGGTGGTCCCCCACCGGTTCGAGACCAATCGAGAACGCGGCGATGAACGAGGCCGAGCTGCCGGAATGCTGCCGCAGCAGGGGCCTGTACGCTGAGCAGATCCGGGTCTGGCGGGAGGCCTGCGAACGGGCCAACGACCGGGGCCCGTGGGGCCTCGGGCCTCGCGGCTGATCGCGCGAAAGACGAAGGACGCGCAGCAGCGCATCCGGGATCCGGAGCGCGAGCTCGCGCGCAAGGAAAAGGCGCTCGCCGTGGCGGCCGCGTTGATGGTTCTGGGAAGAATGGCCGACGCGATCCGGGATGACGCGCGGTCCGGCCCCGCCGGAACGGGCCGTCCAGTGGACGGACCGAAGCACGTCATGCCACGAGCCCCTGCCAAGGGCGGGGGAGGGCGGGGACGAATGACCCCAGCTCCGGATCGCAAGGAGATCGGTGCCTTGTCGAAGCGGCCATGGCTGCGCGGGCGCGCCAGGACACCGCCTGCGCCGAGCTTGGCCTCGATGTCCACCCCCTGCGGCGCTGGAAGACCCCGGAGGGCGAGGTCCGCGCCGGCGCTCCGCGGCCGCCAACGTCCACGCCGTGAACCGTGCAGAACAGCCCTGCGGCATGATGTGCCGCGATGACGTGACGCTGATCGGCAACTTGCAACCGGAAGCAAGCACCTCCTCCGCCACGAGAACGGCGAAGGAGGCGCCTGCGGCGCAGCCGACGACGCCGATCTCGGGGGCATCCAGATCGAACACCCAGATCCCGGTGTGGTGGCCGACCTGTCCTTCATGCCGCCGCATTCGACCCGCGCATGGTGCCGGTCCGGCCGGTGTGGGCGACCTACTCCCATGTCTTGCCGGCCTCGGCCTCCAGCGCGGAACGGTCGCGGATGCGGATCCGACCGCGCCCGGTCTCGACGGCGCCCGAGTCGATCAGCACAGCGAAGGCGCGTCGAAAGGCGGCCCTGCTCATACCCGCGAGGCGGCCCAGGTCCTCCTGTGTCGCGTCCACCCAGCCCTCAGGAGTTGCGATCCGCAGCAGCAGCCGCGCGAATCGCGCCTTGGGCGCCAGTGCCAGCGCTTCGGCGAGCATCCTGACGGCGAGCGCGCCGTTCTTTCCGGCGAGGCGGTGGAGATACCGCCAGTCGCCCGGATGGGCTTCGAGGCTGCGCGACAGCGCCGCCCCGGGCACGCGGAAAAGCATGCTGTCGACCGGTGTGCTGATCGTCAGAAGCCGCGGCATGTCGGCGAGGAGGGAGCCATCCCCGATCCAGAACCCGGGCGCGGCGCGAAAGACGGTGATCTGTTCGTCGCCGTCGATGGGCACGCTGATGTCGATCATCCCTTCGCCGACACCGTAGATCGCATCGGACGGGTCGCCGACGGAGTAGAGCACCTTGCCCCGCGGCACGGCGACCCAGCGGCCGAGTACTGCGATACGATCGCGGAAATCCTCAGGCACGTCGGTGAGCCATCCGACCTTGCCGAGGGGACCAAGGTCGCCGGTCTTGAAAGGCATGGTCAGAGTCTCCCGCCAGCCGCATGGAAGGTGCCGGAACGATCCGCTTGCGCAACCATGTGTGGTGCAGCCGTCAGATGAACAAGCTCCGGGCTTGACGGGGGTGCCGGGCCCCGCGCCCGGGACGATCCCAGGTTGGGATTCGACATGTGTTTCGGGACTGTCCGATCAACGGGTCGGGTCGCCCGTCGGCGCGGCCGCGGGTGAGGCGGCCCCGGTCGCCGTAGTGCCGCGCTGGCGCTTGCGACAGGACCGGGCCGAAGGTCGCCACCGTCGAAACCGGGGGCGCGTCGGAGGATGACCGCGTGGCGCTTGATGCTGGAAGCCCCCTTGCCTTGGGGGAGCGTATCGGCCGGGCAGAGGCGCTGCACCGGCCTGGCCCGCCGTGCCGGCCGGATCAACCGCCCTGCGTCCCGGAGCGCAGGACACACCGGAAACCGACATGGCTGGTCGAGGTGTCCACCGGTTCGGGGTATCGCGCGGCGGGGCGATAGCGGCGGCAGTAGTTCGGCGCGCACAGATGCGAGCCGCCCTTGAGCACCTTGCGTGGAATGCGCGCGGCGTCGCGGGGGTCGATGCTGTCCTCGGCGCGGGGGCCGCGCGGGTTGCGCGGGATGCAGCAGGCCTTGGCGGCCTCGGCCGCGTGCCGTGCGACGTACCAGTCCTGCGTCCACTCCCAGGTGTTGCCGATCATGTCGTGAAGGCCGTAGCCGTTTGCCGGATAGAAGCCCACCGGAGAGGTCAGCGCATGGCCATCCTCCAGCAGGTTCTCGAACGGAAACCGCCCCTGCCAGGTGTTCGCCATATGCCGCCCCCCCGGCGTCATTTCGTCGCCCCAGGCATAGTCGGCGCCGTCCAGCCCGCCCCGCGCCGCGAACTCCCACTCGGCCTCGGTGGGCAGGTCCTTGCCGGCCCAGCGGGCATAGGCCAGCGCATCGGAGTGGCTGACATGCACGACCGGGTGATCCTCCAGCCCCGTGATCGAGGAACCCGGCCCGCAGGGCGCGTGCCAGCAGGCGCCGAAGGTCCAGGCCCACCACGCATGCGCATTGCCGAGGGGGACGGGGCCGCGGGGCGGGCGGAAGGTCAGTGATCCGGCCCGCAGCATATGCGGCAGCGCGCCGGGATAGTCCTCGGCGCGCGGGGCGATCTCGGCGGTGGTGCGGTGGCCGGTCGCCACGACGAAGGCGGCGAAGCGGCGGTTGGTGACCGGGAAGACGTCGATCCGGAAGGGATCCACCGTGACCAGATGGGCCGGCGCCTCCTCGGGGTAGTGCCGGTCCGAGCCCATGCGGAAGGTCCCGCCCGCAAGGTGCACCATCTCGACCGGGTCGGCCGAGGGCGACCGCGCCCCGGGGGTCACGTCTTCCCCCGGGACAGGCACGGCGTCGCGCGCCCCTGCCATGCCGGCGTCAGGGCGCCAGCGCGATGGTGACGCGCGGGATCCGGCCGGTGAAGCGGGTCGCCTCGCCCATGCCCAGCGCCTCGACCACCGGGGTCTGCAGGTCGATGCCGACATCGGCGGTCTCGTCGGCCGAGAAGAGGAGCGACTGGGTGCGCCCGATCCGCCCCTCGGCCACCAGCGCGTCGCCGACATGGATCCGGCCCGTCCCGCCCAGCCCCGGGCCGCCGCCGTCGTAGTCGAAGGCGAAGCGGATCATCGCGTCGCCCGGCGGCACCGGCTCGGCGGCCCGGATGGTGAAGCGCTCGCGGTTGAGGAAGTTGTAGTGGAAGGCCGGCACGCCGTCTTCCATGTAGAGCGCCCAGCCGCCGAAGCGGCCGCCCTGCACGAGGATCGCGCCGTGTCCGCCACCCTCGGGGATCACCACATCGGCGGTGATGCCGAATGACCGGTTCATGGTGTTCAGGAACGCGTTCTCCGGTATGCCTGTCACGCCCTGGGCGAGCGTCAGCGAGGTCCGCCCGGCCATCAGGTCCGGCCGGCCGGCAAGCGCCGGGATCGCCCGCTCCAGCGTGCGGTCGTCCATGGGCAGGACATGGTTGGGGATCGCCTCGGCCAGGAACAGCGCCTGCAGCTCGGCCAGACGCTCGGGTTCCGCCTCGGCCAGGTCGTTCACCAGGCTGAAGTCGCTGCGTGTGTCGTAAAGCTCCCACCTGCCGTCGGCGATGGAGCTCCGCGGCACGGTATCCCAGGTCGCGTTGTGGATCACCCGCGCATACCAGCCGTCGTGATAGATCGCCCGGTTGCCGAACATCTCGAAATACTGGGTGATGTGGCGTTGCGGCGCGTCCGCGTCGGTGAAGGCATAGGCCATGCTGATCCCGTCCATCGGGCGCTGCGCCGTCCCGTTCACCATCGTGGGGGCAGGCAGGCCGGTCGCCTCCAGGATCGTCGGCGTGATGTCGATCACATGGGTGAACTGTCCGCGATACCCGCCGCCCTGCGGCACGCCACCCTCCGGCCAGCGGACCGCCATGCCCACCCGTGTGCCGCCGAAATCCGAGGCCAGCTGCTTGGTATAGCCGAAGGGGGCGTTGAACACCTGCGACCAGCCCGCCGCCATGTGGGGCAGTGTCTCTGGCCCGCCCCAGCGGTCGAGATAGGGCATGAGTTCGTCGAGCGTGGGAAAGACGTTGTTGAAGTAGGTGAACTCGTTCGCGGTGCCGTAGCGGCCGCCCTCGGCGCCGCTGCCGTTGTCGCCGGCCACGAAGAGGACGAGCGTGTTGTCGAGCTGGCCGAGGTCGCGGACGGCCTCGATCAAGCGGCCGATCTCGTGGTCGGTGAAGGCGAGAAAGCCCGCATGCACCTCGGCCTGCCGGGTCAGCAGGGCCTTTTCCTGATCGTTCAGCGAATCCCAGGCGGGGAGCGCATCGGGCCGCGGCGCCAGCACGGTGCCCTCGGGGACGATGCCCAGCGCGATCTGCCGGTCCAGAACCTCCTGCCGGATGACATCCCAGCCGGCGTCGAAGGCGCCCGCCTGCCGCGCGACCCATTCCTCGGGGGGGTGATGCGGCGCCCGCACCGCGCCCGGCGAGAAGTAGAGGAAGAAGGGCCGGTCGGGCGTCATCGCCTGCTGCGTGTTGAGCCAGGAGATGGCCTGATCGGCCAGGTCGGTCATGAAGTTGTAGCCGGGCACCGCGGGCGGCTCGATCCGCCGCGTTCCCTGGAGCACTGCGGGCGTCCAGTGATTGGTCGAGAAGCCGATGAAGCCGTAGAACTCCTCGAAGCCCTGGCCCGTGGGCCAGAGGTCGAACGGGCCCGAGCGGCTGGTCTCCCAGGGCGGGGTCTGGTGCCATTTGCCGAAGGCGGCGGTGTTGTAGCCGTTCAGCCGCAGGATCTCGGCGACCGAAGCGGTCTCGCGCGGGATGCGGATGGTGTTGCCGGGGAAGGCGGTGCCGGCCTCGGCGATCCCGCCCATGTTCGCGGCGTGGTGGTTGTGCCCGCTCAGCATCGCCGCGCGGGTTGGCGAACAGGTGGCGGCGGTGTGGAAATTGGTGAAGGCCAGCCCCTCGGCGGCCACCGCATCGAAGGCCGGCGTCGGCACCGGGCCGCCAAAGGCGCTGGTGCCCCCGAACCCCAGATCGTCGATCAGGATCAGAAGCACGTTCGGCGCGCCCTCGGGCGCCGTGACGGTGAAGAACGGCGGCGGCACCGCGTCGCGGGCGTCCAGCACGGTCGAGACCGGGCGCTCGGGTTCGGCCAAGGGCAGGACGCTGCGGTCGGGTTCGGCGAGGGCGGGCGACGCGGCGCACCAACCGAGCGCCACGAGGACGGCCAGCACGGCCGTTCCCGAGTGCAGCCGATGCGCCCTGCGCAACTGTTGCGTCACCGCACGCCCGTTCGGTGCCCTCCCCGCGATTGCGTCCACACACATTTCCCGGCCGCTCATCCGTTTTCTCCCTGCCCATTTGCAATTGACGCCCGTCCGGTCAGCACTCCGCGCCCCAACGCGACCGCGAGCGCGACATGCAGCAGGACGACGGGCCACAAGAGCCAACCGCCCAGACTGCCCACGAGGCCGGCGAGGGCCAGCAGCACGGCAACCCCGGCGTTGAAGAGGAGAAGTGCGCTGCCCTGCCGTCCCGGCAGACAGGCGATCCCCAGCGACAGCAGTCCGATCCCCGCGAACCGGACCATCACCAGCCCGGCCGCCCCTGCCTCGGCGCCCAGCAGCAGCTTCACCCCCGTCGCCGGCGCGACAAGAAGCGCAAGGCCCGCAGCGATCTCGACCCACGCTGCCACGAGCACGACACCCCGCATCACGCAGAACCATGCGGTTCGGCAGCGGCGATGGTCCCGCGCAGCGTCGCCACCCCCGGAGATGCCGGCAGGACCGGGCATGTCCGGGCGGGACCGGGACGGGGCGGCACGAAGATGTGCGTCATCGCTGAAACCGGCCTCCGGTCGGGGTGCGTTGCGCGACCTTAATCACCCGGCTCGCGCCGATTGTGCGACATCTGTCGCACAAGGGGCACAAAAAACCTGTCATCCAGAGTCCGGTTGCGCACCGCTTTCCCGAACCCGTCCTGCCCGCCGGAGACCACACATGCCCAGATGCGAGCGTCCGTCCCCCTTCTCGACCGTTGCTCCTGACTCTGCACCCGCGGCACCGGACACGCGACATGACGCTCGCGACGGGTCGGCGGAACCGGCGCCGGCCAGGCGTTGGCCTCGGACGATCCGGAGCTTCGGGAGCGGGCGTTTCGCCGGGTGTTTCGGGGTTGCGGTGGCGGCTTGGTCTGCGGTGCTGTGTGGGCCTGCGGCCGCAGAGGCGCAGGAGTGGCGCTACAACCTCAAGCTGTACGGTTGGGTGCCGGCCCTGTCCGCCACGCTTGGAACACCGCTCGGCAACGTCAATGTGGATCAGAGCATGTCGGACGTGCTCGACCAGCTCGATTTCGCCCTCTTCGGCACCTTCGAAGCGCAGCGCGGTCGCTGGTCGCTGATCGGCGACCTTGCCCATTCCAAGCTGTCCCAGACCGAGACCCTGCTCCCCCCCGCACCCTTCGGCGGCGTGCGGCTCGAAACCCGTCTGACGGCGATCTCCGGCTATGTCGCCTATCGCGTCGCCGAGACGGAGATGGTCGGCCTCGACCTCGCCGCGGGGTTCCGCCACTACGACCTGTCGCTGCGGGCCGCGCTGACCGGACCGGCGCTGCAGATCCGCAACGCCGACAGCTGGACCGATCCGGTGATCGGCGCGCGCGCCACCTTCGAGTTCGGGCAGGGCTGGCGGGGCGCGCTTTCCCTCGACGTTGGCGGCTTCGGCATCGGCAGCGCCTCGGACCTGAGCTGGCAGGCCACGGCCGAGGTCGAATACGCTTTCAACGACACATGGTCGGCACTGGTCGGCTATCGCCACCTGTCGATCGACCGCCCCGCCGCCAAACAACCCCGCAAGCTCGAACTCTCCGGCCCCGTGATCGGCGTCCGCGCCCGCTTCTGACCTGTTCAGCAAAAGACAACGAGGAGTCCATGGCTGACCTCGTCGTCCTCGACTTCGACGGCATGGACACGGCGGATGCCGTGCTCTCCAGATTGCGGCTCCTGCGCAAGCAGGAGCTGATCGACCTGCTGGACGCCGTGGTGGTGATCTTCGGCAGCGGCTGCACGGTGCGCTTGTATTCGAAGGCCGTCGCGTCCCAGCGCAGAACCTTTCGCCCGTTCGGCGCGGCGCTCGGACCGATGGCGCGATGATGGCGACCGCCTCACTGGCTCACTCTCCCCAACCAGCATCCTGATCTCGGCTCCCGATACCCCGGGAGCACCGTGGACCCCGCCGCCGGAGGGGGTCCCTTTCGGACGCCCATAACCCCGGAAACGGGGCCCCTGTTGCACGCCTCTCCACAGCCGGGGTGTCAGCACGAATGCGTCCAGTGTCTCGGGACGACCTTCCGCAATCATGCGCACCTCGCATGGTTCGAGCATGGGGACTTGTCCGCCGTCCCGCATCACCCCCCCGAGCACCCTGACCAACATGACCATCTGCAAGCACCCCATCCGGCGCATCGCGCCCGGCAAGGTGTTTCCGACAGACGCAATTCATCGCCAACACCCTGCAGCCTTTCCGCAAATTCGGGCGATTCCCTGGCCCGCCGGCGGCGGCCCCTGCTTCATCATGGCATCGGGGTGTCAGTTCCGGTCATGGAGGGTGCCGACAAGCAGGTTGCCAACAGCAAAGGGGGCGCGTGCCGGGCCGCCCGATGCCCGATTGCCGTCGACCGGGGCGTTCGTGACGGACCGCGACCATGCCGCCCGGATCCTCGGCGATCCCGGAGGCCCTCGCCGGGCGCAGCGGGCGAGGCCCAAGCATGCCGACGGTGGAAGAGGGGGCGTCCTGACGGTATCGTGGGGCGGAGTGGCGGCCTCGGTGCCGGGGACGGGATGGCCGGCTGCGGGGGCCGGACCCTGCGGCCGAGGGCAGGCGCGCAGTCGAGTGGGGGCCATGGCGGAGCGCAATGACATATCGGGCCTTCTGGCCTTCATCGGGCGGGAAGGGGACTGGCGCGAGCGGCTGCAGGAGGTGGTGGCCGACCACCTGATGCCCGCGCTCGAGGAATTCGGGATCGACCACGATGCTCTGGTCGACCTGCTCGGCGAGCAATGGTCCGGCGTGCTCTGGGGCTGCGGGTTCGAGGATTTCCTCGGGCAGCGGTACGAGGACGGCAACATCGTCGACCTCTACCTGAAACGCCGCGGCTGGAAGGAAACGGCGCTGAACCGGGCCTATTTCGCAGCGCTGCGGGACACGCCGGTCAGCCTCCATGAGGTGAGCGACGTCCGGCCCGGGACCTCGATGGTGCTGCGCGATCTCCTGTCGGAGGCCCCGCCGGTCACCGTGCGGGAGAAATCCGCCACGCGCACGCTGAAGCCGTGGGACAGGATCGCCGTGCGGGTGGTGCCCGAGCGCGATCACCATGTCATCTCCGGGGCGCTGTTGCCTTTCCGCGCCGAGGCGGTGGAGGTCCTGTTCGCCGGGCTGCGCGACGCGCTGAAGCTGCGAAAGCGCGGCGCGCTGCGGCTCTCCCGCGAGCAGCTCATGGGGTGCGCGCCCCTGTTCACGTCGGCCTGGCTGTTCATCGAGATCGACCGCGCCCTCAGCCCGGTGGAGCCGCGCTTCACCAATTCCGACGGCGACGATGTGCTGTTCCATGACCTGCGCTTCCCGCTGACTTCCGGCGTGACACAGAAGGCGGTTGCGGAGCGCCTGGACCGGGTGAAGGGCCTCCTGCCCGAGGGGCCGAAGCTCTGGAACTGGCTGGCAGCCCGCAAGAGGCGTGGCGGACAGGCGGGCAGGGGCATCCAGCTGGAGACGCAGATGGAGGGGGCGACCGTCCTCGGCACGCTGGAGCTGAAGGGCGGGACGCTGCGCGTGACCGTCAACTCGGCCGAGCGCGCGGCGAAGATCGAGGCGTTGATCGGGGCGGCCGCCGGAGATCTGCTGCGCCCCCCTCTGACCGAGATCCGGACGGTCGCGCAGCTGCGGGCCGAGCGACGCCCCGACGCGCCGCCCGAGGCGGAGGGCATCCCGCCGGACATCCGGCGCCAGCTCCTGCGGGAGCACCTCGACCGCCACTACCGCGAGACGCTGGACACGCCGATCCCCGCGCTGGGCGGCAGGTCTCCGCGCCATGCCGTCCGCTCAGCCGCGGGCCGGAAGAAGGTGGTCGACTGGCTGAAGTCTCTGGAAAACAGCAGCGCCGGGCATGCAGATGGCGCGATCGCCGACTACGACTTCGGCTGGATGTGGGACGAGCCTGGGCTCGGGGATCACCGGAGATGAGGTCACGGCGAAGGGTCGTGATGATCGGCGGGGAGAGGGGCGACAGCATCGCGCCGCCCCGGCTTCAGGGTTGCTCCGGGGCTCGACGCTCGGCGGGAAGGATATGGAGGCCATAGACCCGGCCGATGCCGATCAGCGTCAGCCCCAGCCCGAGGAAGGAGGCCACGCGCCACAGCCCCGTGAGCCCCGACATGTCGTAGAGGAACACCTTGGCGACCGTCGCCA
>Ga0213835_100674_pt1 | contig 28801 bp, 29 predicted proteins | sample SWPATP01_FD_160576 | JGI IMG/M metagenome (GOLD analysis project Ga0213835, IMG submission 160576) | Coastal seawater microbial communities from Marineland, Florida, United States - SWPA TP0 #1 | ecosystem: Environmental > Aquatic > Marine > Coastal | place: USA: Florida | collected 2016-08-05 | reverse complement strand
GAGCCCATGCGGATCACCTTCGATGCCGAGGGCACGCCGCTCGAGGTCGTGGCCCTGCGCTGGACCGACGCCAATCCGGACAAGGTCTATCGCCTGCAACCCTTCGGTGGCCGGCTGCTGGAGACGGGCCGGCACGGCGGTTTCCTGATCCCGACCCGGGTCGAGATGGGCAACATGTTCGGCACGCCCGACTATGCGCCCTTCTTCCTTGCCACCATCACCCGCGCGGAGTTCTGAGGTGATCGCCCGGGCCGCCGCGCCCCTGCTGCTCCGCCTGTCGGATGCAGCCGCCGTGCTGGCGCTGGCTGCCGTCGGCGCGGCGCTGCTGCTGCCCGACCCCTACGCCGCCGTTCCCGACCATCTGCGCCCGGGTGCCTGGAGCCAGGACACGGTCTCGGCCCCCGCCGCCGTCGCGCTTCTGGCGGTGAATGCCCGGTTGCGGCGGGGCTGGGCCAAGGGCTGGCTGATCTGGGCGGGGCTCGTGGGCTATCTGATCTATGCCTACGGCCTTTTCGCCTTCGATCGGGTGATGAACCCGGCCTGGCTGCTGTATGTCGCGGTGCTGGCGACCGGCGCCTTTGCCGCCTTCCTGTTCCTGCGCGCGGTTGATCCCGGTGCGCTGCGCCCTGCCGCCCGTCCGCCGCCGCGCCGGATCGTGGCGGGGCTTTTCGTGCTGCTCGTGGTGCTGTTCGGCGGGCTGTGGCTGGCGATGCTCGTCCCGGCCATGGTCGCGCGCACGCCCTTGCCCGGGCAGACGATCTTCGTGCTCGACCTCGCCTTCGCGTTGCCGCTGACCGGGCTGACGGCGTGGCTTTTGTGGCGGGGACATCCGGTTGGCGACCTGCTCGCGATCCCGATGCTGATGAAGGTGGCGGTGCTGGGCGTGTCGGTGTTCCTCGGCACGCTTTACACCCGGGCGTTCTTCGGCGGGCCGTTCCTGGCCTTCGACCTCGCGCTTTATGCGCTGATGGGCTTCGGCCCGGCGCTGCTCATCCGGCCCGTATGGCGCGGGCTGGAGGTGGCGGGGGCGGCACCGTGATCCGCCGCGCCGCGTTCCTCCTGCTGCTCGCGGCGGGTCTCGGGCTGGGGTGGAAGGCGCTGCCGGGCCGCACCCCCGCCATCGCCGGCCCCGATCCCGTCGCCGTGCTGGAGCCGGTGCGGATCGGCGGCATGACCCAATGGCTGCTGATCCGGGGCCAGGACCGGTCCGCCCCGGTGCTGCTGTGGCTGCACGGCGGGCCGGGGGCGGCGCAGATGCCGCTGGCGCACGCCACCACGCGGGCGCTGGAGCGGGATTTCGTGGTCGTCCACTGGGACCAGCGCGGGGCGGGCAAGTCGAACCCGCGCGGCTTCGACCCCGCCACCATGACGCTGGAGCGGTTCCTGCAGGACGCGCACGCGGTCACGCGCCACCTGCAGGACAGTCTGGCGACCGAGCGGATCATCGTGCTGGGCCATTCCTGGGGCACGATGCTGGGCGCGCGGCTGGTGTCCCGCTGGCCGGAGGACTATGCGGGCTACATCGGGGTTGGCCAGCAGGTCAGCACGGCGCGCGGGGTGGCGGTGGCGCTGGACCGCCTTGCGCCCCAGATCCGGGCGGGCGGCAACGCCTCGGACCTGCGCTGGCTCGATACCGCCACGCCCGCGGCGCTGCAGGAGCACGCGGCCTATGTGGCGATGATGCAGCGGCTCGACCGCTACGGCGGCGGCATGAACGTGCCGACCCGGCGGCTGGCCGCAATGCTGATCCGGGCGCCGGAATACAGCGCGGGCGACCTTTGGCGCTGGCTCGATGGCGCGAACCGGGGCAGCGGGCCGATGTGGCCCGACTATCGCGCCCGCGACCTGATGGCCGAGGTGCCGGTGATGCCGGTGCCGATGCTTCTGATCTCGGGCGCGCGGGATCTCAACACGCCCGTGGAACTGGCCGCCGAATGGTTCGACGGCGTGGAGGCGCCCCGAGGCAAGCGGCACGAGGTCTTCGATGCCTCGGGCCACGCCCCGTTCCTGACCGAGCCCGCGCGCTTTGCGGCGGCGGTGCGGGGCTTTGCCGGCGCGCTGCACGACTGAAACCCGGCGCCCTGGGGCTGCCATCTCCCGCCCGGCCGTCCTGCGCGTCACGCTTGAGCCGCCGCGCAACTGCGGTATGGTCGCCGGAATGCGCCACGTCGTTCGGGGAGGTTCGGGCAGGGCGGGCGGCGCGGCCCCAGGGGAAGGACGAAACGGCGTGAGCACTTCCGGCAGGTCGGCCCCCGCGCGGCCGTGGATCGAAAGCTATGGCGCGAGCATCCCGGCCGAGTTGCCGGAATCGGCCTATCGCAGCCTTGCCCATCTGGTGAACGAGACCTGCCGCAAGCATGCCGGCAAGACCGCCTTCACCTGTGTCGTGCCGAACGGCATGAACGGCAGCCTCAGTTTTGCCCGGGTCGACGAGATGTCGAGCGCCTTCGCGGCTTTCCTGCGCCATCACTGCGGGGTCAGGCGCGGTGCGCGGGTGGCGGTGCAACTGCCCAACGGTCTGGCCTATCCCGTGGTGGCCTTCGGCGTGTTCAAGGCGGGCGCGGTGCTGGTGAACACCAACCCGCTCTACACCCCGTCCGAGATGATCCACCAGTTCACCGACTCGGGGGCCGAGGTGCTGGTGATCTGCGACATGTTCGCCGACAAGCTGGCCGAAGTGATCCCGAAAACCGGCGTGCGCACCGTGGTCCTGGCCGGCGTGCCCGAGTTCTTTCCGCGCATCCCCGAGATGATCGTGCGCGGCGTCCAGAAGGTCTGGACCCGCACCCTGCCGCCGGTCCCCGCCCTGGAGGTGCCGGTGCTGCGCCTGCGCGAGGCGCTCGAAAAGGGGCGCGCGGTGTCGGCCGACCCGTCCGGCTGGTGGGCCAAGACCGGACCCGACGATCTGGCCCTGCTGCAGTATACCGGCGGCACCACGGGCGTGGCCAAGGGCGCGATGCTGTCGCACGGCAACATCCTTGCCAACCTCCAGCAGGTTCTCGCGATGGGCCGTTCGCACATGACCGGCAACGACTGCGTGCTGACGGCGCTGCCGCTGTACCACATCTTCGCCTTCACCTGTAACCTGATGAGCTTCTTCGAGATCGGCGCGCGCAACATCCTCGTGCCCTCGCCGCGCCCGGTGCAGAACATCCAGCGCGCGATCGAGAACTATCCGATCACCTGGATCACCGGGGTCAACACCCTGTTCAACGGGCTGATGAACGAGGAATGGTTCTCGGCCTTCCCGCCGACGCATCTGGTCGCGGCCATCGCAGGCGGCACGGCGCTGCACCGTTCGGTCGCGGCGCGCTGGGCTGTGATGACCGGCACGCCGATCGCCGAGGGCTACGGGCTGACCGAATCCTCGCCGCTGGTCAGCTTCAACCCGCTGTCGGACGCCGCGCGACCCGGCAGCATCGGCATCCCCGTGCCCGGCACCGATGCCGCGCTGGTCGACGACGACGACGCCCCGGTGCCCGAGGGCCAGCCGGGCGAGTTGATCGTCAAGGGGCCCCAGATCATGCAGGGCTACTGGAACCGGCCCGACGAGACCGAAAAGACCGTGCGCAACGGCTGGCTCTATACCGGCGACGTGGCGGTGATGGAGGATGGCGGCTTCCTGCGGATCGTCGACCGCAAGAAGGACCTCGTGCTGGTCTCGGGCTTCAACGTCTATCCCAACGAGGTCGAGGACTGCCTTGCCAAGATACCCGAGGTGCTGGAGGCAGCCGTGATCGGCATCCCCGACGCGGCCTCGGGCGAGGCGGTGCGCGCCTATGTCGTGCGCAATCCCGACGTGCCGGGCGAACTGACCAAGGAAGCCATCGTCGCTCACTGCCGCAAGCACCTGACCGGCTACAAGGTGCCGAAGTCCATCGTCATTCGGGACGAACTGCCCAAGTCGCCGATCGGAAAGATCCTGCGCAAGGATCTCAAGGCCGAGGTGAAGGCCGAATTCGCGGGAAAGGTCTGAGATGCTGACCGAACTTGAAACCACCCTTCTGGGGGTGATGATGATGATCATCATGCTGGGCATGGGTGCCAGCATGACCCCGCGCGACTTCCTGATCGCCTTCCGCAAGCCGAGGGGCATCCTGATCGGCCTGCTGTCGCAGTTCGCGGTGATGCCGTTTCTCGGCTATGCGCTGGCGGTGGGGCTGGGACTGCCGCCGCCGCTGGTGGTGGGGCTGATCCTGATCGCCTGCATGCCGGGGGGCACGACCTCCAACATCTTCGCCTATTTCAGCAAGGGCGTGCTGGCGCTGTCCATCATGATGACCGTGGTCTCGACCGTGGTCGCGGTGGTGATGGTGCCGTTGCTGCTGGCCTTCTACGGCGGCATGGCCGGGGTGACGGGTGACTATGCGATCCCGCCCGCGAATGTCGCGCAGGTGCTCGTGGTGCTCCTGGTGCCCACGATCCTGGGGATGATCCTGCGAAAGGTCAGCCCGAACGTCGGCGCCACGATCGAGCTGATCGGCTCGTTCACGGGGGTGGTGGTGATCCTGTTCCTGATCGCAAGCTGGGTGCCGCGCAACTATCCGCTGCTGCTGGCGACCGGCCTGGACATCTACTTCGCCACCATCGGCATCGGCCTGATGGGGATGCTGTTCGGCTATTGGGTGGCGCGCGGGCTGGGGCAGGACACCAACCGCGCCCGCACCATCAGCCTCGAGACCGGCATCCAGAACGGCCCGCTGGCGGTGCTGGTGATCACGCTCAGCTTCACCGGCGCGCAGCAGCAGGAGGTGCTGCTGATCCCGATCCTGTACGCGCTGTTCATCGTGCTGACCTCGACGGCGATCACGCTTTGGTACCGGCGCAACGCCACGCGCGAGGAACTGGCGCGGGACGCGGCCAAGGTGCGCCCGGCCTGACGGCGCCCCCCACCGGCCGCGTCGCCACCGTCGGCCGGGAAGGGCCGTAAGCCGGGCGGCGGGCCTACCGCTTCAGCGCCAGCGCGGGCGACAGCACGTCGATGCCCAGCGCCAGGCCGACCGCGTAGTTGGTCAGGTGCCCGTCGTGCGTGCTCAGGCCCGCCATCAGGTGCGGATCGTCGCCGCAGGCCGTGCGCCAGCCCTTGTCGGCGATGGCCAGCACGAATGGCAGCGTCGCGTTGCCCAGCGCCTGCGTCGCGGTGCGCGGCACGGCGCCGGGCATGTTGGCGACGCAGTAGTGCATGATCCCGTCGACCGCATAGACAGGATCGCCGTGGGTGGTCGGGCGCGATGTCTCGAAACAGCCGCCCTGGTCGATGGCCACGTCCACCAGCGCCGCGCCGGGCTGCATCAGCGCCAGTTGCGCGCGCGTGACAAGCTTGGGGGCGGCGGCGCCGGGGATCAGCACCGCACCAATCACCATGTCGGCGCTCGGCAGCAGCGCCTCGATCGCCTCGGCGCTGGAATACTGCGTCGTCAGCCGGCCCATGAACACGTCGTCGAGGTACGACAGCCGCGGCACCGACCGGTCGAGAACGGTGACATTCGCGCCCATGCCCACCGCGACCCGCGCCGCCGCCGTACCGACCACGCCACCGCCCACGATCACCACATGCGCCGGTCGCACCCCGGGCACGCCGCCCAGCAGCACGCCCCGTCCTCCGTTGGCCTTCTGCAAGGTCCAGGCGCCGGTCTGCGGGGCAAGCCGCCCGGCGACCTCGGACATCGGCGCCAGAAGCGGCAGGCCGCCGCGGGCGTCGGTGACCGTCTCGTAGGCGATCGAGGTGACGCCGCTGGACAGCAGGTCGCGCGTCTGGTCGGGGTCGGGCGCCAGATGCAGATAGGTGAACAGCACCTGCCCCGCACGCAGCCGCGCGCGCTCGACCGCCTGCGGTTCCTTCACCTTCACGATCAGTTCGGCCTCGGCGAAGACCTGCTCGGCGGTCTCGGCGATCGCGGCCCCGGCGGCGCGATAGGCATCGTCGTCATACCCCGCGCCGGCCCCGGCGCCGGCCTGCACCAGCACCTTGTGGCCATGCGCCACCGCCTCGCGCACCGCTGCGGGCGTGAGGCCGACGCGGAACTCCTGCGGCTTGATTTCTGTCGGGCATCCGATCTTCATGGCAGCCTCCCTCTGCGTGTCGCCGCAGGGTATGCCCCGGGCGCCGCGCAAGGGGCTGCGAATGACGGGCTGGAAGAGCCGGTTTTTTGTGGTAGTTCCTGCGCAATACCCGCAACTTCGTCGAAGGATCTTGCGCCGATATGGAGATCGACGACACCGACCGCCGAATCCTGACCGTGTTGCAGAAGGAGGCGCGCATTACCAACGCCGAGCTGGCCGAGCGGGTGCACCTGTCCGCCTCGGCCTGTCACAGGCGCGTGCAGCGGCTGGAAAAGGCCGGGATCATCCGGGCCTATGTCGCGCTTCTGAACACCCGCAAGCTGGGCCGCCCCAGCACCGTCTTCGTCGAGATAAAGCTGGCCGGCCAGTCCGACGAGGTGCTCGAGGCGTTCGAGCGGCAGGTGCGCCGCATCCCCGACGTGCTGGAATGCCACCTGATGGCCGGCACCGCCGATTTCCTGCTCAAGGTGCTGGCCGAGGATACCGAGGACTTCGCGCGCATCCACCGCCAGCACCTTTCGCGGTTGCCCGGCGTGGCGCAGATGCAGTCGTCCTTTGCGCTGCGCACCGTGGTGCAGACCACGGCGATCCCGGTCTGAGGCCGCCGCGACCGCTTTACCGCCCGGCGACCCCGGGTTAGGCAGACCGCAACGGGCGAGGGCGGGCATGCGAATTCTGGTTACCAACGACGACGGCATCAATGCGCCGGGGCTTGCGGTGCTCGAGGCCATCGCGGCCGAGATCGCCGGACCGAAGGGCGAGGTCTGGACCGTCGCGCCGGCCTTCGAACAGTCGGGCGTGGCCCACAAGATCAGCTACACCCACCCGATGATGATCGCCAAGCTCGCGCCCCGTCGCTATGCCGCCGAAGGCTCGCCGGCCGACTGCGTGCTGGCGGGGCTTTACGACGTGCTCGAGGGGGCGCGGCCCGATCTGGTCCTGTCCGGCGTGAACCGGGGCAACAACGCGGCCGAGAACGTGCTGTATTCCGGCACCGTCGGCGGCGCGATGGAGGCCGCGCTGCAGGGGCTGCCGGCCATCGCGCTGTCGCAGTATTTCGGCGCCGCCTCGGCCGACCTGTCCACCCCGTTCGAGGCCGCCGCCGCCCACGGCGGCACGATCGTGCGCGACCTGCTGAAGAAGGGGCTGTGGGACAACGGCGACTATCGGCTGTTCTACAACGTGAATTTCCCCCCCGTGGGGGCGCGCGACGTGCGCGGCGTCAAGGTCGCGGCGCAGGGCTATCGCAAGGAAGCCTTTTTCGGGGTGGAGCCGCACATCTCGCCCTCGGGCCGCAAGTTCCTGTGGATCAAGGGCGGCCCGCAGCACCTGCCGACCGCCGCCGGCACCGACGCGCACGCCAACCTCGAAGGGTACATCTCGGTCACGCCGATGCGTGCCGACCTGACCGCCCATGACGCGCTCGAGGCGCTGCGCACGGCGCTGGAGTGAGCGATGGACGACGCCGAGCGCAAGATGCGGTTTCTCTACGCGATCCGGTCGCGCGGGGTGACCGACGCGCGCGTCCTGTCGGCGATGGAGGGGATCGACCGCGGCGCTTTCGTCAAGGGCCTGTTCGCCGAACGCGCCTACGAGGACATGCCGCTGCCCATCGCCTGCGGCCAGACCATCAGCCAGCCCTCGGTCGTGGCACTGATGACCGAGGCGCTGCAGGTCGGCCCGCGTGACAAGGTGCTCGAGATCGGCACGGGCTCGGGCTATCAAGCGGCGATCCTGTCGCGGCTGGCCCGCCGCGTCTATACGATCGAGCGGCATCGCCCGCTGGTCCAGGAGGCCCGCGCCGTCTTTCAGGCGCTTGATCTGGGCAACATCACCTGCGTTCTGGGTGACGGCACCCAGGGCCTGCCGGAACAAGCCCCCTTCGACCGCATAATCGTGACCGCCGCGGCCGAGGATCCGCCCGGCCCCCTATTGGCCCAATTGCGGATCGGCGGTATCATGGTGCTTCCCGTCGGGCAGTCCGATGCGGTGCAAAGCCTGATCCGCGTGCATCGGACAGAAGACGGGCTGGAGTATGACGAACTGCGCGCCGTGCGCTTCGTGCCGCTGGTGGACGGGCTGGGACAGGACTAGGCCCGCGCAACCGGCAGGAAACAGGCACGAGGCGTCCACGAGGAACAGCGCCCCGGCCAACGGGGCCGTCACAACCGAGGACCGAGCCATGATGCAGCCGCACCCCGCCGTGCCTGCCATCCCTTTCCGGACGATCGCACCGCACGCCCCGGGCCCCCGAGCCGCACTGGCCCGCTGGCTGGTCGCCGGGGCCTGTGCGCTGGCACTGGCAGGCTGCACCGGCGGCCCGCTCGACTGGGACTTGCGGCCGTCCTCGAGCGGGATGTCCACGGCCGAGGCGGCGCGGCACGCCACCGCCGTCCGGCCGGCACCGGATGCGCGCGGCGTGATCTCCTATCCCGGTTTCCAGGTCGCCGTGGCCCGGCGCGGCGACACCGTCAGCACCGTGGCCGAGCGGGTGGGCATCTCGGCCGGGGAACTGGCGCGCTACAATGCGCTGACGGCGACGGACGCGCTGCGCGACGGCGAGGTGCTCGCGTTGCCCCGCCGGGTGGCCGAGCCCGAGCCATTTGCCGGCGGACGCCCGGCCGGGGGCGGCATCGACGTCACCGCCATAGCCTCGACCGCGATCGACCGGGCCGACGGACAGGGGACCGCCGGCGGAACCCGCGTCGCCGCCGCGTCGCCGCCCGCCGGCACCCCGACCCCGGCCGGCACCCGCGCGCCCGCCCGCAGCGCCGAGGGCGCGCAGCCGGTGCGCCACCAGGTGGTTCGCGGTGAAACCGCGTTCTCGATCGCGCGGCTCTACAACGTCTCGACCCGGGCGCTGGCCGAATGGAATGGCCTTGGCCCGGACATGATGGTGCGCGAAGGGCAGTATCTGCTCATTCCGCTGCCCGCCGCCGCGCCGCCCGCGCAGCAGACCGCCGCCGTCCCGCAGCCCGGCACCGGCTCGGCCACCCCGACGCCGCCCAGCGCCGCCCAGCCGCTGCCGTCGCAAAACGCCGGCGCGGCCGCCACGCCGCGGCCGCCCTCGCCCGACCTGGGCGCGCCCTCGGGCGGGCGGCTGGCGATGCCGGTGGAGGGGCGCATCTTCCGCGAGTATGTGCGCGGTCGCAACGAGGGGATCGGCTTTGCCGCCCCGGCCGGAACGCCGGTGCGCGCCGCCGAGGCCGGCACCGTCGCGGCCATCACCCGCGACACCGACCAGGTGCCGATCCTGGTCGTCCGCCATGCCAACAACCTTCTGACCGTCTACGCCGGGATCGACGACATCCGGGTCGAGCGCGGCGCCCAGGTCCGTCGCGGCCAGACCATCGCCGCGGTGCGGGCCGGCAACCCGTCGTTCCTGCACTTCGAGGTGCGTGAGGGTTTCGACAGCGTCGATCCGATGCGTTACCTGCAATAGGGCGACGGCCGGGTCGCTCAGTCCGCCGCCGGCGCCAGTCCCGGCGGCAGGCGATTGCGGCCGTCCAGCAGCAACTCTGCCAGCCGTTCGGCCAGCAGCGGTGCCAGCGCGAAGCCGATCTTGAAGCCGCCGTTGGCGACGTAGTGCCCCGGCCGTCCGGGCCAGGCGCCGACCACGGGCGCCCGGGTGCGCGCCCGGGGGCGCACGCCGGCCCAACGCTCGATCACCGGTGCAGCGGCCAGCGCCGGGCAGGCGGCAACGGCACGGGCAAGCACCGCGTCAAGCTGCGCGTCGGTGCCGTCCGGTGTGTCGAAGTCGCGCTCGCTGGTCGAGCCGATGGCGACGGTACCGTCGGCATGCGGCACGATGTGCAGCCCGGGGGCCGAGATCTGCGGTGCCCCCGCCGCCGCAAGGCGCAGCGCCAGCGCCTGCCCCTTGACCCCGCCGCCCAGCGGCCGGTTCCGGGCGTCACGCAGCGCCGTCAGCCCCTCCCATCCGGTGGCCCAGACGACCGCGGCGGCGGGGCCCGGTTCGGCCGCGTGCCCGGCCCCTTCCACGATCACGCCCCCGGCGGCGCGCAATGCCCCCGCCAGCGCCGCGCAGGCCCGGCGCGGGTGCAGCCGGGCCGACAGCGTATCGTGCACCACAAGGCCGGTGGGGCTGTGAACCACCAGCCCCGGCACCCGGTCGGCCGGCAGCACCTCCCATCGCGCGGTGGCGGGCCAGTGCGCCGCCGCCCCCTCGGCGCGGGCCCGGGCGCGCGCCACGGCCTCGGCGTCGGCCAGCGGCTGCACCCGTCCGGTGCGGGCAAAGCCGGGGTCGATCCCGCCGTCCCGGGCCACCTCCGCCCACCACGCCGGCGCCGCGACCAGCGCCTCGAGTTGCAGGGCCTTGAGCGGCGTCCACCCCTCGGGCGCGTGCGGTGCCAAGGCGCCGACCAGACCGCCGCTCGCGCCGGCGCCGATATGGCGCGCTTCCACCAGCCGCACCGCGGCCCCGCGGCGCGCGCAGGCCAGGGCCGCCGCAAGGCCGAAGGCGCCGCCGCCCATCACCGCCACGTCGACCGCGTCGCGACCCGTTGCCAAATCGCCCCCCTTGCGCGCATACCGATCGGCGGCATACCGCACCGTCAGGGCATGGACCAGCACGCGCATATCGATTCCCCCGAACTGGGCTGGGACGGGCATCGCCCGGTCTCGCGCCGGTTCGGCGACGGGTATTTCGCGGCCGGCGGCGGCCTGGCCGAGACGCGGCACGTTTTCCTCGACGGCAACGGCCTGCCCGACCGGTTCGAGCGCGGCTTTCACATCGCCGAACTGGGCTTCGGCACCGGGCTGAACCTGCTGGCGGCCTGGGCGTGCTGGCGCGAATCGGGCCAGCGCGGGCCGCTGCACTACACCGGCTTCGAGGCCTTTCCGCTGCCGGCCGACGCCATGGCGCGGGCGCTGGATCCCTTCCGCGACCTCGCCGACCTTGCCGCGCCGCTGCTCGACGCCTGGGCGGCCGGCGCGCGGCAGTTCGCCTTCGACGACCTGAACGCCAAGGTGATCGTCGGCGATGCCCGTCACACGCTGCCCGACTGGTGGGGACAGGCCGATGCCTGGTTCCTCGACGGCTTTGCCCCCGACCGCAACCCCGAGATGTGGGAGCCCGCGCTGATGGCCGCCGTGGCCGACCACAGCGCCCGCGGCGCTACGCTGGCGAGCTATACGGCCGCCGGGCATGTCCGCCGGTCGCTCGAAGCGGCCGGCTTCGTGATCGAGCGGCGGCCGGGCTTCGGCACCAAGCGGCACATGATCGCCGGCCGGCTGGCATGAGCCACGCCCCGACGGCGGGCGCGACCCGCGCCAGCGCACAGGACACCGGCCTTGGCATCAAGCTGATGATCGCCACCACCCTTGTCTTCGCCGGGCAGGACGCGATCTCGCGTCACCTGGCCGGGGAATACAACGTGATGATGGTGGTGATGATCCGCTACTGGGTCTTCGCGCTGTTCGTCATCGCCCTGGCCGCGCGCCAGCCCGGAGGGGTGCGCCGCGCCGTCGCCAGCCGCAGGCCCGGCCTTCAGGTCCTCCGCGGGGTCTTGCTGGCGGCCGAGATCTGCGTGGCGGTCCTGGGTTTCGTCCTGCTCGGCCTGATCGGCGCGCATGCGATCTTTGCCGCCTATCCGCTGATCGTCGCCGCGCTGTCAGGGCCGGTTCTGGGCGAGCGGGTGGGCTGGCGGCGCTGGACCGCGATCGGGATCGGGTTTGTCGGCGTGCTGATCCTGTTGTCGCCGGGCGGCACCGTGTTCGGCCCCGCCGCGCTGCTGCCGCTGACAGCCGCGGTGATGTTCGCCTTCTACTCGCTGCTGACGCGCAAGGTGGGCGAATATGACGCGCCTTCGGTCAGCTTCTTCTGGACGGGGACGGTGGGGGCGGTGGCCATGACCGTCGTCGGCGTCTGGTTCTGGGAGCCGATGGCGCCGCGCGACTGGGGCTGGATGGCGATGCTGTGCGGCACCGCGATCCTGGCGCACTGGCTGCTGATCCGGGCCTATGCGGTGGCCGAGGCCGGGGCGATACAGCCGTTTTCCTACCTGCACCTCGTCTGGGTCGGCGGGATCGGCCTGCTGGTGTTCGACGAGGTGATCACCCTGCACCTGCTTGTCGGCGCCGCGGTCGTTGTCGGCGCGGGGCTGTTCACCTTGTGGCGCGAACGCCAAAGCCGCTAGCGCCCTGCCCCTCAGCCGCGCTTGCGGGCGAGGTAGACATACAGCGCCCCGTCCCCGCCGTGGCGGGCATGCGCCGGCACCACCTGCAACACCATGGGCGCCAGGGGTGGTCGCGCCAGCCACAGCGGCACCTCGCGGCGCAAGGCGCCCGCGCGCCCCTCTGCAGGATGTCCGGAAGCACGGCCCGTCCGGCCCTTTCCGGTGATCACCAGCACCAGCCGCACCCCGGCGGCGTGGGCGCCATGAACGAACCGGCCCAGGGCGGGCTGCGCCTCGGCCAGGGTCAGCCCGTGCAGGTCGAGCCGCGCCTCGGGCGTCAGCCTGCCACGCACCATCCGTGTCAGGGCGCGGGCGTCCATCCGTGGGGCCGCGGGGCGCCGGGGGTCGGACGGGCCGGGCAGCGGGCCGAAATGCTCGCCCGCGGCCGGCGCGGCACGTTCGCCCACCCGGAAGGGCGCAAGCCAGCGGTGGCCCTCGTCCGCGGACGGGGGTTCGGGCCGGGCCGGGGGCGTCGCGACCGGCTCGGGCAACGCAACGGGCGAGGGCACCATCGGAGCGGTCCTGCCGGACAGCGGGTTGGTGCTGCGGGCGATCTCGGCCCACAGGGCGCGTTCCTCGGCCTGCAGGGCACGGGGGGTGCGGCGGCGACCCATCGGCTCAGTCCCCCAGCGCCAGCAGGAAAGCGCGCTCGATCGGCAGCAGCACCAGCATCCGGCCGCCGTCGCGCACCTGCCCGGCAAGCTGGCCGGCGGCCTCGCCGGTGCCGATGAACAGATCGGCCCGCTGCGCCCCGCGGATCGCCCCGCCGGTATCCTGCGCCACCATCAGCCGCCGCCACCCCAGCGCGCCCTCGACCTCTACCCAGACCGGCGCGCCAAGGGGCACATGCGCCGGATCGACCGCCAGCGACCGGCCCGGCGTCAGCGGCCGGTTCAAGGCACCGAGCGGGCCGAGCCCCGGGTCGTGGGCCGGCAGTTCGCGGAAGAACACATAGGACGGGTCCTCGGCCAGCGTCGCCCGGCCCGGCTCCGGGTTGGCCCGCACCCAGGCGCGGATGACCGCGGCCGAGGCGGCGTGCGGCGGCAGGATGCCCCGATCAACCAGCGCCTGCGCAACCGAACGGCGGGGATGTCCGTTCTGCGCCCCGTAGCCCAGCCGCACCAGGCTGCCGTCTGGCAGCCGCAACCTGCCCGAGCCCTGTACCTGCAGGAAATACTTGTCCACCGGATCACGCAGCCAGGCGATCTCCAGCCCGCGGCCGGACAGCGCGCCGCGCTCGATCTCGGACCGCGCCAGCGCCGGATCGCCGGGTTGCAGGCCGGGGGGCGGGCGGTGCAGCGGATAGCGGTAGGGCCCGCCGGGCCATCGCGCCGCGGGCAGTTCCGGCTCGAAATAACCGGTGAAGCGCGCCGGGCTGTCGGGTTCAAGCCAGAGCGGACGGAAGAACGTCTCGAAGAACCAGCGCGGATCGGGGTCTGCCGCCGCCACGGCACAGAGCGCGCGGAACTCGGGATCGGCCAGCGCCGGGCAGGACTGCCGGAAGGCCGCCAGTGCCGCGGCAGGCTCGTCCTCGGCCCAGCCGGGCAGGTCGGAAAACCCGAGCATCTGCGGCTCCGCCGTCGCCGCCGGTGCCAGTAGCGCCGCCAGCGCCGCCGCCAGCCCGATCCGACGCCCGCGTCGGCCGGTCACGGCCGCGCGGTCCTCAGCCGCCGGTCGCCACAAGCTGCCAGTTGGGATCGTCCACGCCCATCCGCCGCGCGAAGGTCCAGACATCCTTCTGGCGCTTGATCTCGTTGGGGTCGCCCTCGACGATCTCGTCGGCGGCATTGCGCACGACCGATGTCAGCTCGGCGTCGAACCTGACGGTGATCTCGGCCTCGGCGGTGGAGCGGTTGAAGCTTGCCGACACCACGCCCACGTCGCGCAGGCCGACAAAGCTCGCGTCCACGCGAAGGCCCTGACGCTCGCGCATCTCGACCACTTCCATGAAGCTTTCGTAGACGTCACGCGACAGCAGCGGCAGCAGCGAATCCATGTCGCCGGCCTCGAACGCCATCAGGATCATCTCGTAGGCCTGCCGGGCGCCGTGCAGGAACTCGCCCACGTGGAAATCGGACTCGGCCGACTTCATCGCGGCGAAGGCCTCGGCGGCGGGGCTGCCTTCCTTGACGTGGTCGGTGATGTCGGTGTCCGGCCCGCCCTCGATCACCTCGAACTCGCGCCGCGGGCCGGGAATGCCGGGCGCGCCGCGGGTGTCGGGCAGCGGCGGTTTCTCGAACCCCTCGCGCGAGCCGAGCACGCTGCGAAGGCGGAGGATCAGGAAAATCGCAATCCCCGCAAGGACGATCAGCTGTAGCACGGCGGAATCCATCGTTACCTCACGGGTGTGAGTTCATTTTGGGTAGCACACGGACAGCGCTTATGTAAGGGCATGGGCCGGCCAAGTCCACATCACGGCTGGAACGGACGCAGGGGAAGTCACATGTGGTTATTCGTGTTGTTCATCGTGGTCCCGTTGATCGAGATTGCGCTGTTCATCCAGATCGGCGGTTGGCTGACGCTGTGGCCGACCATCGCGATCGTGATCGCGACCGCGATCCTCGGCACCGCGCTGGTGCGCCGGCAGGGGGTGCAGACGCTGGGGCAGGTGCAGGCCGCGATCGATCGCCTCGACAATCCCGCCGCGCCGCTTGCCCACGGGGCGATGATCCTGTTCGCCGGCGCGCTGCTGCTGACGCCCGGTTTCCTGACCGACGCCGTGGGTTTCGCGTTGCTGGTGCCGGCGGTGCGGGTGGCGCTGATGCGGCTGGTTCTGGCGCGGGTGCAGGCGCAGGCGCGGGCGGCCGCGGCGGCACAGGGCGGCCCCGGCCGCCGTTCGGCCCGCGCGGGCGGCGTGGTCATCGACGCCGAGTTCTACGAGGTCGACGCCCCCCCCGAGCGCCCCGGTCCGCGTCGCGACGCCGATGCCGACGGCGCCAACGGATCGGGCTGGACCCGGCATTGAGACAGGCCGAGCGGTCTGCTAGACAGCCGCATCCGCGTAGTCCCGCCAAGGAGCAAGTCATGGCCGAGAACGGCAACGCCGCCGCGCAACCGCAGCAACCCGCCCAGCAGCCGCAGGTCAAGGTTCAGATCCTTGCACAGTATGTGCGCGACCTGTCCTTCGAGAACGTGCTGTCGACCAAGCCGCAACCGACCGTGACCAACGTCCAGCCCGACATCCAGGTGCAGGTCAGCCTCGATGCGCGCAAGCGCGAGGGTGCCGAGCACCAGTTCGAGGTGATGACCAAGTTCAAGATCCACTCCAAGAACAAGGCCGATCAGTCGACGCTGTTCATGCTGGAGGTGGATTACGTCGGCGTCTTCCACATCGAGAACGTCCCGACCGAGCAGATGCACCCCTTCCTGCTGATCGAGTGCCCGCGGATGCTTTTCCCCTTCGTCCGCCGCATCGTCAGCGACGTGTCGCGGGACGGGGGCTTTCCGCCGCTCAACCTCGACATCGTCGATTTCCTCGCCCTCTACCGGCAGGAACTGGCCCGTCAGGCCGAACTGCGCAGCAAGACCGGTGCCGAAGGCGCCCCGCTGCCCAGCTGATCGCTATCCCCGCGCCGGGCGCAGGGTGTCGCCGCGGTCGAGCCGCGGCGACAGCACGATGCGCCGGCCGCCGGCGTCGTGGCCCCGTGCGGCCCCGACGATCAGGTTCGCCGCCTGTCGCCCCGTCTCGTGGCGGCAGGCGTCGGTCGTGGCCAGCCGCATCGGCAGCCCGTCCAGCAACTCGAGACCGTTGAACCCGGCAAGCCCGATCCTGTCGGGCACCTCGATCCCGAGGTCGAGGCAATGCAGCAGGCAACCGGCGCCGATCAGGTCGTTGGCGCAATAGACGCAATCAAGGTCGGGCGCCCGGCCCAGCAATTCCGCCATCATCGCCCGCCCGCGCGCGAGGGTCGATCCGCCCGCGTAGCGCGCCTCGGCCGCAAGGCTCAGGCCGGCGGCGGCCAGCGCCTCGCAAAAACCCTCGTAGCGGCGGCGCGCGCGGTGGTCGGCGGTTCCGGCCGGACCGGCATAGGCGATGCGGCGATATCCCGCGGCGACGACCTCGTGCGCCATGTCCGCCCCGGCCGCGCGGTGCGATATGCCGACCACGGCATCGACCGCGGGGCCGTCCGCGTCCATGATCTCGACCACCGGCACGCCCGCGCCCCGCAGCATCGCGCTTGCGGCATCGCTGTGCTGCGTCCCGGCCAGGATCACCCCGGACGGACGCCAGGACAGCATCTGGTATAGCACCGCTTCCTCGCGCGCCGGGTCATAGCCGGTGACCCCCATCACCGGTTGCAGGCCGCTGCCCTCCAGCCCCTCCGAGATGCCGTCGACGACCTCGGGAAAGACCATGTTCGACAGCGACGGCACGAGCACCGCGACCAGGCTGACGCGCTGGCTGGCCAGCGCCCCGGCGATGCGGTTGGGCACATAGCCGAGGCTGCGCGCCGCCGTCAGCACCCGGTCGCGCGTCTCGGGCGAGACCTCGGCGCTGGCGCGCAGGACGCGGCTGACCGTCATTTCGCTGACGCCGGCCGCGGCGGCGACATCGCGCAGGGTCAGCGGGGTGCGGCGGGCGCGCAGGGCGGGGTCGCGGTTCACGGGCGGGTCGGCGGTTGCGGCGGGCCGGAAAGCGCCCGCACCCCCGCCATAGCCGCAAAGCCCTTGCGACGCAAAGGCGGGCTGGGCCGTCGGCATCTTGATCCGCAGCGCGCAAGGGTCCATGAAACCCCCGTGGCCCCGTAGCTCAGCAGGACAGAGCAGCAGATTCCTAATCTGGAGGTCGCGCGTTCGAGTCGCGCCGGGGTCACCACAATCCGGAGGAGGACACAATGACGCAGGAAACCGGCGACCGGGCCCGACCGCCCGGCAGCGCGACCGAGGTCTTTGGCGCCTTTCTCAAGCTGGGGTTGACCAGCTTCGGCGGCCCGATCGCGCATCTGGGCTATTTCCGGGACGAATTCGTGACCCGGCGCAAGTGGCTGGACGATCGCGCCTATGCCGATCTGGTGGCGTTGTGCCAGTTCCTGCCGGGTCCGGCCTCGAGCCAGGCGGGCTTCGCGCTGGGCATGATGCGCGCCGGCTGGGCGGGGGCCCTGGCGGCGTTCACGGCCTTCACGCTGCCCTCGGCGCTGATCCTGTTCGTCTTCGCGCTGACGGCCGCCGCGATCGAAGGGCCGGTCGGGACGGGGGCGCTGAACGGGCTGAAGATCGTTGCCGTGGCGATCGTCGCGCAGGCGGTCTGGGGCATGGCGCGCAGCCTGTGCCCGGACCGCGAGCGCGCCGCCATCGCGGTAGGCGCAGTGGCGATGCTGGCCTTCGTGCCCGGGGCGCCGGGCTTGGTGGGGGCGATCCTGCTGGGGGCGCTGGCGGGCCTTGCCACCGGGCGCGGGACCGAAGCGCAGCCGGCGGGACCGGTGGGCGTGCCGGTCGGCCGCGGCGTGGCGATCGGCGCGCTGGTCGCGTTCTTCGCGCTTCTGGCGGTGCTGCCGCTGCTGGCCGGGCAGGGCCCGGCGCTGGCGCTGGTCGACAGCTTCTATCGCGCCGGCGCGCTGGTCTTCGGGGGCGGCCATGTGGTGCTGCCGCTGCTGCAGGCCGAGACGGTGGCGACCGGCCGGGTCGGGGCCGACGCCTTTCTGGCGGGTTATGGCGCGGCGCAGGCGGTGCCCGGCCCGCTGTTCACCTTCGCCGCCTATCTGGGCGCCGTGATCGAGCCGGGGCCGAACGGCCTTGCCGGCGCGGCGCTGGCGCTGGCCGCGGTGTTCCTGCCGGGTTTCCTGCTGCTGGTGGGCGTGTTGCCGTTCTGGGACCGCTTTCGCGGCAGTGCCGGGGCGCAGGCGCTGATGCGGGGGGCGAATGCGGCGGTGGTCGGCATCCTCGGCGCGGCGCTCTATGACCCGGTCTTCACCTCGGCGGTGGGCGACGCGCGGGACTTCACGCTGGCGCTGGCCTGTTTCGTGCTGCTGACGGCCTGGAAGGTGCCGCCCTGGGCGGTCGTGATCGTCGCGGCGCTGGGTGGTGCGGGGCTGGCGCTGGCGGGGTGACGGGCAGGGCCGCCAGTCCGCTTCAGCGCGCCATCAGCGCCATCTGGCCCGCCACCAGCGCGACCGTCACGCCCGCGGCCAGTTCCAGCGCCGGGCGCAGGGCGGCGGCGCGACCCAGCCTGTCGCCCCACATCAGCGCGCCGTCGCGGGCCAGCACCGACAGGGCCGCCACCGCGACCGTCACCAGCGCGGTGCCCAGCGCCATCGCATAGACCCCGGCGATGCCCGCGGCGAGCAGCCCCATGTGCCAGGTGATGATCAGCAGGAACAGCGCGCCCGTGCAGGGCCGGATCGCGATGGCACCGACCAGCAGCGCCGCATCGCGCCAGCCGCGCAAGCCGGCCACCTCGTGCGGGGCGGGGCCGTGGCGATGGCCGCAGCCACAGTCAGACCCGTGGGTGTGGGCCCGGGCGTGCGCGCCGGCGGTGGCCAGGGCAGGTGCGCCCGTCGCGGCAGGCCTGAGCCGCCACAGCCCCAGCGCGCCGCGCAGCGCAAGCCACACGCCGATCGCGGCGATCGCCAGCGCCGCGACGGGGGCGAGGGTTTCGTCCGCGGCGGAGGTGAGCTGCGCCCGGCTAAGCCCAAGCAGCGCGATCCCGGCCGCAACCAGCGCCACCGCGGTCGTCGCCTGCGCCAGCGCCGCGGCCAGCGACACCGCCGCGAGACGCCCCAGGCCGACGCCGGTCGCGGCGCCATAGCCGCCGATGAGCACCTTGCCGTGCCCCGGGCCCGCCGCATGGGCCACCCCGTAGGCAAAGGCGAGCCCGATCAGCCCGGCCAGCGCGCCCGCCTCGCCCGCGCGCAGCCGTCGCAGCGCGCCGGCCATCGCGTTCTGTGCCTCGCGCTGCACGTCCAGCGCCCAGCGCGCCAACCCCTCCAGCCCGCCCTGCGCCCAGAGCAGCGCCAGCCCCGCCGCCGTCGCCAGCGCCACAGTGACGATCACGGCCCGCATGTCAGGTGCACCTCTTCGGCGAAATCGGCGCCAATGGCGGGAAAATCGGCCTCGATGTCGAAGTCGTCGGCGCCTTCGGCCAGCATCTCGGACAGCGCGGCGGCGAGTTGTTCGCTTGCCCAGGCGAAATCGGGCAGGATCACCTCGGCGCGGCAATCGGTGCGGCCGCGGATCAGCGGTGCTACTGCGATCGTGTAGGCGGTGTAATAGCTGGGGTCATGCACCGACAGGATCACCGGCGTCTCGGCGCCCGGTATCACGCGCGGCTCTAGCGCCCGGCGGTGGGCGACGACGATCCGCCCTTCGGCGAGGTCGGCCACGGTGTCGAGCGGTCCCGACAGCACAACCGGCCGCCCGTCGTGGCGGATGAACAGGTCGCCCTCGAAACCCTCGACCCAGCCGGAATAGATCTCGGCCAGTTCCGCCCGCTCGTCCTCGGTCAGCCGGCCGGAAAACGCCGGGTCCATGCCGTAGTCGGCAATCGCCATCAGCGAATAGAACTCGTCATAGACCCAGACCACCTGAACCGCCGCCAGCGCGCCGGCCTCGTCGAACACCAGCTCGAGCCCCGCGTCGATGAACACGTGCGGGTGCGCGACGACGGCCGGGGCCGCAAGGCCCAGGGTCGCCGCCAATGCCGCCGTGATGCCTGCGCGCTTCACCGGTCCCGCCCGTGTTCCGCCGTCTGACGGTCTGCATCCTATCAACCCCGGCGACACCGGGCCAGTGCACAGCCCCCTGCGGCCGGCGGATGCTCGCGCAACGGTGAAGCGCCTCAGGACAGGGCCGGGGTGCGGCAGGCGCGGAAGGCCTGCACCGGCCCGGCGGCGCCGTCCAGCGAGACGGTCTCGGCCACCGGCCCGGTCAGGGCGGTGGCGGCAAGGTTGAACTCCAGCCCGTTGAGCACATTGCCGAAGCCGCGGTCGGTCACGGTCAGGGTACGGCCGCCCTCGGACAGGACGTGCCGGTCGGTCGTGATCAGCAGCCCCAGCGGCCCGTCAAAGCGCAGGCCGAACAGCGGCGCGTCCGGCCAGGGTGCGGCCCGGGTGAGCGCGATGGCATAGGCGTCCTCGCGCGAGGGGTCGTAGGTCAGCACGACGTTCAGCGTGTCGCCGTCGTGGCGCAGGGTGCAGACCGGCAGCGGCTCGAACTCCCACGCCCGGGCGGGGAGGGTCGCAAGGCACAGGGTCAGGGCAAGGGCGAAGCGCATGGTGCGCCACATGGTGTCGGTTCCCGTCGTGGCAAGGCCGCGCGCCGGCGTCACAGCAGGTGGCCCGACTTGGCCGCCTTGGTCGCCAGATAGGCGGCGTTGTCGGGCGTCTCGCCGACCCGCAGCGGCACCCGCTCGGTCACCGCCAGCCCTTGTGCGGCCAGCATCGCCACCTTGGCGGGGTTGTTCGTCATCAACCGGACCGCCCGAAAGCCCATCTGCCGCAGGATGCCGGCGCCGAGGCGAAAGTCGCGCTCGTCATCCTCGAAGCCCAGACGGTGGTTGGCCTCCACGGTGTCAAAGCCCTGGTCCTGCAGACGGTAGGCGCGCAACTTGTTGGCCAGGCCGATGCCGCGCCCCTCCTGGTTGAGATACAGCAGCACCCCAGCCCCCTCGTCCCCCATGCGCGCAAGCGCCGCGCGCAACTGCGCGCCGCAATCGCATTTCAGGCTACCCAGCACGTCGCCGGTGAAACAGGCCGAATGCAGCCGCGCCAGAACCGGGGCCGAACGGTCGGGGCGGCCGATCTCGATCGCGTAATGCTCGACCCCGCCGTCCTCGGGGCGGAAGACGTGCACCCGGCCGGCCGCCGCCGCGGTCATCGGCAGGCGGGCGGCAACCACCGGGTGCAGGACGGTCTCGCGCGCAAGCTCGGTCGCGACCGCCTCGACCGGCAGGCAGGTCAGATCCTGTGCGCGGGCGAGCGCCGCGGCCCCGTCGATGCACGCCACCAGCGCGGCCGGCAGCAGCTGTGCCGACTTCACCAGCGCCAGCGCGACGCGGTGCAGCCCGGCGTCGCCGTCACGGGCGGTGACCAGCGGTCCCTTCATCGGCGCGGCCAGGTCGTCGGCCGGGTCGGCCACCGCCTGCAGCCAGCGCACATCGGCCCCGGCGGGCACCCGCACCCGGGCAAGATCGCCGTCATAGGCGCGCGCCTTCAGCGTCGCCGCCCGCCGCGCGGTGATCGCCAGCACCAGCCCGGGGTCGAGGGCGCGCAGTGCCGCCAGCCGGTCCGATGCCAGCCCTTCGGCCGCCAGCACCAGCGCCCCGCCGCCGGGGCCGTCCAGCGTAACCGGCAGCCCCATGCGCAGGTCGGCTCGGGCGCGGTTGATCCGCTCCGGCGTGCCGGGGCCGAGCGGGGCGGGGATGCGGGATGCGGGCATTGCGGGAAACCGGGGTCGCGGATGGCCCGTCATAGCCCCGCGCCCCGGGAAAGTGAAACAAAACCCCCGGATCCGACACGTCGGCGTGAGGCGGATGTAGCAATTCTTCACAAGCCCCGGCACTGCCCCCCATCTGCGCTTCACGAAGCAACGCCTGACAAGGACAAACCCATGTCGAAACTCAAGAAAATCCTTCTGGTGGATGATGACGACGATCTGCGCGAGGCGCTGTCCGAGCAACTCGTCATGACCGAGGACTTTGACGTTTTCGAAGCCGCCAACGGTGTCGAGACGATGGAAAAGGTCAAGGCCGGGCCCTATGACCTCGCGATCCTCGACGTCGGCCTGCCGGATACCGACGGGCGCGAACTGTGCAAGCGCATGCGCAAGGCGGGCGTGAAGTATCCGGTGATCATGCTGACCGGCCACGATACCGACAGCGACACGATCCTGGGCCTCGATGCGGGCGCCAACGATTACATCACCAAGCCGTTCAAGTTTCCCGTGCTGCTGGCCCGCATCCGCGCGCAACTGCGCCAGCACGAGCAGTCCGAGGACGCGATCTTCCAGCTCGGGCCCTACACCTTCAAGCCGTCGATGAAGATGCTCTATGACGAGCGCGAGCGGAAGATCAGGCTGACCGAGAAGGAAACCAACATCCTGAAATTCCTCTACCGCGCGCCGGACGGCGTGGTGCCGCGCGACGTGCTGCTGCACGAGGTCTGGGGCTACAACGCCGGCGTGACCACCCACACGCTGGAGACCCACATCTACCGGCTGCGCCAGAAGATCGAGCCCGACCCCTCGAACGCCCGCCTTCTGGTGACCGAATCCGGCGGCTACCGGCTGGTGAGCTGACGAAACCCCGTGCGCGCCCGGGTCATGGCGCGCCTCCTCCCTGTGGACTGGCCCGGGCCGCTTGTGCCCGGGCTTTTTTCGGTGCGATAGTCGGTCGGGCGGCGTGCGTGCCTTCAACGGCCGTCGTCACGCCGCCGTCGGGCATGGGCAGGCGCCGAGGCCTGCCATAGCCGCCGGAGCGGCCGCAGCGGCCAGAAGTGCAACAGCGCACCAAGGGCCGCCCCGGCCAGCGCGCCTGCGGTGTTCGCCAGCACGTCTTCCCATTCGCCCCGGCGCCCGACGAACGGCTGGATCAGCTCGATCGCGCCGCCATAGGCGACGGCGAGCGGGACCGCCCACAGGCACCAGCGCGGCCGGACCGACGCGACTGGCAACACCAGCGCGGCGAAGGCGAGGAAATGGTGAAGCTTGTCGCCGCCCGGCGCCTTGGGCAGGGTGTGCGGCGGCATCAGGGTCGCCACCGCGATCGCAAGACCGATCAGGATGCTGAGGCCGACGGACAGCCGGATGATCTGGGCGCGCTTCATCGGCGCGAGCTAGCACGGCACGGCGTCCCTGTCACCGCACGGCTGCGTGGGACCGCGATGCAACCGGGGCGCCCCGGTCAACCGCCCGCGACACGGGCAAGCCAGGCGCGCACCGCCGCCGGATCGGGCGCGCGCAGCCCGGCGACGGTCGGCCCGTCGCCCACCTTGACCGTCAGGCCGCCCAGGTCCTGCGCGGCGCGCATCGCGTCTTCGTCGGTGGCGTCGTCGCCCATCATCACCGGACGGCGCCCGGCAAAGGGCGGGTGGGCCATCGTCGCGCGCAGGGCGCGGCCCTTGCTGGCGGCGGCGGGCTTGACCTCCACCACCATCTTGCCGGGCTGCACGACATGGCCCGGCACGGCGGCGGCGGCGGTTTCGGCGGCGTGCAGGCAGGCCGGGCCGGCCTCGGGCGCGGCACGAAAATGCAGCGCGGCGACGGGGCCCTTGATCTCGAGCCGCACGCCGGGGGCCTCGGCGGCCGCGCGCAGGGGCGCGAGCAGCGCGGCGGCGGGGGGCGGCGGGGCCGCGCCCGGGCTTGCCCCCGGCGCCAGCACCTCCAGCCCGTGACCGCCGATCCGCCACAGCCCGGCCGGCACCCGCCGGGCCAGGTCGCGCACATCGCGCCCCGAAATCACCGCCAGCGCACCGTCCAGTCGCGCCGCCAGCCGCAGAAGCGCCGCGTGGTCGGCATCCGACAGGAACACGGCATCGGGGTCCGGGGCGATATCGGCCAGCGTCCCGTCGAAGTCGAGAAACAGCGCATCCCGCGCGCCGGGCAGGAAGGCGGCTAGGTCGTTCATGCCGCCCCCGCGCCCACCGCGTCGAGCGCGTCCAGGTAGCTGCGGCGCCAATGGCCGAGGTCATGCGCGCGCACCTCGGCATCAAGCGCCGTCCAGCGTTCGCGCCGCTCGGCCAGCGGCATCTCCAGCGCCTGGCGGATCGCCTCGGCTACGGCGCCGATGTCGTGGGGGTTGACCAGCAGCGCCGCCTCCATCCGCTCGGCCGCGCCGGCGAACTCGGACAGCACCAGCACGCCCGGATCCTCGGGTTGCTGGGCGGCGACGTATTCCTTGGCGACAAGGTTCATGCCGTCGTGCAGCGGCGTGACCAGCCCCACGCGCGCCAGCCGGTACAGCCCCGCCAGCACGTCGCGCCCGTAGCCGCGCGCGACATAGCGGATCGGCATCCAGTCCAGATCGCCGTAATCGCCGTTGATCCGGCCCGACTGGCGGTCAAGCTCCTCGCGCAGGTCGCGGTAGGCGTCGACCGAGGACCGTGACAGCGGCGCGATCTGCATCATCGTGACCCGCCCGTGCAGCGCGGCGTTCTCGTCCAGCAGCCGGCCGAAGGCGGCAAAGCGCTGCGGCAGGCCCTTGGAATAGTCCATCCGGTCCACCCCCAGCACCAGCGCCCGGTGATCGAGGATGCGCCCCAGCCGGCCGGCTGCGTCGCCTGCGGCCTCGGTCGCGGCCAGCCGCGCCACCTCGTCGGGGTCGATGCCGATGGGAAAGGCCGCCGCCCGCAGCCTGCGCCCGAACACCGCCAGATGCCCGTCGGCGCCGGCCTCGGCGCCGTGGTGCTGGACCATGTAGCGGGTGAAGTTGTCCACGTCGCGCCCGGTCTGGAACCCGAGCAGGTCATAGTCGGCCAGCGCGCGGGCCAGCCGCTGGTGCTGGGGCAGCGCGGAGAGCACCTCGGGGGCGGGAAAGGGGATGTGCAGGAAATGCCCGATGGCCCCCTGCCAGCCGTGGTTGCGCAGCTCCTGCCCCAGCAGGAACAGCTGATAGTCATGCACCCAGACCGTGTCGCCGGGCCGCAGAAGCTGTCGCAGCAGCCCGCCGAAGCGGCGGTTGACGGCGGCATAGGTCTCGAACGCGCGCTCGTCGAACTCGGCCAGGTCGACGCGGTAGTGAAAGACGGGCCAGAGCGCGCGGTTGGAATAACCCAGGTAATAGCCTTCGTGCTCGGCCTCGGTCAGGTCGGCGAGGGCAAAGTCGATCGGCCCCTCGGCGATCAGCCGGACGCCGCGCGTCTCGCGCGGGAGCGTCTCGCCCGACCAGCCGAACCAGACGCCGCCGCCGCGCTCGGCCAGCGCCTCGGACAGCGCTACGGCAAGCCCGCCCGGGGGCGCGGCCCCCGGCGGCGCGGTGCGGTTGGAGGCGACGATGAGGCGTCCCATGCGGCAATCCCGGTGGCGAGGTGATGCATGCAAGCATAACGCCGCGTCCCCGGGGGGCAACCCGCGCGCCCCCGCACCCGGTGGCGGGCGCCGCTAGTCGCCCTCGAACACCGGTGTCTCGCGGGCGGCGATGGCCCGGCAGGCGCGGCGGAAATCCTCGGTCTGCAGGCAGATCGCCTGGGCCTGCGCCTCGGCCTCGATCGCCTGGTCGAGCGACATGTTCCACTCCTGCACCAGCATCGTCTTGGTCATCGAATGGGCGAAGGCCGGGCCATCGGCGATCCCGCGCGCCAGCGCCAGCGCCGCCCCCTCGAGCGCCTCGGGCGCGTGCAGCGTGTTGAAAAAGCCCCAGGCGAGGCCTTCCTCGGCGGTCATGGTACGGCCGGTGAACAGCAGTTCGGCCGCGCGCCCCTGCCCGATGATCCGCGGCAGCATCGCGCAGGCCCCCAGGTCGCAGCCCGCCAGCCCCACCCGGTTGAACAGGAAGGCGGTGCGCGCGCCCGGCGTGCCCAGACGCATGTCCGCCGCCATCGCAAGGGCCGCCCCGGCCCCCGCGCAGACCCCGTCCACCGCCGCGATCACCGGCTTGCCGCAATGAAGCATGTTGCGCACCAGATCGCCGGTCATCCGGGTGAACGCCAGAAGTGCCGGGGTGTCCGCGCGGGCTAGCGGGCCGAGGATGTCGTGCACGTCCCCGCCCGAGCTGAAATGCCCGCCGCCCGAGGCCAGAACCACAGCGCGGACGTCGCGGGCCGTGCGCAGGTCGGCGAAGAAGTCGCGCAGCTCGGCATAGCCGTCGAAGGTGAAGGCGTTCTTGCGCTCGGGCCGGTTCAGTCGGACGGTGGCGACCCGGTCGGCGACGGTGAGCAGGAAATTGGCGGGGCGCAGGGCGGTGATATCGGGCATCGGCGCTTTCTCGGTCATCGACGGGTTGCGGACGGCGCCGGGCCGGGGCATGACACCGGCCCGGCGCAAGCCCGGTCGCCACGCAGCCTGTGCGATCGGACAGGACGGGGCAAGCCGGCATCGCCGCCCCCGACGGGGCGCGCTGCGCGGTCCGAATGTCGCAGGCTCGTGACTTGTTCGCGGGTCGCGGAACAACCAGATTGGACCGGCCCGCAATGAAACGGCCGGCGGGCGACCGGGGCAGGGACGCGATGAAGACGTCGGTGATGGCTGCTGTGATCCTGGCATGGGCGGCGACGGCCGCATCCGCCGGCGACTGGCGCGCGGGCGAGCGGTTGTGGCGGCAGTGCACGTCGTGTCATTCGATCGTCGCCCGTGACGGGCGGGTGATCCAGAACGGCGGGCGCTCCGGGCCGAACCTGTATGGCGTGGCGGGTGCCCCGGCGGCGTCGGTGCCGGGTTACGTCTATTCGCCCGAACTGCTGGCGGCGCGCGACCGCGGCCTTGTCTGGACCGAGGCGGCGATGATCGACTACCTCAACAACCCGACCGCCTTTCTGCGCCGGTTCCTGAACAATCCCGGCATCCGCAGCGCGATGGCGTTCCAGATGCGCGGCGGCGCCGACGACATGTACGCCTATCTGCGCCACGTCGCGCAGTAGCGCCTCAGTTGCCGAAGATGCTGCCCAGCGCTTCGCGGATGGCGCGGTCGATGGCGCTGCCGCCATCCGTGGCGGGCGGCGCGCCGTAAAGCTGCGGCTCGGCCATGGGCGCGGCCGGCGCGACGGGTTGCGGCGCCGGCCTCGGCAGGGCGCGCGCCGGCAGCCCGGCATGCACCCGCACCATCGTCTCGCGCCAGATCTCGGCCGGCAGCCCGCCGCCCTGCACGCCTGTCAGCGGCGTGTTGTCGTCATAGCCCATCCAGACCCCGGCCACGTAGTCGGCGGTGAACCCCAGGAACCACGCATCGCGGGCGGCCTGGGTGGTGCCGGTCTTGCCGGCGGCCTCGCGTCCCGGCAGGGCGGCGCGGCGGCCGGTGCCCTCGTCGATGACAGCGCGCATCATCTGGATCAGCTTGGCGGCGGCGTCCTCGCCGATCACCTGTTCGCCCATGCCGCCGGTCATGCCGATCAGCGGCTCCGAATCACCCGTCAGGCGCAACTCGACGACGCCGAAGGGCGCCACGGCCCGGCCGCCGTTCAGGATGCCGGCCATCGCCGCGGTCATCTCGATCAACGTCGATTCCGACACGCCCAGCGCGATCGCGGGACCGTCCGCCAGGCTGCTGCGCACCCCGAACGCGGCGGCGGTGCGGCGCACGTTCTCGCGGCCCAGGGCCTCGGAAATGCGCACGGCCGGGATGTTGCGTGACTGCGCAAAGGCCTCCTGCAAGGTCATGATGCCGGCGAAATCGCGGGTATAGTTCTGCGGACTCCACGGCCCCGAGCCGGGGATCTGGATGGTCAGCGGCGTGTCCTCGACCAGGTCGGTCGGCTGGTACCCCATCTCCATCGCGATGGCGTAGATGAAGGGCTTGAACGCCGAGCCGGTCTGCCGCAGCGCCTGGGTGGCCCGGTTGAACCCGCCCGCCGACTGGATGCGCCGCCCGCCGACCATCGCACGCACGGCGCCGTCCGGGCTCATCACCACGATCGCCGCCTGCGCGTTCGAGCCCTCGCGCACCCGGGTCTCGAAGACATGCACCAGCGCCTCTTCCGCGGCGCGCTGCACGCGCTGGTCGAGCGTGGTGGCGATGATCACGTCCTCGGTGGTGTTGCGGGTCAGGAACGAGGGGCCGGCCTCCATCACCCAGTCGGCGAAATAGCCGCCCGCGCGCCGCTCCGCCGCCTCGGACAGTTGCGCGGGGTTGGCGCGCGCCTCGGCCAACTGCGCGTCGGTCAGGAAGCCTTCGCGCGCCATCAGCCCGAGGATCACGTTCGCCCGCCCCTGCGCCCGCTCGAGGTTGCGCGTGGGCGCGAACCGCGACGGCGCGATCAGCAGGCCGGCCAGCATCGCCGCCTCGGCCGGCGTCACGAGGTTCGCGGACTTGCCGAAATAGCGCTGCGCCGCGGCCTCGAACCCGCGCGCGCCGGCGCCGAGATAGGCGCGGTTGAGGTAGATGGTAAGGATGTCGTCCTTGCTGTAGCGCGCTTCCAGCGCCAGCGCATAGGGCACCTCCTGGATCTTGCGCCAGACGGTGGAGCGGCGGCAATCGGCCTCGTAGGCGGCCTCATTCGGCCATTGCGCGCGGTCGAAGGGCACGCCCAGGCACAGAAGCTTGGCGGTCTGCTGGGTGATCGTGGAGCCGCCCGCACCGCTGAAGGCGCCGCGCCCGTCGGCGATGTTGCTGCGGATGGCGCCCGCGATGCCCCGCGGCGAAAGCCCGAAATGCGAATAGAAGCGCCGGTCCTCGGTCGCGATGATTGCGTTGCGCAGATGCGGCGACACGTCCGCGGCGGTGATCTGGCCGCCAAACGTCTCGCCCCGCCAGGCAAAGACCTGCCCGTCGCTGTCCAGCATCGTCACCGATCCGCGCGACCGCCCGTCCAGAAGCTCGGTCAACGGCGGCAGCGTGGTGTAGTAGTAGCCGGTCGCGAGCCCGAGGATCAGGATCACGACCATCGTCGCGCGCCAGACCGTTCCCCACAGCACCCGCCAGACCAGGTTCACCAGCCCCACCGTCAGCCGCACGAGGATGTTGC
>Ga0213835_100673_pt1 | contig 28834 bp, 21 predicted proteins | sample SWPATP01_FD_160576 | JGI IMG/M metagenome (GOLD analysis project Ga0213835, IMG submission 160576) | Coastal seawater microbial communities from Marineland, Florida, United States - SWPA TP0 #1 | ecosystem: Environmental > Aquatic > Marine > Coastal | place: USA: Florida | collected 2016-08-05 | reverse complement strand
GGGCCGGCATTCACCGGCCTGCGCGAAAAATGCTAGGCTACGGGGCATGACACCATCCGAACTCCCCTACAGCGATCCTTCGCGCCTGGCCGAAGCCCTGCTCGGCGACGGCTATGCCCTGCTCAGTCCCATTGAAGTCGCGCGTCTCGCCGGCTGCACGCTGGCCGACCTCGACGCGCTGGCGCCGAGCTGGGACCACCTCGAACTCGACAACTACCTGAAGGACGGCGGACGCTATCGGCGCCGGCGCCACTCCTGCTTCGTCGACGACGGCCAGGCGCTGCGCCAGACGCCGCACCGCGCGCACTGGCAGCCGGTGGAATACAACGCCCTGCACGGCGGCATGCACCGCCTGTTCGAACCGGTCGAGCCGACGACCGTGGCGCAGCCGGCCTGGCGGCAGCTGATCCGTTCGCTCGGCGCGGTCTGCTCGCAAGTCAAGCGCGCGCAGCCCTGGTATGTGGAAGCGCACCAGTTCCGCATCGATACCGCCGACGGCATCGGCCGCCCGACGCCCGAGGGCGCGCACCGCGACGGCGTCGATTTCGTGGCGGTCATCCTGGTCAAGCGCACCGGCATCAAGGGCGGCGAGACGCGCGTGTTCGAGGCCGACGGCCCGCGCGGCCTGCGCTTCACGATGACGGAACCCTGGACCCTGCTGCTGCTCGACGATGCGCGCGTGATCCACGAGTCGACGCCGATCCAGCCGCTGGGCGAGCACGGCTACCGCGATACGCTGGTGCTGACCTGGCGCGCCGGCGCCTTCCAGGGCGAAGGCGTTTGATTCCTCGGCGACCACGCAAAAAAAACGCCCGCGAACCTGGTGGTAGCGGGCGGTAATCCAGAGTTTCGGAGAAAAACTGGAGGAGACAGTTCCAATATACTGCGCTTCATTGTGCACCGCAATACCGTAAAACTACGATAGGAATACAGTAGTAAGCTCTTGTCATCCTCCTCCTACAGGCCAGGCCAAGCGAGAAGGCGCAGCAAATATGGTGCAGCGCACCATATGCGTGCAACCTTATCCGCTTCTCGCACCATATTGGTGCAAATCAATCCTTTTTTGTGGCCATGCCTGCCCTGGCGCCGGGCACTGGCGGTGCGCAATCGGCGTCTGCTGCCGCAGGCTCCCCGGCCGCACGCGCGGCGTCTTTCGCACGCGCCGCCCGCATCGCGCGCATCGAAGGCGTGACGGTATGCGAGGGGACGCGCGTATTCGGCGCAACAGTACCCAGTTCCGGCGCCGGTCTGGTGCCGGCGCGGGCCGGCAAGGCGCTCGATGCGCGCGGCGCTTCCTCAAAGCCGGCGCAGCCGGAGCGCGGCGCCGGCTGCGCGGGCGCGGTGGCCGGATCGTCCTGGGCCGTGGCGGCCAGGGGCAGTGCGGCAACCATGGCTGCCAGCAGTAAGGGCGTGTGCATGGCGGTCTCCGGCCAAAATCCCATTCTAGCCACAGCGGCGTACGGATGTCGCACTCGCGCCAATCGTCAGATTCAGTAGCGCTTGCCTGCCATTTTGATAAACTGCTCCATTGTCCTTTCTGCCACGGCATCCCGCCTGCACTTGGAACCGGAACCACACACATGCCAACATCGACACCACGCCTCGTTCTGCTCACCGGCTCGGCCGCCCTGCTCTGCCTTTCCCTCGCCGGCTGCGGCAAGGACGAGGACAAGAAGAAGAGCACACCAGCCACGCCGGCCCTGACGGTCAGCACGGCGACGCCAAGCTCGGCCAGCCTGCCGCTCAAGCTCGCCGCCAACGGCAACGTCGCCGCCTGGCAGGAAGCGGTCATCGGCAGCGAGTCCGGCGGGCTGCGCCTGCTCGAGGTGCGCGTCAACGTGGGCGACGTCGTCAACAGGGGCCAGGTGCTGGCCGTGTTCTCGGCCGATACGGTCAACGCCGACGTCGGCCAGGCGCGCGCGGCGCTGCAGGAAGCGCAGGCGAATGCCGCCGAGGCGGCGGCGAACGCGAAACGCGGCCAGGATCTTAAAAGTTCCGGCGCACTGAGCGAACAGCAGGTCGTCCAGTGGGCGACCGCCGCCCGCACGGCAAGCGCGCGCGTCGCGGCGGCCAAGGCGCAGCTCACCCAGCAGGAGCTGCGCCTGAAGTACACGCAGGTCGTCGCGCCCGACAGCGGCATCATCTCGGCGCGCAGCGCCACCGTGGGCGCCGTGGTCGGCGTCGGCACGGAACTGTTCCGCCTGATCCGCCAGGGCCGCCTCGAATGGCGCGCCGAGCTGCCCGCGTCCGACATCGGCCGCGTGCGGCCGGGTGCGCGGGTGCGCGTCAAAGGCGCCAACGGCAGCGAAGTCGTGGGCAAGGTGCGCACCGTCGCGCCGACGGTCGATGCGCAGTCGCGCACGACGCTGGTCTACGTCGACCTGCCGCCGAGCCTGTCCTCGAACGCGCCTTTGAAAGCCGGCATGTTCGCCGGCGGCGAATTCGAACTCGGTTCGTCGACAGCGCTGACCGTGCCGCAGCAGGCGATCGCCGTGCGCGACGGCTTCAGCTACGTGTTCCGCCTGAACCCGGACAGCCGCGTGAGCCAACTGAAAATCGGCACCGGGCGCCGCCTGGGCGAACGCATCGAAGTCGTCAGCGGCCTGGCGCCCGACACCCAGATCGTGGTCACCGGCGCCGGCTTCCTGAACGACGGCGACTTGGTGCGCAACGTCCCCGCCACCCCAAGCGCTCCCGCCAAGGTCGCCGCCCTGAAAGCCGGATCATGAATTTTTCCGCCCTTTCGATCCGCAACCCGATCCCGGCGATCCTGCTGTTCGTCCTGCTGACGCTGGCGGGCCTGCTGGCCTTCAAGGCCAACAAGGTGCAGTTCTTCCCCGATATCGAACTGCCCATCGTGACCGTCACCGCCACGCTCGACGGCGCCGCGCCTGCCCAGCTGGAAACCGAGGTCGCGCGCAAGATCGAGAATTCGGTCGCCACGCTGCAGGGCGTGAAGAACATCTATACCAAGGTGCTCGACGGCGTGGCCACCGTCACCGTCGAATTCATCCTCGAGAAGAACCTGTCGGATGCGGTGAACGACGTGCGCGACGCCGTCTCGCAGGTGCGATCCGACCTGCCGCCCGAGATGCGCGAGCCGAGCGTGACCAAGGCGGCCACCGCCGGGCGCGTGATCCTGACCTTCACCGCCGCCCCGAAAGCGGGCGGCGCCGGCCTGGACGACCAGGAGCTGTCCTGGTTCGTCGACAATGCCGTCGCCAAGCGCCTGCTCAGCGTGCCCGGCCTGGGCGCCGTGAAACGCGTGGGCGGCGTCGACCGCGAAGTGCGGGTCGAACTCAACGACGCGCGCATGGCGGCCCTGCGGGTGTCGGCACTCGACGTCTCGCGCCAGCTGCGCAACGTGCAGCGCGAAGCGCCGGGCGGACGCGGCGACGTCAGCGGCGCCGAGCAGTCGGTGCGCACCCTGGCCACCGTCGCCAGCGCCCAGGAACTGGCGCGCATGGACATCCCGCTGCCGGACGGGCGCCGCGTGCGCCTGGACGAAGTCGCGACCATCATCGACGGCGTCTCCGAACCGCGTTCGATGGCCGAGCAGGACGGGCGCAAGGTGGTCGGTTTCGAAGTCTTCCGCACCCGCGGCGCCAGCGAGACCGAAGTGGCCGATGGCGCACGCGCGGCCGTCGCCGAACTGCAGAAAGCGCATCCGAACGTGGTGCTCAAGGAGGTGGTCGACAACGCCGAACCGGTGCAGGAAAACTTCGACGCCTCGATGGAGATGCTGTACGAAGGCGCGGTGCTCGCCGTGCTGGTGGTCTGGTGGTTCCTGCGCGACTGGCGCGCCACCTTCGTCGCCGCCGCCGCCCTGCCGCTGTCGGTGATTCCCGCCTTCCTCGGCCAGTACCTGTTCGGCTACACCCTGAACATGGTGACGCTGCTGTCGCTGGCCCTGGTGGTGGGCGTGCTGGTGGACGACGCCATCGTCGAGATCGAGAACATCGCGCGCCACCTGCACATGGGGAAAAGCCCGATGCAGGCGGCGCTCGAAGCGGCCGACGAAATCGGCATGGCGGTGATCGCGACGACCTTCTCGCTGGTGGCGGTGTTCCTGCCGACCGCCTTCATGGGCGGCATTCCGGGACGCTTCTTCAAGCAGTTCGGCTGGACCGCGGTGCTCGCGATCCTCGCCTCGCTGGTGGTGGCGCGCCTGCTGACGCCGATGATGGCGGCCTACATCATGAAGCCGTCCAAGCCGCACGTCGAAAAAGACGGCGCCATCATGCGCCGCTACATGGCCACCATGCAGTGGTGCCTGCGCCACCGCGGCATCACCGCGCTCGCCTCCTTCCTGTTCTTCGCCGGGTCGATCGCGCTGGTGCCGCTGCTGCCGACCGGCTTCGTGCCGGCCGCCGACCGCGGCCAGACCATCATCAATGTCGAACTGCCGCCCGGCTCGACGCTCGCACAAACCCATACCGTGGCCGAGCAGGCGCGCCTGGCCGCGCTGCGGGTGCCCGGCGTGAAAAGCGTGTTCAGCTCGATCGGCGGCGGTTCCAGCGGCGACGCCTTCGCCCCGGGCGCCTCGGCCGAAGCGCGGCGCGCGGTGCTGACCGTGACGACCTCGCACCGCAGCAAGCGCAAGGAGAAGCTGTCCGATCTCGAGCGCCTGATCCGGACGCAATTGTCCGGTATTCCCGGCGCGCGTTTCAACGTCGGCCAGGCCGACACCGGCGGCAAGCTGCAGCTGGTGCTGCGCAGCGAAGACCCGGTGGCCCTGGCCGCCGCCGCCCAGCGCGCCGAGCGCGAGCTGCGAGGCCTGCACGGCATCGGCAACGTCAGTTCGAGCGCCTCGCTGGTGCGTCCCGAGATCATCGTGCGCCCGAATTTTGCGCGCGCGGCAGACCTGGGCGTGACGGCGTCGGCGATCGGCGAAACGGTGCGCGTCGCCACCGCCGGCGACTACGAGCAGGCGCTGGCGAAGATGAACCTGTCGGAACGCCAGGTGCCGATCCGGGTGAAACTGCCGGACGCCGTACGCGCCGACCTCGACGCCATCGGGCGCCTGACGGTGCCGGGCAAGAACGGCCCGGTATTGCTGGCGACGGTGGCCGACATCACCATGGAAAGCGGCCCGGCCCAGATCGACCGCCTGAACCGCAGCCGCAACGTCACGCTCGACGTCGAACTCGGCGGCCGCTCGCTGGGCGACGTCAACGCCGAAGCGCGCGCCCTGCCCTCCTTCACGGCCCTGCCGGCCTCGGTGCAGATCGCCGAGCTGGGCGACGCCCAGGAGATGCAGGCGCTGTTCGCCAGCTTCGGCGTGGCGATGGCGATCGGCGTGCTGTGCATCTACGGCGTGCTGGTGCTGCTGTTCCACGACTTCATGCAGCCGATCACGATTCTGGCGGCGCTGCCGCTGTCGATCGGCGGCGCCTTCGTCGCCTTGCTGGTCACGGGCAGCGCGCTGTCGATGCCGACCATGATCGGCCTGATCATGCTGATGGGGATCGTGACCAAGAACTCGATCCTGCTGGTCGACTACGCGATCCTGGCGCGCGCCGCGGGCATGAACCGCTTCGACGCCCTGGTCGACGCCTGCCACAAGCGCAGCCGCCCGATCATCATGACCACGATCGCGATGGGCGCCGGCATGATGCCGCTGGCGCTGGGCCTCTCGGGCGACCCGAGCTTCCGCTCGCCGATGGCAATTGCGGTGATCGGCGGCCTGATCACCTCGACGCTGCTCAGTTTGCTGGTGGTGCCGGCGGTGTTCACCTATGTGGACGATTTCAAGAACCTGATGAATCGCGGGGTGCACCGGTTGAGAAGGCATCCGAAGGAGCCGGTGCGTGTGGCGGAGCCGACGGCGATGAAGTGAAGGTGAAACTGCGTGTGGCCAGCCAACCTACGAGCGCTCGAACGGTAGCGTGGAGTCCTGACTCCACGCTACACAGCATTTCCTGTACCGCCAGTTATCCATACGTTGCGGTAACTACACTGGCGATCAGGGAACACCCACATGCGCCTTGATGACCATGTAAAGCGACCATGCGCCCGCCAATCAAATAAGTCGGTGCGCCCGCGACTATCACATTCACACCGTGGCCAGGCAGCGGACAGCTAACTTTATCGCCTACACGCGCGATTCCAATTCCGCCAATAAAGTGTGTCGTAGATGCGGTAACAACCTTACCTCCGTGCGAAGTGAAGTCACCCAAGCGGACAACTGGTAGTGCCATGTTAGCTCCTAGCAATCAAATACTTTCTTCGAGATCGAAAGAACATTACCTTTTTTTACCTGTGCGCATTAGAAGGAAACCCCTGTTATACTTGCCCTGAGGGCTGACGTTTCTCTAGTTGTCTCATTGCAAAAAATTTTTCTTTGGGATTTTCCGATCTTAATAACAAGTAGATTGACTTATATAAAGGATCGTTCATATCGTAATCCATTCCATGAATCGCCATGAATTTAGTTATGGCCGATGTCAAGGGAATCCGCTCCGTCTCTGTAAAAATCATTCCTTTAAGAGCATCAACTACACTGCGCCCCAATTGTCGCGCTGGTAAAGATTGCGCAAATTCCGCACGAATCTTTGGGAACTGGCTAGTGGCGAATTTGCATATATCGTCCACATATTTCTCGTCCGGATCAACACTACAGATATATCTTAGCATTAACAACCGATTGCCTTCCAAAGCTTGTTGTTCAGCAGGAAAGGAAGAGGAAACAATGGGCGCCCCGACTTCCACCTTAAACAAATTAACTGCCCTAACCTTATCCAGCGTGTACAGGCCAGTTATACGTTCCGAGGACACATTAAACCCGTCCTTTAGAAAATTTAAAGCCTCTTCTCTTTCGTCTTCACTGAGCCCGGAAAAATGGCTTTCGCTCAAACCGGCGAGTCTTTCCTCGCCATAAGTTTCGAAAAAACCATAAAGCGACTTGATCTTTCGGCTGGATGTGAATTCAACAAGCTGCACATCCTTAGAGCTACTCATATAGTTTTTCAAGCTGCTTAAAGCCTTCCTCTTTGTCTTTCAAATTTTCGCTGTGCAAGCCTTTGTAGATATTTAAGTATTTGTTCTTACCAACTGATTCCTCACTCACCCCATAACATTCCAAGATTTTATCTACAGCATGTATGCGCGCAAGCTGTTTCGTTTCAACGCGTATCATTCCCTGAAGAGCAGATTTGAGTTCACTTGTTAAGTTATCTGCCGGGACGTAATAAGCTGCTTTCTCTCTTAATTTTTCCTCTTGGCTTGCCATAAAGCGGATAAAAACAGATGACAGGCTTTCGTCCTTTTTGATTCGATAGATGTTCCATGCCGCGGCAATTTGTGCATCTTCATTTAACACACCCGCTTGCAACAACCGTTCAACGGGTTCGACCGCTCGACTGCTATCTGCCCTGAAAAGTCCATGGACTCTTTCCTCAGTTCCCCCAGCCTCGACAAGCTTCAATAAGTAATTAAAAGCCCGCGCTCTTTCTTCTTGCGTCATTGCAGTGAAATAGCTCTCACTCAACCCATCCAACCGCTCTTTGTTGTGAATGGAAAAGAAATCCAAAAAATCTTGATACGCGCTTACAACCTTCAATTATCCCCCGATTAGAAGATTTGCTTCGTACTTCGACACTTTTCTAAGTGCCCACATTTTGATTTTGCTGTTTTCGCTAGACAATTCATTCACTAAGCGCTTGTAATTATTTTTGTCGGCCTCACTGGTGCGAGGCACATTTAGGCCTGCCAATAATTCCCGAGCGGCACTATCAACTGCATCGGTGTTAGTCTCTGTTAAAATTATTCCTTTTAGAAAATTTATTACCGTATTGTTCATAGGCGTACGCCCAAGTGCATCCACTACCAACGGCCTCAAATAGTCCGCATAGCTCGAATAGTCCTCGATCATATGATTTTGATAGGATCGATCTTCAGTGTGTCTGACTAAATGTTCTTGCAGAATATATATATGCTTGTATCCGTTGCCACGAAACTTTTCTTCTTCTTTTTTTACAACGTCTAACGCCTTTTTTTCGTCGACAAAGAAAAGCCATTCAACTGAAAATGGAAGTTCTGTTACCAGCAACCTGAAGACTTCTTCTTTTTCTTGTTGCGTCAGTCCGATAAAGGCGTCGCGACTATAGCCGTCAGCTTTTTCGCTACCAGTCATTTTATATTGACGCATAAACTCGTTAAATGCGATCGTCATTTTATTTCCCTCCGAATATGGAACGGGCCAGCGCGCTATCAGGCTCCATTTTCATTTTATCAAGTATATTGCCTGCATTATCCATGCTATATATAGTCATGCTAGTCACTCTCCCTTCCTTGACGATGGTTTTCCATTCCCTATTCCTCCAGGAAACGCCTCCACCCGGATATTTTCCGCTATCTTGAATAATTTCTATTTCACCAGATACACCTTTCGAGTAGTTTGCAGAAATATCCCCCCACAAATCCCATCCATGCGGGTCCATGTCCGCTGGGTTCCAAGAAAAAGTATTATTAAGATCATCCCATCCATCAGCCACCCTTCCCCCAGGCGTCTGTTCCAATATCGTTTTTCCTTTCTCGTTCGCGATTTTAGCAGCCAGATCTTTATTCCCAGACCAAAACATTTTCTCCTTATCTGAAGTTACGTCTAGCCGTTCAACAATTGCGTCCATTGCGGCCTTTTTCTCGGCAGGACTTTTCGCAGTTTTGGCTGCATCGACATGTGGTTTTAAAATAGCGCGTGCCTCAGCAACTTTTCCTTCTTTCGATAATTGTGTGATGCGTGCTCGATCTGTGTCAACGGCTGCATCAGCGACAGCCTGCTTTTTTGTATTAATCCCTTCATCGGGTGGCTTGATCGGATCAGGTTTGTCTTTTAGCGATACAGGAGGAGCTTTTGTTGGTTCCTTTGGTTTCGATTTTGGCTTTGGTTTGATTTCCGACTTTACAAGGGCCGCTGGCGAACTGTCTACTATCTTGTGGACAGATGCACTTGGGGTATCTTTAACCCGCTGTTTTAACGGTAACGCTCCCGCTTTTTTGTCCGCCTGAACCCCGGCGACCACCGTATGCGCTTCTTTCGGTGCTGTCTGCGTTAACACTTTTGTCAGTCGGGCGTCCAGCTCGGCAAGCGCTTTGGGTACTTGTTTCAGGGCATCTTGCTGCACCGCATAAAAGCGCTTTTCCCAATCTATCAGTGTAACAATCGTCGCTTTGACACTATCGAAATACTGCAGGCTCCCCAAATGTGTGCGCAATGCCTTGACGACTTCCACAAGCTTGCCAATGATTTTATTCATGGCCTGCATCAGTGGTTTTTCGTATTTGGCGAACTGAATCGAACGCAAAAAATTGAGGATGTCGCCCTTGATGAACTTTTGCAGGAAAAGGACCAGCTCTACCAGTTTTGATGCCTCTTTGATCAGCATGAGCATCACCGCACGCAAGGCCGCTCCCAGCTCCGATCCTGCGAGGCCTCCAACGATTGCGCCGACGCCAGCCACAGCGGCACCGCTCGCTGCCATGGCGACCGGTAAGGCAATGACGATCAGGCAGGCACTGAGCAGCACCCACTCCATGAGTTCTTCGCGCTTCTCGGGATGGCTCGCTAGCCGCAAAATAACAGCGACCGCATCACGCGCACTGGTGACGATGACGACGCCGGGAATGAAGCTGACCAGCATGTCGACGACGACGGCCGAAAGCGGTCGATGATCGGAAAACTCACCAAATAAGACGGACTTGAGCCAGTCCATGCCCCCAACAACCTGGTCCCAAGCATCGTTGAGAATATTTTGTTCAGGCGGACGCTGGGTCATGATTGACCTTTCTTCGCCTTTCCCGAAGGCGCCCAGTTCAGCAATTCATGCACGTCCTCATCCAATTCGCTCTCGACGGTGGAACTCGCCTGAATTGGTTTGTAGTCGTACTCGATCTTTGCGCTGGTTCCTGGCGGCAGATCACTGAGACGGCCTATGCCTTGCGTGTCCAGCATGCCCTTGCGTACGCTGCCATCGCTCAATGTGGCTTTGTAGGCGGCGCCTGCCAGAGGCGCTCCCCAATCTGTCAGATGACGAAACTCCAGATCAGTCTTTTGTAATTCAGGCTTGAGCAAGTGCGGCATCACATAAGGCTTGGTCGCGGGTCCCGGCATCTCATGCATTGACGCTTGCGCAATCCACTTGCCGGATGTCCCGTTGGTGATGCCTGATGCGTTGATCTTCACAAATGAGCCACCTGCAGAGATCATGACCTCCTCCTTGGCATGGATCTCGATGCGTGATGTCGTCGACAATAGGCGCACTACTTTTTCTGCTATGAGATCAAGGTCGCTGCTTTGCGCCTGTACCTCCACTTTTCCCTTGGCGGCAAATATTTTGATACCCGCATTACAGGTGAAGAGGCTGATTTTCTCTGCAACGCTCGCAAGTAGACTTTTGCCGGCGGCGATGTTCGTATCCGTGCCTGAAGAAAGTGTTACCTCTGTGCCAGCGTGAACGTGCGTACCTTTGGCGCTTGCCAGGCCGATACCTGCTGGAGATGCTGCCAGCAATATCGATTCTTTGAATCGGTTTGCGCCCCCCTGTCCGTCGCCTTCATACCTGTCTTGCGTAGCGTCGATGAAGTCACTCAGGCCAGCGTGCCCGGCAAGCGCTTCTGCGCCTGCTTTTAACGCTGTATCGGAAAGGCTCTTTGTCAGGACTGCGCCTGCTTCGAGCTGGCTTGTCGCTTCCGTGGCGTCGAGCTGAGTACCCTGCGGTCCCGGACGGCCATGCGTGCTGAGGTAAAGACCTTTATGGGTGACGATGGCGCCAAAGTCATCAGTGCTTAGTGCAAACCCGGATCCGTAAAAATTATTCCGATTATTTCCACGCTGGGTTACTAGATATCCGAGGTTTAATTGGGCATGGGTATTGGTGCTGTAGAGCTGAACTCTGTTCTGTTTCGTCGTATCGTCGAGCACGAGCTGATTGAAGCCGTTACCTTTGTACTCTTTTGATTTGTAACCAGATAGGGTGCCGGTCGTGTGCCAGGGCGGCGTTTGATCGTTGTTGTAGAGCCGGCCGGTCACTACGGGCCGGTCCGCATCGCCGTCAAGGAAGGTGACGATTACGTCTTGTTGGATTCGGGGCACGTTCAGTCCGCCCCAGTCTTGTCCAGCGTTCGGATAGCTGACCCGAACCCAGCACGAAGCGCGCTCGTCACCAGGGTTTTGCCGATCCCAGCTAAACTTTACTTTGACGCGGTTGAGGTAATCTGTGTAAATCTCTTCATCTGCCGGCCCGACAACCACGGCAGTCTGCGGGTGCAGCGTCGGTTTAGGATGTTCAAACGCGCTACGGTAGGGCACGTTACGGCGTTGTACTTCAAAGTAGTTAAAACAGTGACCGGTATGCTCGTTGTCAGAACTGCTACCAACGTGAACCTCTTTTCGTACGGCTTGTCGCCCCATGGCGGCCTTGGACGCTGCCACCTGAGGCGCCAGACTACCCGGAAAGTTTTTACCGTCGCTAGAAAGGGGAAGATTATTTTCGATACACCATTCAACGTCAATGACGAGAAACTGGCGATCGTCTGGCCGATCAAACCTGTGCACCGGGTGGTCTTCGAAGGTGAACCAACTCCCTACTGGCATACAACGCACGCCGGAAACGCCAGCGAATCGCTTCATGCTCGATTCCCATTGCTCCACCCGGAGTCGCGACTGCCAATTTCCTTGCGTTTGTTTTGAATATGAATAAGCGCCGGTGTATTCGTACACCTCCAACTGGCCAGGCAACTCGCCATGCTCTATTAAAACGGAAGTGCTCGTCTCTTTCGGTACGTTCGGCGCTTTGTAATCGTTAGTTCTCCCAGCGTAACGACTAGAGCCCAAATGCCGGGCTGCGCTCCAGTGCACAATCTTGTTCAGTTCGTCTTCAGTCCCTGCCCTATGGAACTGGATTCGCTTCTGAGGAATAGCCTTGAGCTGATCCGCTGTGTCGGTAATTACAAGTACGTGCCCAGAACCATCGGCTTTTTGCTCGTGGTAGCCGTACCAGCCCTCTTCCTCCATCAATCGCTGCACAAAATGCCAATCTGTTTCATATTGAGTGCAATACGATCGTTGGCGCGCCGATTCCCTCACTTCAATACGAAAATTGCCCTGTGCCTGGGGATGCTCTTTGAATACATCGCAGAGGATAGCGTCGGCTGTTTTGTCCTGCCATATCCGGGCATCCCTACGGAATTTCAGGAAATGCAACCATGGCGCAAACGACAACTGGCAAAAAGCGAATTGCCCATCACTGCCGAGGCGTTTCATCCTATGCACATAACCATGGATCGGTAGATAGATCCGCGCAGCCTGCTGTACCCAAAGCGTGACAGGCTGCGCAATGAGCTTTTTAAGCTCGAGGTCATCACGCGTGGACAGACAATCAATCGTGTACTCGTAACCCTTGCTGAGACGTTCGTGGGCGAGCACGCGTTGAGGCAGAAGGACGTCGACGCCGAGAGCGGTCGTCAATTTGATGAGTCGGTTTTGTTGGCCTATGAGCAATTCTTTGAAATACGGGACATTTCCTGAAGCAGACATAAGGAAGCCACCATGTTTTCAGATTGGATACGCAATCTTAGGTATTTCAATTTGGCACTTTTCTCCATCTTTCTTAATCTTGAGCTCGCTCAACGTAGAGGCAACAAGGGGACGCTGTAGGGTGAGCCTTATACAACGGGAGCAGTTGCGGAGCGCCCATACCGAACGCCGGTAGTTCTCTAAGCAAAAAAAAACGCCGGCTTTCGCCGGCGTTCTCATTACAATTTGCTATTCACTCAGGTCAAAATCGCGATCAGGATAATGATCGGAATCGGAATCCCTACCAGCCACAAAAGAATCGAACGCATGAGGTTCTCCTTGAATTAACGATGGGATACGCCGGCAACGCCGTCGCGCAGCTTGCCGCCCAGGGTGGCGCACCAGCTGGCGACGAAGGCGCCGATCAGCATGGCAACGGTCAGCCAGAGCGCGGTCGCTGCGGCCGCCTTGCGGGCGGTGTCGGCGGCTTCCTTGGCGGTGGCCTTGGCTTTGGCGACGGCGGCGGCGCCGCGGGCGTACACGTCGTCGACGCGCTTTTCGGCCGCTGCCTGGTCGAGACCGGTGCGGGCGGCGATGCGGTTGGCGAGATAGGCACGGTCGTCGGCGGCCAGGCTGCCGTTCTTGATGCTGTTGGCGAGGATGCGCATGGTTTCCTGGCGCAGGTCGCCGCTCGCGCCGGCCGCATCAACTTTGTCGGTGCGCAGCATCATGTCCGAGAAATAGTCGAGCGGGTTGGCGCCGATGCCGTCGCCGCCGTCCTTGGCTGCCGCTGCGGCGGCAGCTGCGCCGCTGGCCATCGTGGCCTTGGCCACGCCGGCGCCGGCATCGACTGCCGTACCGGTCATCTTGCTGATCACGCCAGAAAACAGGGCGGCGGCCAGCATCGTCGAGACAGCCCAGGCCAGCAGGCCATGTGCGGTGTCGCGGAAATAGACTTCGTCGGTATGCAGGCTGGCCCACTTCACGCGCAGGCGGCCGGCCATGTAGCCGCCGATGGCAGACGCCGCCAGCTGGGTGAGCGTGAGCCAGAGAATCGCGCCGATGCCGAAGGCAACGCCGCTGTTGTCGGACCATGGCGAGGCGGCCGACAGGCCGAGGCCGGAACCGAGCAGATACAGGACGAGCGAGAGTGCGGTGGCGGCGGCTGCGCCGGCCAGGATTGCACCCCAGGAAACGCCTGAGCGCGCTGTTTCGACCGCATCGCTGCCCTGGATAGGGACGTGCACAGTCGAACTCGATGATTGAGCTTGCATATTGTTTCCTCGTTATTTTTATTCGTGAAAACCGGACCCTGCCGAGCGTGTCGGCGGGTCCGGTGAAACGCTACTGATTAGTAGTCGCGACGGCTGCTGCCGCCAAGCAGCTTGGCCAGGATGTAACCGGCGCCGAGGGCGATCGCCACGGCGGTGCCCGGCTTGTTGCGCACGTACTCGCGGCCCGAATCAGCCAGTTGCTGGTAGGTGTCGCTCACTTGTGCGGAACGGTCGCTGAACTGGCTCGATGCACCGCTGAGCAGGCCGCTCAGCTTGTCGACGCCGGCGTGCGCGCTGCTGACGACGCGTTCGACGATCGGCTGGGCTGCCTCGGCGGCCTTGTCGATGGTCTTGTGCAGTTCTTCCGGCTTGACCGAATTCATCACGCCTGCCGCGGTCGACGCAACGTCGCTGCCCGAGCCGGCGCTGGCGCCGCTCGAACCGCCCGACGCGCCCGACGAGGACGAGCTGCCCGACGAACCGGTGACCGACGAGCTGCCCAATGCGCCGGTGCCCGACGACGAGCTACCCATGCTGCCCGACGAGGTCGTGTTCGCACCGGTGCTCGACGAGCCCGATGACGACGAACCGCCGGTCGAACCCGATGCCGACGAGCCGCCCATGCCGCCGCTGCTGCCGGCGCCGCTCGAACCCATATTGCCGGTGGCGCCAGCGTTGGTGCTGCCGCTCACGCTCGAACCCGTCGATGGGCTGGCGCTCGACGACGAACCGCCCGACAGGCTGCCCGACGAGCCGGCGCTGGCCGAGGAACCTGGCGTGCTCTTGTTCAGGCTGCTCGACTTGTCGTCTTTTGCAATGCTCGACTGGTCCTTGCCCATGCTGTTGTTGCCCAGTTTGCCGGCATCAACGCCTTTTCCCTCGCTCGACTTCTGATTATCCATGACTTTTGTCCTTGTAAAATGTAGACCAACGCGGAGTAGACCGGTACCCGACCATCACCACATTCTTCCTTGATTCCGCTAGAAACAAAACGGAGGCGCGAAAATGAACTGCGCTACATCAATGGATCTTTCAGCTCATGCTTTTGGTCAATCAATGACCTCAAACTAGCTCAAAAGTTCCGTCAACAAGCCACGTCACTTTCGCATCCCGTTTTGCAAGAGTACGCTGAGTCAGCGCACCACACGATTGCAGCTGTCGGGTTACCACGTGCGATACAAAAAATACAACGTGGCGGCTGGCGGAACCGTGCGTTGACTAACAGAGTCCGTCGATCGATGGTGTTCAGCAAAAAATAAGCGCGGCAGGACGGGCTGGGCGCGGGTTTCTGTTTCCACGGGAAATGAGATAGTGCGCCGCGCGCCGTTTACTTGCCGAACGCATAGCGCAGGCCGGCCCAGAGCATGCGCGGCGCGCCCGGTGCGTAGAAGGTGGAGTGGACGACGCTGGCATTGTCGCCAGCAGCCGAGAACGGCCGGGCGATGAAGTTGCCCTCGGCGGTCAGCCCGGTCGCGTTCAGCTGCGACGCCGTCGCGTAGCGGCGATCGAACAGGTTATTCACCTGGGCGAAGACGCGCAGGCGCGGCGTCGCGTCCCAGCTGCTGCCGAGGTCGAAGACCGCATAGCCGCCCGACCTGCCGCTGCCCAGGAAATAGATGCCGTCGCTCTGGTGAGCGCCGTTCTCGTTGCCGCGCGCTTGCGCGCCCGATACGGCCAGCATGCCCGCCTCCACCGACCACGCCGGCGTGATGCGCCAGTCGGCCCTCGCCTTGAATACATGGCGTGGCATCAAAGGCAGGCGGTCGCCGGTGCGCACGACGATGTTGCCGTCGTCGTCGGCGCTGCTGTTGGCCTGGCCGTTGAGCAGGTCGTCGCTGCGGAAGGTCGCGTCCAGCAAGGTGTAGTTGGCGGACAGGTCGACCTTGCCGGCGCGGCTTTCAACCCCCAGTTCGAGGCCCTGGCGGCGCGTCCTGGCGACGTTGCGGAAATAGCCGAAGCCGGCCGCGTTGTCGGCCACGAACAGGATGTCGTCGCCATTCGTGGCCCGGAACAAGCCGGCGTTCCAGCGCGTTTTACCGCCGAGGCTGCCGCGCAGGCCCGCCTCCCAGGTACGGGTGACGACCTGGCGCAGCGGCGGGTCGCCTGCCATGGCGTTGGGCAGCTTGCACGGATTGTCCGGGTCTGCGCAGCCGAGTTCGATCGCGGTCGGCGTACGGCTGCCTTCGTTGTAGCCGGCGTAGGCGCTCAAGGCGCGCCCAAACTTCCAGGTCAGGCCAGCGGCCGGATTGAAGCGGCTGAAGCGGTGGTCGCCATCGAGCGAGCCAGCGCCGCCGCCGGGCGTGATGCGGTCGCGGTTCTGCACGGTGGTGCGGTTGTAGCGGCCCGACAGGGTCAGGTCCAGCCCCGCGCCCAGGCGCAGGGTATCGGTCGCGAACAGGCTGGCCGTGCGGGTGCGCCCGCCCAGGTCGACGCGGGCGTCGATGGGCATGCCGTCGTCATCGGTCGCGCTGCCGTCGGCAAAGAAATCGACCGGCGTGACGCTGCGGTCGGGATTCAGGTAGCCCAATTGCGAGGACTGGTGGAAGTCGATGCGGCTGGCGTCGTACCCGGCGCCCAGGGTGAACTGGTTAGCCAGGCCGTCGATGGTGGCGGAGAACGTGGCTTGTCCGCTCAGGCCGGCATTGCGCTGACGGCTGTCGCTGCGGTTCAGCAGGCCGTTGCACTTCTCGGCCGGCTCGTCGCCCAGCAGGACGTTGCCGATGCAGCGCCAGAACGGGAACGGCGTGTTCGCCGCCGTCGCGCCGCCCGTGGGAAAGCCCGTGTAGCCGGCGGCGGCCAGCGCCGCCCGTTCGGCCGCCCCCGGCTGGTAGACCGACTGGTCGAGCGCGTCGTCGTTCAGGTCGCCATTGAGGGTGGCGCTGCGGATCTTCCGGTAATACGCGTTGCCGGACAGCTGGACGGCGTCGCCCAGCCGCTGACTGGCGGCCAGGTTGACCAGCAGGGAACGGTTCCGGGTCTGGTCCGGCGTCGTGTAGACGCTGGCGTAGTCGCGCGCCAGCAGGCGCTGTTCCTGCAAGCCATTGCCCGTCAGGCGGCTCGGGGCGAGCGCGGCGCTGAGCGACACATCGGTGCGCGCGTCAAGCCAGCCGGCCTTGGCGAACAGCTGGCCGAGCCGGGTCGGCGAGGCGTCGCGCCAGCCTTGCTCGCGGAAACCGCTGCCGGTCACGTACCAGTGCCATCCTCGCGCAGCCTGGCCGCCATGTTCGAATTCGACTTCGCGGCGGCCGTGGCGGCCGGCCAGCACCTGCACGGCCGTGCCCGGCGCCTGCAGGCCGTCCTTGGTGCGGATCGAGAGCGCCCCGCCCAGCGTGTTCAGGCCGAACAGCGGATTCGAGCCCGGCATCAGGGTCACGGAGGCGATCGCGCTGCGCGGGATCAGGTCCCAGCTGACGACGTCGCCGAAGGGCTGGTTGATGCGCACGCCGTCCAGGTAGACCGACAAGCCCTGCGGCGTGCCGAGCAGCGACGAGGCCGTGAAGCCGCGGAAGTTGATATCCGGCTGAAACGGATTGCCCTGGATGTCGTTCACGAAGACGCTCCCCAGACGCCGGTTCAGGGCTTCGGGCAAGTTGGCGCTGCCCGGCCCGGTTGCGGCCGCGCTGTCGAGGGTCTGGACATTGGCCGCAACCTGGTCGCGCGCCAGGTCGAGGCCCGGCAAGGGCGTGATGCCGATGACTTCCACCCGCTGCATCGGCGGCGCCAGGTCTTGCCCGGCTCCCCAGGCCGGCGCGGTCGCAATGGCGGCGGCGATCACGCCCAGGCGCCGTCCTGCTTGCCGTGTATCCCTGCCTCGTTGCATGCTTGCTGTCTCCTTCGCATTGTTGTTCGATTATTCCCGGAACAGCCGCGCCGCCGCTAGGGAAAATTTCCCGACCTGCACCGCAGGACGTGGCACGGAAGTTGCAAACTACCGGGGACAACACGACACAAGGAGCACCATGGACCTGCGCCGCCGCCTGGTCGGCTTGCTTGCCCTGCTGTTGGGCAGCCTGCTGGCGATGACCGCCCTCATCCAGCTGGTCTCGCTCAGGAGCGATATCGAAGCCGAAGTCGCGGCCTCGGCGCGCCTGGTGAACGTGCTGCTCGCCGCCGGCAACACGCCGGCCGGCAGCAGTCCGGCGCTGGAGGAACGCCTGGCCGGCGCGGGACTGCGCCACCTGAGTATCCGCACGGCGCGCCAGAGCGCGCTCGCGCCGGCGCCCCATCCCCTGGCCGCCTGGCTGGGCCTGGCGCCGTCGGCGCGGCCCGAGCAGGAAATCCGGATCGGCGGCCAGACCCTGTACATCGCGCCCAATCCGCGCTCGGAAATCGGCGAACGCCTGCAGGACACTGTGCAAATATGGAGCACCCTGCTGTTCTTTTCCGGAACAACCCTCTTGCTCACCTGGTGGTGCGCCGACCGCGCGCTGGCGCCGGTGCGCGAACTCGAGGCCAGCCTGCAGCGCCTGGCGCGCGGCGAGCCCGATCCGGCCCTGCCCGCCTTCGCGCTGCGCGAGTTCGGCCGCGTGGCGCGCGCCATCGCGCACCTGGCCGGCGCCCTGGCCGATGCCCGCGCCGCGCAGCACCAGCTGGCGCGCCAGCTGATCCTGGTGCAGGAGGACGAACGGCGTGCGCTGGCGCGCGAACTGCACGACGAGATGGGCCAGACCCTGACCGCGCTCAGCGTCACGGCGGCCCACCTGGCGCGCAACGCCCCGCGCCTGCTTCCCGAGGCGGTGGCCGAATGCGCGGGCGACCTGCGGCGCGACCTGCGCACCTGCGGCGAGCAGCTGCGCGCCATCCTCAAAACCCTGCGCCCGCACGGCCTGCACGCCAGCGGACTGGCGCCGACGCTGCGCGAACTGGTGCTCGGCTGGCGTGCGCGCCACACCGAGATCGACTTCACGCTCGACTTGCCGCAGCCGGAACCGCTGCCCGACATCGGCGACGACATGGCGCTGGCGGTCTACCGCGTGGTGCAGGAAGCCGTGACGAACGTCGTGCGCCACAGCGGCGCGCGCCACTGCGTGGTGCGGATGACGGCCGGCGCCGCCACGCTGGCGCTCGAGGTGATCGACGACGGCCGCGGCCTGCCGGCGGCTGCGCGCTGGAACGGCGGCCTGCTCGGCATGCAGGAGCGGGTCGGCATGCTGGGTGGGCGGCTGCACACCTCGCCCAGCGCGGCCGGGGGACTGCGTCTGCGCGCGCTGTTCCCGCTGGCGGCGGCCGCCGCGCCGACAGTCTTCGCCGCGGGAGTGCCGGCATGATCCGCATCGTCCTGGTCGACGACCACGCGATCGTGCGCAGCGGCTACCGGCGCCTGTTGTCGGCCGAGCCGGATTTCGAGGTCGTGGGCGAAGCCGCCACGGCCCAGGAAGCGAACGCCCTGGTCAAGCGGGTGCGGCCCGACGTCGCCGTCGTCGACCTGAACCTGAAGGACAGCAGCGGCCTGGAGGCCATCGCCGGCATGCTGGCGCGCCTGCCCGCGCTGCGCGTGCTGGTGCTCTCGATGCACGACAGCGCCGGCCACCTGGCCCAGGCGCTGAAGGCGGGCGCCCACGGCTACCTGACCAAGTGCAGCGAACCCGAGGAAGTCATCGACGGCATCCGCAGCGTGGTCGGAGGACGGCGCGTGCTGTCGCGCGACATGTGCGACCTCGCGCCGGCTGCCGGCGACGAGGCAGTGCACGAGCTGAAACCGCGCGAATTCGAGCTGCTGCGCCTGCTGGTGCACGGCGAATCGGTGCAGGACATCGCCACCGTGATGCACCTGAGCCCGAAGACCGTGCTCAATTACCTGACCTCGATCCGGCAAAAGCTCAATGCCGACAACGATTTCAAGCTGATGCACATGGCGGCGCGCTCGGGCCTGGTGGATTTCCGGGCCGCGGCGCAGGCGTTCATTCGACCGTAATCTTCGCTTCCTTCACCAGCCTGGCGAAGCGCTCGGTGTCGGTCTTGATCTGGCTGGCCATCTGCGCCTGGCTGTTACCGATCGGGACGGCGCCGATTTCGTCCATGCGCTTGCGGAAGTCCGGCGAGTTCACGATCTTGACGATCTCCGTGTTCAAGCGGGCCACGATGTCCTTGGGCGTGGCGTTCGGGGCCAGCACCCCGAACCAGGTGCCCTGGTCGAAGCCTTTCAGGCCCGACTCGTCGAGCGTCGGCACGTCCGGCAGCGCGGCCGAACGCTTGATCGTGGTCACCGCCAGCGCGCGCAATTTACCGGCGCGGATATGCGACAGCACCGGCGTCACGGTATCGAAGGACATGTCGATCTGGCCGCCCAGCAGGTCGATCGTCAGCGGACCGCTGCCTTTATAGGGCACGTGCATGATGTCGACCCCGCTGGCGATGCCGAACTGGGCGCCGATCAGGTGCTGGCCGGTGCCGTTGCCGTTCGACCCGAAGGTCAGCTTGCCGGGCGACTTCCTGGCCAGCGCAATCAACTCGCTGACGTTCTTCGCGGGGACGTTGGCGTTCACCACCAGCACGTTCGGCACCAGCGCCACCGTCGTCACCGGCGCGAAGTCGCGCTGGAAATCGTAGGGCAGTTTTTTGTACACGCTGCTGGCGATCGTGTGGTGCACCGCGCCCAGCAGGATGGTGTAGCCGTCCGGCTTGGCCTTGGCCACGTAATCGGCGCCGATGGTGGCGCCGGCGCCCGGCTTGTTCTCCACGATCACGGGTTTGCCGAGGCTTTTCGACAGTTCCTGACCGAGGGTGCGCGCGATCGCATCGGTGGTGCCGCCGGTCGCGAAGGGCACGACGATGCTGATGTTCTTGGCGGGCCAGTCCTGTGCCATGGCCGCCGTGCCGGTGCCGAGCAGGGCCGCCACGACGGCGGCGTGCATGATGCGCTTGTAGTGCAGGGCTTGCTTTCGCATGCTTGTCTCCCGATAGCGTTATGTGAAGGTGTCCTGCGCGGTCTGTCCGCTTTTTTTTGGTCACCGTGCCAGGATCGAATATACGGCTTGCGCTGCTTAAAACATGACCGCTAAACTTGAAGCATTATTAAATTTGAGTTAACAATGTCCACGCCTGTCAATGCCCAGTCCGAGATGGCCTTCTTCAGCCTGCTCGTGCGCGCCGGCACCCTCTCGGCCGCGGCGCGCGAAATGAACGTCACCACGGCCGGCGTCAGCAAACGCCTGAGCCAGATGGAGGCGCGCCTCGGCGCCCGCCTGCTGCACCGGACCACGCGCCGCATCGGCCTCACCGCCGAGGGCGAGATGTACCTCGAGAATGCACGCCGCATCCTGGCCGACATCGAAGACATGGAGCAGATGATCCTCGGCGCCGGCACCGCGCCCAAGGGCCTGCTGCGGGTGAACGCCACCCTCGGCTTCGGGCGCAGCCATATCGCGCCGCTGATCTCGGCCTTCCATAAACGCTATCCGGACGTGGATGTCCAGTTGCAGCTGACGGTGAATCCGCCCTCGCTGATCGAAGACGCCTGCGATGTCTGGATCCGCTTCGGCGAGCCGCCCGACACGCGCGTCATCGCCCGGCGCATCGCCGCCAACCGGCGCCTGATCTGCGCATCCCCCGCCTACCTGGAACGGCACGGCACCCCGCGCGTGCCGAACGACCTGGCCCAGCACAGCTGCATCGGCATCCGCCAGGGCGAAGAAGGCTACGGGATCTGGCACCTGAAGTCGGGCCAGAAGAGCGAAACGGTGAAGGTGCGCGGCTCGCTCAGCACCAACGACGGCGAGATCGCCGTCAACTGGGCCTTGGAGGGTCATGGCCTGATCATGCGCGCCGAATGGGACGTGGCGAAATACCTGCAGAGCGGCCGCCTGCGCCAGGTGCTGCCGAACTGGTCGACGCCGCCGGCCGACATCTACGCCGTCTACCCCTACCAGCTGCAGACGGCCGCGCGCGTGCGCTCCTTCGTCGACTTCGTGGCCGAGGCGTTTTCGGCGGCCACGCCGATGGGGCAGGAAGTGGCGCGCTGGCCGTCGAACGACCCGGGCTGACCCTAGGTGATGGTGGCGATGTGCAGCAGGTTGGTATTGCCCGCCACCCCGAACGGCATGCCGGCGGCAATCACGATCGTCTGGCCCGGTTTGGCGAGCCCCTCGCGCAGCGCGGTCGTGCAGGCGAATTCCGCCATCTCGGCCACCGCCGCCACGTCGTGCGTCAACACCGCGTGCACGCCCCAGACCAGCGCCAGGCTGCGCGCGGTCGCCAGCCGCGGCGTCATGCCGATGATCGGTGCGCGCGGCCGCTCGCGCGCCAGGCGCAAGGCCGAGTAGCCCGAGCTGGTGTAGGCCACGGTCGCGGCCACATCCAGCAAATGGGCCACGCTGCGCATGGCCAGGCCGATCGCGTCCGCGATCTCGGCGCGCGCCGGACTCTGGCTCGCTTCCATGCTCTCGAAATAATGCGGGTCGGCCTCGGTCTGCACGATGATGTTGTGCATCATGGTGACCGCCTCCAGCGGGTACTTGCCGGAGGCCGATTCGGCCGACAGCATCACCGCATCGACCCCGTCGTAGATGGCGGTGGCCACGTCCGAGGCTTCGGCGCGGGTCGGCACCGGCGCGCCGACCATCGATTCGAGCATCTGGGTGGCGACGATGACGGGTTTGCCGAGCCGGCGGCAGACGCGCACGATCCGCTTCTGGATCGCCGGCACCTGCTCGGCCGGCATCTCCACGCCGAGGTCGCCGCGCGCCACCATGATCGCGTCCGCCGCCGCGACGATGGCTTCCAGCTCCTTGACGGCCGCCGGTTTTTCCAGCTTGGCGACGATGCCGGCGCGGCCCTGCACGATGGCGCGGATTTCGTGGATGTCCTCGGCGCGCTGGACGAACGAGAGCGCGATCCAGTCGACGCCGAGGTTCAAGCCAAAGGCCAGGTCGGCCCGGTCCTTCTCCGTCATGGCCGACAGGGGCAGCACCACGCCGGGCACATTCACGCCCTTGCGGTCGGACAGCACGCCGCCGTTGATCACCGTGGTGTCGGCGTGCTCGTTCGAAAAGCGGTCGACCCGCAGTTCGATGCGGCCATCGTCGAGCAGCAGCCGCGCGCCCGGTTCCAGCGCCGCGAAAATCTCCGGGTGCGGCAGCGCGATGCGGTTACGGTCGCCCGGCTGCTCGCGGTCGAGGTCGAGCCGGAAGGAGGCGCCCGCCTCCAGCACCACTTTGCCTTCGGCGAAGGCGCCGATCCGCAGCTTCGGCCCCTGCAGGTCGAGCAGGATGGCGATCGGGCGGTTCAGCGTGCGTTCCAGCCCGCGCAGGATGTCGAAGCGCTGCTTGTGGTCGTCGTGGGTGCCGTGGCTGAAGTTCAGGCGGAAGACGTCGGCGCCGGCGCGGAACATCGCTTCCAGGGTGGCGCTGTCCGTGCTGGCCGGTCCGACGGTGGCGACGATTTTCGCCTTGCGGTTACGATGCATCGGGTTTCTCCGTGGGTGCGGGCGCGCTGATCAAGAGCGCGCGGAAATCGTTGACGTTGGTGAGGGTGGGCCCGGTGACGATGGCGTCGCCGAGCGCCCCGAAAAAGCCGTGGCCGTCGTTGCGGTCCAGGCTGGCCTGGGGCCGCAGCCCGGCGTCGAAGGCGCGCGCCAGGGTGCTCGGCGAACAGTAGGCGCCGGCGATTTCCTCCTGGCCGTCGACGCCGTCGGTGTCCCCGGCCAGTCCATGCACGCCGGGCTGCCCGCGCAGGGCGATGGCCGCCGACAGCAGGAATTCGACATTCCTCCCGCCCCTGCCGTCGCCGCGCACGGTGACCGTGGTTTCGCCGCCCGAGAGCAGCACGCAGGGCAAGGCGAACGGCTGGCCGTGACGGGCGACGCCGAGGGCGATGCTGGCCAAGACCCTGCCGACCTCGCGCGCCTCGCCTTCGATGCTGTCGCCGAGAATATACGCATTCAGGCCGGCGTCGCGCGCCACGCGGGCCGCGGCCTCCAGCGCCATTTGCGGCGCGGCGATCATCCGCACTTCATGCCCAGCCAGGCGCGCATCGCCCGGCTTCACCGATTCGCCTGCGCCGGACTCCAGCACCTGCCGCACTCCGGCGGGCAGTTCGATGCCGTAGCGGCGTACGATGTCGAGGGCGTCGGCGCAGGTGCTGTCGTCGGCCACCGTCGGGCCGGAGGCGATGTCGGCCGGGTCGTCGCCCGGCACGTCGGAAATCAGCAGCGTCACCACGTGGGCCGGGTAACACGCCGCAGCCAGGCGCCCGCCCTTGATGGCGGATAGATGGCGCCGCACGCAGTTCATTTCGCCGATGCTCGCGCCCGAGGCCAGCAAGGCGCGGCTGACGGCCTGCTTGTCGGCCAGCGTGATGCCGGCCAGCGGTAATGGAAGCAGCGAGGAGCCGCCGCCGGAGATCAGGCATAGCACCGTGTCATCAGGCGTCAAGCCGCTGACCAGTTCCAGCATGCGCCGGGCGGCCTGCTCGCCGGCCAGGTCCGGCACCGGATGCGCCGCCTCGACGATCTCGATCTGCCTGCACGGCACCGCGTAACCGTAGCGCGTAACGACCAGGCCTTCGAGTGGTCCCTGCCAGTTGTCCTCGACGGCGCGCGCCATCTCGGCCGAGGCCTTGCCGGCGCCGATGACGATCAGGCGGCCGGCCGGCGCTTTCGGCAGATGGGGCGGGACGCACAGCGCCGGCTGCGCCGCCGCAATCGCTGTCCTGAACAAGGCTTCGAGCAGTGCGCGCTCGTCGATCGGCGTTTCCATCCGTGTCTCCGTTAAATCCAATTCACTCATGCCGACAGCTTGTGATGCAGCGCCAGGCCCGGCGCGCCGCTGGCATCGGTTTGCGGTGCTTCGTAGATCGACTCCGTCTCGCGATAGGTGTCGTGACCATCGAGGATACGCAGCATGCGCTCGCGGTCGACGGCGCCGACCCACTTCGCGATCGCCATCGTGCCGACCGCATTGCCGATTGTATTCGTAATCGCCCGCGCTTCGGACATGAAGCGGTCGACGCCGAGCAGCAGCACCATGCCTTCCACGGGAATTTTACCGAGCGTGGCCAGGGTGGCGGCCAGCGTGATGAAGCCGGAACCGGTGACGCCGGCCGAGCCCTTCGAGGTCACCATCAGCACGCCCAGCACGACCAGCTGGTCGACCAGCGACAGTTCGGTATTCGTGGCCTGGGCGATGAAGATGGCGGCCATCGTGTAATAGATGCACTGGCCGTCGGGGTTGAAGGTCACGCCCGACGGGATCACCAGGCCGACCACCGGTTTCGACACGCCCACGTATTCGAGCTTGCGCATCAGCTGTGGCACCACCGATTCGGAGGAACTGGTGCCGAGCACCGTGAAGATCTCGTCCTTGATATAGCGGAGGAATTTCCAGAGGCTGAAGCCGGAGATGCGGGCGATCGTGCCGAGGACGACGAACACGAACATGACGCAGGTGAGGTACATGCAGGCCATCAGCTGGCCGAGCGACATCAGCGAACCGAGGCCGTATTTGCCGACCGTGAAAGCGATGGCGCCGAAGGCCGCGACCGGGGCGATACGCATGACCATGCCGACCACGACGAACATGCCGTTGCTGAAGGCTTCCAGCACGTCGACGATGGGCTTGGCGCGCTTGCCCATGTGCGACAGGGCGATGCCGAAGAAGGTGGCGAAGACCAGGATCTGCAGGATGTCGTTCTTGGCGAGCGCATCGACGATGCTGGTCGGGACCATGTTCAGCACGAAGTCGACGAAGCCCTTGGCCTGGCCGGCTTGCGCCGTGTAGCTGGAGATGCTGGCGGTGTCGAGCGTGGCGACATCGACGTTCATGCCGGCGCCGGGTTTGAAGACGTTCACGACGATCAGCCCGAGCAGCAGGGCGAAGGTCGACAGCACTTCGAAATAGATCAGGGCTCTGGCGCCGACGCGGCCGAGCTCCTTCATGCTTTCCATCTTGGCGATGCCGAGGACGACCATCGCGAAAATGACGGGGGCGAACACCATCTTGATCAGGCGGATGAAGACGTCGCCGAGGGGTTTCAGGTCGGCGCCGAACTTCGGGTAGAGGTAGCCCAGCAGGCCACCCGCCACCACGCCGACCAGCACCTGGACATACAATTTTCCAAAGAAGTGTTTAGACATGATGTGTCTCCTGTGTGTGAAGCTTTCCGGAACTCCCCTCCTGGGCTCTTGTGGCCGGTAGGGGCGGAGATGGCGCCGTATCAGACGGCGCCGGGGAGGTTCGCTCAGGCGGCGGCGCGCTGTTGCTGACTGCCGAGGAAGTCGCACACGGCCTTGGTGACGTGCACCGTGGTCGCCTTGCCGCCCAGGTCACCGGTGTGCAGGGCTGGATTGGCCGTGACCGCCTCGATCGCCGCCATCACCTGCTGGGCAGCGGCGTGTTCGCCCAGGTGCTCGAGCAGCATCACCACCGACCAGAAGGTGCCGATCGGGTTGGCCAACCCTTTACCCATGATGTCGAAGGCCGAACCGTGGATCGGTTCGAACATCGACGGGTAGCGCCGTTCCGGGTCGATGTTGCCGGTCGGGGCGATCCCGAGGCTGCCGGCCAGCGCCGCGGCCAGGTCGGAGAGGATGTCGGCGTGCAGGTTCGTCGCCACGATGGTGTCCAGCGTGGCCGGGCGGTTGACCATGCGCGCGGTGGCCGCGTCGACCAGTTCCTTGTCCCATTTCACGTCCGGGAATTCGCGCGAGACTTCCAGCGCGATCTCGTCCCACATCACCATCGCGTGGCGCTGGGCGTTGCTCTTGGTGATCACGGTCAGCAGTTTGCGCGGCCGCGACTGGGCCAGTTTGAAGGCGTAGCGCAGGATGCGTTCGACGCCGACGCGGGTCATCATGCTGACGTCGGTCGCCGCTTCGATCGGATGGCCCTGGTGCACGCGCCCGCCGACGCCCGAATATTCGCCTTCCGAATTCTCGCGCACGATGACCCAGTTCAGGTCTTGCGGCGCGCAGCGCTTCAGCGGGCCGTCGATGCCGGGCAGGATGCGCGTCGGACGCACATTGGCGTACTGGTCGAAGCCCTGGCAGATTTTCAGGCGCAGGCCCCAGAGGGTGATGTGGTCGGGGATGTCCGGGTCGCCCGCCGAGCCGAACAGGATCGCGTCCTTGCCGCGCAGCGCGTCCAGGCCATCGGCCGGCATCATGACGCCGTGCCGGCGGTAGTAGTCGCCGCCCCAGTCGAAGTTCTCAAAATTGAACTGGAAGGCCTGGCTGGATGCGGCCAGGGCTGCCAGCACTTCCCGGCCTGCCGGGACGACTTCCTTGCCGATGCCGTCGCCTGGGATGGTTGCGATTTTGTAGGTCTTCATGGGTGCTGTCTCCGTCTGTGTTGGGTGGTGTCGTGCATGCACTCTACCCTGTGGACAGGACTAACAAAGGCTTCAGAATTCAATCCATTCTTAACCGTGGATTAACAATCCGTATGCGGGCCGCCTTGCATCAAGAATTTTCTTGTTGACAACCCAAATCGTACTGCTACTATGTCGTTACTCGATATATCGACAATCAATGTATCGAGTCTAGTTATAGCGATCCAAGCACCAGGAGCAGCATGTGGCAGTCAGCGACTATTCGAAATACCTCCCCTTGTCCGAGGCGACCTATTACATCCTGGTCGTCCTCGACGAGCCCCTGCACGGCTACGCGATCATGCAAAAGGTCGAGACGATCAGCGAGGGCACGGTGGTAATCGGCCCCGGCACCCTGTATGGCGCCTTTTCCACCCTGGAAAAGCAGGGCCTGATCGCCATGGTCAAGGAAGAAGCGCGGCGCAAGTACTACGCGCTCACCGAGCGCGGCCGGGACGTCCTGGCTGAACAGGTGCGGCGTTTACACATCATGGTCCGCAACGGCAAGAATGCGGCCCCGGCGTTGAAGAAGGAAGATGCGGCATGAGCGGTCAATTCGTCACCAAATTCAAATTCGTCTGGGACGACGCCGACCATGCGCTCGAGGACTGGCTGCAGGAGATGGCGCGCCAGGGCCTGCACCTGCACAGCGTGGGCATGATGCGCTGCAAATTCGTCTTCAGGCGCGGCGCGCCGGCCGAGACGACGTACCGGCTCGACTTCCGGGTCGGCCGCGCGTCGCCGGATTACCTGCAGTTGTTCGCGGACGCCGGCTGGGAACACGTCGATCACATCTTCGGCTGGCAATTCTGGCGCGCCCCGACGCGCTCTGGACGGACGCCTGAAATCTTCACCGATACCGCATCGCGCATCCGCAAGTACCAAGTCCTGCTGTGGCTGTTTGCCCTGTCCTGGACGCCTCTTTTCGTCAAACTGTTTTTCAGAGGCAGCAAAGGGATCTGGGATACGCCGAAGGCCATCGCCGTGACACTGGCATTGCTCGGCTTCACCGTGTATGCGATGGCGCGCCTGGTGGTTCGCATTCGCAAGCTGCGCGCCCCCGAGCCCTAAAACCCTTTTCGCACTTCCCCAGGAGTTTCAGAATGAAATGGCGCGTTTCATGGGCGGTGCTCGCCCTCGTTTTCTTCATCCCGGCCTGGGCGCAGGCGGCCACGGCGCCGGGACGCGATTGCCACCTGCCCGGCAGCGAGGCCGGCCTGCGCTGCCATGCGGTCGCGGTCCCGCTCGACCCGCAGCGCCCCGGCGGCGCCCAGTTGCAGCTGCACGTGACGGTGGCGCCGGCATTTCGCCAGGTGGCCAGCGCGGATCCTTTGTTCGTGCTGGCGGGCGGGCCGGGCCAGGCCGGCTCGAGCATCGTGGCCACGCATGCCACCGTCTTCCAGCGCGTGCGCGCCACCCGCGACATCGTCTTCATCGACCAGCGCGGCACGGGCAGGTCGGGCAAGCTGCGCTGCGCGGGCACACCGCTCGACGCCGCCGCCAACGATGCCGACATGCGCGACGGCTTCGCGCGCTGCGTCACGACCCTGCCGCATCCGCTTGCCTTGTATTCCACCGCGAATGCGGCCCACGACCTCGAACGGGTACGCCTGGCGCTCGGCTACGGCAAGGTGAATCTGTTCGGCGGGTCCTACGGTACGCGCCTCGGCCAGGCCTATACGCGCCGCTATCCCGACAGCGTGCGCGCCCTCATTCTCGACGGCGTCGCCGCACCCGAGATGGT
>Ga0213835_100672_pt1 | contig 28855 bp, 25 predicted proteins | sample SWPATP01_FD_160576 | JGI IMG/M metagenome (GOLD analysis project Ga0213835, IMG submission 160576) | Coastal seawater microbial communities from Marineland, Florida, United States - SWPA TP0 #1 | ecosystem: Environmental > Aquatic > Marine > Coastal | place: USA: Florida | collected 2016-08-05 | reverse complement strand
GCGCGCGGGGATCGCGAAGCGCCTGAGCCGCCAGATGCGGATGCTGGACCGCCCGGAGGCGTCGCTCGCCGAATCGCTGGAGCATCTGGACACGCTGCAGCGCCAGCCGGGCGTGCTGCCGGTGCAGGATTCGGAGGAGCAGCGGTACGAGATGTTCGACGCGCTGCGCCGCTGCCTGCGCGAGCTCGGGTTTACGGGCGCGGTGGTGGTTGTGGACCGTGTGGACGAGCCGACGCTGGTCGCGGGGGACGCGGAGCGGATGCGGGCGCTGGTCTGGCCGCTGTTCAACAACAAGTTTCTGCAGCAGGACCGGTTCGGCGTGAAGATGCTGCTGCCGATCGAGCTGCGCCACGCGTTGTTCAAGGAATCCGCGTCATTCTTCCAGGAAGCGCGCCTGGATAAACAGAACCTGATCGAGCGTCTGACGTGGACAGGGGCGATGCTGTACGACCTGTGCGACGCGCGTCTGCAGGCGTGCCGATCGCCGGGGGCCGAGCCGATCACGCTGCGGGACTTGTTCACGGACGACGTGGCGCGTCAGGACATTGTGGACGCGCTCAACCAGATGCACCAGCCTCGGGACGCGTTCAAGTTTTTGTATCAGTGCCTGGTGGAACACTGCTCGAACGTGACGGCTGAGGAGCAGCAGTGGCAGGTGCCGCGGCTTGTGCTGGAGCACGTGCGGAAAGAGCAGGCCGACCGCGTGCAGCAACTGCACCGGGGGATCCGCCCGGCTTGAGCTCAGAAGACACAGGTCGGAGACCTGTGCCACCGGGAGGGGCGATCAGTCCGCGGCGTCGGGCTTGGCTCGTTCGCTCGGCTTCGGGCGTTGGCGGAGCATCACGACGAACATCGCGGCGCTGATGCCCGCGAGGGTGAAGAGCACCAGGCGCAGGTAGCTCTTGTCGTGGTCGTTCACGCGGCGCAGTCGGCGGAACTCGTTCTGCGTGCGGAAGGCGTCGACCGAGACGGCTTCGTCGATCGTGCCGGCTTCGTACGCCTCGCGGAACTTGTTGCGGATGAGCCAGTCGCGGAAGGCGTCGTCGGTGTCGGGCTCGACGTCTTCGAGCACGAACTCGCTGAACGCGGCACGCTGCTCGCGATGGTCCAGCACGTCGCGGTGGATCGCGATGCCGCGTTGGATGAAGACGATCGCGAACAGGACGGGCAGGAGCAGCCCGAGGTGGATGCCGATCATGCCCTGGGCTTTGGACTTGGGGAGTCGGCGCGCGAGCAGGGCGCAGAGGACGACCAGCACGGCGCAGGCGCCGGTGACGATGACCGCGGTCACCGCGCGCGACGGGTCCGGCGCCAGCAGCACCGCGACGATCCCGCCCGCGAGCAGCAAGGCGGCGTAGAACAGCAGCGTGCGCACGATCGGCATGGCGTCGCCCTCCGTGCCCCGGCGCGGGGCTGCACAACGCTAGGGACGCAACGCGCGCGGCGTGGAGGCATACAGTCGCCCGTGGCCGAGACGAGCCGACAGCATGAGCCCAGTGCCGCGCCGGAAAAAGGCGGGCTCGCGTTCGCGAGCGGGCTGAGCGGGCACCCGGACGCGGAGGTCGCGGGGCGTCAGGCGGCACGCTCGGCAGCGACGGCGCTGACGGGGCGCGGCGTTTCGAAAGCGGACCTGGCGATCGTGTTCGTCAGCGCGCACCACGCGGGCTCGGGCGAGCGCGTCGCGGGCGCGGTGCGTGCGGAGCTGGCGCCGGAGCATCTGATTCTGGTCAGCGCCGAGAGCGTGCTGGCGGGGGCGGCGGAGCTGGAGCGCGTGCCGGGGGTTGCGGTGCTGGCGGCGAGGCTTGCGGGGGTGGAGCTTGAGGTGTTCGACGGCTCACGCGTGCGTGCGCCGGAGGTGAGCGACGCGGAGGGCGTGCGCGAGCTGGCGCGGTCGATCGGGCTCGAGGCGCCGGGTGCCGCGGGGACGCTGTTGTTTTTGGACCCGTTCAGCGTGCCGACGATCAAGCTGCTGCCGGCGTTGAACGCGGCTCGTGCGGCTTTCGCGCCGAGTGCGCCGTTGATCGGCGGGATCGCCAGCGCCGGGCGAGCACCGGGGCAGAACGCGCTGATCGCCGACGCCTCGGCGCGCCGCGACGGGCTCGTCGGCGTGACGTTCCGCGGGGCGGTGCGGATCGACACGGTGGTGAGCCAGGGGTGCCGACCCGTCGGGCGGAACATGGTCATTACCAAGGCGCGGAAGAACCTCATTTTGGAACTGGGCGGCAGGCCGGCGCTGGAGGCGGTGCGGGAGATGGTGAGCGAGGCCGGCGAGCGGGAGCGGGCGTTGCTCAGCAAGGGGCTGTTTCTGGGCTTGGTGATCGATGAGTACAAGGAGCGGTTCGGGCGCGGGGATTACCTGATCCGCAACGTGATCGGGGCGGACGAGAACCACGGCGCGATCGCGGTGGCCGACCTGGTGCGCGTGGGGCAGACGGTGCGTCTGCACACGCGCGACGCGGCGACGGCTGACGAGGATCTGGCGCTGCTGCTGGACGGGCAATCGATCCACGGCACGCCGGCGGGCGCGGTGATGATCACATGCAACGGTCGTGGGACGCGTCTGTTCGATCGCCCGAATCACGACGCGGAGGCGGTGGCGCGCGCGTTCGGCCCGACGCCGCCGGGGACGGATCTTGCCAAGGGCGGGCAGGCGATCGCGCCCCCGCAGCCGACGGTCCCGCTCGCGGGCTTGTTCGCCGGCGGCGAGATCGGCCCGGTCGGGCACGCGAGCCACCTCCACGGACACACCGCGTGCCTGGCGCTGTTCCGAGGTGTGTGAGGGCTGGGCGTCTTTGTGAGTTCTGAGCGCGTGGGTTATTGCTCAGCGACGGCGAGGACGAGTTCCGCGAGGTCGTTGGCGTCGGCGATGTCGTCGCCGTTGATGTCGATGGGGTTGAGCAGCCACTCGTCGATGTCGAGCGCGCAGATGTAGCCGTCCATGTTCATGTCGAACGGGTCGAAGATGCTGACCTCGTAGGTCCAACTGGCGACGGGCGGGTTGCCGGCGACGTTGTTGCAGAGGAGGGACTCGCCCGGCTGAACGCGGTAGGTGAAGCCGGGAGGAATCTCGCCGCCGGCGGCCCACGTCAGGATGAGCCCCCGCCCGTTGGCGGTCGCGGCGATGTCGAAGCTGCTGGTGCACTCGATGAACGGAACGCCGGGGACGTCGGTTTTGCGCCAGACGGTGACGGGGTCGGCGCCGTTGACGCCGAGGATGGGGCCGTAGTGGTTGATCTGAAACCCGTTGAGGATGGCGGCGAAGCCGGTGAGGTTGGCGCCGTTGACGGGTTGGCAGGCCTGGTCATGGATGTTGAATGGCGCGAGCCCGACGGCTCCGCCGCCGATCTGGAACGGGGTGTTGGTGTAGTTGGGCCCGGCAAGGGTGATGGGGTAGCCGCCGCGGAGAAGGTTGATGTCGCCGTCCCATGTGTTGGCGTCGTTGTCGGCGTTGAGGATGATCTGGCTTTCGATGAAGTCGGCGGTGATGGACCCGGTGGAGGTGAGCGAGCCGCCGATGATGATGGGGGCGAGCAGGTTGCCGCCGATGTCGAACGTGCCGTCGAGGTCGCCGGCGATGCGGATTTCGCTTTCGCTGGTGGTGTCGACAATCAGGTCGCCGATGAAGTCGCCGTCGATCTCGATGGCGACGGGCTGACTTGTGAGCGGGGGGTCGATCTTGCCGGTGGTGATGGTGCCGATGTAGTCGCCCGCGACCGAGAGCAGCGGCAGGCCGTTGACCGAATAGGCGAGGAAGTCGCACACGATGTTTCCAACGAAGTTGCCGGAGGTGGTTTCGATGCGGACGAGGTCGGTGGTATAGACGTCGGCGTAGATCGCGGCGGCGGTGGTGCGTCCGATGGCGTCGCCTGCGGAGATGGTGACCGGTGAGGTGGGCGTGCCGATGGTGCCGGAAACGGTCAACCCGTTGATGAAGCCGTCGATGACGGTGATGTCGTCGAGGACGGAGCCCGAAATAAACGTTTGGGTGATGGCGTCGATCTCGGGAGCAAGCCCGCGAATCAGCCACGGGCCGGTAATGTCACCACCAATTATTGCAAAATATAGATCATCGCAGACCAGTTCACCGATATCGCCGGTTGCGTAAATCCGGAAGCGAGCCGGCTGCGAGCCGGTCTGGTTGATGCTTTCGGCAGAAGATATCCTGTTTGATACGGATCCAATATCAATTGAGGCGGCTTGAATATTGCCATTATTATTAATCGAGATTTCACCAAAAGTGCCCGTTGAGATCAGGACTTGAATAAAAACCTGCGATGACTGACCGTTGGGGATTTGGATATCCAGGTCGTATTTTCCGGATCCAGGAGCGGTTTCGGTGAAACTGCTGGATGCCATTCCGGAAAGCACATTGACCACGGGCTGCGCCAGTGATGAGTGGGCGAGCGTGCAGAAAATAATGAGCAGAACCAATCGCATTTTATGACCTCTTTCGTGTACGGGGTGCAACTAAAATAACAATAAATCCAGCTAGAAGTGCCCCGGGTGCTGGGATCGGGGCAGCCGCGAGTCGAAAGCCGGTGCCTGGTATACTCGATGATGTATCAAGGATCAGATCGATCCGATCAAAGAACGTGTCGCCGAGACTCGCGAACTTTGATGGGTTGTAGAGCCTCACGCCCGGGGCGATGGTGGTTTCCATGAGCTCGGTCGAGCCTCCGGATCCGCCGAGGAGTCCCCAGGGGCTCTGGCTGTCGGGGAAGAGGCCGATCGGGGAGCCCCATCGCCGGGTCGGGTCCTCGCCCTGGCTCCATCGGTAGTGGATGTCGGACTCGCCGGGCTCGGGCGGCTCGTCGGAGCTGTGGGGGTAGGTCCAGTAGCCGGGCTGGTTGGGGCCGTCCTTGTGGGGGTCGTAGTGCATCGCCTTGATCCACTCGCTGGCCGAGGGAATCCAGAACTTCGCGCCCGGCAGGCGTGTGTTGGTGTCGGTGGGCCAGCCGTTGCTGTCGAAGGTGAACAGGCTGGTGTCGTACGCGCCGGTCTCGAAGGCCCACGCCTCATTGACCTTGCCGTTGTGCAGCCAGTTGCAGAAGCGTGCGGCGTTCTGGAAGCTGGCGCTGTCGATGGCGTAATTGCCGGTGCCGGCTTCGTAGTCGTAGGTGCCGTCGGGGTAGCGCCCGATCAGCGCGGTGAGCGGGAACGGATCGGGCGAGAAGGGTGCGTACGCGTTGAGAAACTCAACCCATTGCGCGTTGGTGACCTCGTTGCGCATCATCCGGAACTCGTACCCCACCGCGCCGGGATTAGCGACGGGTCGTGCGAGCGGGTTGTACAGCAGCGGCGCTTCGGCCTCGGTCGCGGCCCGGTTGCCCGGATCACCAACGGTGACGAAGTCGAGCCCGTAGTCCGGCGGGGCGGCGAGGGCCGGGGTGGTGAGGGTGGCGAGGGCGAGGGCTGTGGCGAAGTGTGGGGTGCGGGGTCGGGGTGGTCGTGGTGGAGTCTGGATTGGCATTGGGCTCCTTTCGCTTGGGTTTGACGCCGCAGAGTGCCAGAGGTTTTGCTGGCTCTGGGTGTTGGATATGGGTTTTGTCGGCGTTGTGGGTGTTGGGGCGCAAATGGAGCGTTGGGCCGAGGGTTTCGGCTTGGGGGAGAGTGCTGGGGTTTGTGCGATGGGGGGCGCACGGGCGGGACGCCCGTGCCACGGAGGAGATGGGGCGCGGGGTTAGTGGGGGTCGAGGATGTCGTTCTCGCCGAAGAGGCGGAACTCTTTTCTTCGGAGGATCTGCCCGGCGAAGGTGGGGTCATCGACAGCGAGCGCGATGGTGGGCGTGCCGTTGGGGCGGACCATGAGCGGGTAGGCGAAGTGGATGTTCACTTCCGCGCCGAGCAGGCAGAGGCAGAGGCTGCCGAGCGAGTGCCCCTGGCTGAGTTCGACGACCAGCACCGGGTGCTCGGCGTAGGGGAGCCCGCCGTCGCGGAGGATGCGCTTGGCGATCGTGGCGCTGTTGGTGACCAGGCGGACGACGGCGTGGTCGCTCGCCTCGTGGACGCTGATGGCGCAGATCTGGCAGCCGTGGGCGAGCTCGAACGCGCTGAGCACGTCGTAGAGCTTGCCGACGCGGTTGTCGAGGAAAACGCTGAACTGGCTGACCGTCGGCGGGGCGTAGCCCTGGGTGGTCTCGATCGGGGTGGACGCGTGGGACGCCATGCAGACCTTCCGACGGCGACAGGCAACGGGGCACGAATGACACGGGCTGTCAAACCCGTGAAGCAAACCACCCGCCACGGGGGTGTATTGCACAAACCATCGGGCGATCGGCCCCCGCGGAACACCCGGGCGACGGTGCCGACCGTCCGCCAGCGGGCACACTCCAGAATATCGGCGCAGGCCCCCTCCTGACAAGGGCTTGGGCGAGGGTTTGCCCCGCAAAAGCGCGGCTCTGAGCTCTCAGCAAGCTGGCGGCATCGGCGGGGAAACGAACACGCCCCGGGCGCGGGGCCCGGGGCGTGGCGTTCGGGATCGTTGAGATGGGTTGGGATCAGGCGGAGAAGCTGGAGCCGCACCCGCAGCTTGTGGTGGCGTTGGGGTTGTTGAAGACGAAGCCTCGTCCCATGACCTCGTCGCGGAAGTCCACGGTAGTTCCGGAGAGGTAGAGGAGGCTCTTGGGATCGCAGATGACCTTGACGCCGTGGTGCTCGAAGACCTCGTCGGTTTCTTTTTCGGTTTCGGTGAGGTCGAGGACGTAGCTGAACCCGCTGCACCCGCCGCCCTTGACGCCGACGCGGAGGCGGACCTTGTCCTTGTCGAGTTCCTGCTCGTCGATGATGCGGTGGATTTCGCGGGCGGCGATCTCGGTGAGGATGACGCCGGCTTCGGCGGGGGCTTGCGTGTCGGTGCTCATGGTGCGGCTCCTTCGTGTCGCTCACACAACTGTACGCGGGCGAGGGGCGGGGCGTTCAAGCGCCCGCGGGGCAGCGGGTTACGGAAAACCACGCCCTTTCGTGGCTCGCCCGGATGGGTTTTCGGGCGTTTGGGGGCTCGACTCAATGGGCGTGGGCGGGTTCCTTGGCGGCGATGCCGTTCTTGGTTTTGTAATCGGCGATCGCGGCCCGGATCGCGTCTTCAGCCAGGACCGAGCAGTGGATCTTGACCGGGGGGAGGCTGAGCTCCTCGACGATCTCGGTGTTCTTGATTTCGAGGCCCTCGTCGAGGGTGCGTCCCTTGAGCCATTCGGTGGCGAGGGAGCTGCTGGCGATCGCCGAGCCGCAGCCGAAGCACTTGAACTTGGCGTCCTCGATCTTGCCGGTGTTCTGATCGACCTTGATCTGGAGCTGCATGACGTCGCCGCACTCGGGCGCGCCGACGAGCCCGACGCCGAGGTCCTTGCGCTCCTTGATCTCTTTCTGTGTTCCGAACGTCCCGACGTTGCGGGGGTTCTCGTAGTGGTCAACGACTTTGGTGCTGTATGCCATGGGAAAGCTCCAGATGTTCAAATGGCCAGAGGGCCAGATGTGTTCAGTTCGTGTCCGTCTCGCGATTCCGATGTGGCCATCTGGCCCTTTGCCATCCGGCCGTTTCGTTCTCAGTGCGCCTGCCATTCGATCTTGGTGATGTCGATGCCCTCGTTGTGCATGTCGTAGAGCGGGCTGAGGACACGAAGTTTTTCGACGCTCTCGATGATCTTGTGGGTCGCGTAGTCGACTTGTTCTTCGGTGGTCCAGCGTCCGAGGCTGATGCGGAGGCTGGAGTGGGCGAGGTCGTCGCCGACGCCGAGGGCTTTGAGGACGTAGCTGGGCTCGAGGCTGGCGCTGGTGCAGGCCGAGCCTGAACTCATCGCGACATCCTTGCACGCCATCATGAGGCTCTCGCCCTCGACGAAGCCGAAGGAGATGTTTGTGAGGTGGGGGAGTCGCTTCTCGCGGTGCCCGTTGATCTGGACGGTGTCGAGCTTCTCGGTGACGGTGGTCTCGATCTTGTCGCGGAGCTTGCGGAGGCGGTCGGCGTCCTTGGTCATTTCCTGCGCGGCGAGTTCGGCGGCTTTGCCGAGCCCGACGATGCCGGTGACGTTGAGCGTGCCCGAGCGGAAGCCGCGCTCCTGCCCGCCGCCCTCGGCGATCGCGGTGAGGCGGACGCGCGGGCGGCGGCGACGGACGTAGAGCCCGCCGACGCCCTTGGGCCCGTACATCTTGTGCCCGCTGAAGGACATCAGGTCGATCTGGGCGGCGTTGACGTCGGTGGGCATCTTGCCGACCCACTGGGTCCCGTCGGTGTGGAAGATGACGCCGCGATCGTGGCAGAGCGCGCCGATCTCGGGGACTTCGTTGATGGTGCCGATCTCGTTGTTCGCCCAGAGGAGCGAGACGAGGATGGTGTCGTCGCGCATCGCGTTCTTCACCATCTCGGCCGTGATGATGCCGTCGCGTCCGGGCTCGAGGAAGGTGACGTCGAAGCCTTCTTTTTGGAGTCGCTTGCAGGGGTCGAGGGTGGCTTTGTGCTCGTGGGTCGCGGTGATGATGTGCCCGCGTTCGGCGTTGCCGGCGGGTTTCTTGGCGTACATCTGGGCCGCGCCCTTGATCGCGAGGTTGTTGCTCTCGGTGGCGCCGCTGGTGAAGACGACTTCCTTGCGGTCGGCGCCGATGAGGCTCGCGACCTGGTCGCGCGCGGTATCGACGGCGGCCTCGCTCGCCCAGCCGAAGCTGTGGTTTCGGCTGCCGGGGTTGCCGAACACTTCCGTGAAGTACGGGAGCATCGCCTCGACCACCCGCGGGTCGCACGGGGTCGTGGCGGCGTGGTCAAAATAGATCGGGAGCTTCAACGCCATCGGGTGCCTCCTGGGCTCGCCCGCCAGGCCATGCCTCGGCGGACGGGATAAACCGGACCTTGGGGTGCTTTGTTTAGAACTATTCTAGTTTAGACGGGATTGTCTGCGCAGACCAGCCCCCCGAGGCTTCGACGTTCGGGCGGCGGGGGTTTCGATGGTGGAATGGGGTCAGGTTGGGTGGGGGGGACGAGCCGCGATCAGGCGTCGGCATCGGCGGAAGCGCCAGGGGCGTCCGGGCGGTCGTAACGCATGATCAGGCGGTTGCCGGCCTGGTTGTGGCGGACCTCGCTCATGTACGCCCGGATCAGCATCAGGCCACGCCCGGACGGACGCTCGATGTTCTCCTCCAGCGTCGGATCGGGCACGGCTTCGGGGTCGTACCCCGGGCCCTGGTCCTCGACCTCGATCCGGACCGAACTCGGTGAGACGTCGTACTCCACGTGCACGGTCAGCCCGTCGTCCAGACCGCGGTGCCCGTGGCGGAAGGCGTTGCTGACCGCTTCCTCGATCGCGAGGCGCACCGCGAAGACGCTGGCTTTGGGATAGGCGTGGCGCTCGATCGCGGTAAGCACCGCGCGGGCGACCGCGTCGATCTCGCCCCGCTCGTTGCGGACGTCCAGACGCCCGGCGTCCGGGGGCTCGGCGGCGCGGTCGTGCGGGTTGGCGGGTGGGGGCGTCATCGGTGTGATCGGGGTGGGGGATCGCGCCGGGGCGCGCGCCTCGGGCGACCCGGGCCGCGGGCGAGGTTGGTCGGATCAGCTCTTCTGGAAGCTCTTGAGCGCGTCGTCGGAGGTGTCGTGGATGTCGAAGATCTTGTTGAGGCGGGTGATGACGAAGACGTCGTAGATCTGGGGGTCGATGTCGCTCAGGCGGAGCTCGCCGCCGCGGTTCTTGACGCGCCGGCTGATGGTGATGAGCGTGCCGAGGGCGGAGCTGGAGAGGTGATCGACGTTCGCGAAGCTGATGAGCAGTCGCGGGCAGGACTCGGCGTCGATGACCTCGGTGATCTCGTCGCCGATCGCCTGGATGTTGCCCTCATCGAGGATGTTGCGGTCGATGAACTCGACGCGGGTGATCTCGTCGATTTTCTTGATCCGGAGCCTGCTCTGGTAGCTCGACATGCGGCTTCTCCACACACGCGGGGCGGGCGCGCCCCGCGGAGTCGCGGTGCGCCGGGCCGCCGGCCGACGATGATAGACCGCCCGCGGGATGCGGAACCCCGGGACGCGGGCGACTCGGGGCCGCACGCGGGCGGCTCGAACCCGCGAGCTGGAAAAGAAAACCGGCCCCGGGCGATCCGGGGCCGGCGTGCGGTTCTGGTGTGGCGCGGGCGGGGCGGGATCAGCCGCCGAGCCCGGTGCTGAGGCTGTCGAGCAGCCCGGGGAAGTTGCGCTCTTCCTCTTCGTTCTGGATGATGAGGGTGGGCTTGAGGAGGATGAGGAGGGTGGACTCTTCCTTGAGCTCGATGCGGTTGCTGAAGAAGCGGTTGATGATGGGGATCTTGCTGAGGACGGGGACGCCGGTCTCGACCTCGGCCTCGTTCACGATGCGCTGCCCGCCGAGCATGATCGTGCCCTGGTCCGGCACGGTGACGGTCGTCTGGACGCGGGTGACGGTGACGGTGGGGAGCTGGATGAAGGACTGGGTGTCGGCGGAGGAGACGAGCTGACCGCCGGCGACGGCGGTGACAGCCTGGGTCTCGAACGAGTCGATGGTGCTGACGGCGGCGTCGATGTTCATGGTGACGTAGCGCCGGTCGGCCGACGCCTGCCCCTGCACGAGCATGACCACGCCCTCGCTGACGACTTCGACGGTCGGGTCGAAGCCGACGGCCGAGTCGCTCACCACCGGCGCGAGGTCGCTGACGAAGGAGCGCTGGGTCGCGACCCAGATGTTGGAGGTCTGCCCGTTGGTGAAGGTCAGGCGCGGGGCGGTGAGGGAGACCGAGCGCCGGTCGGCCTGGGTCGCCTGGACGAGGAAGTCGACCTGGATGTCATCGAGGAACTGCCCGGCGATGCCGAGCGCGGGCGAGCCGCCGAGGATGGTCGCCGCGATGCCGGTGCTCGGCGCCAGGGAGTTGGCGAGTCCGAGCGAGTTCTGGGAAGCGCCGACGGGCGACCACTGCCTCGGGTTGATGACGCCCTGGTTGACGCCGTCCTCGTCGCCACCCGCGCCGCTCACGGTCCGGCGGAGCCCGATCCCGCCCGCGGCGGGGTCCACGTTGTTGGGGTTGAACGCGAAGAAGTCCGAGCCCTGGATGGTCGGGTCGTTCGCGCGGGCGTTGCGGACCTGGTTGTTGTTGACGTTGAAGTAGACGTCGAGGTCGAACCCGATCTGCTCGAAGAAGTCCTGGCTGACCAGGAGGAAGCGGGTCTCGACGTTGATCTGCACCGCCTGGGTCGCGCGGAGCTGGCTCAGCAGCCCGCGGATGGCGCGGTGGTTCTTCGGCGTGTTCTTGATGATCAGGTTCCCCTGAAGCTGGTAGATCGCGCCGGTGTTGCCGCCGGCGTTCTCCCAGCCCTCGGGGTCGATGTTCCGCTCGATGATGTCGATCAGATCCTCGATGCGCTCTTCGAGGGGGACGAACTCGCGACGGTCGGTCTGGTCGTCGCGGAAGGGGCTCTGCCCGCCGCCGCCGCGACCGGCCTGGAGGACCGACTGCAGGTCCAGCGCCGGCGCGTTGTCGTAGTCGGGGATCTCGAAGACCAGGTCCTTGACGTCGTAGGTGAGCAGCACGGTGTTGCGCCGGAGCTGCTCCTCGCTGCTGACGGTCAGGATGCCGTCAACGACGGCCCAGTCCGCCCGGCTGCCGAAGCTCGCCCGGCTCGCACGGTCCAGCACGCGCGTCAGCACCGTCTCCACCGGAACCTCGGCCAGACGCAGCGTGATCGGCGTCGAACGGTCGATCCCGATGTCCTCAAGCTCGTCCCACTGCACGTCCACGTCCAGCTGCGTCACCGTCTGGATGAAGCCCAGCGCCTCTTCCAGCGTGTTGTCGCGGAAGTTGGTCTGGATCCGCTGCTGCTGGATCGCCGCGAGGATGCGCCGGTTCTCGATCGTCTCGTCGGCTGCGAGCATGCCGGTGCGGCGGAAGCTCAGCTCCGGCCAGTCCCGCGGGAAGTCCACGATGTCCCGCGGCATGCGCAGCGCCGCCTGGTTGTCCAGCAGCTGGTCCGTGTAGCTCTGCTGCGCCTGGTAACGCAGGTTGTTGTACCGCACGTACACCCGCGTGTTGTTGATCGCTTCCTGCAGCACCAGCCCCGCGACGTTGTTCGGGTCGATGAACAGGATCTCGTCGATGACCTGCAGCGCTTCCTCGTACTGCTGCTCGGCCTGCAGAGCGCGGACGCGCGAGAGCGCCTCGTTGATCCGGCGCTCGCGCTCCTGGCGCTGGCGCACCTCGGCCTCGCCCTGCGCCTCGCGGATGCGGCGCTCGCGGTCCTGGAGCTCGCGGAGGCGGATCTGCTCCTCGGCCGAGGCGATCTGGCTCAGCGTGCGATCGACCTGCGTCTGGTAGTTGTCGAACTCGGCCTGACGGAACAGCTCCTGACGCCCGGCGACCGCGAGGCGCGCCTGGGCGGCGAGGTTGCGGGCCGAGGCGGTGTCCCCGGTCTCCAGCGCCCGTCGGGCCTGGGCGAGGAAGTTCTCAAACTCCGCGATCGCGTTCTGACGCGCGATCTCGTTCCGCGTGACCTGATCCTGCAGCACGCCGCCCGGCGCGCGCCCGCCGCGGAGCAGCGTCCGAGCCTCGGCAAGGCGGTCCTGCACCTGCGCGACCTGCTCGGCGGTCAGGAACTGGCGGTATTCCTCCAAAAGGCGCGCGTAGCCCTCGGCGGCGGTGTTCAGCTCGCGGTTGTCGAACGCGCGGTTCGACTCGCCCAGCAGGCTCTCGGCTTCGAAACGACGGGCGGCCTGGATCAGGTCTCGGTCGCTCGGGTCGGCCGCGGGCTCGGGCTCCGGCGCGGGCTGGTTTCCGCGGCGACGCTCCTGCTGCTCACTCATGATCGCGAGCGCGACCGTCTCGGTCTGCACGGGCGCGGGGGTGATGGCCCGGGTTTCGGCCCGACGCTCGGCGAGCACTTCGAGCAGCGCGTTCGCCCGCGCGACGGCCGAGGTGCCGACGCCGAGCTCGCCCGCGGCCCGCGCGTGGCGCTCGGCTTCATCGAGCCGACCCCGGCGCAAAGCCGACGAGGCCCGCTGCAGGCATAGCTCCGCCGGGTCCATCAGCGCAAGCTGGCGATCGGCCGAGCCGAGCAGTTCGTGCGCCCGCGCCCGTTCGCGATCGGTCATCGAGACGCGTGCGCCCGGGGCGAGCAGGGTCCGCAGCGATTCGCGGACTTCGACAGCCTGCCCTTGGGTGAGCAGCTCGCTCGCCTGCCAGAGCTGCGCGCCGGCCGAGGCCGACGGATCGATCAGCGGGCGCGAGGCGTCGGCGAGCGCGTGGGGCGCGCCGAGCCCGAGGGTGAAGGCGGCTGCAGCCGCGATCAGGGCGCGCGGGGCGCGCCGGGTGGTTGCGCGGTTGCGGGACGGGTCGTGCTGAGGCGTGGTCTGCATCGCGTGGGCTCCGTGTCAGCCGTGCCGCCGGGGGCGTGTATGGGGTGCGTGCTCGTTCGTCGCGGTCGCTGTATCTCGGGAATCGGTTGTCGGTCGTCTGCCGGGCGAGTTGTTTGCCGGGCAAGTCTTCTGACGGACTGCGTGCCCGGCCCTCGGCACGGGTGCCGAGGGCGGCAGGATACCCGCTGCGGGCGGGGCTTGCTCGCCGGGATTGCCCCCGGCGTGCGGAATCACAAACGCGTGTGCCCCCGACGCGTGCGGACGCGCGGGACGGTCGGCCCGCGTTCATCCGCGTCGCCCGATCGCGCCGCCACCGTCAGGCGAACGGGGCGAGCGACAAACCGAGGGAGAGCCCTGGTTTGGAGCCCTCTGCACGGATCGGCCGCTCAGTCTTGCGCAAGCTAGCGTGCCGGGCTCGCCGGTGCAAATCAGCACTCGGGCGGAGCGGGCACGCGCTCCGGTGCCCTTCGCCCGGGGGCGAAGGATGGTTCCCTCGCCACGCGGTGTCGGGCGAGTGATCGTGGGTAAACTTGCCGTAAGGCCTGATTTTTTCGAGGTTTAGAAGTTGTACCCGATCTCGAATCGGAGGAAGGGCGTCAGGTCGGCCTGGCTTGTGAGGACGCGGTTGCCCGAGCGGTTGTAGAAGCGGTATTCCTGCCACGCGATGACGCCGGCGAAGACGCGGGCCTCGAGCTTGCGGTCGCTGGAGTTCCAGTCCACGCCCAGGGCGACGGGGATCGCGTTCTCGCGGACGACGCCGCGGGGGAGGGCGGGGGTGTCGTTGAGCCGGAACTCGCGTCGTTCGTAATTGGCTTTGACGAGCAGTCGGAGCTGATCGTCCACGTCGTAGCCGAGGGTGGCGCCGAGCCCCGTGTCGTTGCGGATGCGCCAGCGGTCGTCGATCTGCCAATCGAAGGTGATGATGGGGATGATCCACACCGAATCTTCGAGGCGTGTGGTCCCGGCGAGCCCGAGCCCGAGGCGCAGGTCGTCGTTGACCTGGTAGTTGACGCCGCCGAGGGCGCCGAAGCTGAGGGACTTGTCGATGTTCGCGCCGTCCTGATAGGCGCTGCGTGCTTGGGCGACGGCGAACCAGCTCCATTCCTCGTCGATCGGGCGCATGTACCCGGCCGAGAGGTCGAAGATGTGCACGCGGTTGAACGGCTCCACCTGCTCCCCGAAGAACGCCTGCGCCTTGGACCACTCGTAGAACGAGACTTCCGAGCGGAAGCCCACCGTCACGACGCTCTGGTCTTCCAGCGGGAGCGCCAGGTTGAGCCCGGCGCGGGCGCGGAAGACCGTGATCGAGCCGTTCGCCCGCTGATCCGAGAAGCCGGCGTGCATGTTGTAATCGCCGCCGGCGTAGACCCTGTACCGAAGCCGGCTCATGAGCGAGGATTCCGACGCACGCTCGACGGCCGAGGGCTCGGCATCATCGCCATCGCGCAGGTCCAGCCAGGCGTCCGGACGCGTCGGCTCGCTGATGGGGGCGCGGTCGGGGGCGGCGGCGTCACGCTCGGTCGCCCGGTCGTCGCCGTTCTGACCCGACGCGACGCCCGCCAGGAGCATCAGCCCCCCGCAGGCGACGCACCACGGACCGGGCCGACGGGTCGGCGTCAGGGCAGGCTGGATCGGCATTCGCGGTTCTCCGTCGCTCGTGGCGTCTCTTTGGGATGCGTGGAACAGGACTCAGATTCGGCGGTTCGTCGCGTTTCTCGGGCGAGCCGAGCCGTCGGCTTCGCAGGGTAGCGTCCCGGCGTCCACCCCCGCGAGCCGCCCCGCCCCAACCGGGCACAGGCGAACCCCGCGCGCAAGCCCCCGGCCCGCCCCTGTTCCCACGATCGGCCCATTCCACACCCCGACTTGACCGCCCCCCCATCCCTGCGGGCCGATCCGGGCTGATCCGGATTGATCTGGGCCAACCCGCGGCAACGCCGACCCGGCTCACGCCGAGCGCCGCCACGTTCCGACGCGCACAACCCGGCGTCGCCCAAGCCTGCCGCGCATACACTGCTCGCACAGGCGTCGTTCGGCACGGCCGAACACGCGCCCGGGGCGGTAACTCAATTGGTAGAGTGCCAGCTTTGCAAGCTGGAAGTTGGGCGTTCGAGTCGCCTCCGCTCCATTGGTTTCTGGTTGTGCATGTTAACGCGCAACGCTTCATCGAAGCGAGACTTACCGCCGCCGGCCTTCGGGTCGGCGGTTGTCGTGTTGGTGCGCTGTGTCGCATTGATCGGGTCCGTTTGGCACTCTGCACGCTGGTGGTTGCGCGGGCGCGGAACCTCGGCGGTATCGGTGGGACGCACATCATGGGTGCGGGGGTCGGTGGTGTTCGAGTACACTCGTGACTTGCGGGTTCGCCTGGGCGCGAATCGGTCGGCTCTCGATTGCTTGCGGAAGGGGTGTGATTGGACCCGACCGTTCTCATTCAAAATCTGCTTTCGCCCCCGATTCTGTTCTTCGCCCTCGGGATGATGGCGACATCCATCCGTTCGGATCTCATGATTCCCCCCGCCGCCGCCAAGGCGATCTCGATCTACCTGCTTCTGGCGATCGGATTCCACGGCGGGGTGGAGTTGCACCGCAGCGGGCTGGATGGCTCGGTGCTGCTTGTCCTTGGCGTTGCGGTGCTCGCCAGCGCGTGCCTCCCGGTGCTCGGTTATCTCGTGCTTCGATCGCGTCTGGGGCCGTCCGATGCGGCAGGGATTGCGGCGTGCTACGGCTCCGTGAGCGCGGTCACGTTCATCACCGCCATCAGTTTCCTGGATCGTGCCGAGATCGCCTACGGCGGCTACATGATCGCGGCGATGGCGCTGATGGAGTCCCCGGCGATCGTCTCCGCGATCGTGCTGGTTCGCATCGCTCAACGTGACAAGTCAGCCCCCACGCAAAACGGGTCCACCTGGCGATCCATGCTTCATGAAGCCCTCAGCAACGGCGCGATCCTTCTCCTGCTCGGCAGCCTGTGTATCGGGTTCCTCAGCGGCGAGCAGGGCTGGACGATGATGAAGCCCCTGGTGAAGGATCCCTTCCAGGCGATCCTCTGCCTGTTTCTTCTGGATATGGGCATCGTCGCGGCACGACGGGTCGCGGACCTTCGACGCTCCGGGATGTTCCTCATCGGGTTCTCGCTGCTTGCGCCGCTCGTCCAGGCCGGGCTCGGCATCATCGCCGCCGCCGTGCTCGGGCTCTCCAAGGGTGACGCGTTGCTCATGGCGGTGCTCTTTGGGAGCGCGAGCTACATCGCCGTGCCGGCCGCGTTGAGGCTCGTGCTTCCCAAAGCCAACCCGAGCCTGTATGTGCCCATGTCCCTTGGGCTCACGTTCCCGTTCAATATTGCGATCGGTATCCCGCTGTATTTCGGGGTCATCCAATGGTGGTGGGCGTCATGACCATGCAACCGATGAAGCGCGTCGAGATCGTGGTGAATAACCTCCACCTCACCCGCGTGATCGAACGGCTCCGCCAAGCGGGGTGCCGCGGCTACACGCTGCTGCCCAATGTCGCCGGATACGGTGATCGCGGCGAGCAGCACGCCGACGAAGTCAGCGGCGTGTCGGCCAACGCCTATCTCCTCCTCGCAGTCCAGAGCGAGCAGGTCGAAACCGTCACCGCAGCAATCCGCCCCCTGCTCCAGTCCTACGGCGGTATCTGCCTGGTCTCAGATTGCCAATGGCTTGAGCACTGAGCACCTGAGCACCTCGCCCACATTCGCCGATCCTCGCCCGGCGGGAAACGCCATCTGGTAGCCTGCCCCCACCCGGGCCGGCACCGACCTAGCCCCACCCCAACCCCGGGCGGAGCCCGACCATGCCGCGAGTCAATATCCCGCCCCGCGCCCACAACAGCGCGTTCACGCTTATCGAGTTGCTCGTCGTTATCGCGATCGTCGGCGTCCTCCTCGGCATCCTCCTCCCCGCGCTCGGCAGCGCGCGCGATTCCGGGCGCGGGCTGCGCTGTTTGTCCAACCTCCGCCAGTTCGTGCTCGGCTTTCACATGTACGCCGACGATTTCGCGGATAGCACCGTCCCCGCGAAGATGCCCAACCGCCCCGGCGGCACGTCCAACCCCGCCAACCTCTACGACGTCGGCAACGGGCTCAAGTTCCGACCCAACTGGATCGCGGTCATGGGCCCCTACGTCGGCGTCTACCCCTTCGCTGAGCCCAGCGCCACCTCCGGCCGCCAGGACTATCACAGCGACGTCTACCGATGCCCGTCCGCCCCGGACTGGATCGACGAGCGCAACCACGCCTACGGCTACAACTACCAGTTCCTCGGCAATTCCCGCCTGCGCGAGAACGGGCGATACCGACACTGGCCGCTCAAGCGAACCAACATCGCCGCACCCGGGCGCACCGTGATGGCCGCCGACTCCCTCGGCACAGCCGCCGGCTTTCCCGAAATCGAACGAACCGCCTACGACGCCAAGGGCACCCAGGTCACCGACCTCGGCAACCACGCCCACACGCTCGACCCGCCCCGCCTGACGCCGACGTCGGACTTCGGCGCCGGCGGCTCGGAAAACAACGCGCGCACCGCCGTTGCCGAAAGGCACAGCCTGCGCGCCAACGCCGTCTTCCTCGACGGGCACGCCGAATCGCGCACGCCGGAACAGTTCGGCTACCGACGCCAAGCCGGCGGCGTCTTCACCTTCGGCTCCCCCAACCCCGCCCAGGACGAAACCACCCCCAACAACGCCCTCTTCAGCGGCGACGCCACCGACCGCAACCCCCCGCCGAGGTAAACGCCGACCCCCGCCACGCCGACCCCCGCCACGCCGACCCCCGCCACGCCGCACCACGGCGCACGTTCGCCCGCGTATTGACGGGCAGCGTGAAAAACCCGAACATGCGGGGATGGATGAGCCGTCGAACACGGGGGATGCGTCGTTGTCGTTCTACGAACGCCGGGAGGCGGAACTGCTCCGCCTGGCGGAACAGGCGTTCCCGCCGCTGAGCATCCCGGAGCAAGACGTGGTGCGGGCGGCGGCGTGGGGGGAGATGGCGGATCTTCGGAAGTACAACGACAACTACGCAGAAGCGTGGGATCAATACGTCGCCGCGATCGCGGAAATTGATGAGCGGAACGACAAGCTTGGTCGGGACGAAGACCCCGAGCCAATCCCCGCAGAACTGGAGCCGCCCACGGGCGCGATCATCCGCCCGGAACTCGTCCGGTGGCTGCTCACCGATAAAGAAGCATTGACTCACGTGGACGCACTCGGTGTCCGGATTCAAGCAGGAAAGTTTGATCGATGTCTAAACCTAGAAGCATGCTATGTATGCCGACCACTTGTGCTGGGCAGCAGCACTCTTAGTGCTGGTGTAAATTTATTAGGTGCCGATCTCTACACAATCAACATGGAAGGATCTCTGATTCGTCCGCTAAATGATAAAAATGTGGATCGTGCGATTTTGGCAGACGAAGCTCGAATTAATGGCAGTGTTTTTCTGAGAGGTCGATGCCGAATTTATGGTGAAGTTCGTCTTCCAATTGCAAAAATTTCTGGAGTTCTGGATTGTTCTCGTGGGTATTTTCGTAGTCAAAATGGAGTTTCGATCCTCGCGGACGGTGCTAGTATCGGTTACATACATTTTAATAAAAAATGCTCAATGTCCGGCGAGGTTCGGCTAGTTGGCGCTCAAATTGCAGGGTCTGTGGATTGTTCCAGTGCTCGATTTCAAAATTCTAATGGCAGCGCAATTAGTCTAGATCACGCCAGAATTGGCGGCAATATTTTCTTTATTGAGAATTTTTGTGCGCATGGTGAGGTCCGTCTTTGTAGCAGTGACGTGGGGCGGGATGTTGTTTGTGTCGATGGAAATTTTTGCAATTCCATGGACAAGTCAATAAATTTAAGTAATTCTCGTGTTCGCGGCGCACTAATATTGCGTGATGTGCGTACTGTCTTGGGCGAAGTTGATTTAACTCGATCCGAGATTGGTTATGTAGTCGATGGCAATATTCGCCCCGAGCGTATCTTGCTCACAGATTGTCGGTATGACGCGATTCATCCTGGTGTGCCAATTGATGCAAAGGATCGTCTTGCATGGCTAAAGAATCATGACGACACTGTGGCTCAGTATTCTGAAAATGGTCACCCTCTCGACCCTCAGCCTTACCATTGGCTCGCATCCGTTCTCCGTAAGCAGGGGTATGAAGGCGACGCAAATCAAGTAATGCGCACGCTCGGATGGCGTCGTTTTTATCATGATCGAGAGAATCTTAAGAATCATCATGATCTGAGGTTAAAAATCAATCTTGTGTGTCGTCGATTGTATGGCATCTTTGTTGAGCATGGGTACGACCGGTGGCGTCCGTTGTGGTGGGCGTTCGGGTTCATCGTCCTTGGCGCCGTCGTCTTCAACGACCCCAATCAAACACTCATGCAGCCCACGCAGGCGTACGCGCTCCGTGCCTGGACCGATCGTGCGTCGCTCGATGCGGATGCCGATGTCTCGCCGGATGCCCGGTGGATCGAGGCGTACCCCGCCTTCAATCCGTGGATCTACTCGGCCGACGTCTTTCTCCCGCTCGTCAGCTTCCACCAGGAGGACCACTGGACTCCCGCCAGCGGCCCATTTCTCTCGTGGAACTGGCTGGTGAAGAACCTTTTCCTGCCGCTGCACATCATCATGGGCTGGGTGCTCGCGACGCTGTTCGTCGCGTCGTTCACGCGCCTGATGCGTCAGGAGCAGTGACGGCTTCCCAGCAGCGGGCCCGCGGGGCGTGCCGGTCGGTCGGCGCACGGAAAAAGCCACCTACTGGACTCGAACCAGCGACCTGAGCTTTACGAAAGCTCCGCTCTACCAACTGAGCTAAGGTGGCCTCGCACCCTCTCGGAACCCCCGGGAATCACCCCGGAGCCCCCTCGACGGCAGGCAGGCGGAAGTATCCGCCGCTCGCGGCTCGGAGTCCAGCACCAGGCGGCCGACACGGCAATCGCAAGACCGGTGCCCGCTGCCTTCGGCCTACGCCCGGTCTTCGGCCGAAGCCGCCCACCCGCGACGCCGCGGCGTGTGCCCTGCGCCCGGGTCGCCCACGACCTCCACCGTCCCCCCCCCGGCCCGGAGCTGCGCGAGCTGGCGATCCCCGATCCGAACCCGGAACCGCACCGATTCCCCCTCGTACGCCCGCTCCACCACCTCGGCCCGGTTCTCGATCGCCGAGACGGTCTTGCTGTCCCGCATCGGCACCACAAGTTCCCGCTCGCGGATCTCGCCGCGGGCGACCGTGCGCACACGATCGGTCAGCGTCTCGCCCCCAAGCCGAGGCGAGCCGTCGTCCCCAGGGAGCGCGCACATCGGGATCGCCCCCGGCACGCGCTGCTGCCAGACGAGCAGTTCCCGGTTGTCCGCGAGCCGATCGGCTTTGTTCAGCAGCAGCACCCGTTCCGGGCGCGCCAGCCCCGGCTCGCGCCGGTCCCGGTCGTCGAACAGCTCGTCGAGCGTCTTGTGCACGGTTTCCAGGTGCAGCTCGGCTGCCGGGTCGGCGACGTCGAGCACGACCAGGAGCAGGTCCGCGTGGGTCGCTTCTTCGAGCGTGGCGCGGAAGCTGGCGACGAGGTGGTGGGGGAGCTCGCGCACAAAGCCGACGGTGTCGCTGAGCATCACGTCCAGCCCGCCGCCGAGGTCCCACTGGCGCGTGCGGGTCATCAGCGTCGCGAACACGCGGTCGTCGGCGTACGCCCCGCCGGCCGTCAACGTATTGAACAGCGTGCTCTTGCCCGCGTTGGTGTACCCGACGAGCCCGACCGTGCAGTGATCGAGGCGCCGCTGGCGCACGGATCGGGACTTGCGCCCCTGGATCTCGTCCAGCTCGCGCTGAAGCTGGGTTTTCTTGCGTTGGACGAGGCGCCGGTCGATCTCGAGCTGCTGCTCGCCCGGCCCGCGCGTGCCGACGCCCTGCGGCGAGCCGCCGGTGACGCGCTCCAGGTGCGTCCACATCGCACGCAGGCGCGGGTAGGTGTACTCGAGCTGCGCCAGCTCGACCTGAAGCTGCGCCTCCCGCGTCGTCGCGCGCCCGGCGAAGATGTCCAGGATCAATTCCGACCGGTCGAGCACTTTCCGCTCGACGATCTTCTCGATCCCCGCGATCTGCTTCGGGCTCAGCTCGTGGTCGAAGATGACGGTGCTCGCGCCCGTCAGCTCGCAGAGCCCGCGCAGTTCTTCCAGCTTGCCGGTGCCGATGTACGTGCCCACGACCGGGCGGTCGAGGTTCTGGGTCAGCTCGCCGACGACCTCGGCCCCCGCCTGGCGCGCCAGCTCGCGCAGCTCGCCGAACGGGTCCTGCGGGTCGAATCGGCTCTCCGGCAGGCGCACCGCCGCCAGCACCGCTTTCTCGGAAGTCACCTGCAACGCCTGGCGCTGCTGCTCAAAACTCGATCCTGCCAAGCCGCCTCCAAACCGCCCCGCCCCAACCATCGTAGGGAACCCCGGGCACGCCGCCGACCCTGCGTCCACTACCATCCTGAAGCCGCTGAGCCCGGAAAGGACCCGACCCATGCCCCAGCCCCCCGCCCCCCGTCGAGGCGACGACCGCCCGCGAGCCCGCGCCGGCTCGACACTCTTCCGCGCCCTGCTGGTCACCATCCTCGGCGTCGCCGTCCTGGGCTCCACGCTCGCGCTGGCCCTCCGACCCAGCCCCTACGCCTTTCTCGACCCGATCATCGACGTCGAAAGCCTGATCGCCCGCCTCTACGTCGAGGAGCCCGACCTCGCCGCGATGCAACGCGGCGCCATCGACGGCATGCTCGAAACCCTCCGCGATCCGTACACCGTGTATGTCCCCGCGGAGGAGGCGCAGGAGTTCCAGAAGCGACTCACCGGGCAGTTCGTCGGCATCGGCGCGCGCATCCTCGTCCGCGACGGGTGGCTCACCATCGTCAGCCCCCTCGAAGGCTCCCCCGCGCTCCGAGCCGGGCTCCAGCCCGACGACCGCGTCGCCGAAATCGACGGCGAGAGCACCTTCGGGCGCACCGCCGACCAGGCTGTCGAAATGCTCCAGGGCGAGCCCGGCACGCCCGTTCGGCTCACCATCGAGCGAGCCGGGCGACGCTTTGAGGTCACCCTCGAGCGCGCGCACGTCCGCACCCGTGCCGTCGCGGGGTACCGGCGCGACCCCGCGGGCGGCGGCGCGTGGCGACACATCATCGACCCGGATCGGCGCGTCGCCTACATCCGTCTCGCTCAGTTCACCCCCGGCGCGGACCGGGAACTCCGCGAAGCCCTTGACGCGGCGAGCGCCGAAGCCGAAGCGCTCGGCGCGAGCGGGCTCGGCGGGTTGATCCTCGACCTCCGCTGGAACCCCGGCGGCGGGTTGGAAGAAGCCGTCGCGATCGCCGACATGTTCCTCGAATCCGGCGACATCGTCTCCACCGCCGGGCGTGCTTTCGAGACCGAAACCCGGCGCGCCACGCCGGAAGCCGTGCTCCGCGGCGTGCCGATCCTGGTCATGGTCAACGCGCAGAGCGCCTCGGCAAGCGAGATCGTCGCCGGCGCGCTCGCCGACAACGGGCGAGCCGTCGTCCTCGGCACGCGCAGCTTCGGCAAGGGCAGCGTCCAGACCCTCCAACGCCTCCCCCGCGGCAACGGCGCACAGATCAAGTTCACCACCCAGCGCTACATGCTCCCCAGCGGGCGCAGCATCGATCGCGTCCCCGGTGCCGAGGCGTGGGGCGTCGATCCGACGCCCGGGTTCTTCGTCCCGATCGATGACGCCCAGGTCGCCGCGCTGCTCCGCCGTCGTGCGGAAGAAGAGGTGCTCCGCACCGACGCGTCCGCGCCGGAACCCGAGCGATGGAACGGGAGCGCGAGCCCCGCCGAGGCGCTCGCCGACCCGCAGCTCGGTGCCGCCCTGCTCGCGATGAGCGCGCAGATCGACGACGGCGCGTGGCTCGAGCCCGGCTTGCCCGGCATCGGGGGCGACGCGATCGCGCTCGAGGAACTGGTCGAGTCGATGCGCCGGCGCGAGCGTCTGCTCCGCGAGCTTTCCCGGATCGACCGGCGTGTGCGCGAGCTGGAAACCCTCGCAGCCGGGGCCGAGCCCACGCCCCCGCGCCAGCTCCTGCCTGACGAGACCGACATCGTCGGCGGCACCATCGTCATCCGTGACGCGCAGGGCAACATCGTCAGCCAGCTCCGCATCACCGGTGCGGACCTGGCGCGTTGGCTCGTCGATGCGCCCATCGAGCCCGTGCCGCAGACCTCCAGCGATTCCGCGGACGAACCCGAAGCGGACAACCCGCGGTGAGCGCGAAGCCGCTGGTGCTCGGCTTGGAAACCTCCTGCGACGAGACGGCCGCCGCCGTTGTTGAAGGTCCGCGCCTCGTGCGCTCAAGCGTCGTTGCAACGCAGGGCGAACTGCACGCCGAGTACGGCGGCGTCGTGCCCGAGATCGCCAGCCGCGCGCACGCCGAGCGCATCACCCCCGTTGTGCGCGCCGCGCTGGATCGTGCCGGCGTCACCCTCACGGACCTCGACGCGATCGCTGTTGGGCATCGCCCCGGGCTGATCGGGAGCCTGCTCGTCGGCGTCGCCGCCGCCAAGGCGCTCGCGTGGGCGCACAACCTGCCGCTCGTCGGCGTGGATCACGTCCACGCCCACCTCTGGGCGCCCGCGCTGCACGAGCCGCGCGAGCACAAGCCGAACGAGCATGAGCTGGAGCCGGGCGAGATCGCGTTCCCCGCGCTCGGTCTGGTCGTCAGCGGCGGTCACACCGCGATCTACCGGATGGACGACGCGCTCCGCCCGGTTCGTCTTGGCGCGACCATCGACGACGCGCTCGGCGAGGCGTACGACAAAGCCGCCACCGTGCTCGAACTACCCTACCCCGGCGGGCCGAATCTCGATGCGCTCGCGCAGACCGGCGACGAGCGCGCGCACGATTTCCCCGTGAGCCGCCTGGACCCGGCATCGCTGGATTTTTCGTTCAGCGGGCTGAAGACGGCCGTGCTCTACGCCGTCCGCGGCACGCCGCGACCGAAGCACGAGGGCGGCGGGCACCCGCGCGAGGCGAGCGAACTTTCCACGCAACAGAAAGCCGACGTCGCGGCGAGCTTCCAGCGGGCCGCGGTGCGTGCCGTCATTTTGAAGCTCGGTCGCGCGCTCGAACGCCTGCATGCCGATGGTGTGCGTCCGCGTTCGCTCATCGCCGGCGGCGGGGTCACGGGCAATTCTCGCCTGCGAGCCGAGCTTGCCGAGTTTGCCGCCTCGCACGGGCTGATGCTTCGGATCCCGCCGATGCGGTACTGCACCGACAACGGCGCGATGATCGCCGGCCTCGGCACCCTGCGCCTGCTCGCGGGCGAACGCGACGATCTGACGCTCCACCCCGTGCCGACCACCGCATGTTGACGATGAAGCCCCGCCCCGAGGACTGGCCCGCCCACCCGGCCGCGCTGGCGGAGGGTGAACTGCTCAAGCTCTGCGACCTCGGGCGCGGGCGCAGCGGCGGCCCGGGGGGGCAGCACCGCAACAAGGTCCAGACGCTCGTCGTCCTGACGCACCGCGCCTCGGGCATCTCGGCCCAAGCGGGCGAGCGGCGCAGCGCGCAGGAGAACCACCGCGTCGCCCTTCGACGTCTGCGTCTCGCGCTCGCGACGCACGTGCGCGCGCCCGTGCCTCTTGGCGAGTGCCGAACCCCGCTCTGGCTGAGCCGAACCGATAAACGTGCCGGCTCGCCCGGGCGCATCGCGTGCAGCCCCGCGCACGCGGATTACCCGTCGATGCTCGCCGAGGCGATGGACGTGTTGGACGCCGCGGGGTGGGACCTGGAGCCGGCTTCGCTGCGCCTGGTGGTGCACAAGACCCAGCTCGTGCGCCTGATCGCCGACCACCCGCCGGCGTTCGCGGAGATGAACCGGCAGCGTGAAGCCCGCGGGCTGCGTCCGCTCAAGGGTCCGCGGTAATCGCGAAAGAAAACGCGGCCGCCCCTTTCGAGGCGGCCGCGTGACAAGTCTCTATGCATCGAGAGATACCGAACCCGTTCGCGTTAGCGGCGACGACGGGCGGCGGCCAGCCCGCCGAGGCCCAGCAGCGCGAACGCGCCGGGGGCGGGGATGATCTCATAGGAGACCGTCCACGTACCGCCGCCGATGGGGAAGTTAAAGATCGGCGTGCCGCCGGCGTTGACGCCGTTGGAGATGTTGAACGAGGTGCCGGAATCGGTGATGCCGGCCGCGGTCCCGAAGATCGACGCGCCGAGGTTGTCGAGCAGGTTGAAGGTGCCGGTGGCGGGGCCGATCTTCTGGGCATCGTCCCACAGGTTCGCACCGGCGTTGTTGCCGGGCATTTCGAAGAAGATGGAGGTGAACTGCTGCCCGCCGACGCCGAGCCCGGGCTGGGCGATCGCACCGTTGAACGGCGCGAGGTCGGCAATCCAGAGGATGCTGACGGTGCGGGTGGTGCCGACGGTGGTGACGGTGGAGGTGATGGTGGTGTTGGCGATGAGCGCCGGGGCGACGCTGTTGACGGCGTTCACGCCGCCAGCAGTGTGGACACCGGGGCCGACGAGGATCGCGCCGCCCGCGGAGGGCGTGAACGCGGTGATCGCGACGTTGACGGTGTCGCCGGTGACGGCTTCGGCGCCGTGGGTCGGGGCCGTGCCGAACACGTTGTGAGCCAACCCGGGATGCTGGGTGACGGACTGAATGACGTTCGCGCCGGCCACCGAAGTGATCGACGCCGCGACGCCAGCGAGAAGCACGATGCGCATTTCTGTCTCTCCTTACCGGAATCCCCGCAATCGCGGGGTCGTCTTGTCTTCCCGTCGGGCACACACCCGGACGGTGTCTCGCAAACCATTCCCAGCCCTGCCCCGAGGCTCGGAGCAGAACGAGGGCTCCCCCCCATTGAGCGGATGACACCCCGCCCAAACAGGTGTGAACCAAATGAGCGTACTACAAAAAACCTTGGATGGGAACACCCGAAATGCCCAAAATCGAAAAAATTCTTCTGGATAAGCTGGCCCGGATAACAAATAGGTCTATGTTTGTATTATAATCGATTTGTAAAAGGGTATTTTCGAGCGCAAACCCCCGGTATCTCAGTAAAAATACTCCACCTGATTCGGTTGGTTTCTTGGTCGGGCTGTGTCAAGACACCCCCCGCGCCTCGCCAGGACGGCCTAGACGTGGGGAAAAGGGGAACCGCTCGGGCTTGCTTCCGGATGGGGCGGCGGCCCGCCGGTTTAGTGGCGCTCGCTGTCGGTGCGCGGGGCCAGGTGCCACGCCTCGCTCGGCACGCCGTTGATCGTCGTCCCGCCGAAAACGTTGTTCTTGGTCGCGGGGATGAACGACTGCGGGAAGATTGGCGCCTGATGGCTCGCGTTGTCGAGCGCCTCGACGTGCTCGGGCGCGAGCGTGACGTCCATCGCTGCGAGGTTCTTGTGGAGCTGGTCGAGCGTGCGCGCGCCGATGATGGTGCTCGCGACGGGCTTCTTGGCGAGGGTCCACGCGAGGGCGACGGCGGCCGGGGTGCTGCCGATGTCGCCCGAGACGCGCGTCAGCTCGTCGATGATGTTCAGCGCGCGTTCGTCGAGCTTGTTCGCGAGCCAGTCCTTGCGCTTCGCATCGACGGATTCGAGGCTCTTGCCGCCGAGGTTGGCGCGCGTGTACTTGCCGGTGAGCAAGCCGCCCTTGAGCGGGCTCCAGGGCGTGACGCCCATGCCGAGCTCGTCGGCCATGGGGAGCAGCTCGTTCTCCGGCGTTCTTTCGATCAGGCTGTACTCGATCTGCAGCGCCACCGAGGGCGTCCATCCGCGGAACTGGGCGATCATCTGCGCTTGGGCGCACTTCCACGCGGGCGTGTCGCTGATGCCGAAGTAGCGGATCTTGCCGTCGCGGACGAGGTCGTCGATCGCGCGCATGGTCTCGTCGATCGGCGTCAGCGCGTCCCAGAAGTGCATCCAGTAGAGGTCGATGTAGTCGGTCTGGAGTCGGCGGAGGGATTGCTCGCAGGCGCTGATGATCGCCTTGCGGTGTGCCCCGCCGCCGTTGGGGTCGCCGGGGTACATGTTGCCGAGGAACTTGGTCGCGAGGACGAGCCGATCGCGCTTGGCGTTGGTGGGGGTGTTGCTCTTGTGGGTGCGGAGGTAGTCGCCGAGGATCTTCTCGGAGTGCCCTTTGGTGTAGATGTTGGCGGTGTCGATGAAGTTCCCGCCGGCTTCGACGTAGGCGTCGAGCACGGCGACGGATTCCTCGACGCTGGACCCGAAGCCCCAGTCCTCGCCGAAGGTCATGGTGCCGAGGCAGAGCGGGCTGACGCGGAGCCCGCTGCGCCCGAGGGTGACGTACCGGTCCAGCGTGGTCATCTCGCGGATGCTCCCATTGCCCGCGTGCGCGGGTGTTGATCGCCCCCGGGTAGAGGGTAGGGAGCAACAGCAACCCATGGCACGGGCGTCCCGCGCGTGCCACGGCTGGTGTCAGGGCTGGTTGAGTCGTTGCTCGATGCGGGTGAGGGTGTCGCGGATGTCGCGGAGCAGGGCCGTCGCATCGTCGCCTTCACCGATCGCGGGCGAGGACGCCGGGCGGGGGCGCCGCGGTTCGCTGTCGCCGTCTTCCAGCCGATCCCGCTGCTTCAGCACGGCGTTGCGGAAGCCCTTCGCGTCCCGGATGCCGACGAGGAAGACCAGCGCCTGGATCCCCGAGCTCTGACCCGCCGTCTCAACCATGATCGCTTCGACCTTGCAGAGCCGCATGATCGGGCCCTGGCGGATCGCGAGGTCCGTGATCTTGTCGAGGGGGATGGTCTTTTCGACCTTGTTGAACACGCCGCGTTTGACTACCAGCGTGCGCTCGTGCAGCGTGCACTCGATGTTTTCGTACTCGATTTTTCGAATCAGGTACGTCAGCGGCACAAAAATCAGCAGCAGCGGGATGCCGATGATCGTGCACGAGAGCGCGATCACCGTCGACGTCACGTAGTACCGCACCGCGTCGTCAAACTCCGCCTTGCGCAGCACGCGGTCCTCGCTCATGCGGCTTCTCCTTATGCCCTGTGCGTTGCCCTGCCAAGCGTTCGGCGTGCGTGCAGATTACCCGTTCTCGCCGCGGGCCGCGTCGGCCAGTTTTCGCAGTTCATCGAACGCCTGCATCGGGCTCATCTCGTCGAGCTTGAGCTCGCGCAGCCGGTCCACGGCCGGGTGATGGACGAACTCGGTGAACAGCCCGAGCTGCTCCCGCTCGGGATCTTTCGATCGGCGTTTCGGAGACGCCGGGGGCGCGCCATCGCCCGGCTGCTGACGGTGGTGCACCGCGAGCGCCTCCAGCACCACCTGCGCCCGCTCGGTCACCGCACGCGGCACGCCCGCGAGGCGCGCCACATGAATCCCGTACGACTGGTCCGTCCGCCCCGGCAGGATCCGGTGCAGGAACACGATCTCCGCGTGCGAGCCGTCATCCGCGCCCCGAGCCACCTCGCGCACCGCGACGTGCAGGTTCCGCACGCGCCCCGGCAGGCGTTCCTCAAGATCCGTCAGCTCGTGGTAGTGCGTCGCGAACAGCGTCCGCGGCGGCTCGTC
>Ga0213835_100671_pt1 | contig 28901 bp, 21 predicted proteins | sample SWPATP01_FD_160576 | JGI IMG/M metagenome (GOLD analysis project Ga0213835, IMG submission 160576) | Coastal seawater microbial communities from Marineland, Florida, United States - SWPA TP0 #1 | ecosystem: Environmental > Aquatic > Marine > Coastal | place: USA: Florida | collected 2016-08-05 | reverse complement strand
ATTACCCGGGCTGGCGGTGGGCCCTCGACGGCGGCCGCGCCGGTTCGGCGCAGGGCTTGCTGCGCGCAGCACTTGGCGCGCGGCAGCAGGCGACTTTCCACACTTGACGCGAACAGCGCCTTTGGGTTTTCCGCTTGCGGCACGCCCTGGGCCTTTACAGGGCGGCTGCGGGGATTGGTACCGAATTCCTCGCTGCATTCCTGTTGTTGACGTAGCGCTGGCGGACAAGCTCGACATACCGCAGCGTTTCCCGGAAAGGGGGAACTTTCCCGCCGTACCGCGCAAGGGCCTTTTCGCCTGCGTTGTAGGCGGCCAGGACAGTGTCCAGGCGATTGTCGTACTTATCGAGCAGGTACTTCAGGTAGCGAACACCGCCGTTGATGTTCTGGGCCGGGTCGAACGGATCGCTGGCGCCAAACTCCCTGGCTGTCGCCGGCATCAGCTGCATCAGACCCGACGCGCCGCGAGGCGAATGCGCGGTGGGTAAATAGCCGGACTCCACCGCGATAACGGCGTGAATCAGTGCGCTGTCGACGGAAAAGGTTTGCGCAGCGGCGTCGATCAGCGTATCGAAGTCGGAGTGCCGCCCAGCTCCGGCGCCGGGCGCCGGGCGCACGGGGTCCTGCGTGGCAATCACCGCCTCGGCCACGATCACGTCGGCTTGCCAGCCTTGCGGCCGCAGGTTGGTCAGTACCAACACCTTGTCGCTGCCGACATAGGTGTAGACATCGGCCAGCGCGCAGGATGCGCTGGCAGCCAGAACGAGTGTTGCGAGCGTGATCGATGTCAGCTTCATGACGAATCCGTTCGTGATTGACTCAACCGGAGCGGGCGCCGCACGTCTTCACATTGGTGCGTTGCCATCCCAGGCCTGTGCTGCGCTCACTCTCGCGTGCTCGCTTGGCAGGTGGCCGAGCAAGCCCTGGTCGATGGCATAGGCGGTCAGCGCCGACGCATTATGCATGTCGAGTTTTTGCATGAGATTCGAACGGTGTTTCTCCACAGTCTTCACGCTCAGGCTGAAATACTCGGCAATATATTTGTTCTTGCGTCCTTCGGCGATCAGCTTCAGCACCTGCCGTTCGCGGTGCGTCAGATTGCTCATCGATGAGGGTGGCTGGGTCGGCTCCTTTGCCTGCAGGTAACGCTGAACGACATCGGCGGACACGTCGGGGCTGAGATAGGTCTTGCCCGCCAGGACGCTGCGGATCGCCACCTGCAGCTCCTCGTGCGTTGCATCCTTGAGCAAGTAGCCGTTCGCGCCGGCCCGCAGACTTGAGTGGATGTACTCATCGGCCTTGTGCACGGTGACGATGATGATCCGAATTAACGGATAGCGCCTCTTGATATCGATCACCGCTTCGATTCCGCTCATTCCGGGCATCGAAATATCCATCAGGATCAGGTCGGGCTGGAGCGTACGCAAGGCCGCAATCGCCTCACGCGCATTGCTCATGTCAGCGACCACGTCCAGCGTCGGATCCTTCGAAATCAGCGAACGCATTCCGGCACGCAGGAGGGCATGGTCTTCGACGATCAAAATCCGGCTGACTTTGTTCATGAACTTCTCACTGGTTATTCCCGATGGTTTGTCCTGCGGCCGGCGGCCGCTGGGGGATGTAGCGGCCCGGCGAAAAAACGAATATCCATTCCCGGTAACTGCGCGCGCCTTCGAACGCTTTCTCGGCAAGCGGAAAATTCCCTTGTTTCAAAGGGAGCGCCAAGCTCTGGCTATAAACCCCGACAATCTCGCCGGTCGCGCTCTTGACCAGTCCCCACTCGTTCGTATTCGTCATCGGATCGCGGTAAATCTCGCGCAGGTGGCGCACAATGCCGGGCTGGCGCGGATCGTGCAGCAAGTCGGCAAGGGAGAGCGGAAACTTGGCCGACTGCGCGGGGGAATGCTCGTAATATCGAATGAGCGCCTGGCGGATCTGCCTTCCGACAAAAAGGAGCTGCTTTTCCTTTAATCTTTGCGCACTATCATGCCAGCCATCAAGTACTTTTACTACAGAAATACCAACTCCCGCTACCAGCAGCATGACGACCAGGTAGGCAAAACCTCGCGCATCGCCGCAGTGCAGGCGCGGCAGCGGCCGGCGATTTTCACCATTCTCCATACGCGCTCCCGTCGAGACCCTTCCCGGATGCACTGCTGTGCACATCCATGACCGTGCCCTTCTCCGGCTTATCCGGCTGCACCAGCACCCATGTATCACGCCTGCCCGTGAGCGGATCGAGCGGCACCGCCCTGATGTAATGCTTCGACACCAGTGTCTCCAGCGTGTCAGGGTAGACGCCCTGGTCCTCGTAATACTTGTCGAGTACGTGCCGGGTCAGCGCCAGATTCGCGCGCAGGACCTGCTCACGCGACTTGTCAATGCTATGAAAATAGCGTGGCACACCGATCGTCAACAGCAGCGAAATGATTGAAAGCACCACCAGCAATTCGATCAGTGTGAAACCATGACGGCGTCCAGGTGTTGTTCTCATCTGCGTCACCATTTCCTGTACGGCACGCCGTTGAGGCCGCTCGCCTCGCTGCGCGAATGGATGTCGAATACGTCCTCTCCCTGGCGCGGGTCTTCCGCACTGCTTGCATACGCGCGCTTGGCCCAGGTAGCATCGTTGTCGAGGCTGGGGTCGGTCGCCATCGGATCGCGCGGGACGCTGCGCAGGAAGTACAGGCGCGCCTTGCCGCTCGGGTCGGAGGCATCACGCTCGCCGTCCACCAGGGCCTGCAGTGTGGGCGGGTAGCCGGCGCTGCGCGCGGAACGTACCATCCTGCCGTCTTCGGCCGCACGGTGATAGGCGTCGATTGCCTCCCTGACCTCGATCAGGACCCGTTGCAACTCGGCCTCGCGGCTGCGCTGGTGGGCCAGTTCGGCCATCGGCATTGCCAGGCTGGCCAGGATGCCGATGATCGCTACCGTAATGACGAGTTCGATCAGCGTAAAGCCGCGTGTCATGGCATCGTCTCCAATGTCAGCGGAGCGGTCGGGGCGATCGCGACTTCCTGCCCGGCGGGATCGAGAGCGACTGCCCGAACAACCCGGATCGCGGCCGGCCTGCCGGCCGCGATCACGTCGAACACCAGGTTGGCGACGATCCCGGCTCCGCTCGCCCCGCCCACAGCCGGGCTGTCGAGCGTGACGCTCATGGCGCCGCTTCCAGTCCCAATGACCTTGTTGAATTGCGAAGGCGCGCCCGATTGGGACAAGAAATTCCCCTCTGCGGCGTCCTGGGCGCGCAGCACCGCCGGATCGTATTCGAGGGCCAGCGACAGTGATTTAAGGCTGCGTGTGCTCTGGGCATTGAGCGCAACGCTGATCCGCTCACCCAGCTTCGCCTGGCCAGGCCCCTGCCATGTCAGGACCAGCGGCTGCGCGCCGGGTAGCGCGGGAGGTGGAGGCGCCGACAGCTGGCCCGCGCTCATCGCCGCATGCGGGTTCGGACGTCCGGCCGCGCTCGTATTGCTCACGAGGCCGTATGAACGTGCCATTGGCGTGCCGCTGCGCGGCATCGCCTCCGTGCCGGCCCAGAACTCCGCGCTGCGCGCGTCCGTGCTGCGCCGGCTGCCGACGACATGCGGCGTGATCGACAGCACGATCTCGGTCTTGCGCACGTCGTTCCTGCGGCTCGAAAACAGGTGGCCCAGCACTGGCAGCCTGCCCAGGCCGGGAATCCGGCTTGCGCTCTCGCGGTCTTCATCGTTGATCAGGCCGGCGAGGATCTGGGTTTCGCCATCCTTCAGGCGCAATACGGTCGTGGCGTTGCGTGTTCCGACCTGGTAGGCGAGCGTTCCCGATACGGCGTTCTGCACCTCCTTGACAATCGAACTGACTTCCAGGTTGACCTTGATGCTGACATCGTTGTCCAGGTGGATTTCCGGCTCCACTTCGAGCTTCAGCCCAACGTCGAGGTATTGCACATTGCCGGTGACAACCGGCGTGCCGGTAGACACCGGCGTGATCGCATTGGTGATGACCGGGACCCGATCGCCGATCATGATCTTGGCTTTTTCGTGGTTGCGGGCACGAATGCGCGGACTGGCGAGCAGGTTGGCGCTGCCGTCCTGGTGCAGCAGGTTCAGCGTCAGCGATGGGGCCGGGCTGACCACGATGTTGCTGCCATTGATGTTGCGGAAGGCGTCGATCGGCAAGCCGCCGGCGCCGGCCGTGCCGAGTCCCTGCAGGGAAAAGGTGGCCGACGAAGGATAGTTCACGCCAAGCTCGGACAAGCGCGAGCCGCTGACCTCCAATACCTCGACCTCAAGCATCACTTCGGGGTCGGCGATGTCCTGGTCTTCGACCAGCCGCGCGGCCAGCTCGATCACGTCGGGCGTGTCGCGCATGACGACGGAATTCGTCTTTTCGTGGACAAAGATGTCCTTGGTCCTCAGCAGCGTCTTGATCATCGTGACGAGCTGTTTGGCGTCCGCATTCACCAGGTGAAAACTCCTGATCTTGAGGTCCTGGAATTCTTTCAGCTTGGCCGGCGTATTCTGGTACACCAGCACCGTGTTATCGCTGATGACCTTCTTCTCGAGCTGCGTTTGCATCAGGATCAGGTCGATGGCATCGGCGACGGCAACGTCCTTCACGAAGAGCGTCACTTTCGTGTCAGCCTTGACCTCCTTGTCCATCAGCAGGTTGATGCCGCTGGCGCGCGCGAGCGCTTCGAATACGACCTTCAGCGACGCATCGCGAAACTGGAGCGACACCGGCCGCTTGAACTTGACGTTCAGGCCCGAGCCTGCGGCCACGATGTTGGCTTGCCTGTCGTCGGCCCTGCGTTGCAGGGCCTGCGCAGCCGCGTTCGCCGGATCCTCCAGCAGAATGCGATGGGTATAGGCCAGCGCCGTGTCGAGGTCGTTATTCGCGGCAGCCTGTGCCGCCGCGTCCATCCATCCGACATGCCGCTCCTCGCGCTCCATCTCCGCAAGCGCGGCACGGGCGCTGCGGTCCGCTGGTTCGATCGCCAGCACGCGCCGGTAAAGCGCCTGCGCCGCAGCTGTCCTGCCTGCCGCCCGCTCGGCCGCGGCGCGCGCCAGCACGCCCTTGACGATCTCGGCGCGCTGACCTAACAGGCTCATTCGGAACTTCGCATTGTCTGGTTCGATGGTGCTGGCTTCGTCGAGCTTGCGCAAGCCCTCCTCGGCCTTGCCGCCGGCGATCAGGTCAAGGCCCTCCCGATGGAGCCGCTCGGCTGCGCAGCCCGCAAGCAGGGCGAAGCTCATGGCGAGGGCGAGAGTGCGGACAGGAACGAAGGATTTCATGAGATTCCAATCATGCGGCATCATGGGTACGAAGCGACTGACGCATTCCCAGCGGCAAATAAGTCAGGTCGATCCGGTCAGCCGTCACGCGCTCGAGGCGGTAAACGTTATCGATTGTTTCGCCCTGCTTTACCAATAACAGCTGGTCTCCTTTCATCAGCATCACGGTTTCGCGTCCTTCGTCCACATACAGCCCGATATAAACAAAGGGCATGGGAGGCGCCGAGGGCGCGGGCGGCGTGGCGACAAGCGGGACGGCGGCCAGCGGCGCCGCCTGCACCGGAGCTGGCGGCGCCGGTGCAGGCGCCCAGGATGTGGGTGCAAAAGGATCGGCCAGGGGCCCCGGCGCCGGCGCATCGGCCACGGCCCGTATGGGCGCCGGTCCTGCCTGGGCCAGGATCGGCGACGGCGCGCGAGGATGGCTTGGCGCCGGACGCGGCGCTCCTTGCGCCACCACGCCCGCGGGCACGTCCATGGGCAACTGCGACAGGCCCAGCATCGCGAGCAAGACAGCAAGGCGGGCTGCGTTGTGCTCGATATCGACACGCGTCATCATGGCGCTGGCCTCATGAAATACGACAGGCGCACGGTTGCGTCGAGCGCGGGATCGCTGATCTTTACCCGATGGAACTGGACGTCGAGCAGCGCCAGCCCGGGCTCGCTCTTGAGCAGCGCCGTCAGAAAGCGGCGCACCTGGGGATAGGTTCCCTGCAGCGGCAAGCTTACCTGGTAACACACGACCTGCCCCTGCGCTTCGCGGGTGACGGTGTACAGGCCGTCGTTGAGCTGAAGTCCCTGATCGGCAGCGTGTTGGAGCAGCCGGTCCAGCTGGTCGGGAAATGTTCCCTCGACAGAGAGCGCGGGCCGCACGCGATCCTGGCCGGGCGGCGCGGCCAGCATTTTGCGGTCGCCGGCGTCGCCGCGGCGCAGCCTGTCGAGCTGCCGCTCGCTTTGCGCGATCTCGCTTCGGGCCGGGTTTATTGCCAACAGTTTAATTCCTACAGCCAAGGCGACCAGCAGGATCGCGACAAAACCGTTCATGCCGATTCGGCGACGCCAGATTGCCCAGGCGTCGGCCAGGCGCGGCGCCGGTGCGGCGCCGAGGCCAGTACCGCCATGGCGGCCCACGCGCGCAAGCAATGCCGAGGGAAAGGCGCGGATCATGTTTCCCTCCACTTGAGTTGGAGAGAGAAGCGCACCGGGCGAAACGCGTCCGCGGGGTCGACATGATGATCGTGCAGATAGACCTGTGTAAAGAAGCCGCCATCGTGCAGCCGGCGCATGAATACGAGCAGGGCCGCCATGCTGCGCGCTTCGCCGCCGAGGCTGGCCTCGGCACGGAATCCCTGTGGCGCCAGGGTCAGCAGGCTGACGTCGGGTCCGCCGGCCTGTTCCAGCGCGACGAAGAGCCGTTCCCACGGCCTGTCCATCGCCTCTTGCACCTGCCCCAGTGCGCGCTGCTCGGCCAGCGCGGCCGGCGTCGGCTTCGGACCACTGCGCAGGCGCGCTGCGGCGGCCCGGCGAGCCTGCGCGGCCTGCACCTGGCCGTCGAGCACTGCGGCGCGCCCGGCCAGGTCGACCGCCTGGTAGGACAGGAATGCGCAGCCGCAGGCCGCGCACGCGGTCAGGGCCAGCGGCCAGCGCGGCCAGGCATGCCCGCTTCCGGCGTGATCAAGGCGCACCGCAGGCAGGCGTCTCATGGGACCTCCACGCCGGATCGAAGGGGCCGGACGTTCCAGCCAGCCAGGGATGGCAGGTCGTCGCCCGCGGCATCGAGGAAAACCGTGTCGGTCGCGTCCGGCGCATCGTGCAGGCATTCTTCGCGCGCCAGTACGGCAGCGAGGCGATGGCGCCAGTCGCCATCGGCGCGCAGGCTGCGCGCCGCCATCCATTTCCAGTCGTGCCAGCGCGCAAGGCACAGGCTGTCATCATCGTGAGAAACGAGCCAGGCGCTCGGCTGGTCGAGGTGGCCACGGTAGCGGTTCAATGTATCGGCCAGCGCCGGCACCGCCGAGTAATGGGTTATGCCGCAGCTGCCCAGCAGTGTCGAAAGCCCGGTAACCAGGCCGGTATCGATCGCGCTGGCCAGCCGCGTCCTCCCCGCCGGCGCGCGCTCGCAACGTATTTGCCATCCTGTACGGGCCTCGCCGTACAGCTGGCGGAAACGCTGTTCCAGGAATATTCGCTCCTCTCGTTCCCCAGCCAGGGCCCGGTTCCAGGGCAGGACCGCGTAGTGGACCAGGCTATTGGACAGCACGACCCGCGCCCGGCCGCCTGTCGCCGTCCCGAGCAGGCCCGCGAGCGCGAACAGGGCCGGCTCCCAGGGTCTGTCAGCCACGCCGCGCACGTAGACGGCCTCGTCCTGTGCGTGCGAGCCCACCCAACCACGTGTGGTGAGCCGGGAAACACACTGGTCAACGACGACCTTCTCCGCGCCGATGCGGATATTCCAGTTAACGAACGACAAAAGTGACACGATTGATCTCCTGCAGTGTGGTGTCCCCGGCGAGGGCCATGTCGACCGCGATCTCGCGCAGCAGGCGCGTCCCGTTACGACACGCCGCTTCGCGGACCCGGCGCAGCGGTTCGCGCGCCACGATCAGTTCACGGATCTCGTCGTTCAGCATCAGCAACTCGCCGATCGCACGCCGCCCCTTGAACCCGGTGCCCCGGCAATGGACGCAGCCTTGACCAGCCAGGAAGCTCGCCCCTGCGGCCTGTTCCGGCAAAATGCCCGAGTGGGACAGCAAGGACGCGTCGGGCCGGACCGGTCGCCGGCAGGCGCCGCAGTTGACCCGGACCAGCCGTTGGGCGACCACGCCGTTGAGTGCGGCAACCAGGCTGTACGGGTCGACCCCCATGTGCATGAAGCGCCCGATCACGTCGAACACGTTGTTCGCATGCACCGTTGTAAAGACCAGGTGCCCCGTCAGGGCCGACTGCACGGCGATCTGTGCAGTTTCAGCATCCCGGATTTCACCGACCATCACCTTGTCGGGATCGTGGCGCAGGATCGAGCGCAGGCCGCGGGCGAAGGTCAGCCCCTTTTTTTCGTTGACCGGGATTTGCAGCACCCCGGGCAACTGGTACTCGACGGGATCCTCGATGGTGATGATCTTGTCGAGGCCCTGGTTGATTTCGGCGATCGCGGCGTACAGCGTCGTGGTCTTGCCGCTGCCGGTGGGACCTGTCACCAGCACCATTCCATACGGCACCCCGGACAGGTGGCGCAGCATGGCCACGGCCTCGGTGTCGAACCCGAGCGAGTCCAGGCGCAGTCCCTGCATCTGTTCGGAGAGTGCCTGCTTGTCGAGTATCCTCAGCACCGCGTCTTCGCCAAAAATACTCGGCATGATGGAGACGCGGAAATCGACCTGGCGCCCGCGCACGCTGACTTTGAAGCGGCCGTCCTGGGGCACCCGGCGTTCGGCGATATCGAGTTCCGCCAGCACCTTCACGCGCGAAAGAATCTGCTCGGCCTGCGCGATTCCCGAGAGGCGCGCAGCCACGCTCAACACGCCGTCGACGCGGTATTTAATGGACAGCCCATCGGCGCCGGTCTCGAGGTGGATATCGCTCGCCCCGATTTTCAGCGCGTCATACAGCGTGGAGTCGACCAGCTTGACGACCGGGCTCGCGTGTTCACTGATGCGTTTGATGTTGAGCTCGTCCGGTTCCTGCGAGGCAGGACCGGTTGCCGGCGCGGTGGTCGCCATGCCGTCCATCGCGCGCAGCGTCTCCTCGTGCCTGCTCAGGACCGCCTGCAGGTCGATCCGGTGCGCGAGGCGCCATTCGAAAGGCACCTCCAGGCGCGCGTCGACCCAACTGGCCAGCCCGGCGTCGAGCGGATCGGCGATCACCACGAGTATCGCGTGCGCGCCGCGCAGGGCCACGCAGGCGTGCTCGCCCGACTCACGGAAGGAGATCAGGTCGAACATTGGCGCGAGCGCGGCCAGGCTGGCCGCATCGATCGCCTCGAACCCGAGTGTTGCGGCGAGCCGCTCCATGAACTGCCCGGGAGGCAGGCCGCTCTCGTCTTCGAGTATTTCGACGGCCCTTCCGGGCACGCCATCGGCCATGCGGCGCGCATTGCGCAGTCTGGCGGTAGTGAAGAATGGATCGGCGTCCACGGGAACGATGGCGGCGTTCACTGGATATTCCCCGCGAGATCGAAAATCGGCATGTACATCAGTACCACGATGCCTCCTATCATGAAGCCGATGACGATCATCAACAGTGGTTCGAACAGCTTGGTGAAGCGTTCGATCCAGCGCGCGAGCTCTTCTTCGTAGAAGCTGGCAATTCGTTCCATCATGTCCCCCATCTGCCCGGTGCGCTCGCCTACCTGCATCATGCGCAATGCCACCGGCGTGGTCAGTCCGTAGCGCTCCATCGAGCGAGAAATCGGATTTCCCTCGCCGATGTGGCGCGCCGCCTGCGCCAGCTGGGCCTGCATATCCGCCTGCAGCAGCGCCGCCGCCATCGGTAGTGCGGTGGCAATCGGCAGGCCGCCACGCAGCAGCATGCCAAGCGTGCGGTAAACGCGCGACAGGTAGAACAGGCGCAGGCGCGTCCCGATGGCCGGCAGGCGCCAGGCGCAGCGCATCGCGTGCGCCCTGACAGGCGCCATGCCCGCGCCGTACCAAAGACCCACGCCAACAAGAAAGAGCGTACTCAGGATGGCAATGCGATTATCGCCAAGGAATTGCCCCACCCCCATCAAGACACGCGAGGCCCAGGGCAGCGTGGCACCCGCATCGGCATAGATTCCACTAAAGCGCGGCACCACGTACAGCATCAGGAACAGGGTGACCAGGCTGCCTACCACGGCCAGCACCACCGGGTACACCGAGGCCCCTGCCAGGTGGTGGCGCAGCCGGTCGACCTGGGCCTGGTAATCGACATAGCGCTGCAGCGCCTCTTCGAGGGCGCCAGTGCGCTCGCTGGAACGCAGCGTCGCCACATACAGCGGCGGGATCGCGGCGCCGCAGTGCTCGATTGCATGGGAAAGGGACTGGCCTTCGAACAGCGCTGCGACGATACGCCGCAGCACGCGGGCGATATCGGGTTGGGTTTCCTTGTCGGCCAGGGTTTCGAGCGCTTCGACGACCGACAGGCCGGCCTGCAGCAGCGCCAGCAGCTGCTGACTGAACAGCGCCAGAGGAAAGCGCAGCTTGTGGGAAGCAGCGCGCAGCGTAAACCCTGCCGCCCGCTTGACGGACAGCAGCACATGTCCCTGCGCACGCAGCTGCGCCGCCGCATCCTCGCGGTCGCTGGCATCAATCTCGATCTGGCTGAAATTGATGCCGTTACGAATGATCGTGGCGTTGAATTTCATGGCTTCCGCTCGCGCTGGACACTACAAGGGGTTCCCGCAGGCCCGCTCACGCCGGGCCTGGACTTCATGCAGCTCATGTTAGGGCAATAGCGGCCGGGTGCCCCTGGGAGCGGGACCCTATTTCGGAGTACAGTGTTTACTGTATTTGTACGGTCGCCCCTGCGCCGCGGCTGGCAGCAGCAGCAGCAGCAGCGGGAATGCCGCGTACCTCGGCCGCCAACTCGGCCACGGTCGGAAAACCTTCGAGGCGCACCCATGCGGCTCCGGGAGCACTGCGCACGAGCGTGACCGGCGCATGGTTCATCTTGTCGCCCCGAAACAGATCGAAGGCACGCTGCGCCGCTTCGCTGGCAGCGACGCTGCCCGTGTAGAAGTGCCATCCCGGCCTGACCCCGGCCTTGCGCGCATATTCGCGCAAGGCTTCCGGTGTATCGTTCAGGGGGTCGAGCGAAATCGACACCAGGCGCAGTTTTTCACCCGGCCGCAGCTGGCCTTGAAGCTCGGCCATGGTGCGTGTGGCAATCGGACAGATGGCGGAGCAGCTCGTAAAAATGAAATTCAGTACCACTGGACCGTCAAAAGCGAGTTCATCGTCCAGCGCGACGCGGGCTCGATCGGAGCGCGTCAGCGTGACCGGGCCGGGCCGGTAGACGCCAATGCTGCGCTGGAGCGCCGCCGTGTGGACAGCGGGGTGTGATCCCGGATGGGCCGATGCCAGGGCAACGGTGGAGAGGGCCAGCGTCATCATGGCGACGACGCGCAAAGGAGAATGGATCATGGCTGTTCCTGGGCAGAATGGCGGGTTAACCGGTCTGGCGCGGGCAGATCGTCGGGATCGGACAAGCTCAGCGGGGAGCCGGCCTGTCCGATATGGATTTCGTGCGCCGCAACGCGCATGTCGCGTCCCACGCTCAGGTGCGGATACATCGACGGCAGGATCGTCACGTTGATATTGTGTTCGACCTGCTCGAGCAAGTACTCGCGCGAAAAGCTGTCCATCATGTGCATCAAGGCCTCGCCAAGCATCGACATCGCAAACCAGGCATTGACCTGCACTTCCTCGTCGCCGGGGGGGATCGACCGCGCGCTCAGCCAGTCGCGTACGCGGCGCAGGCGCAGCGCGCGCCCGGCGTCCGGCTCCCAGCCCGACACCCGTTGGGCGCGCTCCCAGCCGGGGGGCGATTCCTGCTGCACCAGCGACTGCGCGACATAGGCAGGGGCGGCCGGTGCGCCAAGGCGAGACAGGTCCTCAGCGCCGAGCCAGGCGACCACGGCTGCGTCCCCGTCAGCACCTGCCCGGGTGGCGCTGTCCGGCCCGAAGCGCAGCGGCCGGTCGGCCAGCACCACCGCGCTGCCCGCGAGCGAATGCCGCAGCATGGCCGCGGCGGCGCAGGCCGCCGCATCGTCGGTGCGGTAGATCTGTGTGACGCGGCCGCCGCCGGCGGCCAGGTGGCGCGCCAGGCCTTGCGCCTCAAGCAGGATGCCGGTGGAGAAATACAAGGTGTAGAAATTCGGCTCCAACACGGCAGGCAGTCTGGCAAGCGGCAGGATGGTGGGCAGGCGACGGCGTTCGCTGAAGCGGTGGATCGGCGCCCAGTCGTCATCGCCGAGGCCGCTCACCAGTGCAAAAACCGGCCGCGCCCGGTACAGGGCATCGAGCTGGCCGGGCCACGCTGATGCTGGGCCGCTCAGTTCCCACACATGCAGCACCCAGCGCCGATAGGCACGCTGCATGCGCATCGCGCCGGCACGGCGGCGCGCCGGTTCGGAACGCACCGCCGCATTCTTGTCGCGCACGAAAGTATCAAGCACGGTCAGCAGGGCGGTCCGTCGTGCCGGCGCCACCCCCGGCTGGATGACGGTCGCCAGGTGGATGTCCTCGCCGTCGACGCCTTCGGCAGGCTCGGCGCCGAGCGTGCGCAGGTAGGCCTCGAGGTCGCGCAATTCGCCAGCGCTCAGGGTATAGCGCGGCATCAGGGCGCCAAGCGGACTGCCCGCGGAATCGATCCCCGCGCGCAGGGCCGCCGCCAGGCGCGCGCTGTCGTAAGGCGGCCTTGCCGGCTTGCCGAGCTGGTGCGCAATGCGGGCAGTCGCGGCGACGGGAGGCCGGTCCTGGAACAAGTCCTGGGAAGTGATCGGCCGCACCCCGAATGGCCCCTCGGCAGACCCGAAACCGCTGCGCCGATGGCAGGCGACGCAAGCGGCGTCCCTGCCGCTGCGCTGGATGCCGCTGGCACCGAGCGCGTGCAAGGCCGTGCCGTCCGCACGCACGCCATCGAGGTACAGGCGCATGCCGCGAACGGCGTCGCCGGGGACCGCTGCGGGGCGCTGCGCGCACGCTGCGCCGGACAGGAGGCAAGCGAGCAGGAATGTCGCGGCGCGCCAGTGGAAAGTGCTCAGCATCGCGCCCTCACTGCACCTTCACCGACACACTGGCGTTGTTCGACCATTTCCCTAACGTATCCTGCACTCGGTAGGTGAAGCTCTCCGTGCCGGTAAAGCGCAGTGCTGGCAGGTAATTGATGCTGCCGTCGGCGTTCCGCGTCGCGCTGCCGCCCTTGTTGGGCGCGGATACGACCTGGACGCTCGCAGCTGCGATCAGGCCGCCGCTGGCGCTGTCGTTGGCAAGCACCGCCAGCTTGCGCGCCGCATACGGAGCGCTCCGATAGACCGGTACGGTGTAGCTATCCGCCACCGCCACCGGCGCCTTCGCCGGCGCCTGCACTGTGAGGGAAACCGTTGTCACCGCGCTGTCGGCCTTGCCGTCCGAGGCCTTGTAGCTGAAGCCGTCACTGCCGTTATAGCCGCCCGCCGGCGTATAACGCAAGCTTCCGTTTGCACCCAGCACGAGGGTTCCATGCGCCGGCCCCGCCACCAGCGCAGCCGTCATGGCGTCGCCGTCGGAATCGCGGTCGTTCCTCAGCACGCCCGGCGCCGCCACGTTCAGGACGGTGCCGGCAGCGGTCGAATAACTGTCGGCTAGCGCGACCGGCGCGCTGTTACGCCCCGAGACCGTGACCGAGAAGCCCTGCTTTGCCATCAGCCCCGCCGGATTGCTGACCGTGAGCGCAGCGCCGTTCAGGCCAAGCTGCGCGTTCGCCGGGATCCAGTTGATGACGCCGCTGGCGGTATCGATCGCCATCCCGGGCGGCGCGCTGGTGAGTTGATAGGTCAGGGCGCCGCCGGCGGGATCGCTGGCCTTGACCGCATAGGTATAGAGCTGGCCCTCGACCGCCGATCCCGGTGCGGTCGAGACGATGGTCGGCGCTCCCCCCCCAGCGATTGCGGCCAGCGAGGCGCGGGCCGCCTCGACGTCGACCATGCCATAACCGTAGTGGTTGTCGGGACCGGTGTCCCCCAGATCGCGCGCGCTTCCGGTCAGGGCCGTCTCGATCATCGATAGCGGCGCCGCGCGGAAGGCGGACGCCAGCAGCGCCAGCGCGCCAGCCACGTGCGGCGCTGCGAAGGAGGTGCCGGACACGCTCGCGTACAGCGGCATGCCGCCGAACGACAGGTCGCTGCTCACCACGTTCACGCCTGGCGCCACCAGCTTCGGAAACACGCTGCCGTCGCATCCAGAAGGCCCGCGGCTGCTCGTGGGCGCCACGATCGACGCATTGTCCACCGAGCCCGCAGACAGTACGCCGGCATTGCCAGCCGGGCTGGCGCCAGTCGCCGCCTCCGGACCGCCATTCCCTGCGGCGAATACCACGGCCATGCCAGCCGCTTTCAGCATCCGGATGTCTTCTCCGAATTCAAGGTCACAGCTGCCGCCCGCAACGGCGTTCATGCCCCAGGAAGCGTTGACGATATCCGGCGCGTCGAGCGTGGCGGGGTTGTCATCCGGGTCGAGTAACCACTGGAACGCCAGGTGCAGCCTGCTGAACGTGGCAGTGCCCGCGTCGTCGAAGACCTTGGCGGCGATCCACCGCGCGCCGGGCGCCATCCCGATCGGGATCCCGCTCGCGCTGGCGCCGACCATCAGGCCCATGGTCTGGGTGCCGTGGCCGGTGGCGTCATACGGCGTTGCATGCTGGCCATTCGGATCGAACCAGCTGTTGGCGCCGCCGCGCCAGCTCGGCGCGAGATCGGGGTGGGCCGCGTCGACGCCGGTATCGAGGCTGGCGACCACGACGCCGCTGCCGTTGACGCCGAGCGCCCACAACTGCGGCGTCCCCAGGGCATCGAGATTCCAGCTGCCGGTCGGCGTGGCCTTCACGGCTGGCTCGGCGCCGAAGGTGACCACGCCGTCGAGGCCGATACGGCCGATCATCGGATTGCGTGCCAGCTCCTGTACGGCCCAGACCGGCAAAGTGACAGCGGCGGCGTTGATGATCCACAGCTGGCGCGGGTTCTGCACGCCTAGCGCCTGCAGCAAGGTGGCCAGCGCCGGCCAGCGCGCCGCCGACTTGGCGCGCAGCGCCTTCAACAGGCTGTTATCGCGCTGACGGCGGTCGGTGAAGCGGTAGGCAGCCGGATCGACGCGGTCCGGCAGCTGCACGATGACATGAATCAGGTCGCTGCTGCCATGGCGGGCGATGTGGGTGGCCAGTTCGGGACTGATTGTGCCGGCCCCGGCACTGGTGGCTGCCAGGAAGAGCCCAATGGCGGCCAGGATATGCTTGCTTGGTCGTGACATGCTTGCTCCTATTCGACCCGCAGCTGGGCGACGGCCTTGCCATCGATCGCCAGCGCGAGCGTTTCACCGGCCTGGACCGCATGCGCCGGATTGACGAACAAAACGAAGTAATCCCGGTCCTGGTACAGCACGTGGTTGCGCGCCGTCTGGCGCATCGGGCCGATCACCGGGGACTCCGGTATCCCCAAGGCGGCGCCACGCCGTGGATCGAGCAGCTGGATGCGGCTTTTCGAGTCGAGCAGCGCCGCCGCGCGCCTGGGGTCGGTGACCCGGTAGCGCAGGTCGAGGATGTAGCCGTGCGCGGACAGGTGCAGGCCGTGCACGACGATCCCGAGCGCATCGACCGGCGCTGCGGCACGGGCGATCGCGTTGGTGGATGCGAGCGGGGCTCCGGCCGGCCCGGCGCAGCCCCCGAGCACAAGGGGCAGTAGCGAAGCAGCGCCGTAGCCTGCCAGGGTTGCAAGCAGCTTCATGGTCGCGCTCCTATTGGACAGTGACGCTGACGGTGGCCCAGCCCGCGCCCTGGTTGCCGGTATTGTCGGTGGTGGACCCCGATTCCTTGCCCAGCCGGTCCTTGACCCGATACTGGAAGGTGTCGGGACCGACGTAGTTCCAGCGGGGTACGTAGGTGACGCCGTTCCCGGAAACCGTCACCGTTCCGCCCTGGGCCGTGCTGCTGGTCGTCGTACTGTTTGCGGTATTTGCCTGCGGCCGGACGCGTGCCACGGCCAGCGGCAGCTGGTTCGCCGCATCCAGCGTCGCCGTATCCTGATCGGCATCATTGGCGGCGGGAGCGAGCGCCACCGGTGTGTAGTAGCCCGCCCCGGTCCGGCAAACCGCGCCGAAGGATCCTGCACGGACAGTGCAGCGCGGCGCCGTGAACGAATCCGCAGCGACGGTCGGGGCACGGTTGGCGATCATGTCGATCGTCACCAGCGTGTTCGCGCTCTGGATCGCCGAAGGGCCGCTGCCGGCCTGTGCGCGGTAGGTCAGCCGGATCGCATTCGTGCCCGTCGACGAGCTTAGGGTCAGGCCGCCGTTCGCGGTCAGCGATACCCGCGTGGAAGCGGAACATCCCGTACCTGTGACCGTGCATTCGGAGACCAGGACCGCGCTCAGGGGACGTCCGGCGCTGTCGCTGTCGTTGCCGAGCACACCCGGTGCGGCGAGTGTCTGGGCGCCGTTCGCGGCCGCATGCGCAATCGCCGTGTAGGTATCGGGCGCGGCGCTCGGCGGGCCGGCGGTCGCATTCTGGACCACGAGCGTGTAATTCTGGTCGGCAAACAGCGTCGGCATTGCCTGATCGGTAGCGCGCACGCCGAGCGCATAGCTGCCGGGCGCGGGCGCCGCCCAGCCAACCAGGCCTGTGCCGGGGTTGACCGTCATCCCGGACGGCGCGCCGGACAGGCTGTACTGCACTGTATGGCTTCCCGCGGCGGTCGCATGTGCAGCATAGCTGTACGGCGAGCCACCCGTGGCCGTCAGCACCGGCGTGGTATCGAATACCGGCGCCGCCACCGCCGCGGGGGCGACCGCCAGGCGGAACTGCATGCCGCCGTTCGGGCTGCCATTGGTCGTATCGAACAGGCGGCTGTCGAACACGGCGTAGCGCACCGTGTCGCTGGTGCTGCTGCTGACCGGCTTGAGCAGCACGTCCAGCGTTTTCGCCGGCGGCAGGAAGGCCGTGTACTGCTGGCGCGGATTGCCCAGGAAGGGCACCGGATTGCCGTCCTCGGCGACGACCTGCCAGTACTGCCCCACGATGGTGGGGACGTGGGATTTAAGGCCCGCGTTCAGGAAGCGGATCAGCAGCTTGCTGCCCGCCGGCACCGCCGTGTTCCCGGGAGCGAGGGTCGGCACCGCAAGCGGATCAAGGCCCGGGCCGGGAAAGGCCACGCCGTTGATCAGGAAGAAGCTCGGCTGGTAGACCAGGGTACTGGGGCGGCTGGCCGTCCCGTACGAGCCGTTTGCCACCGCATTGTGCAAGGCAGGGTCGATTTCGCTGTACAGGAGCGTCACCTGGTTGTCGTACCCGATATTCACGCCTGCGCCGGTGTACGCCACCTTGCCGCCAGCGGCATCCTTGGTCACCGCGCCGTACAGCCCCATCTGGACCTGGACCTGGGGGTGGGTGCCGCTGCTATACAGGTAGGTGCCGGGGCGCAGGGTGCTCCAGGTGTAGGTTGCGGTTCCGTCGACTGCGGCCGCCTCCTTGTCGAAGGAACGCACGCGCGCCGTCGTATTGCCGGGTGGCCGGGTTCCGCTATAGGTGTTCGCAGGCGTCAGTGGCTCGAACCAGACCGGCTGCATGCCTTCCTGCTTGACCTGGCCCGCAATGACAAGCGAAGTCGGCTCCGGCAGCGTATTGGTCAGGTGAACCACCAGGCCCTCCCCCGGCGGCACCGTCAGCGCAGGTCCCGGCACCTGGACCGTTCCTGCGCAGGCGGCCGGCGTTGCGCTGCCGCTGCCGCACAGGGCATAACCCCACATCGGCACCCCTGACACAGAGGTCGTGCCGGTCTTTAGCCAGTACTCGGCGGCCACCGCCTCCCCTGCCCGGCCGAGCATGCCGAGCAGGGCGCATGTGGCGACGCAAAGCTGCGCCAGTCTTGCTTCGTTTCCGTTCATGGCCATCCCCTCATTCCGTGATCGCGACGCCGGGTGCTTCGATGATGAGGAAGGTCTTCATCCCTCCCGGGAAGACGTTGTTGGTGGTGATTTCCTTTTCGTTGTGCGAGTGCCAGATGTGGAAATAGCCGCCGTTCTCGCTCAGTCCCGGGTGGCCCTGCGGCAGCGCGCCGAATTTGCCGAGGTAGGGACTGCCGCTGTAATACTCGCCATAAGCCACGTCCTGCTGGTTCGGCAGGATCACGGGAAGTGGCTTGTTGTGGTCGGCGCACCACTCCCTGGCCGGACTGAATCCACTGGCGTCGGGCACGCAGGTGTGGCCGTTGCCGGTACCGTAGACGTCCCAGCCGATGTCCTTGCCGGTCCATTCGAAGATCAGGTCCGCGGTCTGGCCAGGGATGCTGCGGATGGTGAAGTCCGGCGAGGCCAAGTCGGGACCGGATCCGGGGCTGCTTTCGAGTACGCGGCCCTCGCGTGCCAGCGGCTGCATGTGGGCGCCATGGTGGTGGAAGGGGTGCAGGTCGCGACCGGCGTTCAGCTCGCGTACCAGCACCTTGTCGCCAGGATGCATGATGGGGGCGGCATTGTAGGGCTGGTTCGGCATCCATGGCACGCCGGCCGCGAGCAGCGTATCGGGGGCGTTGCGCCCGTTGATGAACCACATGGTGGCGTAGAAGGCCGAGGTGTCGACGGTGACCTGCTGGCCGTTTTGCACCTGGTCCGATACGCGGTCGTGCATTGCCGCATCCATGTCGGTCAGCAGCAGCAGGAACTCGCGGTCGTATTGCGTTCCTGGCTGGTTATAGGCCTTGCGCGTGGCAGCCGATTCGGCGTTGAACCCGGAAGGACGCACGATCAGCGCTCCAAGCAGGCCCATTTCGACTTGCAACGAGGGGTTGCTGCCGCTGTGATAAAGGTAGGTGCCCGGCTGCCCCGCCACGAAGGTGTAGCTGACGCTGCCGTCACGCGCCGCCTCCTTGGTCAGGAGGCCGTCGGCGCAGCCGCCTGCGGGCTCGGGGCAGGCCGCCGCAACGCCGATCTGCCCGGGAAAGACGATCGACACCGGCTGTCCGTTAACCGGCAGGCGGTTGACGAGGTTGATCCTGACTGTGTCGCCCTGCTGCACGATCATGGTGGGTCCGGGGTACTGCATGGCCATCGTCCCCGCATCCGCATAGCCCCAGGCATAGATCGTGTTGCCGTCGCCAGTGACAATGTTGGCATCACCGGCGACCAGATTGAAGGTGCGCGGGCTGTCGGGCGTGCCGGCGCCAGTTCCGCTGATGCCGTCGATCTTGGCCTGCACGCTGGCGGGCGCCGCCAGGCAGGCAAAGGCAAGTGCGCACACCAGCGCCAGCACGCCCCTGCTCGTGTTCTGCGTTCTCATGTTGCCGCTCCCGTGATCACGATCTCCGTCATCATCCCGCCGTAATCTTCCTCGTTATTGCTGAGGAAATTCAGGTTCGTCGTGTAGAAGAAATAGGTACCCGCTGGCACAGCCGACGCATCGATCATGACCTCGACCGACTCCCCGCCGCCCAGCGTCACGGAAGCCGTATCGAAGTACAGGTCCTTGCCTGTCGGACCGCGCAGCTGGCGCGCGCCGCCGCCGACGACCGTCATCGGCAAGCCGTGCGCGGTCATCGTGTAGTAATCGGCCACGCCCAGGTTGGACAGGCGCAGCAACAGGCGCGACCCCTCGGTGGCCCGGTTCAGCGTCACCAGCGAAGTCGTCTTCTGCGACTGGAAGCTAGTCCCGGTCGTATAGGGATCGACCTCGGTTGGCGCCAGCGCATCGGGGTTCACCGTATCCGGATAACCGCGCCCGTTGATCATCGGATAGATCGTCTTCATCTCGTTGAACGGGATCGGCTGGATCGCAAAATCGGCCTCGTGGGCGGCCGTGTCGAAAGCCGTCAGCTGGAGGGCGACCGCCTTGGTGTAGCCGGTCGAGCCGTCGCCGTCGTTGTAGACGAATTTGTTATAGGTCTTGCCCTTGAAGGTCTTCGGCGTGCCGTCCTGCTTCGGCTTGACGAAGAGCTGTCCCTGCATTCCCATCTGGATGTGCTCGGTCGCCTCGACGTGGCAGTGATACATGTAAGTGCCGGGCTCATTCAGGTTGTAGAAATAGGACACGCTGGCGCCCATGTTGGCCGTGAGCGACGGTTCCGGGACGCCATCAAAGATTGGCGCCTGGTTAGCGAAACCGTGGAAGTGCACGCTGTGGGTGTCGAACAGGTCGGGACGCGCTACCATCCCGACGTTGCTCAGCGTGAGATAGAAACGGTCGCCCTCCTTCAGCTCGATCAGCGGCGCAATGAAATTCGCACGCGCAAGGTTCAGCACGATATTGTTCGGCAGCATACCGGTGACGTCGTCGAAGCCGAACGTGTACATCTTGCGGCCGTCGGCCATGGTGACGAAGCCGTCGCCCGCCGTCAGGTGCTTGCAGACGGTATTGGCCGGCTGCCTTTCGGTACCGGTCCAGCGGGCGTCGCCGTTGGTGTCGCCCGGACACTGGACGAACACGCCGGCCCGGGCGGCGCCCGGGAGTGCGAACGTCGCCGCCACCAGCGCCGGGAGGACGAGTCGTCCCAGCTTGCTTATCTTTGCGCTCACGATATGCTCCTTCAGTCAATGGTGGAAATCGCCGCGCTCAGGGCACGGTGCCGCCGGCAAAATCATCGATCCGGGCGTTCAGCGGCAGGGTCAGGCCGATTCGTCCGGCGGCCGCACCGGCCGGGCTGCTGGCCGGCAGCGTGCCCGAACCGAGGAAGCTGGTGCTGCTGCCCCGGACCTGCCACACCTTGACCGTCCCGTCGGCATCGCATTGCGCGACCAGTGTGTCGCCCGCTGCGAGCGTGGTATTGCCGGAAACGGTCACCTGGTTGGCAAAGCTCAGCCCATTGCTGGTGGTGTCGGCCAGAATCGCGCCGTTGTTGTAGCGGACCCTGACGTAGCTGGGATAGCTGCCGAGCACGAAATTACCCGAGGCCTTGAGCAACAGGGCCGCGCCATTCACGGGTGCCGTTGAGAAGCGCATTGCCGCGGCCTGCTTCGCACCGAACGAGCCACCCCAGAAGGCCAGGCCGGGCAATCCGGCAACGCTTTGCTGGTTGTTGACCCGCAGCGAAGCGACGCCGAAGAGCACGCCCTGATTCCAGTTCCCGCCCAGCGTGTTCGCATTCCCGCGGTCGAACGTATCGAGCACGCCCAGCACCGGGACGGTCTGGTCCGGTGGGGGCGTCGTGCTGCCGCTACTCAACTCGTCCGCCCCGATGTCGATCTTGTTGGCGGTGCGCGCATCGCCATCGACATCGGTTGCAGGCACACCGTTCGAGCCGGTCCTGGCCAGGCCGGCGTCGATGGCCGGCGAGCCCGGCTTGAGGTGATAGTTGCCGAACAACGGGCAGTTGGCCGCGTTTTGCGGCGACTTGACGGCGCCACCGGTTGCGGTGCAGTTCCATGGCGTCAGTGGGCCGTAGCGGACGTCGATGAAGTTGCCCCCCTCGTCACTCGTTGCCGCCGTGTCGATCGTCGTAGAAAAGCCGGGTATGAATGGCATCGGCTTGCGGTCACCGTTGACGTACTCCGCCACGAACTGCGGAACCGCCGACTGGTTGCCGTTCTTGTTGTAGCCGTCCAGCAGCTCGCTGAGGATGCTGTGGTCGGGATTCAACTTGTCTTCGTTCGCGCCGGCGTACTTGTTCGCGAAAGTGCCCTGGGCGGCGGTGCCGACAACCGCCAGGTCGATGTAGACCGGATTCGTGCCCATTGGCGAGCTCAGGTTGCAAGCGCCGGCGCTGGTCGGATCGAACAGACCGAACTCCCCTGCCCCGCTGCCGGTGATCGCCCAGCAGCCTGCACGGTTATGCCAGAGGATGTTGTTGGCCAGGACAGGGTTCGAGAACCGGTACAGGTTACGGCGGGCGCTTGTCGTCAGCGCGCTCAGCAGGCCATCGCTGGTGCGGTGCGAGACCAATCCCACCGGTTGGGGGCTCGATTGCGGATCGCCCGCATTCGCAAATGCTTCCTGGCTGGTTGCGGTGCTGTCGTTGAAGGCGATCGTGTTGTTCGAGGCGTTCACTCTCAGCGCGTCGACGATCGAAACACCGCCGCCGGCGAAACCGGCCACGTTGTCGACAATGATGTTGTTTACCATCGTCACCGAATTCCAGGTCGCATCGTTGTTGGGCGCCCGTTCGACATCGAGGCCATTGATTTGCGCCAGGCGCACGCCGCCGCCCGCACCCGCACCCGAGTTATTCCCCTGGATCAGGTTCTGCACCAGCGAGACCGAACCGGCGCCAGCCGACCGGGCTGCGGCGTTGACCGGCGCAGGACCGCTGATGAATACGCCGCCGCCGGTGGTGCTGGCCGACTGGTTGAAGTTCTGATTGAAGATGATCGAATTGTTTGCGATCGTGCCGCCACTGGCCAGGCCGAGCTGGCCGATACCGCCACCATTGCCGAGTGTGAAGTTACCGCAAACGTAATTACTCACCACCTGGTAGCTGCTGGCGCCGTTGCCGATGCCGATGCCGCCGCCTGCGCCCGCTTCGGTACTGCCGTTCTGTACGACCCAGTTATGGTGAATGTTGACATTCGGGTCGACCGAGTCCGTATAGCCGCCATACGCCGTATTGGTAGCGTCCATCAGGTCGACGTGACCGACACGGATCCCGCCGGTGTAGGTGCCGGAATTGCCGACAATGCGGTTGTTGGCGATCTGCACGTTGCGGCCATAGCCGCTGACCAGGATGCCGCCGCCGCCGTCCGCGCCGGTGATCGTCAGGCCGTCGATGCGGGCCGGATTGTTGCCATTGAAGTGGCCATTGCCGCTGCCGTTCGCCGCTGCCTTGCCGACGACAAGCACGCCTGGTGCTTCCTCCGCGCCGAACAGAATCGGCTCATTCTCACTCAGGTTGCCGCCGAGCGACTGGCCCGGAAGCAAGTCGAAGGTCCGGTTCGGGCCGGCGTTCAGGGTATTTACTCCGGTATCGGGATCGATCACTACCGGGCTCGCCGGTCGGGCATCGATCTTGCGGTCGATCAGGGTACGCCATTTTTTCAAGGTATTGCTATCGACCTTGGCGGCGTTGATCATGGTCGACATCGCGCCCCACCCTTGAAGCTGGATCTTCTTGTCCATGATGAGCGGGGTGTTGTAGATCCCCGGCGGCACGATGACCAGATCGCCGTCGTTGGTATCCGGTGCGTCGATGACGGCCTGGATGCTGCCTCCTGCGGCGACGTATTTCGGGGCGCTCCCCCCGACCGTGACCGTCAGGCCGACCGGCGACCGGGTGCCGGCGCGAACCACGCTCAGCTGACCAGTGGCGGCGCCTTTAGGGACAGTCGCGACGATGACGCCGTCCGACCAGCTCGTCACAGGCAGTTCTATATCGCCAAGCAACACTTTGCTGTCCGCGCCAGCGGCGCCGAAGCCGAAGTCGCGCTTGATCAGGCGAGCCGAGCCCCCAGCCGACGGCTCGTAGTAGGGATTGAGCACGTCGACATTCCCGGCAGAGACGATGGTCAGGGTCCGGTTGCCGCTGGCCGGCACCCAGGGACCGCTGTTGCCGTTGCCGGTCACGCTATAAATTACCGGGGTACCGTCGCCGAATTCGCAGTCGAGCGGGTTCTGGGCCGGACCGACGAAGGCAGCCACAGGCACCACTGGCGTGTCGAGGTAGGTGGTCTTGCCCGGCAGGTACTGGAAGGTATAGCAGAACTGGCTATAGCTGCGGTTGAAAAATGGGTCGATGACCATTTTCGGGCTGCCGTCCGGATTGGTGGCGCCGCTCGGGTCGGGGATCGGCCCGGGCGAATTCATGCACGAGGTGATCATGTTCGGCGACACCCCGGACGGGAACGGCGGATTGATGGTGAAGGTCGATGGCACGAGGAAGTTGAAAGACCCGAATTCGTCGGCGTAGACGCGTCCGATTTCGCGGCCGGTCCAGTCGCTCAAGGACACCGGAAGGTGGGGCGGCGCATGCTTTTCGCCGAAAGTCGGCGCATTCACGTCGAACTCGCTCGACAGGTCGTCGAGAATGAAGCCGACGCCGTGGCCGGCAACCGGTGCTTCGGTATACAGGAAGAAGTTAGGCGCAGGGTTGCGGCCAGGCTGCATGTCGACCAGCTTCATGTCGCATTTTTTCCAGGTCTTGCCTTCCTTGTACATCGGGTTCGGCTGTGCCTGCCCGGGGAACAGCGTCAGCACGGCGGGGATCGGCAAGTCCTGGCCGGCGCAGACGTATGGCTCGGCGAGCGGCGAAGGACTCACTTGGTCGCCAAAGACGACGTTCTTGTCGCCATTGCCTTGGTGGAAATAACCCGGAGGCGCGACAGCCTCGACGATGTACTTCTTGTTGGGCAAGTTGTCCTGGCCGGCAACGCTACCGAAGGCATAGCCGCCATCGAAGACGGCAGGACGCGCCTGGTTCCAGTTGCGCAGGCCGTCATAGCAATCGAGCGGTTTGCCGGCGTCGGCGCCATATGGCACCTTGTACGGCTCGCCCGGGCAGTCGGTGGGGAGAGCGTCGTCCCATCCGTCGGTCTTGCCGAGGCCGACATAAGGCAGGTTGCCATTCTCGGGATCGTGACCCCAGCGGAACACGTCGCCATAGCTGAACTCGTCCGCTGCGCCGGACTTGCTGCGCTTCACATCCTCGGGCCCCTTCTGCGCCACCGTCAGCCCGCAGGAGGCTGGATCGCGCCAGCAGAACGGGTAATTGTCGACGTCCGGCGGATCGTACTTGTAGCCTTGGGCGCTGAGCGTAGGAAGCAGGTCCACAGCAGGCGCAGCGCAGGTGCCGTCGGCAAGCGCAGACGGTTTGTCGGCCTTGCCGTCGTTGTCGCAATCGAGGTACAGGTTCACCTGCACGCGCGGAATGCCCGGCTCCCAGTTCTCGGCTGTCGCGTTTTTCGGGTCGTCCTCGGCGCGCGTGATGCCGTATTCGACGATGCCGGCGATGCCGCCGTTTTCCTGGCCGGTGTAGCTTTTCTTACCCCACTCGATATGGTTGGTCTGGCCGAGGAAGGTCTGGGTGCCCTCCAGCAGCACCACGCCGTGCTCGACGCGGTAGGGCATGGGTTGACCGTCGGCCGAGCACAGGTTGGCGCTACCGGCGGTATTCGCGGCGACGTCATCCTGGGTGCACGTATAGACCTGGGGCGTGAGCTTGTTGAAGGATGGCGTGGTCCATCCGTTGTGGGCTGGGACCGCGCCGCCGGCGTCGACCACGATGGTGGCGCCCGTCGCCTTGAAGCGGGAATAGTCGACTTCGCCGATCATCCAGTTAAAAAACGGGAAGAGCTCGTTGAACTTGAATTCGCCCTTGGAGTCCGTCAACGCAGACTGATAAATGCTGCCGTCGCGGAAGCGGATATTCATCGCCTGGTTCGGTATGCCTGTCTCGCCGGCATCCGGGAAGCCGTCGCCATTACTATCGAAGAACACACGGCCTTCATAACGAGCGAACCAGTTAAAGACAGGGACATTGCCGAGGGCTTTGGTGGTGTCGGTTGCGGCCACGGTGACCGGCGCGGTGGCGATGATGACGTCCTGCGCGTCGTCCCAGACGACCAGTTCCCAAGTGCCGGCCGGGACTTTCGGAATCGAGAAAGTGCTGTCGGCATTGCAAGCTGCTGCATACAGGGCGCGCCTGGAACCGGTAGCCTCGTTCAGACCGACCCAGCAGCCTGGAAAGGCGGCGCCATCGTGGAAGCTGTAGTCGGGCGGGCGCGAGTTGTGGATACTAACGATCTTGCCGGTGATCGTGGCGGTGCCGTTGAGTACCGGTGTGTTGCCGTTCCTGGCAAGCACGCCGGAATGTGTAAAGCCTGTGAAGACGTGGTGGCCCGGAGGACCGAATTCCTGAAAAAATGGCGGCTCTCCATTCTTGACCCAGGCGTCGTCGCCCTTGGTGCCTTCGATCGTGGTCGTCTGGTGCCAATCGCTGCCGGTGGGCGGAATCACCTGCACGGTGTACTTCGCGGGGAACAGGTTGCGAATCACGGCAATGCCGTTCACGCCACTTGTAATGATGCCGCTGCCGCGTGTCAGCACAATGGGCTTGCCACCTGAATAGCAATAACCTGCAGTTAGGGTTTCCGTGCCGGTGCAAGTGGTTTTGTAGACTGTACCGAGCGGATTACCGAAAGCGTCCTGGGTGACCTGCCCCCCCGATGCGCCGTAGGTTCCGCCGGCTTCGGTAAGCAGGATCGTAAAGCCTGCCAGTCCCTGTTCCTGGGGCAGGTCCGGCGCTGCATTCAAGGGGCTGTTATCGTTAAAAACAAAGATCGACAGCTGCGCTGCGGGAAGCGGATATTTGTTGACGTAGACCGTCACCGAACCGGCACCGGCCGGAATGGCCGTGCCGCCCATCGAGTAGCCATCTTCCGGCAGCACCGAAATGTAGTAGCGCTGTGCTGGATCGAGGGCAGGCGGCGCCATGTATTTGCGGTCCGGATCCAGGCATGCAACCGAAGCCTGCTCCGTGCAGTCGTTGCCGATCATCGGGCCGGCGCTCGTCATCTTGCCAGCGGCGACGACTGGCATGTAACTGCTGTGAAAGCTGAACGAATAATTATCGCGTGTCGCATGCGCTCCTGGGACCGACGCCTTGCTCACATCTCGTTCAATGGTCCAGCGAAAGTCCTTTATCTCCCTCAGGTTACCGGCCGGATCCGCACCGATCACCTTGATCGTGAGCGGATCTGCATGTGCGTGGCGGCCGCAAGAAAACGCAATCATTGCCAGCAAAACGAGCGCAAGCACATGCCCCAGCCTCCCGAGCGGGGCCAATGCTTTCTTCAGAATATCCATAGCAGATCCTTTGGCCGTACGATGCGGCGCCATTAACGAGGTTGTAGCCAGGCTGTAACAATTTGTTATCAACCGGATCTGAGTATGGAGCAATGGAATTGCTAATACAGGAAGGCGAATGCTGCACTTCACAGTAGGAAAACTATGCAGCATGCTGCTACAGTCACTGTAGGATGTAGACGCGTGCATCGCAGGCCGCTGCAGCATGGCCGCATGGCGCCAGGTGCCTTGATCGCGGGCGCGGTCGTCTCAACGCCAGCATGGAAAATGCCGAGACATGCAGAAGCAAGGCGGGGCCGCTGTCATGGGCCAGGAAAAAGATTCAACGGACGCGCGCAAGCGGCCTGCCTCGTCCCATCGGCAAGCTACCTAACGCCGATTGACTAGTCAGGATTCGCGTCCCCGGGGCCAGGTGACAGTAATACGAGTCCCGGCGCCGGGCCCCGAAACGATTTGAAGATCGCCCCCTGAAGATTGGGCGCGCCGTAACATTCCACTAAGCCCCCCGGAGTGACCCCGATTCGTATGGAGCGGATCGTCGAAGCCCCGTCCGTCATCGGCGATCGTCAAGGTTACCGCCAGAGTGCCGCCGCGTAACAACACGACTAATTTTCCCGCGCCCGCATGCTTCAAGACGTTGTTCACCGCTTCCTGCACGATTCGAAACACGGTGATATGGAGCGGGCGCGGGACGTCGGTGTCCTTGATCCCGACATCCGAGTGGATCTGTAATCCTGGCTGAGCTTCCGAGATACCGCGCAGGATCCACGAGAGGCTCGCCACGAGTCCCAAGTCACTGAGCATGGAGGGATACAGCGCCATGATCGAACTGCGAAGCTCGTCAATGGCCTCGCGCGCGCCCTTCGAGGCCCGCTCCAAAGATTCGCTTGCCGCACTGTCGACTCCGGACGCTTGTACAGCCTGCTTTGCATTGCCTAGGTCAAGTAACAGCAAGGACAGTTTCTGGCCGAGCCCATCATGGAGTTCCGACGCAATACGTTGCCGTTCGCCCTCCTGGATGGCAAGGGTCGCGTCCATCGAATCAACCGGATTATCGCGGAGATAGGTTTTAATGACCCGCTCCAATGGCTCAGGTAACGCTAAACCAAGGTCCACACCCGCCTGAATGCCAAGGCAAGCTGCCCCGGCTGTAGACCGGCGAACTTTCCCTACTGATTCACGCATTCTCCCCCCCTACCTTGTAAGCATTCACCTACAACCCACTGTAGCTTAATCTTACAGCCGTTTAAGGAGAAAGCAAATATGCAACAAACATATACACACCGCGTGTTGCCAACGGCTGACATCGCATCGCGAGTGGGAATGGTTATCGTTATCTTTCCCATTTACTGTCGCCCGCCCGGAGTCAGTTCAGGTGAGCATGCGGATTCGAAGCGCCACCAAAAAACTGCAGGGAGCGCAGGTGAAATGCATGCCTTTGAGTAACTTAATAACCCTGGGGCGACAGAATACGAAGCGTACCGTGATCGAAAACGGATTTTCTTTGGACGTAGTTGCAGTTATTTGCCCTATTAATCCACTCGCGAGGTGAATCATATTCACCCACTTCACGTAACGAGGCGATCGCGGCGCCATGCAGAGTAATTTTGCGGTGGAATTACACACCTATTAATTGAACGGCCAGAATTCAAGTCTGCGGAAGGCCAGCCATTCCGGATCGTCGATTCGTCAACTTGCAAACGTCCTGATTTGACGTGACTTGACTTGACGATATTTTGCGCGCCGAATGATAACGCCACCATCCAGCCACCATTGCGCGCAATAAGGACGAGTGTCGCGTACTGGCTGACTGCGGACCGTCGAGAAGTCTGGAGAATCCGCTGGTGCCACGTTATGGGCATCAAGTGAGTAATACCCAAGACAAGCTGCACGCAGATAAGCACGGCAACAAAAAACCCGCAAGCCTTGCGGGTTTTAGCGGAGATGGCGCGATTCGCCTACATGCGGCAGGCCGCGCCAGCACAAGTTCGTAATGCCCTTCAAATCTTCCGCCCTGGCGACACACGTAGAACGCGCAGACGCTCTACGTGTCGACGCGTGTCTTGTCCTTAAATAGGTTGACGGGTCTGCGCCTTTTTCGTTACCCGTAAATCAGATGCTACAGACGCCCAGTGCACCGCATCGGGCGTTTTGTATTTCAGGGCCTGGTGTGGCCGTTGATAGT
>Ga0213835_100669_pt1 | contig 28915 bp, 27 predicted proteins | sample SWPATP01_FD_160576 | JGI IMG/M metagenome (GOLD analysis project Ga0213835, IMG submission 160576) | Coastal seawater microbial communities from Marineland, Florida, United States - SWPA TP0 #1 | ecosystem: Environmental > Aquatic > Marine > Coastal | place: USA: Florida | collected 2016-08-05 | reverse complement strand
GGCCGCAAAGGACAAACGCTCCCTCAAGTCCCGCCGCAAGCTCGCCGGATGGGACCCAGCCTACCTCGAGACCATCCTCGCAACGCATATGCCGTGAGTTGGATTCGGAGCCCTGGATGTTCCCCCCGAAAGCGGGCGGAATGTGATCGTGTACGCGACCCCTGGCAGGTTCTCGTATGCGTCGGGGTCTGGCCTTTGGGTCGTGCCTTTGGCCCTTGTTGTCGTTCTCGTTGTTGGGATCGTGTATTGGGTGCTGAGAGTTATGGGCAACTGATTGAACTGCGTCCCCTCCAGCCGGGGGCCCGACCCTTGCGATGTTCGCAAAGCGTGCTCCAGCGACTGCTGGGTGTTCCGGGTACTGTCCGCAGGCTCCGTCGCCATAATTCTGCTACTGTCGATCTTTCGCGGTCGCCGGTCTCCGATCAGTGCTCCGGATCTGATGTGTCCGTCGGAATTTGCGACAGGTGTCGGTGTCAGAACGGCAGCACCACCGGCACCATGGCGATCACCACCACCAGCGTGATCAGCGTGAAGGGCACGCCGATGCGCACGAAGTCGATGAACCGATACCCGCCCGGCCCAAGCACCAGCGTGTTCACCGGCGAGGACACCGGCGTCATGAAGGCCGCCGAGGCCGCCAGCGCCACCGTCATCGCGAAGGGGTAGGGCGAGATCCCCAGCGACTCGGCCACCGCCATCGCCACCGGCGCCATCAGCACCGCCGTCGCGGTGTTGGAGATGAAGAGCGAGAACACCGAGGTGGTCACGAAGATCGCCGCCAGCAGCACCCGCGGGCTGGCCGCGCCCGCGAGGTCCACCAGCGCCTGTGCCGCGAGGTCCACCCCCCCGGTGCGCTGCAGTGCGATGGAAAAGGGCAGCATGCCGACGATCAGCACCAGGCTCTTCCAGTGCATCGACTGATAGGCCCCGGTCATGTCGATGCAGCGAAAGAGCCCCAGCAGAAGGCAGCACAGGATCGCGGCGTGCACGTTGGGCAGGAGGCCTGCGACCATCGCGAGGATCATCAGCCCCACCGCCACCAGCGCGAGGGGGGCGCGGCGGCCCTCGGGGGCGATGTTCTCGGCCTCGCCCGGCAGGTCGAGCATCAGGAACTCGCGCCGGCTTTCCTGCGCCCGGCGGATGGCGCGCCAGGGGCCCATGAGCAGGAGCGTGTCGCCCGGCCGGAGCGTCTCGTCGCGCAGCGCCGAGGCGACGGGGCGGGCGCCGTGCTTCAGCCCGATCACCGCGAGGTCGTGGCGCGAGCGGATGCGCGCCGCGGTCACCGTCTGGCCCACCAGCGGCGAGGTCGGCGGCACCATCGCCTCGGCCAGCCCCAGCGCGCCGGCGCGGTCGGTGAACCAGGCCTCCGACAGCGGCTCGGCCACCAGCCCCCAGCGGCCGGCGAAGGCCTCGAGGTCGAACCCCGTCTCCATGATGTCGACGAGGAGGATGTCGCCGGTCTCGAGCACGGTCTCGGCGCGGGGGCGGTCGACGCGGGCGCTGCGGCCGCTGCCGCGCTCGACCGCGAGGATGTTCACGCCCTCGCGCGCGCGCAGCTCCAGCGCCGCGAGCGGCCTGCCGGCGAGGCCCGAGCCCGCGCCGAGGCGCAGCCGGGCCTGCCGCGCCGGCAGGCCGTAATCGGCCACCCAGTCGGCAAGGCTGCGCCGGGCGGGGTCGGGGGCGACCACCTCCGCCCCGCCGAGAAACCGCCGCACCGCGATCATGTAGAGGATGGCCAGCGCGAGGATGGGCAGGCCGAAGGGGGTGAAGTCGAAGAAGCCGAAGCCCGCCTCGCCGCGGCGGACGAGCTCGCCATGGACGATCAGGTTGGGCGGCGTGCCGATCAGCGTCAGCATCCCCGAGATCAGCGCCGCCATCGAGAGCGGCATCATCAGCCGGCCGGCAGCCACCGAGGCGGTGCGGGCGATGCGCAGGATCATCGGGATGAAGATCGCCACCACCCCGGTCGAGGACATGATCGAGCTGAGCGAGGCCGCGCCGACCATGAGGAAGAAGATCAGCCGCGCCTCGGAGCGGCCTGCCCGCGCCGCCACCCAGTCGCCGATGCGCTGGGTGACGCCGGTGCGCACCAGCGCCTCGCCCACCACGAAGAGCGCGGCGATGAGGATCACGTTGGGGTCGGCAAAGCCCGACAGCGCCTCGCCGACCGAGATCACGCCGGTGAAGGGCAGCGCCGCCATGGCCATGACCGCGACCACGTCCATGCGCGGACGGTTCAGCGCGAACATGACCACGGTGGCGACGAGGATCGCGAGGACGAGGGCGAGGTCGGTGGTCATGGCGGCACGGTCCGGGTGGCGGGTGGCGGGTTCCGGGTGGCGGGGGCGGCGGGCGGGCGCCGGGTCCGGGGCGGGTGGGCGCACTATGGCGCCGCAGTGCGGCGAAGGAAACCCGCAGATGTCCCGGCCCCGCCGGACGCTGCCACAGGCGCCGCCGGGGCGGTGGACGGTGCGTCGCGGCGTCCGGGCGGGTGGGGCGATGGCGCGGCGCCGAACGCCGCAGGCTGCATGGAACCGGACGCCCGCGACCGGGTTGATGCAGTGCGGACGTCGCGGAGCCTGCGCGGGCGGAGGTCGCCGGGTGCCGCATGGCGAGGCACTGCCGCCGCACCGTCCGGTGGGGCGGCGGGGCCTTGTCGACGAGACGGCCCTGCCGGCGGCCGGACCCCCGGCCCCGGCGCTCATTCCGGAGGACATGACCATGACATATATGAAGATGGCCCTCGCCGGTGTCGCCGTCCTGGCGCTTTCGGCCTGCGATCCGGCGGCCCTGTCGCCCGAAGCCCGGACGGTTGCGGGCGCTGCGGGCGGGGCGGCCGCGGGGCTGATCGCGGCCGAGGCGCTTCGGGCGGACGACAACTGGAGGCTGATCGCGGCCCTTGGCGGCGCGGCTGCCGGCACCCTCGTGGCGCAGAACACCCAGACCCGTCAGTGCGCCTATTCCCGCGGGGACGGGACGTTCTATACGGCCCCCTGTCCGCGCTGACGGGCGCGGGGTCCGTCCCGGCCACGCCGGGGCCTGCGCCGCATCGGGTCGCGCCGTCGCGGTCCGGGCCGGGGCCGCGCGCGACACCGCGGCCGCGGGGTCAGGTGGTGTCGCGGGCGAGCAGGGTGAAGCCGAGGTCGATGATCGCGCCCGCCGCGCGGCCCCCGTCCGGGTCGGCCAGCACCTGTGCCGCGGCCTCGCCCATGCGCCCGCGCGGGGTGCGGATCGTGGTCAGCCGCTGCGGCAGCGCATCGGCAAAGTCGATCCCGTTGAAGCCCGCCAGCGCCAGCCGACCCGGCACCGCGATTCCCTCGGCCATGCAGTGCAGAAGACCGCCCACCGCCAGATCGTCGTTGGCGAAGAACACCGCGTCGAGGTCGGGCGCGGCCTCCAGCAGCCGTGCGCAGCACTGGCGGCCGAGACCGATGGAGGACGCCTCGGGCGCGATCAGCCGCCCTGCCGGCGCGAGGCCGTGCTCGGCCAGCCGCGCCTCGAAGGCCAGCCGCCGCTTCAGCGAGCGGTCGGGCGATTCGCCCCAGGCGCCGACATAGCCGATCCGCCGATAACCGCGCGCGACCAGATGATCGGCCATCGCCCGTCCCGCCGCCCGCTGCGAGATTCCGATGGCGACGTCGATGGGCGCGCCGGCGACGTCGGCGGTGTCGATGTCCATGATCTCGACCACCGGAATGCCGGCGCCCGTCAGCATGGTGCGGCTTGCGCGCGAGTGTTCCAGCCCGGCCAGGATCATCCCCGCGGGCGACCAGGAGAGAAGCTCGCGGATGATGCCCTCCTCGCGGCTGTCGTCGTATTGCGTCAGGCCCAGCACGGTGCGCCGGCCCTGTGCCGACAGCACCCGGTCGATCCCGTCCACGACCTCGGGAAAGACGTTGTTGCTCATCGACGGCACCACCACCGCGACCAGGTTCGAGGTCTGCGACTTCAGCGCCCCGGCCAGCCGGTTGGGGGTATAGCCGAGCTGGCGCGCGGCGCTCTCGACCCGCTCGCGCAGGCTGGCGGAAATGTTGGGCGCGTTGCGCATCACCCGCGAGACCGAAATCTCGCTGACCCCGCTCAGGCGGGCGACATCGCGCAGCGTGGGTCGGGTGCCGGTCATGCGTTCCCCATGGCGGACGGGCGGAAACCGAAGATGACAACGCAAACAATATCATTGACAGCGTTACCAACAAGGATAACTTTGCGCCCGCAATCAGGGAGGATGCAATGGTTTCGAGATCGATCACGCTCGGCGTCCTGGGCGCCGTGACCGCGGCGAGCCTCATGCTGCCGGCCGCCGGGGCGCAGGCGAGCGAGTTTCCGCAGCGGCCGATCAACCTGATCGTGCCGTTCAACGCCGGCGGCGGCACCGACCTCCTGATCCGCGGCTTCGCCCCGCATTTCGCCGAGGCGCTCGGCGGGCAGGCCTTCGTGTCGAACATGGCCGGCGGGGCGGGCACGGTGGCGGCCTCGGCGCTGGCGGGGCAGGTGGCGGACGGCCATCAGCTCGGCTACTGGTCGATCACCATCGCCACCATCCAGCCGCAGATCCGCGAGGTGCCCTATGGCCTCGACAGCTGGACGCCGATCTGCGCCGTCGCGGCCTCGCCGACGATGTTCTTCGTGGCCGCCGACAGCCCGTTCCGGTCGATGGACGACGTGATCGAGGCGGTGCGCGCGAACCCGGGGCGGTATCTCTATGGCTCGTCGGGCCCCGGGGCGATCACGCATCTGTCCATGGTCGCGGCCTTCGAGGGGCTGGGCCTCGGGGATCACGTCCGCCACCTGCCGTTTCAGGGCTCGGGACCGGCGATGCAGGGCATGGCCGCCGGCACCATCCAGTTCTTCGGCGACACCGAGCTGTTGATGCAGGGGGGCGACCTGCGCCCGCTGATGGTGTTCAACGCCGAGCGGCTGGCGCATCTGCCCGACCTGCCGACGGCGCGCGAGGTGGGGATCGAGGCGCCGCTGGACGAGCTCTACCTCTGGGGCGGGCTGTTCGCGCCGGCCGGGCTGGATGTGGCGGTGCGCGACCAGCTGTCCGAGGCCTGCCGGGTCGCGACCGGGTCCGACGGGTTCCGGGAGTTCGCCGACCGCACCGGCACGGTGCTGCGGTTCATGGATGCGGATGCCTTCGACGCCTTCTACCGCGAGGCCTATGGCGCGGCGAGCACGCTGATCGAGGCCTCCGGTCTCTGACCTGACGGACCTGCCCTCCCGCGGCGGGGAGGCCCCCGCCCGGGCCCGGCCGGCGGCCCCGTGCCGCCGGCCCGACCCTCCGTCACGAAAGGCCCCGCCATGACCACCCGGGTCGAGCGCGCCGGCGTCACGCTGGCCCTGTTCCTTGGCGCCGCGGCGCTGATGGCCGGCATCGGCTGGCGCGACGGCACCGGCATGCCGCCGGCCTTTGCGCCCGAGTTCTTTCCGCGCATCGTGCTGTGGCTGCTGCTGGGCCTCACCGGCCTCGGCTTCGTGCTGGAGGTCGTGCGGGGCGGGCCGTCGGGCGGGGACAGCGCCTGGCGGCTCGCGCGCGCGGCGGTCCTGACGGCGGCGATGCTGGTCTTTGCCTGGGCGATGATGCGGTATGGCTTCTTCCTGACGGCGGCGGCCTTCTCGGTGCTGGCGCTGCCGCTGATGGGGCTGCGCAACCCGCTGGTGGTGCTGGCCTTTGCGCTGGGGCTGCCGGGCGCGCTGGTGGCGCTGTTCAACCATCTGCTGATCATGCCGCTGCCGACCTCGCCCTTCGGCCACATGTTCTGAGGAGGGCGCGATGCTGTCCACCCTTGCCGGGTCGCTGGCGCTCCTGAGCGGGCCCGAGGCGATCGGGACGCTGATCCTGGGCACGCTGCTGGGCATCGTGCTGGGCGCGCTGCCGGGCATCGGCTCGACCGTGGCGGTGGCGATCGTGCTGCCCTTCACGCTGGGGATGTCGCAGGCGCCGGCGATCCTCTTGTTGCTGGCGGTCTATGCCGGGTCGGTCTATGGCGGGTCGATCTCGGCCATCCTGATCAACACGCCGGGCACGCCGCAGTCGGCGGCCACCACCTTCGACGGCTATCCCATGGCGCGGCGGGGCGAGGCGGGGCGGGCGCTGGGCTGGGCGACCATGGCGTCGGTGGCGGGCGGGCTCGTGTCGGTGCTGCTGCTGATCGTGGCGGCGCCGCAGCTCGCGCGGCTGGCGCTGAACTTCGGCCCGATCGAGACCTTCGGCCTCCTTGCGCTGGGGCTGACCTGCATCGTGGCGGTGTCGTCGGGCGACATGGTCAAGGGGCTGATCGCCGGCGCGCTGGGCCTGTTGCTGGCCACGGTGGGGGGCGATCCGATCACCGGCACCCCGCGCTTCACCTTCGGCGATTTCCGCCTGATCGCGGGGTTCGACCTGCTGGCCATCGTGATCGGGGTGTTCGCGCTGTCCGAGGTGCTGCTGCGGGTCTCGCAGAAGCTGTCGGTCGCCCATGAGTTCGTGTCGTTCCGGGGCATCGTGCTGCCGCGGCTGGCCGAGTGGCGGGGCCGGCTGCGGGGGCTTGCGAAGTCCATCGCGCTGGGCTGCGGGATCGGGGTGCTGCCGGGCACCGGGGCGGCGACGGCGGCCTTCGTCTCCTATGCCGAGGCGCGGCGCAGCTCGCCCAACGCCGCGAATTTCGGACAGGGCGAGCCCGACGGGATCATCGCCTCGGAGAGCGCGAACAACGCCGTGACCGGGGGGGCGCTGGTGCCGACCATGGCGCTGGGCATCCCGGGCGATGCGGTGACGGCGGTGATGCTGGCGACGCTGACGCTGCATGGCATCACGCCGGGGGTGCGGCTGATGCAGGACAACCCCACGCTGATCGGCGCGATCTTCGTGGGGCTTCTGGTCATCAACCTGTTGCTGCTGCCGCTGGGGATGCTGGCGAGCGCGATGGCCGCGCCGCTTCTGCGGATGCGCGAGGGGTTCATGCTGACGGCCATCACGCTGCTGTGTTTCGTGGGCGTCTATTTCGTGCGCGGCAACCCGTTCGACCTGTGGGTGATGGTGGGGGCCGGGATCGTCGGGTTCCTGCTCCGCCGTCAGGGGTTTCCGATGGCGCCGCTGGTGATCGGCATGGTGCTGGGGCCGACGCTGGAGATGACCTTGCGGCAGGGGCTGATCATCACCAACGGCAGCTTCTGGGCCTTCTTCGCGAGCCCCATCGCCGCCACGCTGATCGTCATTGCCACCGCCACGCTGTGCTGGCCCGTGCTGCGGGCCGGGCGCGGCTGGCTGGCCGCGCGGAGGCGGGCGTGAGCCCTGGGCCGGCGCCGCAAGGGGCCGAGGGGCGGGTGCGGACCGCGCGTCTGGGGCTGCATGTGCGGCGCGCGGGCCGGGGGCCGGTGCTGCTGTATCTGGGCGGCTCGAGTTTCGACATGCGGCTGCGCTGCGCGGTGATGGACTCGGCCCTGCCGCAGCATTTCGATGTCGTGACCCATGAGCCGCGCGGGCTGGCGCGCTCCGATGCGCCGCCGGGCGAGTGGACGATGCGCGACTATGCCGAGGATGCGGTCGGGCTGATGGATGCGCTGGGGATCGGGCGGGCGCTGGTGCTGGGCGAGTCCTTTGGCGGGATGACGGCGCTGCATCTGGCGGCGCTGTGGCCCGGGCGGGTGCGGGGGCTGGCGGTGATGGCGGCCACCGCCGGGGGGCGGCTCGGGTCGTCGCACCCGGTGCAGGAGTGGCTGGCGCTGCCGCCCGATGCGGCCGCGCGCGCCGCGCTGCGGGTGCAGGATCTGGGCTTTGCCGCACTGGAGGCGACGGACCCGGCCGCGGCGGCCGCCCGCCATGCCCAGCGCACGGCGCAGGAGCGGGCCTTTCGCGCCTGTCCGGCCAATGCCGCGGGCTATCCGCGCCTGCTCGCGGCGCGGGCCGGGCATGACGCCGGGCCGCTTCTGGGCCGCATCGCCTGCCCGGTGATCGTGATGGCGGGTCGCGAGGACGGGCAGGCGCCGCTTGCCGCCGTCACCCGGCTGGCCGAAGCGCTGCCGGAGGCCCGTCTCTGGACCTTTCCGGGCGGGCATGGTTTCGGCTTCGCCACGCCCGAGCCCGTGCGCCGCCTGATCGCGGCCTGGACCGACCAGCAGCCCCCACAGGAGGTGCCCACATGACAGCTCGCCCCCGCACCGGCCTCTTCGGCCTCGGCTCCATGGGCTATGGCATGGCGCAGTCGCTGTTGCGCGCCGGCCATGACCTCGCGGCCTTCGACATCGCCCCCGGGCCGGTGGCGCGGATCGTCGCCGAGGGGGCGCGGAGCGGCGATCCGGCCGCGCTGGCCCCCGACCTCGACTGCGCGGTGATCGTGGTGCTGAACGCCGCGCAGACCCGCGCGGTGCTGCTGGGCACGGATGCGGCGCCGGGGCTGGTGCAGCACATGCGCCCGGGCGCCACGATCGTCGCCTGTGCCACCATCGCCCCCGAGGAGGCCCGCGCCCTCGGTCAGGCGGCCGGGGCGCGGGGGCTGCACTATCTCGACGCGCCGATCTCGGGCGGGGCGGCGAAGGCGGCGGCGGGCAAGCTGTCGGTGATGGCCTCGGGCTCTCCGGCGGCCTTTGCCGGGGCCCGCCCCGCGCTCGAGGCCATGGCCGAGGTGGTGTTCGAGATGGGCCCCGAGCCGGGGCAGGGCTCGGCCATGAAGGCGGTCAACCAGATGCTGGTCGGCATCCAGATCGCCGCCATGGCCGAGGCGATGACCTTTGGCCTGTCGCAGGGGATCGACGTGGCGCGGACCTATGACGTCATCACCCGCTGCGCCGGCAATTCCTGGGCCTTCGAGAACCGCGGCCCCCATGTGGTGCAGGGCGATTACCGCCCGGCCTCGGCGGTGGACATCTGGCCCAAGGACCTCGGGATCGTGCTGGAGGCGGCGCGGGCGGCGAAGTTCGCGGCGCCCCTGACGGCGGCGGCGTTGCAGCAGTTCCTCGCCGCCTCCGGCTCGGGGCTGGGGCGCGAGGACGACGCGGCGGTCGCCAAGGTCTATGCCCGCAACGCCGGGCTGCGCCTGCCGGGAGAGGCGCCATGATCCTGGGCGCCATCGGCGACGACTTCACCGGCTCGTCCGATCTGGGGCTGACGCTGTCGGCCGGGGGGATGCGCACGGTGCAGTATGTGGGCGTGCCCGCCGGGCCGGCGGCGCCGGATGTCGAGGCCGGGATCGTCGCGCTCAAGACCCGCTCGGCCCCGGTGGCCGAGGCGGTGGCGCAGTCGCGCGCGGCGCTGGCCTGGCTGCGGGCGCAGGGGGCGCGGCAGATCCTGTTCAAGTACTGCTCGACCTTCGATTCGACGCGCGAGGGCAACATCGGCCCGGTGATCGACGCGCTGCTGGCGGATCTGGGCGGGCAGGGAGGCGTGATCGTCTGTCCGGCCTTTCCGGCGACGGGGCGGCGGCTCTACATGGGGCATCTCTTCGTCGGCGACCGGCTGCTGAGCGAGAGCGGCATGCAGACCCACCCGCTGACGCCCATGACCGACCCCGACCTGCGCCGCTGGCTGGGGTATCAGACGCGCCACGGCGTGGGCCACCTGCCGCTGGCGGAGCTGCGCGCGGGGCGGGGCGCGGCGGCGCTGGCGGCCGAGGTCGCGGCCGGGCGCCCGCTGGTGGTCTGCGACGCGATCGAGGATGCCGACCTGCACGCCCTCGCCCCGGTCGCTGCGGCGGCGACGCTGGTGACCGGCGGGTCGGGCATCGCGCTGGGCTTGCCGGCGCTGCATGGCTTCGCCGCGACCGGCGGGCCGGACTGGCGCGGCGAGGGCGGGCGGCCGGCGCTCTGCCTCTCGGGCTCGTGTTCCGCCGCGACGCGGGCGCAGGTCGCGGCCCATCGCGCGGCGGGCGGGGCGCAGCGGGCGCTGGACATCCCCGCGGCGGTGGAGGGGCGGCTCGATGCCGCTGCGCTGATCGACTGGGCGCTGGGGGCGGGCGCTCTGCCGGTGATATACTCCAGCGACGACCCCGCGCAGGTTCGCCACTGGCAGGAGTGCTATGGCACCGAGCGGGTGGCCGGCGCCATCGAGGCCGCCTTCGGCGCGCTGGCGCGGCAGGCGGTGGCGGCCGGGGTGGGCCGGCTGATCAGCGCGGGCGGCGAGACCTCGGGCGCGGTGGTGGGCGCGCTGGGGCTCGAGGCGCTGGAGATCGGGCCGGCCATCGACCCCGGGGTGCCCGCGCTCCGCGCCTCGGGGCGCGAGCTGGTGCTGGCGCTGAAATCGGGCAATTTCGGCGCCACGGAGTTCTTTCACAAGGCCGCCGGGGTGCTGGCATGACCGGTGCAGGGGCCGAGGCTCTGGCGCAGGCGCTGTGCGACCACGGCGCCTCGCTGTTCCGCCGGGGGCTGACGGGGGGCAGCAGCGGCAACATCAGTGCCCGGCTCGCGGACGGGCGGTTTCTGGTCTCGCCGACGGGGCTGTCGCTGGGAGCGATGACGCCCGCGGATCTCGCGATGCTGGCGCCCGACGGAAGCCACCTTGCCGGGCGCAAGCCCAGCAAGGAATGGCCCCTGCATGCGGCCTTCTACGCCACCCGGCCGCAGACCGGCGCGGTGGTGCATCTGCATTCGACCCACGCCACCGCCTGGTCGCTGATGGAGGGGCTGGACCCCGGCAACGTGCTGCCGCCGATCACGCCCTATGCGATCATGCGGCTGGGCAAGGTGGCGCTGCTGCCCTTCTTCGTCCCGGGCGATCCGGCGATGGGCGAGGCGGTGCGCGCGCTGAACGGGCGGCATGCGGCGGTGCTGCTGGCCAATCACGGCCCCGTCGTGGCGGCGCCCACGCTGGACGCCGCGGTCGACGGGATGGAAGAGTTCGAGGAGACCGCGCGGCTTCTCGTCCTGACCCAGGGGCAGCCCCGCCGCCTGCTGACCGAGGCCGAGGTCGCCGCGCTGGTGGCCCGATACGATGTGGAGTGGGACTGAGCATGGACCGGCCGCGTTTTTCCGCCAATCTGGGGTTCCTGTGGGCCGACCGGCCGCTTGCCGACCGGCTGCGCGCCGCCGCCGCCGCCGGTTTCGACGCGGTGGAGTTCCATGACGAGGCGCAGCGCGAGGACCTCGGGCTGATCCGCGCGCTTCTGGACGCGACCGGGCTGCCGCTCTGCGGGCTGAACGCGCGGATGGGGGCGACGGCGGGCTGTGCCGCGCTGCCGGGGCAGGAGGATCAGGCGCGGCGCGATGTCGACGAGGCGCTGCGGGTGGCCGAGGCGCTGGGGGCGGGGGCGGTGCATGTGCTGGCCGGGCGCGCGGCCGACGGGGGCGACCGGGCGCAGTATCTGCGGGTGCTGCGGCATGCGCTGGAGGCGGGAGACCGGGTGATCCTGATCGAGCCGATCTGCCGCGCGGCGATGCCCGACTATGCCCTGCCCGACATCGCCACCGCCGCCGCGATCCTGGCCGAGATCGCCCATCCGCGGCTGAAGATCATGTTCGACTGCTATCATGTCGCGATGCAGGACGGCGACCTGATGGCGCGCTTTGCCGCCCATGCCGGGCAGGTCGGGCATGTGCAGATCGCCTCGGTGCCGGGCCGCAACGAGCCGGGCGACGCCGACCGGCTGGACCTCGCGGCGGTGATCGCGGGGATGCGGGCGCTGGGCTATGCGGGGGCCTTCGGCTGCGAGTACCGCCCGCGCGGGACGGTCGAGGCGGGGCTGGGCTGGCGCCGGCGGTTCGAGGGCGCGGGCGGCCCGAATTGACAGGCCTGCCGCCATTTGCGAGCGTCCGCGCCGACGGGGGGAGTTGCATGCGAATCGTGGTGACCGGCGCGGCCGGCTTCATCGGGCAGATGGTGGTCCGGGCGCTGGCGGCGCGCGATGTGCTGCGGCTCGACGGGGCCGAGCGGCGGATCGCGGCGATCCTGGCCGTCGACATCGCCGAGGCGCCGCTGGCGGAGCTCGCGGCCGCGCACCGGCGCATCCACGCCCTGCCCGGACGGCTGGACGACCCCGCCGTGCTGGCCCGCATCGCCGCCGATGCGCCCGACCTGATCGTCCATCTGGCCGCCGTCGTCTCGGGCGAGGCCGAGGCCGACTGGGACCTCGGCTGGGCGGTCAACCTCCACGGCACGCTGGCGCTGATCGAGGCCTGCCGGCGCATGGCCCGGCCGCCGGTGGTGGTCTTCGCCTCGTCGGTGGCGGTGTTCTCCTGCGCGGGCAACGACACCCTCACCGAGGACACGCTGCCGGCGCCGCGGTCCTCCTACGGCACGCAGAAGCTGATGGCCGAGCTGGCGCTGCGCGACGCGAGCCGCCGCGGGTTCCTGAAGGCGCGCAGCCTGCGCCTGCCCACCATCGCGGTGCGGCCCGGGGCGCCGAACCGCGCCGCCTCGGGCTTTGCCAGCGGCATCCTCCGCGAGCCGCTGGCAGGGCTGCCCGCCGCGCTGCCGGTGGGGCGCGACCTGCGGCTGCACCTCGCCTCGCCCGCCCGCGCGCTGGAGCATCTGCTGCATGGCTGCGGGCTCGCGCAGGCGGCGCTGGGGGGCGAGACGACGGTCACGCTGCCGGGCATCAGCGTCACGGTGGGCGAGATGATCGACACGCTGGCGCGGATCGCCGGGCCCGAGGTGGCGGCCCGGATCACGCCCGAGCCGGACGCGGCCATCGCCGCCATCGTCGCGTCATGGCCCGGCGAGATCCTCTGCCCGCGGGCGCGGGCGCTGGGGTTCAAGCCGAACACCGGAATTGCGGAGCTGATCGAGGAACATCGACACCGCATGACACCCGCGGCCTGACCGCCGCACAGGAACGACAATACCCAAGGGAGGACGACACCATGAAACACACCCTGCTCGGCGCCGTCGCCGCCGTCGCCCTGATCGGCGCGGCCCAGGCCCAGGCGCAGACCAATGTCGTGGTCGGCCATGCGCTGTCGCCCACGTCGCATTACGGCGTCGGCGCGCAGGCCTTCATCGACACGCTGACCGAGCTGTCGGGGGGCCGCTTCACCGGCGATCAGGCCCCCGCCAGCCAGCTCGGCGGCGAGCGCGACATGATCGAGGGGTTGCAGATCGGCTCGCTCGATCTGGTGATCACCTCGACCGGCCCGCTGGGCAACTTCGTGCCCGAGGCGCTGGCGCTCGACCTGCCGTTCCTGTTCCGCGACTATGACCACGCGCGCACCACGCTGGACGGCGAGATCGGGCAGGAGCTGCTGGCGCTGATGCGCGACGCCGATCTGGTGGGCCTCGCCTGGACCGAGAACGGCTTTCGCCATGTGACCAACTCGCAGCGCCCGATCCGCACGCCCGAGGATCTGGGCGGGCTCAGGCTGCGCACCATGGAAAACCGCGTCCACATGGCCGCCTTCGAGGGGATGGGCGCCGCGCCCACGCCCATGGCCTGGCCCGAGGTCTTCGGCGCGCTGCAACAGGGCGTCGTCGACGGGCAGGAGAACCCGATCACCGTCATCACCGCCGCCCGCTTCTGGGAGGTGCAGGGCCATGTCACGCTCACGGGCCATGTCTACTCGCCGGCCATCGTGCTCGCCTCGCCGATCCTGTTCGACGGGCTGAGCGAGGAGGAGCAGGGCTGGTTCCTCGAGGCCGCCCGCGCCTCGGCCGCCGCCACCCGGGCCGAGGTCGACCGGCTGGAGCGCGAGGGCGTGGAGCTGATGCGCGCGAACGGCATGGAGGTGATCACCGAGATCGACCGCGGCCCGTTCCAGGAGCTGGCCGCCGAGGCCTCGTGGTCGGTCTATACCGACCGGTTCGGCACCGAGCTCCTGGAGCGGATCATGGCGGTGGAGTGACGGCCGCACCGGACTGATCTTCGGGGGGGCCGGCGGCCGCGCCGGCCCCCTTTTCCCCCCGCGCGGACAGGAGGCGGGCATGACCCTGTTTCTGCGCCTGGAATCGATCACCACGCGGATCGCGCTCTGGGCGGCCATCCTCTTTCTCGTCACGGCGGCGGGGCTGACCATGTGGCAGGTCACCACCCGCTTCGCCTTCGGCCGCCCCTCGACCTGGACCGAGGTGATCGCCCGCTCGGCGCTGATCTGGTCGGTGTTCATGGGCGGCGCGCCGGCCTTTCGCGAGGGCACCATGATCGCGCTGGAGATCATCCAGCGCAGCCTGCCGCGCCGGCTGGGGCTCGCGCTCTATCAGCTGTCGATGGTGCTGACGCTGGTCTTCTTCGCGATCCTGTTCTGGCAGGGCTGGGCCATGGCGCTGAGGGTGCAGCGGCAGATGCTGGCGCCGCTCGATGTCTCCATCGCCTGGGTCTATGCCGCGCTGCCCACGGGCGCGGTCTTCATCATGGTCGCGGTCCTGGGCTGCATGATCCGCGCGGCGCAAGGCGCCTGGCCGCCCCCGGACGACGAGGCGCCGGCGCATGAGCGACCGGTGCAGGAGACCGCCGTGCAGGGGGGGGCGGCGCGATGAACATGGCCCTCGCGCTGTCGCTCGCGATCCTGTTCCTGCTGGGGGTGCCGATCGCGGTGGCGATCGGGCTGGCCTCGGTCATCGGGATCGAGGCGCACGGCCGCCTGCCCATGCTGCTGGTGGCGCAGCGCATGTTCACGGGGCTCGACAGCTTTCCGCTGATGGCGATCCCGCTGTTCATCCTCGCCGGCAACCTGATGTCGGCGGGCGGCGTGTCGCAGCGGCTGGTGGACCTGGCCAAGGCGCTGGTGGGCGGCATCCAGGGCGGGCTGGCGGCGACCTGCGTGCTGACCTGCATGATGTTCGCCTCGGTCTCGGGCTCGTCGGTGGCCACCACCTTTGCCATCGGGGCGATCCTGATCCCGGCCATGGTGCGCCACGGCTATCCCAAGCCCATGGCCGCCTCGGTGCAGGCGTCCTCGGCCGAGCTCGGGGTGCTGATCCCGCCCTCGATCCCGCTGATCCTCTATGGCGTCTCGACCGACACCTCCATCGGGCGGCTGTTCCTCGCCGGGCTCGGCCCCGGGTTTCTGGTGGCGGCGGCGCTGATGGTGCTGGTGCTGGTGCTGTGCCGGGTGCGCGGCATCGGCGCCGACGACGGGCTGGACCGGCCGCGCCTGCTGCCGGCGTTTCTGAGCGCGCTGCCGGCGATGCTGTTGCCGGTGGTGATCCTGGGCGGGATCTATTCGGGCATCTTCACCCCGACCGAGGCGAGCGCGGTGGCGGTGGGTGTGGCGCTGCTGGTCGGGACGCTCTTCTACCGCGAGCTGAAGCTGCGGCATCTGCCCGAGGTGCTGAAGAAGACGGTGCTGGCCACCTCGGCGATCATGCTGATCATCGCGGCGGCGGCGCTGTTTTCGTTCCTCGTCACCCGCTCGGGCCTGCCCAACGACATCGCGGCCTTCTTTCGCGACTGGTTCGAGACGCGCTTTGCCTTCCTGCTGGCGGTGAACATCCTGCTGCTGCTGGTGGGGATGTTCATCGAGACCTCGGCCGCGATCCTGGTGCTGGCGCCGATCCTCGCGCCCATCGCCATCGCCTATGGGGTCGATCCGGTGCATTTCGGGCTGATCATGGTGCTGAACCTCGCGCTGGGCATGATCACCCCGCCGCTGGGCGTCAACCTGTTCGCGGCCTGCTCGGTGGCGCGCATCCCGGTCGAGCGGATCATCCCGCAACTGTTGTGGTTCGTGATCACCGTGTTCGGCTGCCTGATGATCGTGACCTATGTGCCGGCGGTGACGCTCTGGCCGATGCAGACCATCATGGGGCTGCGCTGAGCGCGGCGCGCGTCGGACGCCGCAGGGAGGGCTCAGCCCATCGGCCGGACCAGCTCGCGGAAGATCTTTGCACGCAGCGTGTCGGGATAGTCCCGGTGCCCGCGTGCGGTCATCACGAAGCCCCCGGGGGTGATGACATGGCGGCGGAAGTACTCGGTCACCGCCAGCGCCTGGCCATGGATCTCGATGGCGATGGCGTTGATCTCGATGCCGGCGCGGTGGGCGGCGGCACGGGCCGGGGCGCTGGGGCGACCGATGTTGGTGGGGCCGTCGCCCGAGATGTCGATCACGCGCCGGCGGCAGTCGTCCACGCGCGCGTCGAAGCTGGCGGTGGCGAAATGGATCAGCTCGCCCACCGCCGTGTCCGACCGGGCGAAGGCCCGCGGCAGGCGGGCGGTGCGGGCGGCGAAGGCGGCGATGTCGGCGGGCTCTTCCATCCGCGTCCAGGGGATCGACATCTGCTGCTGGTCCATGCCGGACCACTGCACCACCGCGAGCGCGGCGCGCGTCGCCTCCAGCGTGTCGGCGATGATCGGGTCGCGCAGCGCCGCCGCCAGCCCGTCGATCTGCAACCGGTACTCGGCGGCATCGACCGAGCCCGAGACGTCGATGGCGAACAGGAGCGCCACGTCGCAGGCCCGCGCCGGGGCGGCGGGAACGAGCGCGATGAGGGCGGCAAGCAGGAGACGACGCATCGCGCCAGACTACGGCGAAGCCCCCACGCGCCAAATCACATGACGGCGAAGCGCCGCGGCGGACAGCGGGCGCTCAGGTGAAGCGGTCGAGAACGGCGCGCGAATAGGCCTCGGTGGGGCGGCCGGCGGCGAGCCGCTCCACCAGGTCGGGGTTGGCGAGGAACAGCTTGCCGAAGGCGATCAGCTCGCAGCCGCCGCGGCCGATCAGCCCGGCGCCGGCCTCGGGGGTGTAGCCGCCGTTGCCCACCAGCACGCCGGGCCAGCGCGCGCGGAGGTATTCGGTCGAGGTGAGGCCGCCGAGATAGTCCACCGGGTCGTCCGAGACGATGCCGGTGTGCAGATAGGCCAGCCCCAGCGGCGCCACCCGGGCGAGGATGACGTCGAGCGCGGCGGTGTCGCCCTCGCTGTGGCGCATCTCGCTGAAATAGGCGGCGGGCGAGAGCCGCAGCCCGACCCGGTCGGCGCCCACCGCGGCGGCCAGACGCTGGCACAGCTCCACCGTGAAGCGCGCCCGCCGCTCGGGCGTGCCGCCCCACAGATCGGTCCGGCGGTTGGTGTGCCGGCGCCAGAACTGTTCGGGCAGATAGCCGTTGGCGCCGTGGATCTCCACCCCGTCGAAGCCGGCGGCGATGGCGCGCTGCGCCGCGGCCTCATAGGCGCCGAGGACGCCGAGGATCTCGGCCTCGCTCAGCGCGACGGGCGGCTCGTGTTCCAGCGTGACGCGGGTCTGGCGCCGCGGGCCGGGGTCGAACACCGCCGAGGGGGCGCGGGGCGGCACGCCGTTGAAATGCGAATGCGCCATCCGCCCGGGGTGCCACAGTTGCAGGAACACCCTCCCGCCGCGGGCATGCACGGCCTCGGCCACGCGGGCCCAGGCGTCCTGATGCGCATCGGTGAAGATGCCGGGCGTGTCGACATAGCCCTGGATGCCCGGCGCGATCAGCACCGCCTCGGTGATCAGAAGCCCCGCCGCGGCGCGGGCGGCATAGTGGTCCACCGCCCCGGGCGTCGGCGCCAGATCGGGGGTGGCGCGGTTGCGGGTGCAGGGTGCAAGCAGGATGCGGTTGGGCAGCCAGAGCCGCGGTCCCAGCTGGAGCGGCTCGAACAGCGGCGCGAGGTCGGCAGGGGGGGAGGTGTCGGGCAAGGTCGGGTCACTCCAGGGAACGGGGGGCCGGACGGTCGGGTCCGGGGGGCGCTGCGGCACGGGGGCCGGCCCCCGCGTCGCCCGCCGGCCCGGAGGGCCGCCGCGAGGCCGGGATGGCTGGCATCAGATCATCCCGAAGGCCCGCGGCAGCGCCAGCGTGATGGCCGGGATCGTGGCGATGGCCAGCAGCACCGCGATCTGGGCCAGCAGGAACGGCACCACCGCCCAGGCCACGCGCAGCACCGGCACCTGCGCGATGGGCGAGACCATGAACAGCGCCAGCCCCAGCGGCGGCGTCAGCAGCCCCAGCAGGAGCCCCACCATCAGCCAGATGCCGAACTGGATCGGATGCATCCCCAGCCCGTCCACCATCACCGGCAACAGGAGCGGCCCCATGATGATCATGTTCGCCAGCGCATCCATGAAGGTGCCCACGATCAGCAGCACCAGCGTCATCAGCAGGATCAGCACCAGCGGCTCGGACGAGATCGCGAGCAGGAAGGCCAGCAGCTCCTGCGGCACGCGGTGAAAGGTCAGGATGCGCGAGAACACGAAGGCCACCGACACGATCACCAGCGCCGAGGCGGTGATGCGCACCGTATGCCAGAGCGCGGTCGCCAGCAGCGCGGGCGAGAGCTTGCGATAGACGATGCCCAGCAGCAGGGTGTAGGCCACCGCCGCGGCGCCGGCCTCGGTCGGGGTGAAGACGCCGCCGACGATGCCCCCGATCAGGAACACCGGCACCGTCAGCACCGGCAGCGCCCGCGCCGTCACCCGCACCGCCTCGGACGGGGCGGGCCAGCGGTGCACCTCGCCATAGCCCTTGCGCCAGCTCTCCACGAAGGCCACGACCATCAGCGCCAGCCCGATCAGCACCCCCGGCAGGATCCCGGCGACGAACAGCCCGCCGATGGACAGGTTCAGATGCGCGCCGAGGATGATCATCACCGTCGAGGGCGGGATGATCGCCCCGATCAGCGCGCTCGACGCCGTCACCGCGGCCGAGAAGGCCCGCCCGTAGCGCTCGCGCTTCATCGCCGGGATCAGGATCGTCCCGATCGAGGCGAGATCGCCGAAGATCGAGCCCGACACCCCGGCGAACAGCATCGAGGCCATGATGTTGACATGCGCCAGCCCGCCCCGGATCCAGCCCACCAGCAGCCGGGCAAAGGCGATCAGCCGGTCGGTCAGGTCGAAGCGGTTGAGCAGCTCGCCCGCCAGCACGAACATCGGCAGCGCCAGCAGCGCCACCTTGGCCACCGAGTCGTACATCTCGGTCGCGATCAGCAGCGGCGGCAGCCGCGTGCCCGAAAGGAACAGGAACACCGCCGAGGCGAGACCGAGGCACACCACCACCGGCACGTTCACCAGGAGGAGCGCGAAGAAGGGAAGCAGCAGATAGGGTCCGACGATGTCCATGGGCGCCTCAGGGGTCCGGCCGGCCCTGCGGCGGGAAATGGGCCCAGTCCCGCCGGATCAGCGCCTCGAGGTCGATCCACAGCCGCAACAGCCCCGCAACCCCCATCAGCCCGGCGCCGATGGGGACCGCCAGCTTGATCCAGCGGGTCGACAGGCCCAGCGCCGGCGACATCTGGTGCCGGCCGGTCGCGATCCAGCCCACGGCGATCCAGACCACGACCACGGCAAAGGCCAGCATCGCCACCCGCCCCAGCACCGCGATCACCGCCCGCAGCGGCGCCGGCAGCAGGTCGGTCAGCGACGAGATCGCCACATGCCCGTCGCGGAACGCCAGCGCCCCCGCGCCCAGAAACACCACCCAGACCAGCGCATAGACCGCCACGATCTCGGACCATTGCAGCGGCCGCGCCAGACCGTAGCGGAACACCACCTGCGCGATCATCGCCGCGGTGACGATCACGAGCGCGACGGCGGCCAGCACCATCGCCGCGCTCTCGATCAGGCGCGCCAGCCGCTCGGCCGGGTGGAGGCGGCCGGCCAAGCGCGTCAGCCCCGGATCTGGGCGATGATGGCGGGGTCGACCTCGGAGGCGTCCCAGGTGGCCATCGCCAGCTCGCGCCACTCGCCCATCTCGTCCGCGGTCGGGCGATAGACGGCCATGCCGTTGGCGTCGAGCTGCTCGATGAAGCCGTCCTCCAGCGAGCGGTCGAGGGCGTTGCCCTCGTCGGCGGCGATCTGCGCGGCCTCCATGAACGGGCCCTTGATGTCGTCGGGCATCTCGGCCCAGGTGCCGGCATGCATCACCTGCAGCTGCGCCACCCAGTTCGAGGGCACATAGGTGGCATGGCCCAGCACCTCGTGGAACCGCGCGATGTAGGTCCAGATCGGCTGCACGAACATGCCCTCGATGATGCCCTGCTGCGCGCCGGTATAGCTCTCGGACCAGCCCAGCGGGATCGGCACCGCGCCCCAGGCGCTGAGGGTGTTCTGGTCGACGATGGAGCCGCCGAAGGACGAGCGGATCCGCGTGCCGGCCAGATCCGACGGGCGGCGCACCTCGCGCACCCGGTTCGACAGCAGCCGGTAGCCGCCCGCGCCCACGAAGGGCAGGATCTTGAGCGGCATCTCCTCTTCGGCCACGGCGATCTGTTGCGCCATCAGCGGCGACTGCACCGCCTCCAGCGCGACGTCCCAGGTCGGGTACAGGAACGGCAGGTCCATGAAGTGGAACGCCCGGGTGAAGCCGAAGAAGGCCGCCGTGGCGTTCGAGGCGATGTCCCACAGCCCGTTCTGCACGCCCTCGAGCTGTCCGATGTCGGCGGCGAGCTGGGACGAGGGGTAGATCTCGATGGTGATGTCGATGTCGTACTGCTCGGCCAGGATCTCGGGGATGCGCCGGATCGAGATGTCGGTGGGGTCGCCCTCGCGGGCGTTCAGCGCGGCGATGATGGGCCGGTCCCAGCTGCGCCGGCCGCTGGCGCGCAGGATGGCGGGGGCCGCCAGCGCGCCGGCCAGCGCCGCGCCGCCGGCGATGAACCGGCGCTTGCCGATCGGCAGGAGGAGAGAGGGTGTCTTGCGTCCGGACATGGCGTCGTCTCCCTGTGGGTGCCGGGCGCAGCCTCCCGGCGGTTGCGGTCGGTGCTGCGTCCCGCCTGCCGTCATGCCGCGGCAGGTCGGATCAGGTCGTCCGGTCCGGACAGCGTCTCGAGCCGCTGCGCCGCCTCGAACATCCGGCGCGCCGCCGCCTCGGCCAGCCCGCCATGGGCCGCGCAGTCGGCGAACTTCTCCCAGTGCTGCGCCGGGGTCAGCGGCGCCCTGGCGTGGCCGGTGAAGTGGCGGATCTCGGGGCTGCGGACCTCGGAGCCGTCGGTGAGCCGCAGCGTCACCACATCGAACAGCGCCGCCACCGGGTATTCGGGGTCGCAGTCCTCGTGCGCGTGCACCCGCACCCGGCCCATGAGCGCGCGCAACCCGGGGTCGGCCAGCCGTTCGGCGCCCATCTCGGCAAAGCCGACGCGGCCCCACAGGATCGTCGCGGCGCAGGCGAAGGGCAGGCTGAACTTCGCCTCGGCCGGCGACTGCGGATCGGCAAAGGGCATGACCGCGGCGTGCTTGACCGACACGCTGGGGACCACCTCGGCGATGCGCTCGGGCGGCGGCATGCGCCCCTCGGCCGCCAGCGCCACCAGCGCGTCGATGACCCGCTGCGAGGCGCCCACGGTGGGGTATTTCTTGATGTTGATCCCGGTCGAGGCGATCTTCCAGCGCGCGCCGAAGCCGGGCGGCGTGCTGCGGTCGGCGCGGCGGTCGGGCGAGAGCGCGGCCAGGAGGCCCACCGGGCTCTCCAGCGCGACGGGCTGCGCCGTGAGCCCCGCCTCGGTCAGCCGCACCGCCCGCACCCCCGAGGCCGCCGCCATGCCGGCATGATAGGGCTTGGTCATCGAGCCGAAATTGGCCATCAGCCCGCCGGCATGCGACGCCGCCAGCGCCAGCGCATTGGTGGCCGCATCGGCCGGGAGCCCGGCCATGTGCGCCGCCGCCGCCGCCGCCGCCACCGGGCCGAACACCGCCGTGGGGTGCCAGCCTTTCGAATGCAGGTGGTCCGGCTCACGCGCCATCAAGTCGGCCCAGACCTCGTAGCCCGCGGCATAGGCCGCGACCATGCGCGCCCCCGAGGCATCCCGCGCACCCGGCGCCGACGCGAGGATCACCGGCACCAGCACCGCGCTCACATGGTTGGAAAAGGCATAGTCGTCGAAGTCGAGCGCATGCGCGGCGGTGGCATCGACCATCGCCGCGGCCTCGGCGGTGCCATGGCCCGCGCCGAAGAGCCAGGGCACCGGCCCCGCCGCATGGCCCGCCGCGGCATAGGCCGCGACCGCGCGCGTCACCGGCTCGTCCCGGCCCGCCAGCATCACCGCCAGCGTGTCGGCAAAGCCGAGGCGGGCCACGGCCGTGGCCTCGGGCGGCAGGTCCTCGGGCGAGAGGCCGGCCACGAAGGCGCCGGCGGCCCGGGTCAGCGGCGCGGTCATTGCCCGGCCTCCCAGGCGGCGAGGATCTCGTCGCCGGTGGCGACCCAGGCCTCGGGCGTGGCCGCGACGGCGTCGAGCACCCGCTCCAGCGCCCCGATCCGGTGCGGCGTGCCCACCAGCCACGGATGCAGCGGCAGCGCCAGCACCCGGCCCGAGCCGAGCCGCACCGCCTCGGCCCGCAGGAAGGCCAGCGCGTCGAGCACCTGCTCTTCCCAGTCCCAGGCCATCTGGCGATAGTCGAGCATCGCGCGCTTGTCCGACAGCTCGTAGCCCAGCGGCATCGCCGTCAGCCCCGCCGCCGGGCCGGCCATGCGATAGGGCAGCTCGTCGTTGACCCAGTCGCAGGTATAGGCAAAGCCCGCCTCGGCCACGAGCCGGGTGGTGTTGCGCGACAGCGCCATGGCCGGGGACATCCAGCCGCGCGGGACGGTGCCGGTGGCCTCGGCCAGCCGGTCGCGGGCGGCGGCGATGATCGCAGCCTCCTCGGCCTCGGAGAGGTGCTCGCCGTGCAGCGTGCCCATGTCGCGGCCCTGGGCGATGATCTCGCAGCCGGCCGCCACGATGTCCGCCACCACCCGCGGATAGCGCTCGGCCAGCGCCGCGTTGACCGCCGCGGAGCCGCGCATCCCGCGCGCCGCCAGCGCATCGAGGATGCGATAGATCCCGACGCGGTTGCCGTAATCCTGAAGCGTGTAGTTCCAGTAATCGGGATACGGCCGCGTCATCCCGCCCGGCGGCACGAAGGGCTCGGGCGCCATGTTCAGCGGAAACACCTCGACCACGGGCACCACCCAGACCGCCACGAGCCGCCCGCCGGGCCAGACCACCGGCGCGCGCTCGGGCAGATGGGTGACGGGATAGAGGTCGTGGTCCATCCCCTTGCGGCGCAGCGGATATTCCAGATACCCGGGATCAACGGCCATCCTGGCCTCCGTTCAGTCGCGCCACATCGGCGTCGTGGTATTCGGCCAGGTAATGCGCCGCGATCTCGCGCCCGGTGGCGTGCCACACGCCCTCATGGCCCAGGATGTACTCGATCGCATCGGCCAGCGGTTGCCAGCGATGGGGATAGCCGATCATCCACGGATGCAGCGGCAGCGCCATCACCGTGCCCGACTGCGCCCCCTCGGCATAGAGCCGGTCGAACTGGGCGCGGATCATGCGGGCGTATTGCTGCGGCGGGGCGGCACCGGTGTGCAGCCCGGTCCAGTCGTTGACCTGCAGCGAATAGGGCAGGCTCGCGAGGCGGCCGCTGCGCACCCGCACCGGCTGCGGCTGGTCGTCGTGAAAGAGGTCGAGCGTATAGCTCACGCCCTCCTCGGCGAGGATGTTCATGGTCTCGGGCGTGTTCGTCAGCGCCGGCGACAGCCAGCCCGACAGCCGCTGCCCCGAGACCCGGTGGATCGCGGCCGCCACGTCGCGGATCAGCGCCCGCTCCTGATCGGGCGACATGCCGTAGTGATAGCGGGTGTTGTAGACCCCGTGGCTGAAGAGCTCCCAGCCGCGGTCGGCCATGGCGCGGCCGATCTCGGGGAAATGGTCCAGCACCGCGACATTGAGCGAGATCGAGGCGGTCACGCCCAGCTCGTCGAACATCCCGGCCATGCGCCAGAAGCCGACCCGGTTGCCATAGTCGCGGATGCCGTAGTGCAGCACGTCCGGCTCGGGCCGGAACCACGAGGCCCGCGCCGGCCCGCGCGGCGGGTTCAGCTCGTAGAACTCGACGTTGGGCGCCACCCAGAAGGCCAGCCGCTTGCCCCCGGGCCAGACGATCCGCGGGCGGTCGCGCCAGGGGTTGAACCAGTAGAGCCCCGGCTCGGCGCGTTGCTGATCGGGGGGGACGGGGTAGGTCATGCGCGGTCCTCGGGCAGGGCGGTCGGTTCGGGGTGGTCGAGGCGGGCGGCGGCGGCGCGCACGCCCTCGGCCCGGGCCGCGAGCATCGGCGCGGCCATGGTGCGGATCCGTGCCACCAGCTCGGGCGGGGCGCTGCGGGGGTGGCCGGCGTCGAAGGGGGGCGCGGGGTCGTATTCGATGCCGAGCTGGATCGCCTCGGCGGCCTCCTGCCCGGCGAGCCGGGCCACCAGGGCCAGCGCGCCGTCGATCCCCGCCGAGACCCCGGCGGTGGTGCAGAGCGCGCCGTCGAAGACCACCCGCTCGGGCGCCGGCACGCCGCCCAGCTCGGCCACCAGCGGCAGCGACAGCCAGTGACAGGCCGCCCGGCGCCCGCGCAGCAGGCCCGCCGCGCCCAGCACCAGGCTGCCGGTGCAGACCGACATCACCCAGCGCGCCGTCGCCGCCCGCGCGCGCAGGAAGCCGAGCACCTCGGCGTCGTCCATCAGCGCCTGCTGGCCGGGCCCGCCGGGCACCACGATCACCTCGGCCCCGGCACAGTCGGCCAGCGTGGTGTCGGGCCGCAGCTCCAGCCCGGTGTCCGAGCGCACCGGCCCGAGCGTCTTCCACACCAGCTCCACCCGCGCCCCGGGCAGGCGCGAGAACACCTCGTAGGGGCCCGTCAGATCCAGCTGGGTGACGTTCGGAAAGGTCAGGATGGCGATCCGCGGCCCGCTCATGCGATCACCGTCTCGGCGATGTCGATGCCGCACTCCTCGCGCGCGATCCGGCGGATCTCGTCGAAGGCGATGCCGATGCGGAAGGGCCGGAAGCTCTCGAGATCGATGATGGACGAGCCGAAGCCGGCGGGGTGCGAATGCCGCGTCGGCCCCGAATCGACCGCGAGGTCGACGCCGAGCCGGACCTCGGGCTCGATGTCCTCGAACCGGAACTTCGACCCCGCGAGCGAGGTGTTGGCCGAGGAGCCGAACACCGCCACGCCCCGCTCCATCGCGCGGCGGGCGATCTCGTCGTGGATGGGGCCGGCGTTGAGCAACAGGTCGATGGTGTCGCCCTTGGTGGCCATGGCGCGCGCGGCCTCGGGGGCGGCCGCGATCAGCGGATCGTCGGGGCGAAAGCGCCCGACGATGGACAGCGGCAGGCCGTGCCGCGTCACCACCGCCTCGACCAGCCGGTCGGCGTCGGGGCTGCGGCGGATCAGCCGACGATACAGCGCGAGACTGGCGAAGCAGCCGCAGGGCTTGCTCGCGGCCCGCCGCTTCAGCGCATAGATCCGCGCGATCGCCTCGGGCGCGTGGCCGACGATGGCATAGCCCACATCGGTGCGGAAGATCGCGACGCCGCCCTCCGCCACGCAGTCGAACACCGCGGCGGCCGCGGCCAGCGGATCGGTGATGCGCCGCTCCGGCGACGCCGGCCCCTCGGATGCCGCCATGACCCCTCCACCCCCTCGGGACTGCGGAATTGAATACGACAGCCTCAATGAACACATGAAGCTCCCCGCATGTCAAAGAAAAAATAATCCCTTCGATCTCAAGGTGGTGATGGCCTCGTGAGGCCCTTGGGCGAAGTTGCGGCAGGCGCGCGATGCGCATTGACAGCTGCGGTCCTGTATACGATCCTGCCGGCGACTCGCAGGGGAGGGGCCACATGCCGGTCGCGTCGATCAATGGGCACCGGATGTATTACGAGGTGCATGGCGCGGGCCGCCCGGCGCTGGTGATGGGCGGGTGGGGCAGCTATTGCCACGGCGCCCACCACCACATCCCGCGCGGCCTGACCGAGCGCTGTTCGGTCGTGATATTCGACCATCGCGGGCTGTGCGACTCGGATGACGACCCGGCCGCGGTGCCGTCGATGGCGCTCTATGCACAGGACGCGGCGGGGCTGCTCGATCATCTCGGCATGACGCAGGCGCATGTGGTCGGGCTGGTCGGCATGGGCGCCTGCATCGGTCAGGAGCTGGCCATCGCCCGGCCCGACCTCGTGCGCAGCCTCGTCAACATGAACACCTGGGCGAAGCCGGACGCGCTGTTGACGCATCAGCTCGAGATGCTGCGCGACGTGCACCGCGAGATGGGCTGGGAGGCGTTCCAGAAGCTCGTCTGCCTGTGGTCCTTCGACGAGGGGTTCTATCTGGACAATCACGCCCGCCTGCTGGGGCCGGACGGCCCGTGGCGCGAGCTGCGCGGGCGCTACGAGGCCCATGCCCGGCTGATCCAGGCCTGCCTGACCCATGACACCACCGACCGGCTGCACCGCATCGCGGCGCCGACGCTGATCCTGCACTGCCCGCTCGACCTCGTGAACGGGCCGCGGCTGACGCGGCCGATCGAGGCGGCGATCCCGGGGGCGCGCGGCGTCACGCTGGAGGGGGCGGCGCATGTCGTGGCCGGGCGGGAGATGCGCGCCCGCTTCGCCGCGGCGGTGCATGATTTTCTCGACGCGGTCGAGGCGACGGAAGCCACAGCCACAGCCACAGCCGCATCCGCAGACAGGAGGTCCGCATCGTGAGCGCTGCCGCCGCACAGGACACGCCCCGCCGCGGACCGCTGGCCGGGCTGCGCGTGGTCGAGATGGGCCAGCTCCTCGCCGGGCCCTTCGTGGGCAGCCGCTGCGCCGATTTCGGCGCCGAGGTCATCAAGATCGAGGCGCCGGGCAAGGGCGACCCGATGCGCCAGTGGGGCCACCACCGCCACAACGGCGAGACGCTGTGGTGGCCGGTGCTGGCGCGCAACAAGAAATGCGTGACCGCCAACCTGCGCGACCCGGCCGAGCGCGAGCGCGTCAGGGCGCTGCTGGCCACCGCCGATGCGCTGATCGAGAACTTCAAGCCCGGCACGCTCGAGGGCTGGGGCATGTCGCCCGAAGAGCTGCACGCGCTGAACCCGCGGCTGGTGATCGTGCGCGTCTCGGGCTTCGGCCAGACCGGCCCCTATCGCGAGCGCCCGGGCTTTGCCAGCGTCGGCGAGGCGATGGGCGGGATCCGCCATGTCAACGGCTTTCCCGACCAGCCGCCGCCGCGCTTCGGCATCTCGCTGGGCGACACGCTGACCGCGCTCTTCGCCTTCGAGGGGCTCCTGATGGCGCTCTACTGGCGCGATGCGCGGGGCGGCGGCAAGGGGCAGGTGGTGGACGCCGCCATCGCCGAGAGCTGCTTTTCCATGCTCGAGAGCGCGCTGCCGGAATACGACAAGACCGGCCATGTGCGCGGGCCTTCGGGCACCGGCCTGCCCAATGTCGCGCCGTCCAACATCTATCCCACCGCCGATGGCGGGCATCTGGTGATCGCGGCGAACCTCGACCCGATGTTCCGGCGGCTCTGCACCGCGATGGAGCGGCCCGAGCTGGCCGACGACCCGCGCTATCGCGACCACAAGGCGCGGGGCGAGAATGCCGCCGCGCTGGATGCGCTGATCGGCGAGTGGACCCGGACCATGACGGCCGAGGCGCTGACGGTGCGGCTCGATGCGAACGGCGTGGTCTGCGGCCCGATCAACACCATCGCCGACATCGCCCACGACCCGCATTTCCACGCCCGCGGCATGATCCGCGAGGTCGCGGACCCGCGGTTCGGCACGCTGAAGGTGCCCGGCATCGCGCCGGTGCTGAGCGAGACGCCGGGCGACATCGCGTGGCTCGGCCCCGACCGGCCCGACGCCCACAACGCCGAGGTCTGGGGCGAGGAGACCCCGGCGGGGAGGCTCGGCCATGGCTGATCGGGCAATGATCGCGGGCGAGCGGCGGCGGGGCGTCGCCGGGCCCTGGCGGAGCGCGGCGCGGCGACTCTCCGGGGCGTGGGCGGCATGAGCGCGCCCGTTGCCCCCCTGCCGACCGCGCGGGCCGAAGGTGCCGCCACCGACCCCGCGCGGATGACCGCGGCCGAGGCCGCCGCGGCGCTGGCCGCCGGCACGCTCTCGGCCGAGGAGCTGGCGCGCGCCGCGCTCGACCGGATCGCGCGGTTCGACGCGCGGCTGCGCGCGGTGGTCTGGCTGGAGCCCGACCTGTTGCTGGCCCGCGCGCGCGAGGCCGACAAGGCGATGCGGCCCGGCCGGCTGCATGGCCTCCTGCTGGGGGTCAAGGACATGATCGACACCGCCGACATGCCGACCCAGCACAACAGCCCCCTCCATGTCGGGCACCGCCCCGGGCAGGATGCCGCGGTGGTCGCCGTGGCCCGCGCCGAGGGGGCGCTGATCGCGGCCAAGCTCGACACCCACGAGTTCGCCTCGGGCGGCCGGCTGCCGGCGGCGCGCAACCCGCATGATCCGGCCTGCACGCCGGGGGGCTCGTCCTCGGGTTCGGGGGCGGCGGTGGCGGCGGGCTTCGTGCCGCTCGCGCTCGGCACCCAGACCGGCGGGTCGGTGCTGCGGCCGGCCTCGTTCTGCGGGGTGTTCGGGATGAAGGCCACCTGGGGCGTCGTCAGCCAGGAGGGGGCCAAGCTCTATTCCGTGTCGCTGGACACGCTGGGCTGGTATGGCCGGTCGGTCGCCGACCTCGCGCTGATGGCCGAGGCGGTGCGGGCGGTGGACCGCCCCGTCGGCCGGCGCGAGAGCCTCGAGGGCGCGCGCATCGGGCTGTGCCGCACGCCGTGGTGGGACGGCGCCGAGCCGGCGATGCAGGCCGCGACCGAGCAGGCCGCGACGCGCCTGCGCGAGGCCGGCGCGCGGGTCGAGCCCTTCGAGCTGCCCGCGGGGTTCGAGGCGCTCAACGATGTGCAGAACCGGCTGATGCGGGGCGAGGGGCGGGCGGCCTTCCTGGCCGATTACCTGCGCCAGCCCCATCTCCTGCATCAGGATTTCCGCGACCGGGTCGAGGACCGCGACGCCATCGGCCTGGCCGGCGTGCGCGCGGCGCAGGATTTCTGCGCCGCCTGCCGGCCGCGGTTCGATGCGGCGATGGCGGGGTGGGATGCGCTGCTGGTCCCCGGGGCGCTGGGCGAGGCGCCGCGGTCGCATGCCACCACCGGCAACCCGATGTTCCAGCGGGCCTGGACGGCGCTGCATGTGCCCTGCATCGGGCTGCCGGGCTTCGTGTGGCCGAACGGCCTGCCGCTGGGGGTGCAGCTGATCGGGCCGCGGCATGGCGATGCGGCGCTGCTGGAGCTGGCGGCCGCG
>Ga0213835_100667_pt1 | contig 29013 bp, 21 predicted proteins | sample SWPATP01_FD_160576 | JGI IMG/M metagenome (GOLD analysis project Ga0213835, IMG submission 160576) | Coastal seawater microbial communities from Marineland, Florida, United States - SWPA TP0 #1 | ecosystem: Environmental > Aquatic > Marine > Coastal | place: USA: Florida | collected 2016-08-05 | reverse complement strand
CGAACATGCGGTTGATCTGGTGTTGCTGGACACTGATCTCGCCAGGCAACCCGAGTTGGAGACCCACTCAAGCTACAAGGCTGCTCTCCGTGATATTGGAATGCCTGTCTGCCGATATCAGAAAGGGGCAAATCCGTTCGGCTGGCAATGTTGCCTCAATTGCAGCGCACGATCCGCGATGGCTCATCGGCCATTTGGATTCCCAGGACGTTGGTCAGTGGTGATGATGGTCGCCACACGCTCGTTCCGAGGCTGATTGCAACAAGCCGGGCATTCAGAGTAATTGAGACGGCATTGGAAGCCAGGCCCGAGCTCCTAAGTCCCAAGCACAGCCCGGCAGAAGTTCTCGCCGCAGTGTTGGGCGATGAGAACCTATCGTTCGAGTTTCTTGGATACGCAGCTCAAAACTTGGTCTATTTCTCAAAGCCTGAGGAAAGCGAAGTGGACCAACTGATTTCTCAGCCCAAGCGATACGCTACCCAATTGGGTTATTGGCTATTCAACTACATCCTGATGTTCCCAGGTCCACTCCTAAATCTAAGAGCATCGGCTGCCTTCTTGAACGTGATGCCTCGCGACGCCGATCAGTGGAAAGAGTTCACTGAGGTTTTGGAAGATGCCAGATACAGCGGTCCTTTTTCTGATGTAGAACCATACTATTGGCGGACCAAGCTGGTGGACCTAGCCGACGAAGTCGGTGGCGACATCGCCAAGCATGAGCGTCTGCAAGCTTTTCAACTATCTCGAGTAGATCCCGAAGAGCACGCGGTGCAGGCTTTTATTTGTATGATTTCCGGCGAGGCGATTACTCAGGAACAGGCCGCTCCTAATCCTGATTGGGTCCCTTCCGGCGCTAGTGAGGCAAAGATCAAAGAAGAGGTACTCGACGAACTTGGCCCTCTAGCAGGTATCTGAGATGACTGACTTCGCAAAGTTTAAGCGTCACGTGGACGATGTACACAAAGCTGCCAACGTGATCATACAGAAGCGAAACGCAAAGGCGAGTTGGCCACGGCTGAAGGAAGATACGGAGGGCGAAGAAGGAAAGTGCATTGCCTTCGACAAGCCCGCCGTTCTTTGGGATGCGCCACTGAGGAAGACGGGGCGGGACAGTCGTATTCGGCGTGCCATCCTTATTGATGGCCACTTTCATTTCAGTGGCGACGCCTTTAGCAGCGGTGGCGTCCATTTGGAAGTCTACTCAACGACTAGGAAAGTAGACGGTTACTTGGAGATGACTCTCCTCGATACTATGCACTTCGACTTCGAGCCCTCGGCAACGCAGACAGCCTTCCACCCGATGTTCCATGTCCAGTTCGGGAAATCTAAAAGAATCGAGCAAGAAGTTATTGCGGAGATAGTCTGTGGCCTGGGCGACATTCGTCCCGAAAAGTTGATATTAGATCGAGCGTTGAATACGCCGATGAGGGATCTCCGAATTCCAACGCCTCAGATGGACTATATGTCCGTATTGGCGATGGTCGTCGCCGACCACTTCTGCGATGTGCATTGGTCGGCCGAGGTGAACAGAGGATTTATCATGCTGCTGCGACAAGTGATGCATGCTAGCAATCCGGCTCGATCCAGCAAGCAGTCCCGAAAGCTGGAGGAGCGCTGGAATCCAGAATTAAAGGGACCGTTTTGCGCTTCGCATTGGTACGCTGAAAGCCATTTTTAACCTTGGACTGTGTCCTAGCGCACCAGCACTGGTTGAGCCCCGACAGAAAATGCGATGAATTTGAGTTAGTTATTCTGACCGCGCTATATTGTTTTATTTAACGAGAGAGTAAAGTGCCCACGATCGATTAACCGGCATACACGATTATGTTAGAAAATTTACGTACTAGGAAGATCGGTCCCATGATCCAGATCTACAGTCGCCGAAGTTTATCGACCACGCTTGTGATTGGATAGGGACTTATAAGATAGACAGCATTCCGAGAAATTATTCGTTGCTATTTAATCAAATACGATGCGGTGTTTATCTATGTATTGAAATTTGGTGTTCACAGATTATCTGTTCCGGGCCGAGATGCTGCATGATTGGACGATTATCCTGAAGCTGTCGCCTCGCATAAATCCTCGTAAACTGATTTGACCGCTAAGCGCTGCTTTTTACCGCAGACAACGATGGCTTAGCCTGCGTTAATCAACGCAAATCCTTCAGTCATGCAGGCTGATGAATGATGGATGAGCGAGGCGGAGTGATCTGATACCGAAAAAAGCAGCGTTGCCGGCTTCAGCAGATCGTCTTGAAGCCGATTGGAAGCCGGTTTCGTTTATAGGCTAGGGCTAGAGGATGTAGTTAAGTGACGAATCCCGGATAGTGCCGTTACCTTCTGCTTTAACCGTTGTCTTAGCGAATGCTGCACCAGATTGATGCTTTTAACCGTAAAGTCGAGCAGGCGCGAATGTGATGCACCTTGTCGATCTCCTGCGCTGCTTATTGACTTTTGATCACGTCAACCCAGCGAGCACCAATCAGTTCCGCCATGCGTGCAGGCGCTATGCGCACCGCGGTGTGGATATCGCCCGCCGCCGGCAGTACGACCTCGAATGCCTTGAGCGATTCATCGCAATAAACGGGTAGATCTGTGGCCAAGCCAAACGGGCAAACGCCGCCTACTGGATGGCCGGTCAGGCGTTGCACGCTCTCGGCATCCAGCATCCGAGCCTTGCTGCCGAACGCTTGCTTCAGTTTCGCGTTATCCAGTCTCGCGTCACCCCGTACGACAACCAGGATCACTTGGTCGCCCACCCTAAGTGAAAGCGTCTTGGCGATCTGGCCGGGCTTAACGCCATGCGCCTTGGCCGCAAGTTCTACAGTGGCCGTGCTGGTCGATGCTTCAATGATCGTGATGTCAGGCGCCTTAACGGCAAAATATTCGCGAACGCTTTCGAGACTCACTTCCTGGTCGTCCATGTATGTGGTTAAAGAGTCGTTGTGCATGCAGGACATCGGTCTGCGGACAATGGCACTACGTCGTGTCATTCTTCCTTATCTAGCGGTTTTGCGTGAGCCTGATCGCCCGTTGGTCAAACCTTTGACACCCCAGCCCACCCAATTTGCTACCCTCTTGGGTTAGCATGCGCCGCCGCGCGCAGATACCCCGTTTGAAGTGCCCCGTACAGCGCCGTGCGGTCCGGCGCTTTCTCAGCACCACTTTTAGAATTGCCCCATGGAAATCAAAGTCAATTTTCTCGATAAGCTGCGTCTCGAAGCCAAATTCGATGACTTCACGGTGATCGCCGATCAGCCGATTCGCTATAAGGGCGACGGCTCGGCCCCGGGTCCGTTCGATTACTTCCTGGCGTCGTCGGCGCTGTGCGCAGCCTATTTCGTGAAGTTGTATTGCGTGAACCGCAATATCTCCACGGAGAACATCCGCCTCTCGCAAAACAATATCGTCGATCCGGAAAACCGCTACCAGCAGATCTTCAAGATCCAGGTCGAGTTGCCCGCAGACATTTCCGAAGCCGATCGCCGGGGCATTTTGCGGTCGGTCGAGCGCTGCACGGTCAAGAAAGTGGTGCAGGCCGGTCCCGAGTTTGTGATCGAGGAAGTCGAGAGCCTGGACGCCGATGCACAGTCGTTGCTGACGTTGGCACCGGCGGATGACGCCAGCACGTATATCGTGGGCAAGGACCTGCCGCTCGAGCAAACCATTGCCAATATGTCGGGCATTCTGGCGAAGCTGGGCATCAAGATCGAAATCGCATCGTGGCGCAATATCGTGCCCAATGTGTGGTCGCTGCATATTCGCGATGCGCACTCGCCGATGTGTTTTACAAACGGCAAAGGCGCAACGAAGGAAAGCGCGTTGGCCTCTGCGTTGGGCGAGTACATCGAGCGCACGAACAACAACCACTTCTACGCCGGCGCGTTTTGGGGCGAAGACATCGCCAACGCGCCGTTTGTGCATTACCCGAACGAGCGTTGGTTCAAGCCGGGCAAAAAGGACGCGCTGCCGAAAGAGATCCTGGACGCATACTGCCGCAAGATCTACGACCCCGAGGGTGAGCTGCGCGGCTCGCATTTGTACGACACCAATTCCGGCAACACGGAGCGCGGTATTTGTTCGCTGCCGTATGTGCGGCAGTCGGATGGCGAGGTGGTGTATTTCCCGTCAAATCTGGTCGAGAACCTTTTCGTGAGCAACGGCATGAGTGCTGGCAACACGCTGGCTGAAGCGCAGGTGCAGTGCTTGTCCGAGATTTTCGAGCGCGCGGTCAAGCGCGAGATTCTGGAAGGCGAGATCGCATTGCCGGATGTGCCGAAGGATGTGCTGGCGAAGTATCCGGGCATCGTGGCGGGGATTGAGGGTTTGGAAGCGCAGGGCTTTCCGGTCTTGGTGAAAGACGCGTCGCTGGGTGGCGAGTACCCGGTGATGTGCGTGACGTTGATGAACCCGCGTACGGGCGGTGTATTTGCGTCATTTGGTGCACACCCGAGTTTCGAAGTTGCGTTGGAGCGCAGTCTCACAGAGCTCTTGCAGGGGCGTAGTTTCGAAGGCTTGAACGATCTGCCGCAGCCCACCTTCAACAGTGAAGCCGTCAGTGAGTCGAACAACTTCGTAGAGCACTTCATCGATTCCAGCGGGCTGGTGTCGTGGCGCTTCTTCAGTGCCAAAACGGATTACGAGTTCGTTGAGTGGGATTTTTCAGGCAAGGGTGAGAACTCCAACGCCGAAGAGGCGGCCACGTTGTTTGGCATTCTGAAAGAGATGGGCAAGGAGGTATACACGGCGGTGTATGACCAGCTGGGTGCGATTGCCTGCCGAATCCTGGTGCCCGGCTATTCGGAGGTGTATCCGGTTGACGATTTGATTTGGGACAACACGAATAAAGCGCTGTTGTTTCGCAAAGATATTTTGAACCTGCATCGCCTGGACGATGCGGCGTTGGTCGATTTGCTGGACCGCCTGGACAACAACGAGCTGGACGATTATTCCGATATCGCAACATTGATCGGGATCGAGTTTGACGAGAACACGGATTGGGGCCAGCTCACCGTTCTCGAGCTGAAGTTGCTGATCAATCTTGCGCTCAAGCAGTTCGATGTGGCCCAAGAGCTCGTAGGTGCTTTCCTGCAATACAACGACAACACGGTTGAGCGCGGTTTGTTCTATCAAGCCTTGAACGTGGTGCTCGAAGTGCAACTCGATGATGAACTGGAATTGGACGACTACGTTGCCAATTTCCGGCGCATGTTTGGCGACGCGCGGATGGACGCGGTGATCGGATCGATCGACGGCAGCGTGCGATTCTTTGGGCTCACGCCAACGAGCATCAAGCTGGAAGGTCTGGATCGGCATCACCGTCTGATCGACAGCTATCGGAAGCTGCACACGGCGCGCGGTGCGGCCGCGGGGTTAGCCGAGTAAACCAGGGTTTCATTTTGGGACGGCCCCGGTGCTTGAGCTGCAGCTCGAGCACCGGGGCCTGGGGTTTGCCAACGCCGCTAGACGCTTGAAAGGGCAGGGCGCCTTTCCTAATGCCACATGCCTGCCGAGTGGGCGGATGCCTCTGGGTAGCTTGGGGTGTGCGTCGTCACGATCGCCGTGACGACGGATGATGCTGATGCTCAGCTCAGCGACGGCCTTACTTCCGCCAAAGTCACTTGCTTACTTCGACAAGTCATACTCCCACTGCAGCGGCTCGTCGTCGCTGTACGCGTTGCCTTTGCTCCAATACACTTTGCCGCTGCGCGGTGAGAGCCCCATCACGCCCAGGTACCCCGGGATTGCAAGTTGATGCCACGTTTTTCCGCCATCGCGCGTGTAGAAGTGCGCATCGGTCTGGATCTCCGCACGCTCCTTGATGAACGGGATCAGCAAGCGCGACACCACCGTGTCGCCCCATTCGCTGACCACTTGATAGTCGCCATTGCTCCAGAAATAGCGCGCCGTGGTGCGGTTCTCTGCCATCCACGCCGGCAGCAGTGCAGGCGTTCGCTGGCGCTCGATCCATTCGCCGGTTTGTGTATCCAGCTTGGCAAGCCATTCGCCTTCGCGGTCTTGCAAGATGGCATAGGTGCGGCCGTCGAGCGAGGTGGAGAGATGGGCGACGCGCACATCAGGCTGGCGCTTGATCGTGGTGAACTGCCATTCGCCCTGAGGAGTTGAACGAGACAGTTCGGCACGTGTGGTGAGCATCAGCCGATGGCTGTCGTCGCCCACGCGATACCACATGAACTCGGACGCCCCCGCATAGGCATGGGTATCGTCGATCTGGACCACGAAGCGTTCCTGATCCATATCGCGCCGATTGGAGAAGTCGGCCGTCGGTTGCTTGGTCAGTGCCTTCAAATAGGATGCCGGCGCAATCAAGGGTTCGGGCCCGTAGACCACGTGCGACGTCGCGCCTTGATCGTTTGAGTAGAACAAGGCGGTGGGTATCCGCTCGGGTTTACCTTTGGACGGACGCGCGGGTGAGGAATCAGAGGAGGCAAAGGAATCCGAGGGCTTAGCGGCGGCAGAGGAATCTAAGGACTCAGCGGACTCAGAAGACTCGGAAGACTCAGATGCCTCCCAGGCGCCTTCCGATTCGTCCTCGTCGCTCATGGGCTCTTTGCCCCAGGCCCACACGTCACGCTCGGAGGCAAACGTGGGCGTGATGTCCCAGGCCAACGATTCAGCCTTCGCCATGAATCCCGACCGCATCCAGTCCCACGTGACGCCGTTGTCCGATGAACGGAATACCACGCTTTGGTGAGGGTCCGTGGCTTGTTCCGATTGCGGGCGATCCATGCCGGTGAGGAGGAAAAGCGTGTGCGTGCCGGGGGAGGCCACCAAACATGCCACGTCGGGAACGGTAGCGACGATCTTGAACGTGCCGTCGTCTTGCAAGCGCGCGAGGGTGGTGAGTACCGGGCGCGAACCGAACATGCCGCTGCGTCGCGATCCGGTTGCGTCACCGTTCTCATTCAACAACTGGCTTAGATCAGGCGTGCCTGCAGGCACGTAAGTCGCCTCATCCGCGCTGGTCTCGTTTCTGCCGACGAGCCACGTGCCGTGGGCGGTATCGACCACGCCGGTGCACCACTGTTCCATATTGCGCCACGGGGCGTCGCCCAATGTGCCGGTGACGGCGACGCCGGGTGTGCCTCCGGCGAGGCCCAGGTTCGACCCCGCGAGGGTCCAGCCCACATACGAAGGGACGGCCGCGCACAAGATCAGCAGAGCCAGCACCGCGCTCCAACGTCGGGGTGACGCGCGCATCCTGCCACTCATGATGCAAAGCAACGCCATGGCGCCGATGTTGAGCGCAATGGCAAAGGCGATGCCGCTTTCGGGCGCTCGCGTGATTGCCCGCATGAATGAGGTGCCGAGCGTCGGGTTGAGCCACACCGCGAACCATGCCAGTGCCAGGAGCAGAAGGCCGGTGAGCACATATGCGGCGACACCAGCCAACAATGGCTTGACCACCAGGCGGCGCGTTGACGCCGCAGCGGTTTCAGCACGGCGCGTATACACGTACGCGGCCAGCGCGCACATCAATCCGCCAAAACCGATCTGGCTCAGCGACAACGGCAGACTTAACATGCTGAGCGCGTCGCGAGGGATATTGATCCGCATCGTTTCGGACGCCCATGGCCACAGGCCCATGTACACCGCCTGAAGCAGAGCGATGTGCACGGCGAAACATCCCAGCAGAAAGCTCGCGAAGATCGTCGCGCGATGGAGTGGAAGCTGCTGCTGTGTCGTAACGGCTTCGGCCGTTGGGCAGTGCGGGAAAGATAATTCTGCCGCAGCTTCATCCCGCTTTTTCGCACATCGAAAATGTGCCCAGACCGGCAGCCACGCCCAAAGCGGTATCGTGGCGTAGGCGATCGCCGTGAAGCGCCAGTTGGCCTTCAGCAGGAAGCCGGGCAGTTCGTCGATCCATCCGGCATCGTCCTGGCGCGATCGCAATGCGTCGACGTCAAACTGCTGCAGGTAAGCGAGAAACTGATGGCGGATCGCGCACGACCAGATCAACGTCATCACGATGAGCACAATCCATCCACGCGTGGTCGTGCCGCGCGCAAGATCGGTATGGCGCCGGATGAGCCACGTGCTCAACAGGAAGACGAACAGCGCTTCGATCACCAATAGCGGAATCAGTGCGAGCGCATTCTGGAAGCCGGCGGGAACGCCGAATACCTGCAGCGGCATGATCGGCATGACGTGTTGCAGCCCACTGCCATGCCTGTCGATCAATGACGTCACGGTCTCTGCCGGCAGGACACTGAGGATAAACAGCAGCCCTTCCGGAAGGCCGCGAATCAGCAGATACAGCAGCGCAATCTTTAACGCATAACTTTTCGACAACTTGGCAGCGAGAGCAGGCATGAGCAATTCGGTCGTTTACGTAACGTCGGATTATTGCTTACCTGACGACCACGTTGGTCGATGTGATGCGCTAGTACATGCCGGCGCAATGATCGACCTTAGTGGGGGCGGCCGCGTCGGGCTGGCTGACCGCGACGCATGCCCGGGCGCGCAGCACCACCCCGGCGCGTTGTGGATGCTGAACATGTCGGCGCTCGCGCGCGACGCTGCGGGCAGCGACGAATGACACGCTGTGGCGCGGCTCGCCATGCCGGGATGGCACCCGCCGCGTCAAAACGCCACGGCGTCTGCCTGAAGCGCCTCAGCCGTCAGTCTAGAACCGGTACGTGGCGCTTGCGATCACGCTGCGGCGTGCGCCATACCAGCAGTCGCCGCGCGACAGGCACGTGGCGATGTAGGTCTTGTCGGTCAGGTTATTGACGTTGATCGCATAGCGCCACTTGGCGGTGTCGTAGGCCAGCATGCCGTCAAACAACACGACGGCGCCCGTTTCCGGCGCGTTGCCGTCCTTGAACGCACTCATCCAGCGCGTACCGGCGCCTACCGAAAATCCTTGGATGTCCCCGATGGCAAAGCGGTATTTGCCCCATGCGGCCGCCTGATGCCGAGGCAGGCCTTCGAGTTCGCTATCCGGCGCGATGTAGTTGTAGTGCGCGATCACGTCGATCGTGCGGGTGGGCGAGCCGCGCCATTCGAGCTCAAGGCCTTTGGTATTGGTCTTGCCGGTTTGCAGGCTGCTCAACGGATTCAGCGGGTCGTTGACCAGACGGTTCTTTTCTTTCAACGTATAAACGGCTGCGGTGAAGAGGTTCTTGCCGTCGGCCGATTCATGCTTGATCCCGGCTTCGTATTGTTCGCCGCGAATCGGCTTGTAGCTTTCGATGCTGTCGCCGTTGGGGCCGGCAACCGTGGTGCTTGCAACGGGTGTGAACGATTCGCTGTAGTTGATATACGGCGACCAGCCATTGCTGGCGGCGTACATCACGCCCAGGCGTTTGCTCGTGGCGCTGGCTTTGTCGGTTTGCGAGCCTTCCACACCGCTGCGCGCGTGATCGTGGCGCAAGCCGGCGACGACGATCCAGTTCGGGCCGAACTTCATTTGATCCTGGATATAGGCGCCCGCCTGGCGTTGGTTGAAACGCGGCTGGCTGGAGAGCTCGGGCGCGGTGTAATCGCCGTAGACGGGAGAATAGGCGTCGATGGTGCTGAAGCCGAAACCGCTTTCCTTGTCGCGGCGATAGCGCGTCCAATCGAAGCCCACCAGCAGATCGTGTTGGACCGCGCCGGTCTTGAGGTTGCCTTTCAAGTGCTGATCGAGCGTATCGATCCTGACGCGGGTTTTGCTGTCGTCAGCGTAGCGACCGATGGTGCGCTGATTGACCGGATCCTCATCCCAACCGCCGGGCGTCGAGAACGAATCGGCGTAGGTCGTGAAGTAGTCGTTTTTGTTGCGCGCATGCCGAAAGCCCTGGCTCACCGCCCATTGATCGTTGAAGCGGTGCTCGAACAACCATCCGAAGCTGCGGCGCTCGGAGTCGTAGCGATCGTGACCGGGTTCGCCGATGAAGCGGCGGGTGGGAATGCGGCCATTGGGGTTGTAGGTTTGCATCCCGGCCCATGGCAAAAACTGGGCGGTCGAGCCGGATTTGTCGTCCTGATACAAGCCCTGGAAGGTAAGCGACGTGGCGGCACTTGGCCTCCAGGTCAACGACGGGGCGAACACGGTTCGATCGTCGTCCACGTAGTCGACTTGCGTATCGGCATCGCGCTTGAGCCCGATGATGCGGTAGAGCCATTGCCCGTCTTCGGTGATGGGGCCCGTGATGTCGAATTGCGCCTGCTTGCGGTCATGATTGCCATACGACACGCCCACTTCACCCTGGAACTCCGATTGCGGACGCTTGCTCACCATGTTGATGATGCCGGCGGTACTGCCCTGACCGTACAGCATGGCCGATGGGCCGCGCAGCACTTCGAGGCGCTCCAGCGTATACGGCTCGGTGCGGGTGGTGCTCGTGTAGTAGTCGAAATTCTGGCGCAGGCCGTCCAGATACGTGTCGGGTGAGGAGCCGCGGATGCGCACGGAATCAGTGCGCGAGTCGATACCGTAGGCGTCGGAACGAACGCCGGCGGCGTAGCCCAGTGCCTCCTGAATGCTCGTTGCGCCCTGGTCGATCATCTGGTCACGGGTGATCACGGTTACCGACTGCGGTGTTTCCATCAGTGCGGTGTCGCTCTTTGACGCCGACGCCGCGCGGTGCGCGGTGTAGCCTTGCACGGGGCCGGTGGCCGACTCCTGCTCCGTCGCGCCTTGCACCTGAATCTCGGGCAGGGTGGTCACGGGAGCTTGCGCCTGCGCGATCGCAGTGATGGGGAGCAGGGCGAGCGCAGCGACGAGACTGGCGTTCTTCAGCGTAAAGGCGTGCGGCATGGTCGGTGTGAAGTTAATGTTGATGTAAAAAGGAATGAATCGTATTTAGTTCTAAATTTACGAGTGAAGTTGACGCCAGACGGCGCGGGCTGTCAAGACGTCCGACGATGTAGAGGCGGTGCCAATGTGTCATTCGCGCCACGTTGACCGATGGGCCAAGGCGCGGCGCTGCACCGCGCATCAGGGGGCGCTGGCATCCCGCCACCGCAACGGCACACCGGACGGCAATGCGGTGCGTATCACGCCGGCTTATTTACCGGACGCATCCATCAGCTCCCGCACCAATGCGGCGAAAAGCAGTTCGGCGGGGAGTTCGCGCGCGAGCGGTGCGCCTTGTCCGGCCCAGTGCGCGGCAAAGTCGTGGTTGTCCAGCTTCGCTGCGGCAGCCATCAATTGCTTGGCGGCATCATAGGCCACCGGATACGCCGCCGGTAACGGGCTGCCATCCGCCTCGCCGTGCGCGATGAAGCGATTGACGATGCCGCGGGCGGGGCGGCCCGAGAGCGTACTGGTCAGCCTTGTGGTCTCAGCGCGCTCGCTTCTGAGTGCGGCACGGTAGCCCGCATTGGCGCTGGACTCCGGGCACAACACGAAGGCAGTGCCCAGTTGCGCCGCGGCGGCGCCCAGGTCGAGCGCGGCACGTATGCCGGCGCCGTCCATGATGCCGCCGGCCGCGATCACGGGCAGCGACGTGCGCTGCACCAGTTGTCGCACCAGTACAGCGGTACTTAATCGTTCGTCGACAGCGTCGGGATCGAACATCCCGCGATGGCCACCGGCTTCGATGCCTTGGGCCACGATGGCATCGACGCCGGCCGCTTCGATGCGTTCGGCTTCGCGCAGGTTGGTGGCGGTGGCGAGTGTGTAAATACCAGCGGCCCGCAAGGCCGCGATGCGCGGCGTGGGCGGCAATCCGAAATGAAAGCTGACGACCGCAGGCGCGGTATCGACGAGCATATCGAACATCTCGTCGTCGACCAGGAAGCTCTTGTAGATCTCGTCGATGGCTGTGGGCGTTGCGGCACCGATGTCCGCAAACAACGGCGACAAGTGCTGCAACCATGCGGCCTCTCGTGCGGCATCGCGCACTGCCGGCGCATGACAGAACACATTCACATTGAAGGGGCGGCTCGTCAACGCACGGGTGTCGTCGATTATTTGGCGCGCCTGTGCCGGTGCGCTGGCGCCGATGCCGATCGAGCCCAGCCCCCCGGCATTGGAAACGGCCGCTGCCAACTGCGGCGTGGACACACCCGCCATCGGGGCCTGAATGATGGGGTAGATGCCGAGCCGGGCGGCCAACGCGCCAAAAATACTCATGTCTGCTCCTGTGATCGATCACCTGTGGATACGGTATGCCAGCACGGCTTACCGCCAAACGTTTCAATGCGATATACGTTCTTTAATGAATAATAAAATGATATCATCGTTCTCAAATAAGGAATGATAGTCATGGACATGGAATCGCTCAGGATCTTCACGGCGGTCGCCGCCGAGCTTAGTATCACGCAAGCCTCTGCGCGTCTGGGACGCGCGCCCTCCAACGTCACCACCCGCATCCAGCAACTGGAGGCGGATGTGGGCGTCGAGCTTTTCGTGCGTACCGGTAAGCGCATCGCGCTGTCGATGGCGGGCGAACGCTTTCTCGACTACGCCCAGCGCCTGCTGGCGCTTGAAGAAGAAGCACGGCACGTGGTGACGGGTGGCGAAGATGGCGGCGCGCTGCGTATCGGTTCCATGGAAAGCACGGCGGCCAGCCGGTTGCCGGCGCTGTTGGCCGCGTATCACGCAGGCTTTCCCACTACACAACTGGAACTGAGCACGGGCCCTTCGCGCATGCTGCTGGAGCAGGTGCGCAACGGCAAGATGGATTGCGCGTTCGTGGCCCTGCCCACCGCCTGGGCCGGCACCGATGCACTCGCCGATCTTGGACTATCCATGAAGCCCGTGTGGCGCGAAGAATTGCTGTTGCTGTTGCCGGCAAGTGAGACGGGCGTACGCACCACGGCTCAGGTGCGCACGCGATCGCTGGCGGCATTCAAGCAGGGATGCACCTATCGCGCCATTGCGGAGGAACACCTCGGGATCGCGGGCAATACGGAATGGCGGATTCAGGAGATGGGGTCGTACCATTCGATGATCGCCTGTGTGGCAGCAGGGGCATGCGTAACGCTGTTGCCCAAAAGTGTGCTCGAGCTTGCCAAAGTCCCGTCTTCGTTGAAGACGCTGAAGGCGGGGCGGTCGGATACTTGTCTCGTGTGGCGCACGGATTACGACGTGCCGGCATTCTCGAATCTGCTTGCTCAGATCGGTGCGCAAGCATCATGACGCGCGCTGTGGGCACTTCCGGATCCGGATTGCGGTCGGCCTTCGATGCCGCACTCATCATGGCGGTGGGCATGGGTTTCGGCCGCTTCGCTTTCACGGCGGTGTATCCGCATATGGTGGACGAGGGGCTGCTGACGCTGCATGGCGGCAGCCTTGCGGCGTCGGCCAACTATGCGGGATACCTGATCGGTGCGCTATTGGCGATGCGGATGCGTGCGCAAGACGCGCATCGGCTTTGCGTGTTGTCTTTCGTAGGCACGGCCGTGTGTCTGGCGGTGCTCGCCGCGATCGAGTCCATTCCATTGATCATCTTCATTCGCGGTGTCGCCGGGGTGTTCAGCGCCTTGGCCATGGTTGGCGCGTCACTTTGGCTGTTGGCGCATCGCGGTCAGATGCATCGCGCGCCGCTGCTGTACGCGGGCGTTGGCATCGGCATTGCGTTGTCGGCCGAATTGTTGGTGCTTGGCGCGCACGCCGGCTTGAGCAGTCAGGGGCTATGGCTCATGTTGGGCGTGGTGAGCCTTGCGATCGGTCTCGCGGCAGCGCCGGGTCTGCTGTCGAAAACCGCGCCCGCCGTCGCGGCTGCGCGCACACCGGGGTTGCCGAACGCGGCGCCTGTCAAACCCTTGCCGCTCATCGTCATCTATGGCCTGGCGGGCTTCGGCTACATCATCACAGCCACTTATCTGCCGCTGCTCGTAAAGAGCGCGCTTCCGGATCTGGATTCCGGTCACGTCTGGGCCGTGTTTGGCGTGGGCGCGATCGGCTCCTGCTTTCTGTGGCACAGTGCGCACCAGCGATTCGGCACACGCGCAGCACTTACCGCCAATCTTGTCGTACAAGCTTTCGGTGTCGTCTTGCCTGCGCTCCTGCCTTCCGCCGCCGGCTATCTGCTGAGCGCCTTGCTGGTAGGTGGCACATTTACCGGCACGGTCACCATCGCGGTACCGGCCGCGCAGCGCATTGCACGGGAAGGGCGCGGCAACCTCGTCGCCATCATGACGGTGGTGTACGGCGTGGGGCAGATCGTGGGGCCGATCGTGGCAAACGCTTTGTTCAATGCGACGCAAACGTTCACGAGTTCACTCATCGCGGCCGGCGCCGCATTGCTGGCCGCAGCCGTACTGAGCGTGCGAGGGCTCTAACCCGCACCCAGGCCGCCCTGCATCAGCGCCGCAAAGGTTTGCGCCGCTTCAGCCTCGGTGCATTGGCCGCGCAGCATCGCGGCCGAGAGCGCTTCGCCGGCGCCGATAAATCCCACGCAGCGACGTTCCAGATCAATGCGCGATAAGCGGCTGTGCGCCGCCAGTACCGTAGCAAACAGCTGCACATAACCATCCAGCAGTTCCTGATGCACGGTGCCTTTTTCGTCGCTGCCCGCCAGCGCGGCGCCCACCGCCTGCCACACGCCGTCGGTGTCGACGGCGCAGTGCACGTAGGCGGCCGCCAAACGTTCAACCACATCTCCGAGGCTGCGGTCTCCGGTCGTCAATGCTTCGCGCAAGGCATTGGATTGCTCCACATCCATCGCCTGGTACAGCGCGATCAATAGCCCCGATCGGGTGCCGAAATGTTCGTACACCACCGGTTTGGACACCCCGGCGCACATCGCCAAGTGGCCGAGCGTCAAGCGATCCGCACCTTCCTTGCGCACGATCGCCAGGGCAACCTCGAGCAATTGCAGTCGCCGCTGCGCCTTGGAGAGCCGGCGCTGGGGCGCCTCCGGGGTGATTTCGGGGGGCGTGTGTGTCGTCAAAATACGGCGTCCTGTTGCGTAACCTACTAAAGGTAGGTTAATGTACCTACTCATAGTAGGTTGTACCTGAGAGTCGGCTCGACTGCAACGCTTGGGGCCGCATTCGCAGCGCCGCGCGCGATTCGCCAGGGGCGAACGTCATCTATCCATCACTGGAGAGGAAACACATCATGACCACAGCACCGATACTTTTCGCAGGCGGTTCCGGAAGTGTGGGACGCAAGACGATCGCGAGGTTTCGCCGTCGGTACCCCGACGTGCCCGTGCTCGTTGGCGGGCGCAACCTGAACACCGCCAACAAGGTTGCGCAGGAAGCCGGCTTGGGCAAGGCCGTCGCGATCGACCTCGATAAGCCGCAACTTGGGCTCGGAGACGACGTGGCGGTGGGCGCGGTGGTCATGTTGGTACCCGACAACGCGCTGCTTGGCTTGAGATTCGCACAGGATCGGGCCGTGCCGTATGTGAGCATTGGCGGCGGGTTGATCGAGGTCGCGTCCGAGTTGGCGCTTTTCACGCATCGACCGAACGCCGCGCCCATCGTGATCGCCGCGCACTGGATGGCCGGGGCGGCGGTGATGCTGGCGTCCAAAGCGGCAAAACCCTTCGATCGCGTGCGGTCGATCCACATGGGGGCGCTGGTGGACGATCAGGACTCCGTCGGGCCCACCGCGTTGGAAGACATGGCAAGGCTGCATGAAGCTGCGCCTGCCGCACTTGCTCTCAAGGACGGCAAGCGCATCTGGCTCACCGGCGACGCCGTCAATCGCGAGATCGAAACCGTCGACGGACGCCGATTGAAAGGCAGCGCATTTTCTTCATTCGATGTGGTGAGTCTGCAGGCCGCCACGGGCGCGCCCGATATCCGGTTCGACCTGGTGACGGCGGCGTCGTCCAGCCGACGCGCAGGGGGCGGTGCCGCGACCGAGATCATGGTCGAGATTGACGGCGATGCCGGCGGCCGTGCCACCCGATCGCGATCGACGCTGGTGTTTGACGAGGGAACGGCTGCGCTTACCGGCGTGAGCGTGGTGCTGGCGCTTGCGGCCTTGTTGGGGCTGGATGGCAAAGCGCCAACGCCCGCCGGGCTCTACATGCCCGAACTGCTGTGGGATGCCGACACCTATCTCACGGAGCTTGTTTGCGCAGGTGCCCAGATCGCGCACAGCGACATGTAGAAACCGGTGTGTTTGGCGGGCGTCACGCGACGCTGCCTTGCGGGGCGAGGCGCAGCACCGGCAGGGCGACGGTCGCGTTGTTGTTACGGGCGTTGTTGTTACGGTCTTCGTGGTAGCGATGGGTTCAAGCGGCCGGCTAGTGACGGTGACCCGCCGACATATCGGCCAACCCACGCTTGACCTTGGCCTTCGTTACGTTCGTCGGCACCAGATCGGCAAGTGTCGTGGCTTTGAAACGTGCCAGCATCGCCGCTTCGGCCTGCATCGCAACATCATCGAGTGCGGCGGCCACCGACCGCTCCACAGGACAGGTCGGATGCTCCGGATGGCGTTCGATAGCGATCAGCGAGGGCAAACCCAGCGTCACATACACATCGAAGATCGTGATCTCTTCGAGCGCGCGCGCCAAGCGCCATCCCCCGCCTGGCCCTCTGATCGCCTGCACATACCCTTGTTCGCGCAGATTCGACATTGAGCGACGTACGACCACGGGATGCGTGCCCAGCATCTTGGCGATCGTCTGCGACGTCGCCGCACCATCATGGAGGGCGATGTGCAGCAAAACATGAAGCATCCGCATGAGACGGTTATCCATTTTCATATCGGCACCGTTTGGGAGTTGGCGGCTAAAAGGAAACTCATGGGGTTACGAAATTTCCAGCATTGCGGTATTGTAGCTGGAACAGTTACCTATTGAGGATCACGATGCCTGATTTGCACGAACGCCATATCGACGCCGCAGGTCTGCGCATGCACATCGTTGAGCAAGGCGAGGGGCCGCTCGTTTTGCTGTGTCATGGCTTCCCGGAAACGTCCTACGCATGGCGGCATCAACTGCCCGCATTAGCCGAGGCGGGATATCACGTCGTTGCGCCGGACATGCGAGGTTACGGCAGCACCGAGTCACCCGACGATCCGTTGCTTTACACGCTGGATCAGCACGTTGGGGATCTCATCGGCGTCATGGATGCATTGAAGGTGGACACAGCCATCGTCGTCGGAAGTGACTGGGGCGGCACGATCGCCTGGCATGCGGCGCTGACCCGCCCCGATCGCTTCAGTGCCGTCGCCGTCCTGGGCACGCCGATGATGGATCGAGCGCCGGCACTTCCCACATCACTTTTTCCTCAAACTGACGATGCCCTGTTCTACACCCTGTATTTTCAGACGCCCGGCGTTGCTGAGCGCGAATTCGAGTGCGACGTCGCGCGTACGTTGCGGAAAATCTATTGGGCAGCATCGGGTGACGCAGGACCTCGGCTCGAGGGCGACGGCACGCCCAATCCTTTCGGCATGGTCTCGCGCACCGCTGGTTTGCTCGGGTCGCTCCCCGATCCTGATGAACGCCCGGCATGGCTGACCGAGACCGACCTGGAAACGTTCGTGCGGGCCTTTTCACACAGCGGTTTTAAAGGCGGGCTCAACTACTACCGCGCGCTCAATGCAAATTGGCTCCTGCAACGTGCGACGAAAGGTCAACGCATCACGGTGCCGGCGTTGTTCCTGATCGGCGAACGCGATACCGGTTTGAAGATCCCGGGCATGCAGGACATCATCGACGCCATGCCGACATTAGTGCCCCGGTTGCGTCCACCGATCGTGCTGCCCGAGTGCGGGCATTGGGCCGCGCAGGAGCGGCCTGAGGCGGTGAACGCCGCATTGATCGCGTTCATGGGGTCGCTTTCTTCCAGCAAGAATTGAAGCCATCGCCAGGTGCGCATTCGGTCGAGAGCACGGCATTGCGCAGCCAATGCCGCTTCCTCACGACGTTCTCGGCTCAGGCTGTGCAAACGTTGCCTTCACGCAGTCTGCCATTTTTCGCGCAAGGGTATTGACCGGGAAATGGTCGGACATGACCGCGTAGCTGTGAAACGCGATCCTCTCCGAGAATGGAATCTCGCGAATATCGCTCATGCCGAGCGCTCGCGAAACGATCGGGTTGACGATCGACACGCCCAGGCCCTTGCCGACCATCGTGCAGATCGTCGTGGCGTAAGGCGTCTCGACGGAGATCACGCGCTTGTCGGCGGGAAAGTGACGATCGATGGTGGCCCGATTGAAGCTGCCGGCAGGCAGCGAAATGAAGTTCTCGTCCGCAAAATCTGCAGGCTTCAGCACGCGCTTGCGCGCCAGCCGATGCGCCCGGTGCACGATACCCACGCCGTAGGCCGTGTTGATGCGTTCGTATTGCAGCCCCGCCACGTCGCTTTCGATCGAGCAAAAGCAGATGTCGCAAAAACCGGTGGCCATCCATTTCGCCACTACGTCGGATCCGCCCGTGTTGACCACCACCGGGATATCAGAAAATTTTTCTCTGAACAGACGAATGGCGTCCGGCAGGATGCACTGCGTGATCGAGCCCACGGCGCCTACCCGGATCGATCCCGTGCCGCGCCGGCGGATCGAGCTGGCACTGTCGTTCAATGATTCTAGGCCGATAAATGCACGTTCCACATCCGCGTAAAACGCGTCGGCCTCCGGCGTGGGAATCAGCCGTGTGCCCACACGTTGAAAGAGCACGAATCCCAGCGTCGTTTCGAGCAGCGCGATCCATCGGCTCACGTTGGGCTGCGACGTGTGAAGCAAGCTCGCCGCCGTCGTCATGGACCGCGTCATCATCACCGCGCGAAATGCTTCGACCTGCTTGAAGTTCATGGACCACCTCGTCGTTCGCCAAATCATATCAATTTTGTATTTGAAGCGCTAAGAATCTGATTTGACGTATGACTGGCTCAAAACCGAGACTAGGGTTTTACAGCCTGGACACGCCCCGCCATGGAATCCAAAGTCAGTAGCCGCCTGAAGCAACCGCTGGCGCAGAAGGTGATTCAACATATCTTTCTGCCGCGGTTGAACCGCGAATTCTTCGCCAATTTCGACATGCTCAACCAAATCAACTTCGCGCACGTATTGATGCTGCATGCGCAGGGCATCCTTGAGGCGGGCACGTCGACGCAGCTGGCCGCCGCGCTTGTGAAGATGCAGGACGATGGTCCCGATGTCGTCGCGCTGGATCCGGCGCGCGAAGAGGCCTACTTCAATTACGAGGCGCATTTGATTCGGGAGGTAGGCCAGGATGTGGGTGGCCGATTGCATACGGCGCGCAGCCGCAACGATATGGGCGCCACGATCGATCGCATGCGGGCGCGCGAGTTCGCCATGCGTATCGCCACGCTGCTTGCCGATCTTGCGGACACCGCCCTCGGTCAGGCAGATAAGTATGCGACCTATGTGATGCCGGGCTATACGCACATGCAGGCCGCGCAGCCCATTACGTATGGGTTTTATCTCTCGGCATTGGTGGACGCCTGGACGCGCGACATCGATCGGCTCGTGCATGCGCTGCAGGCCGCCGATGCGTCGCCGCTGGGTGCTTGCGCGCTGGCCGGGACGTCGTTCCCGATCGACCGCGAGGCGACCAGCAAGATGCTCGGTTTCAGCCGTCCGCTGGCCAATGCGCTGGACGGCGTGGCGTCGCGCGATTTTGCGCTGGAGCTCAATGCTTCGCTGTCGATCATGATGATCACCTGCAGTCGCATGGTGCAGGACTTCTATATCTGGTCCACGCCCGAGTTCGGCTATCTAAGCTTCCCCGACAGCATTGCAAGTACGTCGAGCATCATGCCGCAGAAGAAAAATCCGGCGGTGCTGGAGTATTTGCGGGGAAAAACGGGACATCTTATCGGACTCACATCAGCTGCTTTCTCCACCGTGAAGTCGACCCATTTCACACATTCCGGCGACAGCAGCCGCGATAGCACGCGCACATGCTGGGAAGCGTGTGAAGAGGCGATCAAGGCGCTTGAACTGATGATCCTGCTGGTTGAAAACGTCGAGCCGAATCGTGCCCGCATGGCTGCGCGCGCCGCCGAAGATTTCTCGACCGTCACCGATCTCGCGGATTTGCTGGTCACCCAGGCGAACATCACCTTTCGCGATGCGCATCACATCATCGGTGCCGTCGTGCGGCAGGCGCTCGAAGCGGGCATGCCGGCCAAGGATATTCCGGCATCCATGATCGATGCCGCGGCCACACGGCAACTTGGTCGTGCCATTTCCCTGCGTGCCGAAGACATCGCTGCCTGCCTGGATCCCGAACGCAATGTGGCTGCGCGCCGCTCGCTGGGCGGGCCCGCACCGGAAGGCGTGCGTGCGCACATCGCTGACCAGCACCGGCTGCTCGCCGAGCGTCGTGCGCTTATCGACACGACACGGCAGCGCGTACGCGATGCCCAGGCCAATTTGCAGCAACGCATTCGCGGTCTTGCCGCGTTGCCCACCCGCGAGACGATCGCGCACTGATCCGCACCCAGTAAGCCCTTCAACCCACGAATCGAGGATGTCGATGATGCTGAAATATGTTGTGGTGCTCGCCGCTGCCATGGGAATTGCCGCGACCGCCCAAGCCCAAACTTACCCCGCCAGGCCCGTCACGCTGGTTGTGCCGTTTGCGCCGGGCGGTACCGTCAATCTGATGGGGCGCCTGCTGGCCAATCGCATGTCGGAAGTGCTGCGTCAGACGGTGATCGTCGAAAACAAACCTGGGGGCGGCGGCAGCATCGGCGCCAATATGGTGGCCAAGGCGCCGGCTGATGGCTATACGTTGCTTCTGGCGACGATGGGTCAGCAGTCGATCCAGCCGCTGTTGTCGCAAAGTCTGCCATACGATGCGCACAAGGATTTTGCGCCCGTGGCCTTGTTTGCAACGGTGCCGAACGTGCTGGCGGTGTCGGCCAACACGCCGGCGAAGAATGTGGCGGAGCTGGTGGCCTACGCCAAAGCCAACCCCGGAAAATTGAACATGGCGTCGGCCGGCATCGGGTCGGTCAATCACATGACGGGCGAGCTGTTCATGTTCAAGTCGGGCGCCAGGTTCGAACACGTACCGTACCGCGGCGCGGGTCCCGCAACGGCCGACCTGCTGTCGGGGCAAGTGCAGATCCTGTTCGCCAACCTGCCCAACGTGCTGAGCTATGTAAAGTCAGGCCAGATTCGCGTGTTGGCCGTGGCCAGCGACAAGCGCAGTCCGGCGATTCCCGATGTGCCCACGCTGGCCGAGGCCGGCGTCAAGGATGCCGTCGTGGAGTCCTGGTACGGCGTGATGGCGACGGCCGGCACCGACCCCCAGATCATTCGAAAACTGCAGGACACCGTGGTGGGCATTGCCCGCGATCCCGCGCTGGTCACGCAGCTGGACGAGCAGGGCGCGGTGCCGTTTCCAGGCACGAGCGGCGACCTCGAGAAGCTGTCCAACCAGGAAACGGCGCGCTGGAAAGACATCATCACCACCGCAAAGATCGAGGTGAATTAACGTCTTTCGACGTGAAAGCGGGATGCGCGCCTGCGCCGCAACGATTGCCGTCCCGGCGCTTTTCTTTCCGGCCATGCCATGTATGCTGGGCGCTCATTTGACCCATGGAACAGGCATCAGTATGGCAATCGAGCGCGAGGAAACGCGGCTGGCGGTATCCCGCAACGCCGCCAGGCTCTTTCTGGAACGCGGCGTGGCGGGCACCAGCGGCGACGATATCGCTGCCGCATCCGGGCTCTCCAAGCGTACGATCTGGCGCTACTTTCGTACCAAGGAAAGCTGCGTGGAGCCGCTTTTCTCCGCTTCGGCGTTAGGCTTCGTCACCCTTCTCAGACAGTGGCCGCGCGATGCCACGATCGAAACCTACCTGCACGCCGCGATTCAACCCACCGCGCAAACGCCCGAAAAGATTGCGGACGAGGTCTTGGCGGTGCGTCTCATCGCGTTGATGCCCGACGAGCCCGCGTTACGCACTGCCTGGTTGATGGCGTGTCAGTTGGCGGAGGAGGAATTGGTCGAGGTCATTGCCGACCGCATGCGCGAACCCGTCAGCCCGTTTGATCTGCACCTGTGCGCCGCCACGATCACGGCCGCCATCAGAGTGATCGATGAGGACATCAGCATTGCTGCCGTCAAACAGGCGCAGCAATTCACATTGGGGGAAGTGGTCGATCGGCTCGCCGCTGCGATCCGGACGGCAAGCACCTTGCCGATCTGCGATCCGATCATCTGAGGGGCGGTTTGCACTGCGGTGGCACTTAGTGACACAATGGCTGTCACTTAGTGACATGCAGTGCCCCCACACGAGGAGTAGGCGCCACCGATGACGACGATCACTTATCCCCATTCCCACCGCGGCGACGTCGTGGACCGGCATTTCAACCGCGACGTGCCCGACCCTTATCGCTGGCTTGAAAATGATGTTCGAACCGATCCCGATGTTGCCCGCTGGGTGGAGGACCAGAATCAAGTCACACGAACCTTCCTTGACGCGCTTCCCGCGCGGGCAATCTTCAAGACCCGTTTGACGGCGCTTTTCGATCACGAGCGGGTGATGCCGCCGTTCAAGCGCGGCAGCCGATATTTCTACACGCGCAACACGGGTCTCGAAAATCAGGATGCGCTTTACGTCCGGGATGGGGTGACTGGCCCGGACCGGGTGCTCATCAATCCAAATCTGTGGTCTGACGACGGCGCCATGGCCTTGTCCGAATGGTCGGCATCCGACGACGGCGCCTATGTGGCCTTCGGGGTGCAGGATGGCGGCACCGATTGGCGCACCATCAAGGTGTTCGATGTGAACGCGGGCGAAGTGCGCAAGGATGAGGTGCACCGGGCGCGCTTTACCGTAATCAGTTGGGCGAAGGACGGATCGGGCTTCTTCTATGCCCGTTATCCCGAGCCGGAGCAGGGCGCTACTCATCAGGGCGGCTTGGCCAACCACGCGGTCTACTTTCATGCGCTGGGCACCGATCAATCGCGAGACCAATGTCTTTACGCGACGCCGGATCAGCCGCACCTTCTGCACTTCGCGGGCGTCACGGACGATGGGCGGTATGCGGTGATCACGTCCACGGCCGGCGGGATGAACAATGCCGTAACCGTGATCGATCTCACGGATCCGCACTGGACGCCCCGCGAGGTCATCGACACCATCGAAGATGAGTGGTCGGTAATCGGAAATGTAGGGACCACCTTTTTCGTCATGACCACGCACGGCGCGGAACGTCGCAGGATCGTCACGATCGATCTCGATGCGTTGGGCCGGGGCTTCAACGAGCTTGTGCCCGAGCAGTCCGCAGTGTTGAGCAACGCCTGGCTGCTCGGCGGGCGGTTGCTTGCGTCTTACCTCGCCGATGCAAAAACGGACATTCGCCGCTACACCCTGGATGGCCAGCCGGACGGCAAGGTGGCCCTGCCGGGCATCGGCACCGCCGGAGCGTTTCGGGGCTGCCCCGATGACGCCGAGAGCTTCTTCGTCTTCACCAGTTTCAACGCACCCACCACGATCTACCGCTACGACATCGCGACCAACACGACAAGCGTTTGGGCGGAACCGAAGGTAGACGTCGACCTCGATGCCATCAACGTCGAACAGCACTTCTTCGATTCGAAAGATGGGACGCGCGTGCCGATGTTCATCGTGCGGCGCCGCGATGTGACGGGGCCGGTGCCAACCATGCTGTACGCGTATGGTGGCTTTGGCATCAACATCATCCCCGTGTATTCACCGGTGCAACTGGCCTGGCTGGAGCAGGGCGGGGCGCTTGCGGTCGCCAATATTCGCGGAGGTGGCGAGTACGGCCGCGCATGGCACGAGGCAGGGCGTCGCGATCGCAAGCAAAACGTGTTCGACGACTTCATCGCCGCGGCCCTGTACCTGCATGCTGAAGGCATTACTTCGCCCGAAGGTCTTGCCATTCAGGGGCAGTCCAATGGTGGGCTTCTGGTGGGTGCCGTCGTCAATCAGCGCCCCGATCTTTTTGCCGCCGCGTTACCCGGCGTGGGCGTGATGGACATGCTGCGCTTCAACCAGTTCACCGGTGGCCAGTTATGGGCGCAGGAGTTTGGCGACCCTGCGGAAGAGGCCAGCTTTCAAACGTTGCGGGCCTACTCGCCGTATCACAACATCGAGGCCGGTCGCCGCTATCCCGCCATCCTTGCCACAACGGCCGACACCGACGATCGTGTGGTGCCGGGTCACACCTTCAAGTACATCGCGGCAATCCAGGCGGCGGATGTGGGTGACGCACCGCATCTCGTACGGGTCGAAACCCGTGCCGGGCACGGGGGCGGCAAGCCCACCGACAAAGTAATCGACGAATATGCGGACATGTGGGCCTTTGCCGCGCAGGCAACGGGACTGCAGGTGATCTTGTGACATGACGCGCGCATCGCGCCGCCACGCCTCACTTCAAGTACGTCGCCTCGATCTTTCGCATGTGCGCATCGCCTTGCAGAGCGATGATTTCCTTGACGGTGGGCAACGTGGCGTCCACGCTGGCGATCCCACCCTCTTTACGGATTTGCGCAAACACCTGTCGCATCGCGCCCACGGCGGCGCGAATGGCGTGGTTGCCGTAAATCACCACGCCCACCTTGCCCAATGCGGCGATATCGGCTTCGGTGAGCTGGGGGTATGCCGTGGGCACGAGCACCAACGGCACGGTGCCCGGCCACGCCTTGACGAAAGCAAGGATCTCATCGGGCGTTTTCTGTTTCGAGTGGATCAGGATGGCATCGGCGCCGGCTTCCTCATAGGCCAGGCCACGCTTGATCGCTTCCTCCTGGCCCAGCCCGGCAATCAGTGCCTCGACGCGGGCGATCACCACGAAGTTGCTGTCCCGGCGCGATGCGGCCGCCGCGGCAATCTTGCCCTGAAATTCTTCGATGCGAACCAATTCCTGGCGGCCATCCGCCCGCAGACTCGTGTCTTTCGGAAAGGTCTTGTCTTCCATCACGATCGCCGACGCCCCGGCGGCCTCGTACTGCGGCACGATGTAGTGCACATTCACCGCATTGCCGAATCCGGTATCGATATCTGCAATCACGGGGATCGACACGGTGCACGAGATGGCGCGAATCATCTCGAGATGCGTGCCCATCGACAGGATATTGGCATCGGGCACCGCATAGCTGGCCGAAAGCTCGAAGCCGCTGCCCCAAATCCCGCCAAAGCCTGCTTCCTCGGCCAGTCTGGCGGCAAGTGGGTTATGTGCCGCCATGGCGGTAAACAGCGTGCCGTTCTTGAGTGCAGCGCGAAGGGTCTCGTTTTTTGTCATGGATGTGCTTCTCTCGAAAAGGTGGAAAGGCCTGAAGGAAACGGCTGCGCTCAGCGCAATTGCGCGCAGGCGTGGGCAATGCGGGACATGGCTTCCGACAGCTCCTCGTCGGACGCCGCATACGACACGCGGAAGTGCCCCGGCAGTTCGAACGCCGAGCCCGGCACGATCGCCACGCCGCCATCGCGCAGCAGATAAGCGGCGAGATCGCTATCGCTTGCGATCACGGTGCCCGACGAATCGCGCCGCCCAAGCAAGGCCTGGCATGACGGGAAAGCATAGAATGCGCCGGGGGGCAGGTCGCACGTCACCCCCTCGATATCGTTCAACGCCTGCACGACGACGTTGCGGCGATGGCGAAATGCGCTCACGAATTGCGGCAGGAAATCCATCGGACCGTCGAGCGCGGCAATGGATGCGGCCTGACTGATCGAGCTGGTATGTGAAGTCGATTGCGACTGGATCAGGTTCATGGCTTTGATGAGCGCAAGCGGACCGGCACCGAACCCCACCCGCCATCCGGTCATTGCGTATGCCTTCGAAACACCGTTGATGGTGAGCGTGCGTGACGCCAGCGCGGGGGTCACGGCAGCGGGCGTGGCAAACGGCGTGTCGTCATAGCGAATCTTCTCGTAGATATCGTCGGCCATGATCCACACGTGCGGATGGCGCAGCAACACTCCGCCCAGTGCGGCAAGCTCGTCCGACGTGTACACCGCGCCGCTCGGATTCGACGGCGAATTGAGCATCAGCCATTTCGTGTGTGGCGTGATGGCCTCTTCAAGTTGCTGCGGCGTGATCTTGAAGCCGGTGCTGGCATCGCAGCGCACGATGACGGGAGTGCCGCCCGCCAATTGCACCATCTCCGGATACGACACCCACGCGGGCGTGGGGATCACCACCTCGTCGCCGGCGTTCAACGTAGCCTGCAAGGCGTTGTAGAGCACCTGCTTGGCGCCGCATCCCACCTGGATTTGATCCGGCGTAAAGGTCAACCCATTGTCGCGGGCGAACTTGCGCACCACGGCTTCGCGCAGGGCATGCGTGCCGGCCACATCGGTATAGCGCGATTCATTGCGATCGATTGCAGCGCGGCCGGCTGCGCGCACATGCTCGGGGGTGGGAAAGTCCGGCTCGCCCTGACTCAACGTGATGATGCTGCGTCCCTCGCGTTTGAGCTGATTGGCAAGACGGGTCATTTCCTTGGTGGCCGACGGTTTCGCACTTTGCACGCGATCGGCCAGAAAGGGGCGCGGTCGGCTGTCATTCAGGGTAGTCATTCGAGGGTTCCAACGTTGAGCTTAAAGATCCAGCGCGCGAGCGCCAAAGGAATGAAAATCGTCACCAGCAGCACCAGGCTGTAGGCACATGCCAGCGCCAGTCGGCCACTGTCGATCTGTTGAAAAATCTCGATGGGCATGGTGTTCATGCCACCGAAATACAGCACCACGGTGGCTGATAATTCGGAGAGGGTGGTGACCCACATCAGCACGGCGGCGGCGATCACGGAGGGCACGATCACCGGAAGCACCACGTGCACGAAGCTTCGCAATGGGCTCACGCCCAAACTCATGGACGCCTCTTCAATCGAGTCCTTGAGGTTGTGCAGCGGGCCGGCCGCCGCACGCACACTCGTCGGCATGCGCCGTAGAAAGTATGCAAGTGCCATGATCACCCAGCTGCCTGTGAGCACGAGCCAGCCGTGATTGAAGGTATTGATCAAGGCGATGCCGAGCACCGTCCCCGCAATGGTCAACGGCAGCATCACCATTACGTCCAGCAGATGCGTCAGCGCCGCGCGCCGCTTGACGATCAGATACGCCGACGTTACCGAGAAAAGAACGCCGGCAACGGTTGCAATGGTTGCCAGGAAAAGCGAGTTGTACAGAGGCTCCGGTGCGCGAACCAGTGCGTACTGCAAATGCGCGAGCGTAAAGCCGCCATAGCGCAACACCGGACCCACTGATGGCGTGAATGCCGTGATCACCACCACGACGGCGGGCAGGAGCGAGAGTGCCACCATGCACACGACCGCGCCACTCGCCACCGCCGCGTGCCATCCCGAGACGGCAACGGCCGTCGGACTGCGCCCGGATTCCATTTGGAACTGGCGCCGTTCCACCACCAGTTTCTGAATCAGGAGCAACCCGGCGCCAAGAAAGACGAGCAATGACGCCATCGTGGTTTGCATCTGCGGATTGCCGCCCATCTCGCTCACGAATTCGTTGTAGGCCTTGACGGCGAGTACCGGGGTGCGCGCGCCGAGGATGGCCGGTACGCCGAAGCTGCCGATCACATGGGTGAACACGATCAACGCGCCCGCGAAGAGGGATGGCAGCAGCAGGGGCAACGTCACACCGCCGAGAACGTGCCCGATCGGCCGGCCCAGACTCTGTGCGGCTTCCTCAAGGTTCCGATCCATCGATTTCAAGCCGACCAGCACGGCAACGAAGGCATACACGTAGTTGTTGAGGGTCATCACGAAAACGAGGCCCCACCACGAGTACAGCGACGGAAGTTCGATGCCGATCGGAGCGAGCAGGGTATTGAGCAGTCCCTGCTTGCCAAGGATCAACAGCCAGGCCGCAGCGACCACCACATCGGGGATCACGAGCTTGACCAGCGGCAGGGCAGTCACCAGGCCGGCGAGGGGAAAACGGCAGCGCGCCACGATCACCGCCATGCCACCGCCCAGCACCATGGACGTCAGCGTCACGGCAACACCGAGAATCAAGGTGTTGACCAGCACATCCCGGTACGACGCATCGGAAAAAAATCGCGTGTAGCCGCCCAGCCCAAACGTGCCGTCCGTATTGATAAACGATTTACCCAGCATGCCGACAAGCGGCCATACGAGGAAAATGCCCAGCAGACCGATGCCCATGAGGCCCACGGTAAGCCACGCCGGATCGCGTCTGAGGGTGCCCAGCATCATGCTGCTCCCACAATGCAGGCGTTGCGCGGCAACGCGAGCAGCACGGCGTCGCCGCGGCGGCGCGATTGGTCGTGTTGCACGGTCTGGGTGTCGACCCTGATCGGCCCCGCATCGGTGCGCACGAGATAGCCGGTGGTGCTGCCCCGGAATTCAATGTGCTCGATCCGTCCTGCCAGTGCTCCGGCCGCAACCGATCCCACCTCGATAAAGCGAATGTCCTCGCTGCGCACGGCGAGCTGAGACCCGTGCTGCACGGGTGACTGACAATCCGTGGCGATGACGCCCGCTTGCGTGCGCACGCGGCGCAGGCCGTCGGGCTCGCCGGGCAGTTCCTGCTCGATCGGAATAAGATTGGCGCCGTTCACGAAGTCCGCCGCGAAAGCAGTGCGAGGATGGGTATAGATCTCACGCGGTGCCCCGATCTGCACGATCGTGCCGCGATTCATCACCGCAATCAGGTCGGACATCGCCAAGGCCTCTTCCTGGTCGTGGGTGACGAACACCGTCGTAATGCCGGCCTCGCATTGCAGCTCGCGAATCATGCTGCGCAATTCCACCCGCAACTTGACGTCCAGCGCCGAAAGCGGCTCGTCGAGCAATAGCAACCTGGGTTCGATCACCAACGCCCGCGCCATCGCCACGCGTTGCCGTTGACCGCCCGAGAGTGCGGCGGGCGCACGATCGGCGAAGTCGGCCAGGCCCACGCGGTGAAGGATCGCCCGGGCGCGGCGCTCCGCCTCGTCGCGGGCCACCTTGCGTGCAGCCAGCCCGTAGCACACATTCGCCAGCACCGAGCGGTCGGGAAACAGCGCGTAGTCTTGAAACACCATGCCCACACCGCGGCGATGCACGGGCACATGCGTGACGTCGGCGTCACCGAAAAGGATGCGGCCTGCGTCGGGTCGCACGAACCCACCCAACATCCGCAGCAGGGTCGTCTTGCCGCAACCCGACGGCCACAG
>Ga0213835_100666_pt1 | contig 29069 bp, 38 predicted proteins | sample SWPATP01_FD_160576 | JGI IMG/M metagenome (GOLD analysis project Ga0213835, IMG submission 160576) | Coastal seawater microbial communities from Marineland, Florida, United States - SWPA TP0 #1 | ecosystem: Environmental > Aquatic > Marine > Coastal | place: USA: Florida | collected 2016-08-05 | reverse complement strand
GCAAGGCGCGACTGGCGCGGCAGGCTCTCGGTCCGAAAGGGCATCGGCGGCTCCATGGGAAGGCCACCGCATCGAGTCAGAGAAATCCGCCCGTGTCACTGTCACATGAGTTCGGAGCCCTGCGGGGAACATGCGGCGGGGTCATGGGCGCGATTCCGCGGCGCAGGGCCAACTTGGCCTTGCCCTTTGCCGCCGTCACCCCTATACTGCGCCCTCCATGGTGCTGGGGTGACTCGGCGCCGCTGGGCTTTCGTAATCCCACCAGAGGCCGGGTAACCCATCCTGCGGGGCCCGCTGGTGATGTCAGGACAAGGGAGACGGCGATGGACGCCGCGGAACTGCGAAACAAGACGCCGGACGAGCTGCGCGATGCGCTCGTGCAGCTGAAGAAGGAGGCGTTCAACCTCCGCTTCCAGAAGGCGACGAACCAGCTCGAGAACACTGCGCGCATGCGCAAGGTGAAGCGCGACGTGGCCCGGGTGAAGACCGTTCTGAATGAAAAGGCCCGCACCGCGGCCGTGGAAGGGTGAGGACATGCCCAAGCGTATCCTGCAAGGCACCGTCACCAGCGACAAGAACGAACAGACCGTCACCGTGCTGGTCGAGCGTCGCTTCATCCATCCGCTGCTGAAGAAGACGGTGCGGAAGTCGAAGAAGTACCGGGCCCACGACCCGATGAACACCTACAAGGTGGGCGACCGCGTGCGCATCATCGAATGCGCCCCCATCTCGAAGACCAAACGCTGGGAGGTGGTGGCGGAGTAACCCCACCTTCCGGCTCCATCGAAACCCTGGGACAGGTTCCCACAGGTCGGGAGAGCCCAAATGATCCAGATGCAGACCAATCTGGATGTCGCTGACAACTCCGGCGCGCGCCGGGTGCAGTGCATCAAGGTCCTGGGCGGCTCGAAGCGGCGGTATGCCTCCGTCGGCGACATCATCGTGGTGTCGGTCAAGGAGGCGATCCCGCGGGGCCGCGTCAAGAAAGGCGACGTGCGCAAGGCCGTCGTCGTGCGCACCGCCAAGGAAGTGCGCCGCGAGGATGGCACCGCCATCCGCTTCGACCGCAATGCGGCGGTGATCCTGAACAACGCCGGCGAGCCCATCGGCACCCGCATCTTCGGGCCGGTGGTGCGCGAGCTGCGCGCGAAGAACTTCATGAAGATCATCAGCCTGGCGCCGGAGGTGCTGTGATGGCCGCGAAGCTGAAGAAGGGCGACAAGGTCGTCGTGCTCGCCGGCAAGGACAAGGGCAAGCAGGGCGAGATCATCCAGGTCATGCCGGCCGACAACAAGGCCGTCGTCGATGGCCTGAACATCGCGATCCGCCACACCAGGCAGAGCGCGCAGGGACAGGGCGGCCGCATCCCGAAGCCGATGCCGATCCATCTGTCGAACCTCGCCATGCTCGACGGCGCGGGCAAGCCGACGCGCGTCGGCTTCCGCTTCGAGGACGGCAAGAAGGTCCGCTACGCCAAGACCACGGGGGAGACGCTCTGATGCTCGACGCCGCCACCTACACCCCCCGGCTGAAGACCGCCTATCGCGAGCAGATCCGCCCCGCGATGAAGGAGGAATTCGGCTACAAGAACGCGATGATGATCCCGCGGCTCGACAAGATCGTGCTGAACATGGGCATCGGCGAGGCCGTGAAGGACTCCAAGAAGATCAAGTCGGCCGAGGCGGACCTCACCGCCATCGCCGGTCAGAAGGCCGTCATCACCAAGGCCAAGAAGTCGATCGCCGGCTTCCGCGTCCGCGAGGGCATGCCGCTCGGTGTCAAGGTCACGCTGCGCGGCGACCGGATGTACGAGTTCCTCGACCGTCTGGTGACCATCGCGCTGCCCCGCGTCCGCGACTTCCGCGGTGTCAAGTCGACCTCCTTCGACGGCCGCGGCAACTATGCCATGGGCCTGAAGGAGCACATCGTCTTCCCCGAGATCGACTATGACAAGATCGACGAGGTCTGGGGCATGGACATCATCATCTGCACCACCGCTGCGACGGACGCCGAGGCGAAGGCGTTGTTGAAGCATTTCAACATGCCGTTTTCGGCCTGAGCGCGGGAGGGAGAGAACACATGGCCAAGAAATCCATGGTCGAACGCGAGAAGAAGCGCCAGAAGATGGTGGCGCAGTATGCCGCCAGGCGCGCCGCGCTGAAGGAGATCGCCAAGGACGAGAGCCGCCCTATGGAAGAGCGCTTCAAGGCGCATCTGAAGCTGGCGCAGCTCCCGCGGAACTCCTCGCCGTCGCGTCTGCACAACCGCTGCCAGCTCACGGGCCGGCCCAAGGCGTATTACCGCAAGCTCAAGATCAGCCGGATCGCGCTGCGGGAGCTGGCCTCGCAGGGCCAGATCCCCGGCATGGTCAAGTCGAGCTGGTGAGGAGGGGACGATGTCGATGAACGATCCTCTCGGCGACATGCTGACCCGCATCCGCAACGCGCAGATGCGCGGCAAGTCGACCGTGTCGACCCCGGCCTCGAAGCTGCGCGCCTGGGTGCTCGATGTGCTGCTGGCCGAGGGCTACATCCGCGGCTATGAGCGCGGCGCCGACGAGCGCGGCCACCCGACGCTCGAGATCAGCCTGAAGTATCACGAGGGCCGCCCGGTCATCCGCGAGCTCAAGCGGGTCTCTACCCCGGGCCGCCGGGTCTATGCCGGCGCGAAGGAGATCCCCAGCGTCCGCAACGGGCTGGGCGTCTCGGTGGTGTCGACGCCCAAGGGCGTGATGTCGGATGCAGCCGCGCGCGCCGCCAATGTCGGCGGCGAAGTGCTCTGCCGCGTGTTCTGAGGAGGGCATCATGTCGCGAATCGGAAAGAAACCGGTGGAGCTGCCCAAGGGCGTGTCCGCCACCGTCTCGGGCCAGCGGGTCGAGGTGAAGGGGCCGAAAGGCACCCGCAGCTTCACCGCCACCGACGATGTCGAGATCACGCTGGAGGGCCAGCAGATCACCGTGCGGCCGCGGGGTGAGTCCAAGCGCGCCCGGCAGCAGTGGGGCATGAGCCGCAGCATGGTGGCAAACCTCGTCACCGGCGTCACCGAGGGCTTCAAGCGCGAGCTGGAGCTGGTCGGCGTCGGCTACCGGGCGTCGATGCAGGGCAAGGCGCTGCAGCTCTCGCTCGGCTACAGCCATCCGGTGCTCTACGAGCCGCCGGCGGGGATCACCATCAGCGTGCCCAAGAACACCGAGGTGGTGGTCGAGGGCATCGACCAGCAGGTGGTTGGCCAGGTCTGCGCCGAGATCCGCGCCTGGCGCGCGCCCGAGCCCTACAAGGGCAAGGGCATCCGCTACAAGGGCGAGTACATCTTCCGCAAGGAAGGCAAGAAGAAGTAAGGGGCGCATCCGATGGCGAACTCGAAACGCGAGCTGTTCATCAAGCGCCGCCTGCGCGTGCGCAACAAGCTTCGCAAGATGGCGAACGGCCGGCCGCGCCTGTCGGTCCACCGTTCCAACCGCAACATCAGCGTGCAGCTGATCGACGACGTGCGCGGGGTCACCCTCGCCGCGGCCTCGACGCTGGAAAAGGATCTCGGCTCGGTCGGGGTCAACAATGTCGAGGCGGCGGCCAAGGTCGGCACGGCGATCGCCGAACGGGCGAAGGCGGCCGGGGTCGAGGAGTGCTACTTCGACCGTGGCGGCTTTCTGTTTCACGGGAAGGTCAAGGCGCTGGCGGATGCCGCCCGCGCCGGCGGCCTGAAGTTCTGAGGAGACGATCATGGCAGAACGTGAACCCCGGCGCGACCGTCGCGAGAGCCGCGAGGAAACCCCGGAATTCGCCGATCGTCTGGTGGCGATCAACCGCGTGTCCAAGACCGTGAAGGGGGGCAAGCGCTTCGGCTTTGCCGCGCTCGTGGTGGTGGGCGACCAGCGCGGCCGCGTCGGCTTCGGCAAGGGCAAGGCCAAGGAAGTGCCCGAGGCGATCCGCAAGGCGACCGAGCAGGCCAAGCGCGGCATGGTCCGCGTCCCCCTGCGCGAGGGCCGCACGCTGCATCACGACATCGAGGGGCGCCACGGCGCCGGCAAGGTGGTGATGCGCTCGGCCGAGCCCGGCACCGGGATCATCGCCGGCGGCCCGATGCGGGCGGTGTTCGAGATGCTGGGCCTGCAGGATGTCGTGGCCAAGTCGCTCGGCAGCCAGAACCCCTACAACATGATCCGCGCCACCATGGACGGGTTGAAGCGGGAATCGAGCCCCCGGATGGTCGCGTCGCGGCGCGGCAAGAAGGTGGCGGACATCCTGAAGAAGCCCGAGCCCGAGGCGGCCGAAGTGACGGGAGCCTGAGCCATGGCGAAGACCATCGTGGTGAAGCAGGTGGGTTCGCCCATCCGCCGTCCGGCCATCCAGCGCGAGACGCTGAAGGGGCTGGGCCTGAACAGGATGCACCGGGTGCGCGAACTCGAGGACACGCCTGCCGTCCGGGGGATGGTGAACTCGATCCCGCATCTGGTGCAGATCGTCGAAGAGCGCGGCTGACACCCGCGCGCAATTCTCTTGCAAGAGAATTGCCAAGATTTTTGCAAAAATCTTGGCGCCCCGTGGAAACCGTGGTCGGCCCCCTGTCGCCGGGGGTCGCATCCGGCAAGGAGAGAGCGACATGAAACTCAACGAACTGCGCGACAATCCCGGCGCCACGAAGAAGCGGATGCGCGTCGGGCGCGGGCCGGGCTCGGGCAAGGGCAAGACCGGCGGGCGCGGCATCAAGGGGCAGAAGTCCCGCTCAGGCGTGGCCATCAACGGCTATGAAGGCGGGCAGATGCCGATCTATCGCCGTCTTCCCAAGCGCGGCTTCACCAAGCCGAACCGCAGGGAATGGGCGGTGGTGAACCTGGGCCTGATCGCGAAATTCATCGAGGCCGGCAAGCTTGATGCCGCGCAGCCCATCACCGAGGATGCGCTGGTGGCCTCGGGTCTCGTGCGGCGCAAGCGCGACGGCATCCGGGTTCTGGCCAAGGGCGAGATCGGCATGAAGGTCGCGCTGGTGGTCTCCGGTGCGTCGCAGCCCGCCATCGCGGCGGTGGAGGCCGCGGGCGGCACGCTGACAGTCGTGGCGAAGCCCGAGGCGGCGGCCGCCGAATAAGCGGGTTGTGGGCGGCGCCTCTGCCGCTTACATCTCCGCGCAAGGTTCCCCGCGCCGCCGACCGGGACGACCGGTTCGGCGGCGCCCTGCATTGAGCGAGCGAGCGAATGGCATCAGCAGCGGAGCAGATGGCGGCCAACACGAGCTGGGCCGCCCTGGTCAAGGCGACGGACCTGCGCAGGCGCATCTTCTTCGCGCTCGGCATGCTCATCGTCTACCGGATCGGCACCTACATCCCGGTGCCCGGCATCGACGGCATCGCCCTGCGCGAGTTCATGGACGACGCGGCGGCCGGCATCGGCGGCATGCTGAACATGTTCACCGGCGGTGCGATCAGCCGGATGGGCATCTTCGCCCTCGGGATCATGCCCTACATCTCGGCCGCCATCATCGTGCAGCTTCTCGCTGCGATGGTGCCCTCCCTCCAGGCGCTGAAGAAGGAGGGCGAGCTCGGCCGGCGCAAGCTGAACCAGTACACGCGCTATGGCACGGTGTTCCTCGCCACCTTTCAGGCCTATGGGCTCGCGGTCAGCCTCGAGGCCGGCGATCTCGTGACCGACCCCGGCTGGTTCTTCCGCATCGCCTGCGTCATCACGCTGGTGGGCGGGACGATGCTGCTCATGTGGATCGGCGAGCAGATCACCGCCCGCGGCATCGGCAACGGCATCTCGCTGATCATCTTCGTGGGCATCATCGCCGAGATCCCGGCGGCGCTCGCGGCCTTCTTCAGCCAGGGGCGCTCCGGGGCGCTGAGCCCGGCGGTGATCGTGGGGGTGATGGTGCTGGTCGTCGTGGTGATCGCCTTCGTGGTGTTCATGGAGCGGGCGCTGCGCAAGATCACCATCCAGTATCCGCGCCGTCAGGTCGGGATGAAGGTCTATGACGGCGGCTCGTCGCATCTGCCGATCAAGGTGAACCCGGCGGGCGTGATCCCGGCGATCTTCGCCTCGTCGCTGCTGTTGCTGCCGGTGACGGTCTCGACCTTTTCGGGGCAGGCGGCGGGGCCGGTCATGTCGTCGGTGCTGGCCTATTTCGGGCCGGGGCAGCCGCTCTACCTGCTCTTCTTCACCGCGATGATCGTGTTCTTCACCTTCTTCTACACCGCCAACGTCTCGTTCAAGACCGAGGACGTGGCCGAGAACCTGAAGAACCAGAACGGCTTCATCCCCGGCATCCGGCCGGGCAAGCGGACGCAGGATTACCTCGACTATGTGGTCAACCGCATCGTGACGGTGGGTGCGGCCTATCTGGCGGCGGTCTGTCTGTTGCCCGAGGTGTTGCGGGCGCAGCTGGCGATCCCGTTCTATTTCGGCGGGACCTCGGTGCTGATCGTGGTGGTGGTGGTGATGGACACCATCAGCCAGGTGCAGTCGCATCTGCTCGCGCATCAGTATGAGGGGCTGCTGGAGAAGTCGCAGCTGCGCGGGCGCAAGCGCACGCCCCCAAAGGCGCCCTCGCGGCGCTGAGGGGGGACGATGGCGCCCGTCAACATCGTGCTGCTGGGCCCGCCGGGGGCGGGCAAGGGCACCCAGGCCCGGCGGCTGGTCGAGGAGCGGGGGATGGTCCAGCTCTCGACCGGGGACATGCTGCGGGCGGCGCGGCAGTCGGACAGCGCGATGGGCCGGCGCGTGGCCGAGGTGATGGACAAGGGCCTTCTCGTCACCGACGAGATCGTGATCGGCCTGATCGAGGAGCGGCTGGCGGGGCCCGGGGCGCCGGGCGGCTACATCTTCGACGGCTTTCCGCGGACCCTGGCGCAGGCCGATGCGCTGGAGGCCCTGCTGGCGCGGATGGGGCAGCCGCTGATGGCGGCGATCGAGCTGGTGGTGGAGGACGAGGTGCTGGTGGACCGGGTCTCGGGCCGCTTCACCTGCGGGGCCTGCGGCGAGGTCTGGCACGACCGGACGCGGCCGACGCGCGTGGCGGGGGTCTGCGATGCCTGCGGCTCGACCGACCTGCGTCGGCGGTCGGACGACAATGCCGAGAGCCTGCGCCAGCGGCTGATGGAATACTACAAGAAGACCGCGCCGCTGACCGGCTATTACCACGCCAAGGGCATCCTCGCGCAGCTCGACGGGCTCGCGTCGGTGGAGGAGGTGGCGGAGGCCGTCGCGCGGGGGCTGCCGCGTCCCGTTCGCGCTTGACGCGAGCGACAAAAGCCCCTAGTCAGCCGCACTCGCATGAGAATCGTCTTGACAGACGCGCCAGTCGCGGCTGTCGGGCATCTCGGGGGCCCGGGCGCAGCCGCCACGGGCCATGCGTTGTGAAAAAAGGTTCTGGCGCTACGGAACCGCAACGAAAGGACGATACATCGTGGCACGAATCGCCGGCGTCAACATTCCCACGGGCAAGCGCGTTCCCATCGCGCTGACCTACATCCACGGCATCGGCCGCACCGCCGCCGCCCAGATCTGCGAGGCGGTCGGCATCGCCGAGAGCCGCCGCGTCAACGAGCTGTCCGACGCCGAGGTGCTGGCGATCCGCGAGCACATCGACGCCAACCTCACGGTCGAGGGCGACCTCCGCCGCGAGGTGCAGATGAACATCAAGCGGATGATGGACCTCGGGTCGTACCGCGGCCTGCGCCATCGTCGCGGCCTGCCCGTGCGCGGCCAGCGCACCCACACCAACGCCCGCACCCGCAAGGGCCCGGCGAAGCCGATCGCCGGCAAGAAGAAATAAGGGGGCAGGCAAATGGCACGCGACAAGACCCGCATCAAGCGCAAGGAGCGCAAGAACATCGCCGCCGGGGTGGCGCATGTGAACAGCTCCTTCAACAACACCAAGATCCTGATCTCGGACGTTCAGGGCAACGCCATCGCCTGGTCCTCGGCCGGCACCATGGGCTTCAAGGGCTCGCGCAAGTCGACGCCCTATGCCGCCCAGCTCGCCGCCGAGGATGCCGGCAAGAAGGCGCAGGAGCACGGCGTGCGCACGCTCGAGGTCGAGGTGCAGGGCCCCGGCTCGGGCCGCGAATCGGCGTTGCGCGCGCTGGCGGCTGTCGGCTTCAACATCACCTCGATCCGCGATGTGACGCCGATCGCGCACAACGGCTGCCGGCCGCCCAAGCGTCGCCGCGTCTGACGTCCCATCCACAGGACCGGGCCGCGCGGACGCCGCGCGGCCCGGTCATGCCGTTTTGACGATCCTCGGGCGTCTGCCGCTTTTCCGGACCATGGGCGGCGGACAGGAATGGAGGCGACACGCATGATCCACAAGAATTGGGCCGAGCTCATCAAGCCGATGGCGCTCGAGGTCAAGCCGGGCAACGATCCCGCGCGGCAGGCGACGCTGGTGGCCGAGCCGCTGGAGCGCGGCTTCGGCCTGACGCTCGGCAACGCGCTGCGCCGGGTGCTGATGTCCTCGCTGCAGGGCGCCGCCATCACCTCCGTCCAGATCGACAACGTGCTGCACGAGTTCTCGTCGGTGGCGGGCGTGCGCGAGGACGTCACCGACATCGTGCTGAACCTGAAGGGCATCGCCCTGAAGATGGATGTCGAGGGGCCCAAGCGGCTGTCGATCTCGGCCCGCGGCCCCGGCGTGGTCACCGCCGGCGACATCTCCGAGACCGCCGGCATCACGGTGCTGAACCGCGACCATGTGGTCTGCCACCTCGACGACGGGGCGAGCGTCTACATGGAGCTGACGGTGAACGTCGGCAAGGGCTATGTCGCCGCCGACAAGAACCGCCCCGAGGATGCGCCCATCGGCCTCATTCCGATCGACGCGATCTATTCGCCGGTCAAGAAGGTCGCCTACGAGGTGCAGCCGACCCGCGAGGGGCAGGTGCTGGACTATGACAAGCTGACCATGAAGATCGAGACCGACGGCTCGGTCACCCCCGAGGACGCGGTCGCCTATGCCGCCCGCATCCTGCAGGACCAGCTCCAGATCTTCGTCAACTTCGATGAGCCGGAGTCGGCCGGCAAGTCCGACGCCGATGTCGGGCTGGAGTTCAACCCGCTCCTGCTCAAGAAGGTCGACGAGCTGGAGCTCTCGGTGCGCTCGGCCAACTGCCTGAAGAACGACAACATCGTCTACATCGGCGACCTGATCCAGAAGACCGAGGCGGAGATGCTGCGCACGCCGAACTTCGGCCGCAAGTCGCTGAACGAGATCAACGAGGTGCTGGCCGGGATGGGCCTGCACCTCGGCATGGATGTCGAGGACTGGCCGCCGGAGAACATCGAGGAGCTGGCCAAGCGCTTCGAGGACCAGTTCTGACGGGGGCACCCCCGTCCGAGGCGCGACCCGGGCCGGCGCGCGCGATCCCGGCCCCAAGGAGAGCGGCGTTTACGCAGGCGCCGCCGGACAAAGCAAACACGCAACCGATGGAGTAACCCATGCGTCACGCCCGCGGCTATCGCCGCCTCAACCGCACCCACGAGCACCGCAAGGCGCTCTTTGCCAACCTCGCCGGCGCGCTGATCGAGCATGAGCAGATCAAGACGACCCTGCCCAAGGCCAAGGAGCTGCGCCCGGTGGTGGAGAAGCTCGTCACGCTGGCCAAGCGCGGTGACCTGCACGCCCGCCGTCTGGCCGCCAGCCGGCTGAAGCAGGACGCCCATGTGAAGAAGCTGTTCGACATCCTCGGCCCCCGCTATGCCGAGCGTCCGGGCGGCTACATCCGTGTGCTGAAGGCGGGCTTCCGCTATGGCGACATGGCGCCGATGGCGATCATCGAGTTCGTGGACCGCGACCCGGAGGCCAAGGGGGCTGCCGACCGCGCCCGCGAAGAGGCCGACGCGCCGACCGAGGCCTGAGCCTCGCCAGACCGCCCGAAAGGCCCGCCCCGGCGGGCCTTTTGCTTGGGCGCCCCCCGCCGACCCTTGTGCCCCCCGCCCGGTGGCCCCACCTCCGGGCCATGCGCCCGCCCCCGGATGACGGCATGCCCGACCTCTTCGACCCTCCTGCCGACGTGCCCGGGCCTGCGCGGCCCCTCGCGGACCGGCTGCGGCCCGACCGGCTGGGGGCGGTGGTCGGGCAGGAGGCGGTGCTGGCGCCCGACGGCCCGCTGGGGGCGATGCTGGCCTCGGGAAGCCTCGCCTCGCTGATCCTCTGGGGGCCGCCCGGCGTGGGCAAGACCACCATCGCCCGGCTGCTCGCGGGCGAGACCGGCCTCGCCTTCGTCCAGATCAGCGCGATCTTTTCCGGCGTGGCCGAGCTGCGCAAGGTCTTCGAGGCCGCCCGGCTGCGGCGCCCGCAGGGCACGCTCCTGTTTGTCGACGAGATCCACCGCTTCAACAAGGCGCAGCAGGACAGCTTCCTGCCGCATATGGAGGACGGCACCATCGTGCTGGTGGGCGCCACCACCGAGAACCCGTCGTTCGAGCTGAACGCCGCGCTTCTGTCGCGGGCGCAGGTGATCGTGCTGCAACGGCTGGGGCCGGCCGATCTCGAGCGGCTGCTCGGGCGGGCCGAGGCGCTGATCGGCCGGCCGCTGCCGCTGACGCCGCCGGCGCGCGAGACCCTGATCGCCATGGCGGACGGCGACGGCCGGACGCTCCTGAACCTCGCCGAACAGGTGGCGGCGTGGCGCGTGCCCGCCCCGTTGGACGCCGCCGGGCTGTCGACCCGGCTGATGCGCCGCGCCGCGCTCTACGACAAGTCCGGCGAGGGGCATTACAACCTGATCTCGGCGCTGCACAAATCGGTGCGCGGGTCGGACCCGGATGCGGCGCTCTACTGGCTCGCGCGGATGCTCGCGGGGGGGGAGGACCCGCGCTTTCTCGCCCGGCGCATCACGCGGATGGCTGTCGAGGATATCGGCCTCGCCGACCCGCAGGCGGCGGGGCTTTGCCTGACCGCCTGGCAGGTCTACGAGCGGCTGGGCTCGCCCGAGGGCGAGCTGGCGCTGGCCGAGGCGGTGGTCTATCTCGCCCTTTCGCCCAAGTCCAATGCCGCCTATTCGGCGTTCTCCGAGGCGCAGGCGCTCGCGCGTCGCACCGGCTCGGCCCCGCCGCCGAAACACATCCTCAACGCCCCCACCGGGCTGATGAAGGCGCAGGGATACGGCGCGGGCTACGTCTATGACCACGACGCCGAGGACGGGTTCTCCGGCCAGGATTTTTTCCCCGAGGGGCTGCCGCGGCCGGTCCTCTATGCCCCGCCCGAGCGCGGCTTCGAACGCGAGCTGAAGAAGCGGATCGCGTGGTTCGCGAGACTCCGGGCCCGGCGGCAGGCCGACGGGGGGCAGACCGGTTGACAACCGCCGCGGCCGGGCCAACACAGGCGCATGTTCTGGACCATTCTTCAGGTCGCGGTGGGGGGCGCGCTCGGCTCGGTCGCACGGTTCGGCGTGCAGGCGGTGGGCGTGCGTCTGTTCGGCCCCGGACTGCCGCTGGGGACGCTGGTGGTGAATGTGGTCGGCTGTTTCGCGATCGGAGTGCTGTTCGTCTGGCTGACCGAGCGCGGGATGATGCGCTACGCCCCGTTCCTGATGGCCGGGCTGCTGGGCGGGTTCACCACCTTCTCGGCCTTCTCGCTCGATGCGCTGATCCTTTGGGAGCGGGGGCAGGGGGGGCTGGCGGCAACCTATGTGGCGGCGTCCGTTGTGTTGTCGCTGACGGCTGTGGTTGTCGGGGTCTGGCTGGCGAGGGGATGGATGGCGTGAGCGCAGCGGCAGCCAAGGCCCGGCGCAGCCCGGGCGCACAAAAATATTGGAATATTTTTGTGCAAGTTTCTTGCAAGAAACTTGCCGGCCCGCCGGCTGCGCGGCGAGGCCGGCCATGAGCGGCGTGCAGACGTTCACCGTGGGCCCCGATGAGGGCGACCAGCGGCTCGACCGCTGGTTGCGGCGGCGCTTTCCCGATCTGGCCCAGGGGGTGATCGAGAGGATGTGTCGGCGCGGCGAGTTGCGGCTCGATGGCGGGCGCGTTCGAGCCTCGGACAGGGTCCGCCCGGGCCAGGCCGTGCGGGTCCCGCCGCTGCCCGTCGCTGCGCCCGTGGCGCCGGCGCCGCGGGCCGTGGCGGATGCCGATGCCGCCATGATCCGGGCTGCAGTGCTGTGGAAGGACGCCCACATCATCGCGCTGAACAAGCCTCCGGGGTTGCCCAGCCAGGGGGGGAGCGGGCTGGGAACGCGGCATGTCGACGGGCTGACGCCGGCGCTCACCTTCGGCTACAAGGAGCGGCCGGTGCTGGTGCATCGGCTCGACAAGGACACCTCGGGCGTTCTGCTGCTGGCGCGGACCGAACGGGTTGCCCGCCGTCTGGGCGAGGCGTTCCGGGCCCGCGAGACCCGCAAGATCTACTGGGCGGTGGTCGCGGGCGTGCCCCAGCCGGCCATGGCCACGATCCGCTTCGGTCTCGTCAAGGCCGGCGGGCGCGGCGAGGAGCGGATGCGCTGTGTTCGGCCGGACGCCATCGACGCCACGCCCGGGGCAAAGCGCGCCACCACCGACTATGCCGTGCTCGAGGCGATGGGCCGGCGCGCTGCCTGGGTGGCGCTGGTGCCCGTCACCGGCCGCACGCACCAGTTGCGCGCCCATATGGCCGAGATCGGGCACCCCATCGTCGGGGATGGCAAGTATGGCCGGCCCGGGCAGGAGAACGTGGGCGAGGGGTGGGGCCGTGACCTCGGCGGCGAGATCAGCCGCAAGTTGCACCTGCACGCCCGGATGATCCGCTTCGCCCATCCGGTCACCGGCGAGGCCATCTCGCTGACCGCGCCCTTGCCCGAGCACATGCGCCGCACCTTTGCCGCCTTCGACTGGCGCGAGGGCGCGGTGCCTGCCGACCCCTTTGCGGAGGCGCCATGAGCGGGGGGACGCAGGCCTGGGCGCCGCGGCGCTTCTGGACGGCGGCGCGGGTGGTGGAGGCGCCCGGCGGCTTTGCCGTCACGCTGGACGCGCGGCCGCTGCGCACCCCTGCGAAGGCGCCGGTGCTGCTGCCCGCGCGGGCGCTGGCCGACGCGGTGGCGGCCGAATGGGACGCGCAGGAGGGGGTGGTGCGCCCCGCCGCGATGCCGCTGACGCGGGCGGTGAATTCGGCCATCGACACCGTCGGCCCTCGGCGCGCCGAGGTGGTGGCCGAGGTCGCGCGCTTCGCCGAGACCGATCTGCTGTGCTATCGCGCCGCCGGTCCGGCGGCGCTGGGCGCGCGGCAGGCGATGGCGTGGGATCCCCTGCTGGGCTGGGCCGCGGCGACGTTCGGCGCGCGGCTGGTGACGGTGGAGGGGGTGATGTTCGCCCCGCAGCCGGCCGCCGCGCTGAGCGCGCTGCGGGCGGGGGTGGAGCGATTCGATGCCTTCGAACTGACCGCGCTGCACGATCTGGTGGCGCTGTCGGGCTCGCTGGTGATCGGGCTGGCCGCCGCCGCCGGGCAGGCGCCGGCCGAGACGCTGTGGGACAAGGCCCATGTCGACGAGGCCTGGCAGGCCGAGCAATGGGGCGAGGACGCCGAGGCTGCCGCCGCACTGGCCCTGCGCCGGCAGGCATTCCTGCAGGCCATGCGGCTGCTTGCGCTGGTCCGGGCCGGCTGAAACCGACACTGGCGCAGCTTGCGCCGTTTTGCCCTGTGATGCCCAATTTCCGTGCAGGGAATGGGCATGCCCTGTGCAATAATTCTTGACGCATCGAAAACCCTGTTCCATTTGCGACCGCAGTGGCGCGGGATGACCCGCATGCCGCCTTGCTCACCGCAGCAAGAGACCTGCCCCCCGCGGGGCCAACCACAGGAAGAGGTACCCATGAAGAACACGATCCTCCTCGGCACCGTCGCCGTTGCCGCGATGGCCGCCGGTGCGGCTTCGGCGAACACGCTCCAGGAAGTGCAGAGCCGCGGCGAACTGCGGTGCGGCGTCTCCACCGGTCTCGCCGGCTTCTCGGCGCCCGACGCCAACGGCGTGTGGCAGGGCTTCGACGTGGCGAAATGCCGTGCGGTCGCGGCGGCCGTCCTCGGCGATCCGATGGCGGTGGAGTTCGTGCCCACCACCGGGCAGACCCGTTTCACCGCGCTCGCCTCGGGCGAGGTCGACATGCTGGCGCGCAACACCACCTGGACCTTCGTGCGCGACGTCGACCTGAACTTCACCTTCGTCGGCATCAACTATTACGACGGCCAGGGCTTCATGGTGCGGCGTGACCTCGGCGTGGGCTCGGCCACCGAGCTCGACGGCGCCACCGTCTGCATCCAGACCGGCACCACCACCGAGCTCAACCTCGCGGACTTCTTCCGCGCCAACGGGATGAGCTACGAGCCGGTGCCGATCGAGACCAACGCCGAGGCGCAGCAGCAGTACCTTGCCGGCGCCTGCGACGTCTACACCACCGACGTCTCCGGCCTCGCCGCCACGCGCGCGAGCTTTGCCGACCCGGAAAACCACGTCATCATGCCCGAGATCATCTCGAAGGAGCCGCTCTCGCTGACCGTGCGGCATGGTGACGACCAGTGGGCCGACATCGTGCAGTGGACCTTCTTCGCGCTGGTCGCCGCCGAGGAGCTGGGCATCACCTCGGCCAACATCGCCGAGCTGGCGCAGGGCACCGACATGCCGGAGATCAACCGCATCCTCGGCACCGAGGGCGAGCTGGGCCAGATGCTGGGCCTCGACAGCGAGTGGGCCATCCGCGCCATCTCGGCCGGCGGCAACTATGGCGAGATCTTCGCCGCCACCATCGGCGAGGGCACGCCCATCGGCCTCGCCCGTGGCCTGAACGCGCAGTGGACCCAGGGCGGGCTGCTCTACGCGCCGCCGTTCCGCTGAGGCATCGTCCCGGGGGGCGCCAGACGCGCGCCCCCCGGGGTCGGTCCGGCTGTGGTCGGACGGCTTCGCTCCGGCCCCGGACGCGCGACAGGCGCGCCGAGGCAGAAAAAACCGCCGGAGCGGTCGCAGGGGGTAGAGGACGATGGCCACGACGACGGGCGAGTTTCCGCGCAAGAGCTTCAACCCGGGCATGCTGCTCTATGACAAGCGGTATCGCTCGCTCACCATCCAGGTGTTCGTCCTGTTCTGTCTGATGGCCGGCTTCGCCTGGCTCATCGACAACACGGTGACGAACCTCGCGGCGCTGGGCCGCGACTTTTCCTTCCGCTTCCTGTGGCAGACCGCGGGCTATGACATCAACCAGCGGCTGATCGAGTACAACAGCCAGATGACCCACGGCCGCGCCATGCTGGTCGGGCTTCTGAACACCATCCTGCTGGCGGTGCTGGCCTGTGTGCTGGCGACGGTCGTGGGGGTGATGGCCGGCATCCTGCGGCTCTCGAACAACTGGATCGTCGCGCGGCTGATGACGATCTATGTCGAGATCTTCCGCAACATCCCCACGCTGCTGTGGATCCTGATCTTCTTTGCCATCATGACCGAGGCGATGCCCCCGCCCTCGGCCTTCCGCGGCGAGGACGCGACCTCGTCGATGCTCCTGTTCGACTCCGTCGCGATCACCAACCGGGGCGTCTATGTGCCCGAGCCGCTGTTTGCCCGCTCGCTCGGGGTGATCGACGTCGGGATCTTCTTCATCTCCATCGACCTCATCGCCATCATTGCGGTGATCGTGGGCTCGATCTGGGCCAACAGGCAGCTCATCGCCCACGCCACCCGGGTGCAGGAGGCCACCGGCGTCCGCCCCAAGACCTGGTGGAAGTCCATCCTGATCCTGACCGTGCCGCTCGTGGTGCTGCTGACGGCGCTCGGGTTCCACCTCGGCTATCCCGAGCTGCGCGGCTTCAACTTTGCCGGCGGCACCCATCTGCGCAACTCGCTGATCGCCATGTGGCTCGCGCTGGGGATCTATACCGGCGCCTTCATCGCCGAGATCGTGCGGGCGGGCATCCAGTCGGTCTCGAAGGGGCAGACCGAGGCGGCCTATGCGCTGGGCCTGCGGCCGGGTCTGACCACGCGGCTCGTGATCCTGCCGCAGGCGCTGCGGGTCATCATCCCGCCGATGATCTCGCAGTATCTCAACATCACCAAGAACACCTCGCTGGCGCTGGCGGTGGGCTACATGGACCTGCGCTCCACCCTGGGCGGCATCACCATCAACCAGACCGGCCGCGAGCTGGAGGGCATGCTGTTGATGATGCTCATCTATCTGATGCTGTCGCTGATCATCTCGGGGGCGATGAACGTCTACAACTCCCGCGTCAAGCTGAAGGAGCGCTGAGATGTCCCGCAATGCTCCCGTCGCCTATGTCCGCCAGGAGATGCTGCCCGAGCAGGCGCCGCCGCTGACCCAGACCGGCGCCGTCAAATGGATGCGCGAGAATCTGTTCTCGGGCTGGCTGAACACCTTCCTGACGCTGGCGTCGCTCTATGTGGTGTGGTGGCTGGCGGTTCACATCGTGCCGTGGTTCGCCAATTCGGTCTGGCGGGCGGAGAGCTTGCGCGAGTGTCGCGAGATCCTCGGCGGCACCTCGGGCGCCTGCTTTGCCGTCATCACCGACCGCTGGCACCAGCTCCTGTTCGGTTTCTATCCGCCGCAGCACTACTGGCGACCGGTGCTGGCGCTGGTGCTCCTGTTCGCGGCGCTGGCGCCGATGCTGTTCACGGCGCTGCCGCGCAAGCTCCTGTGGCTCTCGGCGCTCTATCCCTTCGTGGGCTATCACCTGCTCTGGGGCGGCTCGGTCTGGTTCCCGTTCTCGGTCGCGCTGGGTTTCGTGGCGGGCTATCTCGCCTGGCGGGTGGTGCACCCGATCAATGCGCTGGGCGCGATCTTTGCCGCGGTGCTGGCGCCGGTGTTCTGGTGGCTGCTGCTGGCCGGCCCGCTCAGCAGCGCGCTGCACGCGATCCTGCCGCTGGGGCTGGAGTTCGTGCGTTCGGACCGCTTCGGCGGCTTCCTCATCTCGCTGCTGATCGGGGTCACGGCGATCTCGCTGTCGCTGCCGCTGGGGATCCTGCTGGCGCTGGGGCGCAAGTCGGACATGTTCCTGGTGAAATCGGTCTGCGTGATCTTCATCGAGTTCATCCGGGGCGTGCCGCTGATCACGCTGCTGTTCACCGCCTCGCTGCTCCTGAACTACTTCCTGCCGCCGGGGACGACGTTCGACCTGATCCTGCGGGTGATCATCATGGTCACCATCTTCGCCGCCGCCTATATCGCCGAGGTGGTGCGGGGCGGGCTCGCGGCGCTGCCGCGGGGGCAGTACGAGGCGGCGGATTCGCTTGGCCTCGACTACTGGAAGTCGATGCGGCTGATCATCCTGCCGCAGGCGCTGAAGATCTCGATCCCGGGCATCGTCAACGTCTTCATCGGGCTCTTCAAGGACACGACGCTCGTGGTCTTCATCGGCCTGCTGGATCCCATCGGCCTCAGCAACGCCATCCGCGCCGACACCGCCTGGAACGGCATCTACTGGGAGCTGTTCATCTTCATCGGTGCGCTGTTCTTCATCTTCTGCTTCGGCATGTCGCGCTACTCGATGTATCTCGAGCGCAAGCTCAGCCGCGGCCACAGGTAAGGGGAGGGTCCCATGAACGAAGCGCTCATGCCCGAGGTGGCCGTCGACCGCGAGATCGACACCAGCCAGATGAAGGTGACCGACGAGGTCGCGATCTCGATCTCGCGGATGAACAAGTGGTACGGGGCGTTCCACGTCCTGCGCGACATCGACATGACCGTCTATCGCGGCGAGCGGATCGTGATCTGCGGCCCGTCCGGCTCGGGCAAGTCCACGCTGATCCGCTGCATCAACGCGCTGGAGGAGCATCAGGCCGGCCAGATCGTGGTGGACGGGACCGAGCTGAACGAGGACCTCAAGAACGTCGACAAGGTGCGCTCCGAGGTCGGGATGGTGTTTCAGCACTTCAACCTCTTTCCGCACCTCACGATCCTGGAGAACTGCACGCTCGCGCCGATGTGGGTGCGCAAGACGCCCAAGGCCGAGGCCGAAGAGACCGCCATGCATTTCCTGCGCAAGGTGAAGATCCCCGAGCAGGCGCTGAAATACCCCGGCCAGCTCTCGGGCGGGCAGCAGCAGCGGGTGGCCATCGCGCGAAGCTTGTGCATGCGGCCGCGGATCATGCTGTTCGACGAGCCGACCTCGGCGCTCGACCCCGAGATGATCAAGGAGGTGCTCGACACCATGATCGAGCTCGCCGAGGACGGGATGACCATGCTCGTGGTGACGCATGAGATGGGCTTCGCCCGACAGGTCGCGAACCGCGTGGTGTTCATGGACCAGGGCCAGATCGTCGAGCAGAACGAGCCCGAGGAGTTCTTCTCGAACCCGAAGTCCGAGCGCACCAAGCTGTTCCTCAGCCAGATCCTGCGGGGCCACTGACGGGCGCTTGCCGTGCCGCACAGCTGCCGGCGCGGACGCTTGACGGCCCCGTCGCAGGGGGGGCTGTCTGCCCCCCGTCTCCCTTCGGGAGCGTTCGTCGGGAAAACCCTCCACTGGAGGGTTTTCTGATCCTCCTCACCCCCGAGGATATTTGAGGGAAAGATGAAGGGGAAGGCTCAGACGTGCTGGGCGCCGTTGACCTCGATCTCGGCACCCGAGATGTAGCTCGACTCCTGCGAACAGAGGAAATGGATCGCCGCCGCAACCTCCGACGGCTGGCCGAGCCGCTGCAGCGGCAGCTTCTCCACGATCTTTTCGGTCCCCGGCGACAGGATCGAGGTCTCGACCTCGCCCGGTGCGATGGCGTTCACCCGCACCCCCAGCGGCCCGAAGTCATGCGCCATCTCGCGCGTCAGCGCCGCCAGCGCCGCCTTGGAGGTGGAGTAGGCCGCCCCGGCAAAGGGATGCACCCGCGCCCCGGCGATGGAGGTGACGTTCACCACCGAGCCCTTCGCCGCCGCCAGCTCGTCCTTCAGCCCGCGCGCCAGCACCACCGAGGCGAAGAAATTGACGTGGAACACCTGCCCCCAGGTGCGCAGGTCGGTGTTCAGCGTGTTCAGCCGCGAGCCCCCCGGCCCCTTGGGCGAGATCCCGGCATTGTTGACCAGCGCATCGAGCTTGCCGTCGACGAGCTTGCGCTTCACCACCTCGATGGCGGCGATGGTCATCTCGGGGTTGGCGAGGTCGAGCTCGATGTGGTTGTCCTCGCCCCCGGGCCAGGGGCAGCGCGGATCGAAGGGCTGGCGCGAGCAGGTCAGCACCCGCCAGCCCTCGGCCGAAAAGCGCTTGACCGTGGCATGTCCGATGCCGCGGCTCGCGCCGGTCAGCAGGAGCGTCTTCTGTCGTGTGTCGCCGGGCATTGCGTCCTCCGTCTCCGCCGCCAAGCCTTAGCGTTTCTGTCGGCAAGCACAATGCACCGCGCGGCCTTGAGGGCGACGGGGCCAGCGGCTAACAGGGGCCGAAGCGAGGATCGCCCGATGAAGAAGCAGACCGCCATGACCCGAGACTGGATCGCCACCGCCCGCACCCTGTCCGAGGCGCTCCCGTATCTTCAGCGCTATACCGGGGCGATCGTCGTCATCAAGATGGGCGGCCATGCCATGGGCGACGACAGGGCGATGGAGGGTTTCGCCCGCGACATCGTGCTGATGCGCCAGGTGGGTGTGAACCCGGTGGTGGTGCATGGCGGCGGGCCGCAGATCAACGACCTGCTGGGCCGGCTGGGCGTGGCGTCCGAGTTCGTGCGCGGCAAGCGGGTGACCGATGCCGCCACGGTCGAGGTGGTGGAGATGGTCCTCGGCCATGTCGGCAAGCGCATCGTGCAGGCGATCAACGACCAGGGCGGCCGCGCCGTCGGCCTGTCGGGCAAGGACGCGCGGCTGATGATCTGCGAGCCGGACGCGCCCGAGCTCGGCTTCGTCGGTCGTCCGGTGGAGGTGGATCCGGCCGTCCTGCACCGCCTGTTCGAGGGCGGGATGATCCCCGTGGTCGCGCCGCTGGGCGCGGGCCGGGCCGGCGAGACCTTCAACATCAACGGCGACACGGCCGCCGGGGCCATCGCCGCCGCGCTCAAGGCCGACCGGCTGCTGCTCCTGACCGATGTGGCGGGGGTGAAGGACGCGAGCGGCCAGGTGGTGACGCAGCTCCATCCCGATCAGCTGCGCGCGCTGACGCGCGAGGGCGTGATCGCCGGCGGCATGATCCCGAAGACCGAGACGGCGCTGGCGGCCATCGAGGGCGGGGTGCGGGCGGTGGTGATCCTCGACGGCCGCCTGCCCAACGCCTGCCTGCTGGAGCTCTTCACCGAGCACGGGGCCGGCAGCCTGATCCGCGCCACGGAGCCCCGCATCAAGCCGAGGGAGGGCTGAGATGCTGCGTCTGATCCTGGTGCGGCACGCGAAATCGAGCTGGGACGACCCGCTGGCGCCCGACCATGCGAGGGTGCTGAACGCCCGCGGCCGCGAGGCGGCCGGGCGGATCGGGCGCTGGCTGGCCAGCGAGGGGCACCACCCCGACGCGGCCCTCGTCTCGACCGCGGCGCGCACGCGCGAGACCTGGGCGCTCATGTCCGCGCATCTGCCGCAGTCGCCCGAGCCGGTGTTCCTCGATGCGCTCTATCATGCCGGCCCGGAGGTGATGCTGCGGGTGCTGGCCGGTGCGCGCGGCCGGACGGTGCTGATGCTGGGCCACAACCCGGGCTGCGCCGCCTTCGCGGTCTGGATGCTGGAAAAGGCGCCGCGGCACGCGCGGCTGGCCGACTATCCCACCTGCGCGACGCTGGTGGCCGGGTTCGAGGCCGACTGCTGGGATGCGGTCGAGCCCGGCACCGGCCGCGCCCTGGCCTTCGTGATTCCGCGCGAGCTGCCGGCGGAGTGATGGCGCCGGCACGGGTCGGCGGATGCCGATGCCGCGGCTTTCGGGGCGCCGTGTCGGCGCTCTGGCACGTCCCGGGCGGACCCGCCCTCACGCCGGCAGCAGTCTTCGGACCGGGAACAGGGTGCCGAGCGCGAATGGCGTGAAGCGCTGTGCGCGCTTCCCGGCCAACTCGACATCGCGGAGGGTGCCGGCCCCGTTGATGTCGGCGAGGAAAGCTTCGGTGCGGTGGATGTCTGCACGCTGCCCTGCCATGCGCGGCAGCGCAGGCAGGCGATGTTGCCCCTCGGGTCGTGGGTGATCTGCCCGATCACGCCACCTTGCCCGCCCCTCCCATCTCGCTCCGCCCGGACGATCTGGCGCAGGGTGCGGGCGTCGAAGCCCTGACCCTGCGCGACAGCGACCTCGGGGGCGAGCCAGCCCTCTGCTGCGGCCCCGGCGCGGAGGCGATGGATGTGGACGGGCGCGCGGGGGGCGCCCTGGGTTCAGCAGAAGACGGACCGGAAACCGTCCTGCCGGAACACCCTGGGCATGGCCGAGCCCGGCGAGCCGGCCGGGCCCTGCCACCGGGGTCAGCTGTCCATCTTCAGCGCCGAGATGAAGGCCTGCTGGGGGATCTCGACCTTGCCGAACTGGCGCATCTTCTTCTTGCCGGCCTTCTGCTTCTCCAGAAGCTTCTTCTTTCGCGTCACGTCGCCGCCGTAGCATTTGGCGGTGACGTCCTTGCGCAGCGCGGCGATGGTCTCGCGGGCGATCACCCGGCCCCCGATGGCGGCCTGGACGGGGATCTTGAACATGTGGCGGGGGATGAGCTCCTTGAGCTTTTCGCACATGGCGCGGCCGCGCATCTCGGCGCGGTCGCGGTGGACCATCATGGACAGCGCATCGACCGGCTCCTCGTTCACGAGGACCTGCATCTTGACCAGCGTGTCCTGGCGGTAACCGGTCATCTGGTAGTCGAAGCTGGCGTAGCCCTTGGTGACGGATTTGAGCCGGTCGTAGAAGTCGAACACGACCTCGTTGAGCGGGAGGTCATAGACGACCATGGCGCGGGAGCCGGCGTAGGTGAGTTCGAGCTGCTCGCCGCGGCGGTCCTGGCAGAGCTTGAGCACGTCGCCGAGATAGTCGTCGGGCACGAGGATGGTGGCCTTGATCCGCGGCTCCTCGATGTGGTCGACATGGGTGAGGTCGGGGAGGTCGGCGGGGTTGTGCAGCTCCATCACCGAGCCGTCGCGGAGGTGGACACGGTAGACCACGGACGGCGCGGTGGTGATGAGGTCGAGGTCGTATTCGCGCTCGAGCCGGTCGCGGACGACTTCCAGATGCAGCAGGCCGAGGAAGCCGCAGCGGAAGCCGAAGCCGAGGGCGGCGGAGGTCTCCATCTCGTGGGTGAAGGAGGCGTCGTTGAGGGCGAGCTTCTCGATGGCGGTGCGGAGGTCCTCGAAATCATTGGCGTCCACGGGGAAGAGGCCGCAGAAGACGACCGGCACGGAGGGCTTGAAGCCCGGCAGCGGGGCGGCGCAGGGGCGGCGTTCGTGGGTGATGGTGTCGCCGACGCGGGTGTCGCGGACCTGCTTGATCGAGGCGGTGAGGACGCCGATCTCGCCCGGGCCGAGTTCGGGGATGTCGAGCATCTGGGGTTTCAGGACGGCGAGCTTGTCGATGCCGTAGACGGCGCCGGTCTGCATCATCTTGATGCGGTCGCCCTTGCGGATCACGCCGTCCATGACGCGGATGAGGACGACGACGCCGAGATAGGCGTCGTACCACGAGTCGACCAGCATCGCCTTGAGGGGGGCGTCGCGGTCGCCCTTCGGGGCGGGGAGGCGGGTGACGATGGCCTCCAGCACCTCGGGGATGCCGAGGCCGGACTTGGCGGAGATGGGGATGGCCTCGGAGGCGTCGAGGCCGATCACCTCCTCGATCTGCTCCTTCACGCGGTCGGGGTCGGCGGCCGGCAGGTCGATCTTGTTCAGGACCGGCACGATCTCGTGGTCGGCGTCGATGGCCTGATAGACGTTGGCCAGCGTCTGCGCCTCGACCCCCTGGCTCGCGTCGACCACCAGCAGCGAGCCCTCCACCGCGCGCATCGAGCGCGAGACCTCATAGGCGAAGTCGACATGGCCCGGCGTGTCGATGAGGTTGAGCACATAGGTCCGGCCGTCGCGGGCGGGGTATTCGATCCGCACGGTGTTGGCCTTGATGGTGATGCCGCGCTCGCGCTCGATGTCCATCGCGTCGAGCAGCTGCTCCTTCATGTCGCGTTCGGCCACCGTGCCGGTCAGCTGGATCAGCCGGTCGGCGAGGGTGGATTTGCCGTGGTCGATATGGGCCACGATGGAGAAGTTGCGGATGCGCGAAAGCTCGGTCATGCGCTGGGGTATGGGGCAGCCCCTGCGGCCCGTCAAGCTGCTCTGCGGGGCGGTCGCGGCGGCACCAGCGTGGCGCTGGACGATGCCGCGGCGATCGCGGTCTTCGGCGTGGTTCCGGGCATTGCGGACGCGCCGGCGCCGGGCCGGCTGGATCCCGGCGTCGGGCCGGTGGCCAGCGCGGCCACGGTGATCGGCACCGCGATGGCGGTGATCGGGGCGTCGATCCGGGGGGCGGATCCGGGTGGAGGCACGGGGCCGGTGGCGGCGCCGGGGGCGCGCAGTCCTTTCGGCTGGGACAGTTGCGGGCCGCTGGTCGCCGGGCCGACCCTGACCGTCCTGCTGCCGGGGGCGGTCGCGGGTGCGGGCCTGTCGTCGATTCCCGCCGCCCGCGGGCTGTGGGCGCTGAACCGCCCGATGCGCGGGGCAGGGGGCTGAGCGGGCTCAGGGCGCGCGCAAGGCGGCCATGGCCGCGCGCAGGCTGTCGCCAAAGGCCGGGTGGCCATAGAGGTCGTTGTGGCCCGCCGACAGGGTGCGGTCGAAGACGACGCCGGGGGTGGTGTCCGCGAGCGCGCGGCGCAGGGCCTCGGTGCGGGCGGGCGGCACGATGCCGTCGCGGGCAGCGGCGATGAGGGCGACGGGCGCGGGGCCGCCGGCCAGGGCGGCGGCCGGCTCCATCCGGTGGCGCAGCAACAGCCGCACCGGCGCCCAGGGGTAGTGGCCGCGGGCAAGCTCGGTCAGCGACTCGAAGGGCGTGACCAGGATGGCCCCGGCGACCGGGCGCTCGGCGGCGAGGCGGGCGGCCGGGCCGGTGCCGATGCTGAAGCCCACCGCGACCGCGGGCGGCAGGCCCTCGGCGGCGAGATGGTCGTGGATCGCCAGCGCATCGGCCTCCAGCGCGGCGGCCGAGGGGCGGCCGGTGCTGGGCGCATAGCCGCGGAAGTGAAAGGCGATGATGTCGTGGTCGGGCAGGTGGCGGTGCAGGAACAGCGCCATGTCGGCGGCGTTCCAGGCATTGCCGGGAAAGCCGATCACGGGCGGGGCGTCGGGGTCGCGGCCGCGCAGGCGCAGGCCATGCAGGGTGGCGCCGCCGGGGCGCGCGATCTCCAGCGTCTCGGCCGCCGGCGGCAGCGGCGGGGCGGGCGCCACCGCCCAGCGCGGAAACAGCGTCGAGGTCTGGCCCAGCGCCATCAGCGCCACGAGGGCCACATATCCGCCCGCCAGCAGGCCGAGGATCTTCCACAGCGTGGCGGTCATGGGGCGGGGCCGGTCATGAGGGGTGTGTCGGGCAGGGTGCGGCTCATGGTGCGGGCTCCGCCCGAAAGGTCGCGCGTGCGCCCGGGCGGGTCAAGCGGGGGGCGCGACATATCATCTTATTGAGATATGTTCCCGCGGATGGGAGGGTCCCCCCGGTTCGCAATTCAGGAGGACGACCATGTCGATCGCACGCAGGACACTGACCGCCGCCGCCCTTGCGCTGCTGGCGGGGCCCGCGCTGGCCGATGGGCCGGACCGGCTGGTGACGGTGGTCACGGCCGAACATCCGCAGACGCAGCTGATGGCGATGGTGCTGAGCATGCAGGCGGTGGAGCAGGGCAAGGAGGTGCGGATGCTCCTGTGCGGCCCGGGCGGCGACCTGGCCCTGCGCGAGGCGCCCGCCAGCGCGACCGCCCCGCAGCCGCCGCGCGACATGAGCCCGCAGGGGCTGATGCAGGCGATGATGGGGCGCGGCGTCACGGTGCAGGTCTGCGCGATCTACCTGCCGGGGCTGGGGGCGGACGCCTCGGTCCTGCTCGAGGGCGTGAGCGTGGCCGAACCGCCCGAGATGGCCGGGGCGATGCTGGCCGACGACACGGTGGTCTGGTCGTTCTGACCTGCCCCCCGGCGCCCCCCCCGGGGGGCGCCGGCCCCCACCCCGAGCGGCGCATCAGCCCCGCCATCCCCCGCGCCCGCGACATCCCACCGCACGGGCGCCCCACCCTCTCCCCCCTTCATCTTTCCGAAAAATATCCTCGGGGGGGTCTCCCGGCACGGGAGACGGGGGGCAGACAGCCCCCCTCCCACGCCCGCCCCCTCGCCTCAGCCGAGGTAGGCGCGCAACGCCGGCGGCGGGTCGGCGAGCAGCGCCGCGGTCGGCTGCGGCGGGCTCGCGCGCCCCTCGGCCACCAGGATCACCGCCTCGGTGATCGCCTCGGCGTCGCGCGGCTCATGCGTCACCATCAGAAGCGTCGCCCCCGCATCGGCCGCGATCCCGGCCACCAGCGCCAGCATCTCGGACTTCAGCGCCGGGCCGAGCGCGGCAAAGGGCTCGTCCAGCAGCAACAAGGGCCGCGCCCGCAACAGCGCCCGCGCCAGCGCAACCCGTCCCTGCTGCCCCCCCGACAGCTGCGCCGGGCGCCGCGCCCCCAGCCCCGCGAGGCCGACGCGGGCCAGCGCCGCCTCGACCCGGGCGCGCTCGGCGGCATCGAGCCGCAGCGAGGGGCGCAGCGCCAGCCCCACGTTCTGCGCCGCCGTCAGATGGGGAAAGAGGTTCTGGTCCTGGAACAGGATCGAGAGCGGCCGCTCCCCGGGCGCCATCGCGCCGAGGTCCCGCCCCCGCCACAGGATGCGCCCCGCGGCCAGCGGCACGAACCCCGCCACCGCGCCCAGCAGCGTCGACTTCCCCGCCCCCGAGGGCCCGAGCACCGCGACGCGGGCCCCGGCCGGCACCGTGAGATCGGCCTCGAGGCGAAAACCCTCCTGCTCGATCCGGACGCCCTCGAATCGCAGGCCCTCGGGGCCGGTGCGGGACTGCGTTTCAGCGGCCGTCACGCGCGCCTCCGTGGTGGGGGATGCGGGGTGCGGCCGATGCGTCAGCCGCGGGCACCGAGGCGGCCTCCGCGGTCGCAGGCCCAGAACAGCAAGAGGCTGAGGGCGAGGAGGAGGAGGGCGGCGCCGGCGGCCTCGTCCATCCGGTAGGCGCCCATCAGCCGGTAGAGCTGCAGGGGCAGGGTGGCGCCCTGCGGGTCGGCAAAGAGCACGATCACCCCGAGGTCGCCCATCGACAGCGCCGCCGTGAGCCCGGCGGCAAAGCCGAGGGGGCGGGCGAGGCGCGGCAGCGTGACGAGGCGCAGCCGCGCGAGGCCGGTCATCCCGAGGCTGTCGGCGAGCCGGCCGTGCGAGGCCTCGACCTCGCGCAGGGCCGGCAGGAGCGCGCGCAGCGCAAAGGGCAGCGCCATGGCGGCGTTCACCAGCGCCGTGACGGGCAGCGCCGCATCGGCCGGGCGCATCAGCGGAAAGAGCAGCAGGAACAGCCCGGTGCCGATCACCAGGGGCGAGGCCGCCAGCGCCATCAGCCCGATCGCCTCCAGCGCGCCGGCCGGGCGGGGGCCGAGCCGCGTGATCGCCAGCGCCAGCGCCAGCGCCATCGCGAGCGCCAGCACGGTCGAGGCCGCGGCCACCATCAGCGAGCGCAGCGTGGCGCGCCAGACCGGCTCGGGCAGCGAGGCGAGGTGTGGCAGGCCGCCGGTCACCACCATCGCGAGCGGGGTCAGCAGGAAGACCGCCGCCAGCGCGATGGCCACCGCGTCCTGCGCGCGCAGGAGCGGTGAGCCCGCGTCGAGTCGCGCCACCGGCCGGTCGAGCCCCGCGCCGAAGCCCGCCGGCCGGGCCACGCCCCAGGCCAGCGCCGCCGCCAGCGCGCAGAGGGCGAACTGCACCATGGCCAGCAGCGCCGCCTTGCCGAGGTCGAAGTCGAGGCGAAAGGCCTGATAGATCGCCAGCTCGACGGTGGTGGCGCGGGGCCCGCCGCCCAGCGTCAGCGCCACGGCAAAGCTGGTCAGGCAGATCAGGAAGACGACGGCGAGGGCGCCGGGGACGACCTCGCGCAGCATCGGGCGTTCGAGGTGGCGAAAGGTGTCGGCCGGCGTGAAGCCGAGCGCGGCGGCGAGGCGGAAGCGCTCGGCCGGGATGGCGAGCCAGCCTTGCAGGATCAGGCGGGTGGCGAGCGGCAGGTTGAAGAAGACATGCGCGAGGATGACGCCCTGGGGCCCGTAGACCGTGACGGCGGGCAGGCCGAGGGCGGCGAGGCCCTGGTTCACCAGCCCGCCGCGGCCGAAGACGGCCAGGATGCCGAGGACGGCCACGAGCGTGGGCAGCAGGAAGGGCGCGCCCAGCGCGGTGATCAGGAGCGCCCGGCCGGGAAAGCGGCGGCGCGCCAGCGCCCGGGCGACGGGGATCGCGAGCGCCACCGAGATCAGCGCCGAGGCGGTCGCCTGCCAGAGCGTGAAGCGGACGGCGGCCCAGTCGGCCTCGCCGAGCCGCCCCGGCGCGTCGGCATGGAACGCGACCGCCGCGAGCGTTCCCAGGTTCAGAACGAGCAGCACCGCCGCGACGCAGAGTCCGGCGGCCACGGCGATGCCGCGGCCGGCCGGGAGGGGCGGTGCGCCCGGGCCCGCCCCCGCCTGGCCCGCCGCGGGGCGAGCGCGCAGGGGCCGGCCCCCTCCGGCGCGCGGCGGGGAGGGCAGCGGTGCTCCGCCCTCGGGCATCTCAGCGCGACAGCGCGCCGCGCCATTCCTCGATGGCCGCGTCGCGGATCGCCGCCGCCTCCTGGGGCGGGAACAGCAGCGAGGTTTCGGGGATCATCAGCGTCTCGAAACCCTCGGGCAGGCCGCCCTCGGGGGTGACGGCCGGATACATCCAGTTGGTGGTCGGGATGATCGCCTGGAAGGCGTCGGTGAGCATGAACTCGAGGAACCGACGCGCGAGGTCGGGGTTGGGGGCGTTCGCGAGCATCCCCGCGACCTCGACCTGGAGGTAGTGGCCCTCGGCGAAGGGGGCGGCGGCCTTGGTGGGGTCGTCCTCGGCGATCAGGTGATAGGCGGGCGAGGTGGTGTAGCTGAGGACCATGTCGGCCTCGCCGCGCAGGAACAGACCGTAGGCCTCGGACCAGCCGCGGGTGACGGTCACGATGCGCGGGGCGAGCCCCTCCCAGATCTCGGACGCGCGGTCGCCATGGGCGGCGCGGACCCATTTCACCAGCCCGAGGCCGGGGGTGGAGGAGCGCGGGTCCTGGATCAGGATCGAGACGTCCGAGGCGATCAGCTCGTCGAAGCTGGCGGGCGGCTCGGGCAGGCGGGTGGTGTCGTGGACGAAGGCGAACCAGCCCCAGTCATAGGGCAGGAACAGCGGATCGTCCCAGGCGATGGGCAGGTCGAGCGCCGGCGGCTCGATCCCGTGGGGGGCGAAGAGGCCGGTGGCGGCGGAGCGGGCGGTGAGGTTGGTGTCGAGCCCGAGGACGATGTCGGCGGGGCTGCGGGCGCCCTCGAGCTGGATCCGGGCGAGGAGTTCGGCGCCGTCGCCGGTGCCGACGAGGTCGACGGTGCAGTCGCAGACCGCTTCGAAGGCGGCCTTGACCTGCGGGCCGGGGCCCCAGTCGGAGACGAAGCTGTCGTAGGTATAGACGGTGAGGGTGTCGGCGGCTGCGGGGGCGGCGGCGAGCAGGGCCGCGGCGAGGGTGGCGGCGGCGGTGCGGGAAGGGGTGCCGCTGCGCTTGTGCCGTGGCGCGCCGGTCCTGCGATGGGGCAGGCGGGGGCCGGTGCCCGGCCGGGCGGGGAGGCCGTCGGTGCGGCGGGCGGTCTCGGGACGGGTGGCGGGGTGGGCGGTGTGGTGCATTCGTTCCTCAATCTGCGACGGGTGGGTCGGGGTGGAGGCGGGCGCGGGGCCCCGGGCCTGGTCACCTTCCCTCCGCCGGTCCTAGCCGGATCAGGTTCGACGGGTTCGCCTTGCGGCATCTCAGCCCCCATGCGGGGCACCCCGAGGTATGGGAGAAGGTAGCCCCGGCGCGCGGGAGAGGCAAGGGGGCCTGCCTGCGCGCCAGGGCTCCGAACTCATGTGACAGTGACACGGGCGGATTTCTCTGACTCGATGCGGTGGCCTTCCCATGGAGCCGCCGATGCCCTTTCGGACCGAGAGCCTGCCGCGCC
>Ga0213835_100665_pt1 | contig 29110 bp, 22 predicted proteins | sample SWPATP01_FD_160576 | JGI IMG/M metagenome (GOLD analysis project Ga0213835, IMG submission 160576) | Coastal seawater microbial communities from Marineland, Florida, United States - SWPA TP0 #1 | ecosystem: Environmental > Aquatic > Marine > Coastal | place: USA: Florida | collected 2016-08-05 | reverse complement strand
TGGCGGTTCCTGACGCTGGGCCGGTCCATCGAACGTGCCGACGCGATCGCCTGGACGCTTGCGGTATTCGCAGATCCCGCCGCCCCCGAGGGGGGGCTCGACCTTGCCGTCGAACTGGGTGACAGCGTGCTGACCCACCGGCAGCGCCACGGCGTCGAGATCAACCGCGACAGCGTCGTCGAACTGCTCGCGCTGGAGCCGGACAACCCCCGCGCGCTTCGCTTCCAGCTGGCCAAGATCGAGAGCGGGCTTGAGCGGCTGCCGCCCCCGGGCAACAGCGATCCCCGGCGCATGACCCCCGCCGCCCGCCTGGCGCGGTTGCGTCACACCGACCTTGCCATCGCCGAGGCAAGCGCGCTCGACAGCGATGCGCTGATGGCGCTGCGGCGGGACATTTCCGTCCTGTCCGACCGGATCGCCGCAAGCTGGTTTCACTGATGCTCTACGACGTGACCGCCGAGATCCGCTACAGCTATGACGCGCCGTCGGTGTCGGGGCGCACCCTGCTGCGCTTGCTGCCCGTGTCCCGGCCGGGCGAGCAGCGCCTGATCGTCGGGCGCGTCGATGCCGATCCGGCGCCCTGCACCCGGATCGACAGGACCGACTTTTTCGGTAACCCGGTCACCGAACTCGCCTTCCGGGCCGCCAGCCGGACCACATGTTTCCGGGTGTCGGCACGGGTCGAACGGACGGCCGAGCCGCCGCGCCTCGACCTATCCCCGCCCCTGCCCCGGCTTGTGGGCGAACTTGCCACCGTCGCCGACATCGGCGCCGAGGCGCCGCATCACTTCCTGCCGCCCTCGCCGCGCATCCGGCCCGATCCCGCGCTGACCGACTGGGCCCGCGAAACGCTGCCCGCTGGCGCAACGGTCCTGGCCGCCGTCCGCGCCCTGGGCGAGCGGCTGCATGCCGAGATGCGTTTCGACGCCGGCGCCACCACGGTCAAGACCGACCCCGCCGAGGCCTTTGCGGCGCGCCACGGCGTCTGCCAGGATTTTTCCCACATCCTGATCGGGGCGCTGCGCAGCCTCGGTGTTCCGGCCGCCTATGTCTCGGGCTACCTGAGCACCCTGCCCCCGCCCGGCCAGCCCCGCCTTGCCGGGGCCGACGCCATGCATGCCTGGGTGCGGGTCTGGTGCGGGATCGAAAGCGGCTGGATCGAGCATGACCCAACCAACGCGCTGATGGTGGGGGCCGATCACGTCCGCGTCGCCGTGGGCCGCGACTATGACGATGTCGCCCCGGTGCACGGCGTGCTGCGCAGCGCCGGCGCACAGCAAAGCGTCCAGCAGGTCGACGTCGTTCCGGTCCGGGCCGCCGAGGGCTGAGGCGCCCGGCCCAACCTCAGTGGCCGAGGATCTGGCTGAGAAACAGCTTGGTGCGCTCGGACTTGGGGTTGCGGAAGAACTCGCGCGGCTCGTTCTGCTCGACGATCTGGCCTTGGTCCATGAAGATGACCCGGTTCGCCACCGCCTGGGCAAAGCCCATCTCGTGGGTGACGCAGATCATCGTCATGCCCTCCTCGGCAAGCTGGATCATGGTGTCCAGCACCTCCTTGATCATCTCGGGATCAAGCGCCGACGTCGGCTCGTCGAACAGCATGATGCGCGGCCGCATGCACAGCGAGCGGGCGATGGCGACGCGCTGCTGCTGGCCGCCCGAAAGCTGGCCTGGATATTTCAGCGCCTGCTCCGGGATCTTGACCTTCTCGAGAAAGTGCATGGCCGTTTCCTCGGCCTCCCTGCGCGGCACCTTGCGCACCCAGATCGGCGCCAGCGTGCAGTTTTCCAGGATCGTCAGGTGCGGGAACAGGTTGAAGTGCTGGAACACCATGCCGACTTCGGAACGCACCTTGTCGATGTTCTTGAGGTCCGAGGTCAGCTCGGTTCCGTCCACCACGATCTGGCCGGACTGGTGTTCCTCCAGCCGGTTGATGCAGCGGATCAGCGTCGACTTGCCCGACCCCGACGGGCCGCAGACCACGATCCGCTCGCCGCGGTTCACGGTCATGTTTATGTCCCGCAGGACATGGAACTGGCCGTACCACTTGTTCATCGCGGTGATCGAGATCGCTACCTCGTCGGTCACCTTCATCTGGCTGGTGTCGATCGTCCGATCGACGGGGATCTCGGGAACTTCGGGGATCGTGTCCGGGGCGTTCATGGGCCGGGCCTTTCTCAGCGATGATCGGTGCGCAGGCGGCGCTCAAGGTACATGGAATAGCGCGACATGCCGAAGCACATCAGGAAGAACACGGCACCGATGAAGATGAACAGCTCCCAATAGATGCCCTGCCAGTCGGTGCTGGCGCGGATGCTGTTGGTCAGCCCGATCGGGTCCAGAAGGCCGATGAAGACCACCAGCGTGGTGTCCTTGAACAGCCCGATGAAGGTGTTGACGATGCCGGGGATCGAGATCTTCAGCGCCTGCGGCATGATGATCAGCCGCTGCGCCTTCCAGTAGTCCAGACCGAGCGAATCCGCGGCCTCGTACTGTCCGCGCGGCAGGGCGGCCAGGCCGCCGCGGACGACCTCGGCGAGGTAGGCTGCGGCGAACAGCGTGACCATGATGATCACCCGCAGGATCAGGTCGAAGGTCGTGCCCGGCGGCAGGAAATAGTTCAGCAGCAGCGAGGCGGTGAACAGCAGCGTGATCAGCGGCACGCCGCGGATGAACTCGATGAACACCACGCTGACGCCCTTGATCAGCGGCATGCCGGACTGTCGGCCCAGCGCCAGCAGGATGCCCAGCGGCAGCGACAGCGCGATCGCGGTCAAGCCGATCGTGAGCGAGATCAGGAAGCCGCCGAAGCGGTCCGAGCGGACGAACTCGTTGCCCAGCGGCAGGATGCCGGCCATGTTCCCGGCGAACGGACCGGCCAGCAGCAGCCACCACGCCAGCGCCGCAAGCACCGCGCCGCCCGTCTGCAGGATCGGCCCGAGCGGCGCGAGGAGTCGGAGCGCGACATAGCCCAGCACGAAGCCCAGCGCGGCGCTGACGGGCACCCAGACCGATCCGCCCCACAGCAGGAAATATGCCAGGAACGGATACGCCATCGAGAACCACAGAAGCTGCCGGGGCACGCCGGTGAACAGCACCGGCGCCAGCGCCACGAACAGCAGCACGAGCGCAAGGTTGGGCCGCCAGTACAGGTGCGACGGGTAGAAACCGTAGAGCAACTGGTTCAGGCGATCGTTGATCACCCCCCAGCACGCCCCTTCCGGAACCCCCGCCTCGGCCCAGATCGCGCGGCACTCGCGCAGCGATCCCGCATTCCAGACCGAGCGCGAAAGCCACGGCGCTATCTCGGACACTATCCAGCCGATCGCGATCAGGGACAGGACCGTCAGCACCGGGCTGACCCAGCCGTCGAACAGGTTTTCGCGCAGCCACCTTGCGGCGCCGACCTGGGTCACGGGCGCGGGGGCGGGCGGCAGCATGGCGGCGCGAACATACGCAACATGCCGCGAACCGTCGATAGCGATGGCGTCCGGCCCATCGGACACAAGGCGCGCCGACGACTGTTCAAGTGGCTTCGGTTGGGCATCATCGCCAAAGATCCAGCCCGCCCCTACCGCCATGAGGGCCGCGGGCACCACGGCAAGGAAATCGAAGCCGAAATACACGAGCGTCAGGACCGACGCGAATGCCAGCAGCACCGAGCCCAGAGGGCGCCCCGTCATCGCCACAACCGCACCGGCGACACCCAAAGCCGGGGCGATACCGCCAAGTCGCCCGATGCTGAGGGGAAGATAGCCCAGGAAGACCAGCACGATAAGCGCCACGGAGCCGATCAGGCCAAGAGCGATGCCCGCAGTTCTCTTCATCGGTTGCTCCCGTTGCCGAACGTCATCACCGTTCCTTCAGCTTGACGCGCTTGTTGTAGACGTTCATCAGGCTCGAGATGGTCAGGCTGATCAGCAGATAGATCAGCATCATCAGCATCATGCCCTCCAGCTCGCGGCCGGTCTGGTTGATGCTGATCCCGCCCAGCGTCGAGCGCAGGTCCATGTAGCCCACCGCCAGACCCAGCGAGGTGTTCTTGGTCAGGTTCAGGTACTGCGAGATCAGCGGCGGTACGATCACCCGCAGCGCCTGCGGCAGGATCACAAGGCGCATCGTCTTGCCGGGCTGAAGCCCCAGGGCGAAAGCGGCCTCGGTCTGGCCCTTGTGGATGGCCAGGATGCCGCCGCGGACGATCTCGGCGATGAACGCGCCGGTGTAGATGCCCAGCCCCAGCCACATCGCCATGAACGAGTTGCGCAGGTGGATCCCCCCCTGGAAATTGAACCCGCGCAGTTCGGGATACCCCCAGTGCAGGCCCATCGCCGCAAGCAGCAGCGACACCGGCACCAGCAGGATCAGGATCGACTTCCACCAGGTCTTGGGGCGCACGCCGGTCGCGTTCTGCACGCGGGTCGCATGGCGGATCACCGCCCGGTTGGCGAACACCGACGCGACCACGACCGCGATGATCGCGAGCGCGGTCAGCGACAGGTAAATCGGGCCGAAGATGACGGTATCGCTGATCAGCCAATAGCCGAGACCTCGGCTGAACAGCGGTTCCGGGATGTAGACGCCGCGATTGGTGACCGCGACCGCATCCAGGATCATCGTGGCGGTCGCGTCATCGCCGCGAAATGCGCTCGGCGGGGGCATCGCCTCGGTCATGATGGCACCGAAGATCAACACCCACAGCAGCGTCGGGATGTTGCGGAACACCTCGACATAGACGGTCATCAGCCGGGCGACGATCCAGTTGTTCGACAACCGCAGGACGCCGGCCACCACCCCGAGAAAGGTCGCCAGCGCGCAGCCGCACAATGCAAGGATCAGGGTGTTCAGAAACCCGATCAGCGCCGCGCGCCCGTGGGTCATCTGGCTGTTGTATTCGATCGGCCGCTGGTTGATGTCGTAGCCTGCGGTGGTCCACAGGTATCGGAAGTTGAAATCCTTGCCCAGCGCGCTGAGGTTCTTGACGGTGTTGTCCACCAGCCAGGCGGCGCCCAGCATCAGGCACATCAGCACGAATATCTGGATCGTGTATGACCGATAGCGGGTGTCATACAGCAACATTCCTATGCGGAATGAGTCGCGCGGCGGCGCCCCGCTGTCGCTTGCGGCCATCGATGTCTCCCTGCGTGCGCGCCGGTGTTTTTTGTGTCCGATGCCCTCGGGGCCGGACTTGGCGCTTGTCGTGCAAAATTCCGGGGGGCCGTCGCCCGCGGTGTCCGGATGCGCGAGGGTCTCGCGCATCCGGCTAGGTTCAGGCGATCAACGGAAGGGCGGGGCGTACAGCAGGCCGCCGTTGGTCCATTGGGCGTTCAGGCCGCGATCCAGGCCGATCGGGGTCTGGTCGCCGATGGTGGCGGCGAAGATCTCGCCGTAGTTGCCGGCCACGCCGATGGCACGCTGCGCCCATTCGAGGTCGAGGCCCAGCATCTCGCCCAGGTTACCCTCGACACCAAGCAGGCGACGGACCTCGGGGTTGTTGCTGGTCTGCGCCATCTCGGCCATGTTCGCCGAGGTAACGCCGTATTCCTCGGCCGCGATCAGCGCGTTCAGCGTCCAGCGCACGAGGTCCATCCAGTGGTCGTCGCCGTGACGCACCAGCGGGCCCAGCGGTTCCTTCGAGATGATCTCGGGCAGGATCACATAGTCGCCCGGGTTCGGGAAGCTGGCGCGCGAGGCGGCAAGGCCCGAAACGTCGGTGGTGTAGGCGTCGCAAGCGCCGGCCAGGAACTGCTGCTGGGCTTCGGCGTCGCTTTCGATCGGGACCGGCTCATAGCTCAGGCCGTTGACGCGGAAGAAGTCGGCGAGGTTGAGTTCGGTGGTGGTACCGGTCTGGATGCAGACGGTGGCTCCGTCGAGCTCCTTGGCCGACGACACGCCCAGCGCCCGGCTGACCATGAAGCCCTGACCGTCGTAATAGTTGATGCCCGACCAGTTGAAGCGCAGGTCGACATCGCGCGAGAAGGTCCAGGTCGAGTTGCGCGACAGCAGGTCGATTTCACCCGACGCCAGTGCGGTGAAGCGGGTCTGGCTGGTGAGCGGGACGAAGTTGACGGCCATCGGGTCGTTCAGCACGACGGCAGCCACCGCGCGGCAGATGGCCACGTCGAAGCCCGCCCAGACGCCGTTCGCGTCCGGGGCGGCGAAACCGGTCAGACCGGTGTTCACGCCGCAGTTGAGTTCGCCGCGGGCTTGCACGGTTTCCATCGTGCTCTGGGCCGCCGCGATGCCGGCCGAGAGTGCCCCCGCGGCAAGGGTCGTCACGAATAGTGCTTTTTTCATCGTTACCTCTTCCTGTCTGAGCCGCCTTGCAGGCGGCCTGATTCGCCCTTGTCAGGGGCATGATGAGCGCGGGATTCTTGATAAACCGCACCTATTGCGAACCCGCCGGTCAGACGCGGTTCGCAGCGTCAGGAACGCTGTGCATTTGCGCTGAATTGGTCAAGCGAAACCTGCGGGATCGGCCCTCGGGTGGCAACCGGCGCCTGTCCGGCAGGCGGGGCTGCCGGCACCCGAGGGGGCGCCTTTCGGGCCGTGAAGCCCGCCGCGCCGTGCGGCCGCCGGCACCGCATTTGCCCGGCTCGGCCCGACGCCCCGGAAAGGAGGCCCGGGTCCGCCGGCAATCGCCACAGAATTCGCCCTCGCCCGACCGGATTTCCGCCGGTTCGGGCCGGACACCCCGCCGTGCGGCCGGCGACTATGGATTGCGCCACGGACAGCCGCTATCCTGCCGCAGTCGCCGCGTGCGACGGACCGGAGGTATGGACCGCTGCATCTGAACAGGACCATCCAGCCCCAGTCCGTGGGCGCGGCATGGCGGCTCTCGTCCGCGGCGGGCCGGCCCTTCATCGCGTGCACCGGCTTGCGGAACTGGCCGCGGGCGCCTCGCCCGGCCGACAGGTTTGCGCAGGGCCGTCCGTCGCACGGCGCGGGAACGGGTTGGCCATCATGAGCCCCCTCGTCCTGCTCGGGGCCGTGGCCCTGTTCCAGGTCAAGCATCTGCTGGCGGACTACGTGCTCCAGACCGGCTGGATGCTGCGCGACAAGGCCGTCTACGGGGGACCGGGCGGGCTTGCCCATGCGGCAGTGCACGTCCTGCTGACGGTGCCGGTCCTTTTGTGGCTTCAGACCGGTCTTGTCTTCATGCTCGCCATCGTGCTGGCCGAGTTCCTGCTTCATTATCACATCGACTGGGCCAAGGCCCGACTGAGCCTGCGGGCGGGCTTCAAGGTTCATGAAAAGCGCTACTGGGTCGCCTACGGCATGGATCAGTCGCTGCATCAACTGACCTATCTGGGCATCCTACTGGCGCTTGTGGTTGCGGCGGCCGACTGAACGCACCCGCGACAGCAGATGCGCGCCCGGAAATCCGGCGACGTTCGCCCTGCCCGGGGGCTCGGATGATGGCGGGAATTGACCAAACCCCGGCCGTTCGTCATGGTTCGGTCGCAGTCCGCACGAGAGAAGCGCGCAAGAATGGCCCCGGTCCCCGGCTCTGGCCGCCCCGACATCGAAGTGGTCCGGCCGATCTCGCCGATCCTGCAATACCTGTCAGCGCTGCACGCCCGCCTGCTGTCCGACCGGTCCGGCAACGTGGCCACCTACATCCCCGAGCTGGCACGCGCGAACCCCGGCGATTTCGGCATCTGCATCGTCACGGTGGACGGAAAGGTCTATTCGGTCGGCGACGCGACGACGCCGTTCACGATCCAGTCGATGTCCAAGCCGTTCCTTTATGGCGAAGCCCTGCGCCGGCACGGACCCGAGCGGGTCCTGCGGCAGGTCGGGGTCGAGCCGACCGGCGAGGCGTTCAACGCCATCGTCCTCGACGACGTGCACAACCGGCCGTTCAACCCGATGGTGAACGCCGGCGCCATCGCCGTGGTGGACCTGCTGCGCAGCGGACCGGAGCGGTTCGACACCGCCGAGATGTTGGACCTGTTCGGCCGCCTGGCGGGGCGTCCCCTGTCCATCGACGAGGACGTGTTCGACTCCGAATCCGTGACCGGGCACCGCAATCGGGCCATCGCCTATCTGATGCTCAACTCGGGCATGATCAGCGGCGATCCCGAGGATGTGGTGCGCCTCTATTTCCGGCAATGCTCGGTGCAGGTGACCTGCACGGACATGGCGATGATGGCCGCGACGCTGGCCAACGCCGGCTGCAACCCGCGCACGGGCGAGCGGGTCTATGAGCCGGCGCAGGTGCGCGACGTGCTGACGGTGATGACCACCTGCGGGATGTACGACAACTCGGGCACCTGGGCTTACGAGGTGGGGCTGCCGGCGAAAAGCGGCGTGTCCGGCGGCATCGTCGCGGTGATGCCCGGTCAGGCGGGCGTGGCGGTCTATTCGCCGGCCCTCGACGCGGTCGGCAACAGCGTGCGCGGCATCGAGGTCTGCAAGGCGCTGTCGCGGGAATTCAGCCTGCATGCCTTCGATGACCGGACCTATGTGCGCGGCGTGATCCGGCGCGAGTTCCGCGCCAGCGAGGTCGGCTCCAAGCGGCTGCGCTCGGCCGAGGACCTGATCCTGCTGCGGGCCGAGGGCGGCCGCATCGCGGTGATCGAGACGCAGGGCGCGCTGTTCTTCGGCTCGGCCGAGGTGCTGATCCGGCGGATGGCCCTGCTTGCCGAGGAGGCCGAGGTGCTGATCGTCGATTTTCGCCGGGCAAGCTATGCCGACCCCTCGGCCATTCGGCTGATCCAGGAAACCGCGCGCAGCCTGCCCGTGGTGGGCTGTCGGCTGCTGGTCACCGGGCTGATCGAGGATGGCGCATTGCAACGGCTGCGCGAGGCGCTGGTGGACGAAGACGCAGCCACGGGCGCCGAGCTTGCCGACGATCTCGACCGCGCGCTTGAGGCCTGCGAGGAGGCACTGCTGCGCGACCGGGCCGGCGGGGGCGCGTCGAAGTACGCGCTGGGGCAACTGGAAATCTTCGCCGGGCTTTCCGCCTCGGAATTGCGGCTTGTCGAGGCCGAGATCGGCGCGTTCCATTTCGACGCGGGCGCGCAGATCATCCGCCGGGGCGATCCGGCGAGTGCGCTGTTCGTGATCGTCCGCGGTTCGGCCGTGATTTCGGTCGAGGTGGAGGGCGGGCGCCGCAAGCGGCTGGGCTCGATCGGACCGGGCTATTCGATCGGCGAAATGGCGGTTGTCGAAGGCGGCGTCCGGACCGCCGATGTCCACGCGGTCGGACCGGTGACCTGCTATTCGCTGTCGATCGAGCGGCTGCACGCCATCGGCGCGTCGCATCCGAACGTGATGATCACCATCCTGCGCAACCTTGTCGGGATCCTCGGCAGCCGCCTGCGCGTGGCGAACGAGGAAATCCGCAGCCTCGAATGAACGCGGCGCCGGCCGTCGCCGGTGCCTTCCCTTGACCGGGGCATGCGCCGCGCGACACCCTGCATCGTCGGGAATCGCACGGGCGGCTTCCCCCTGACAGGCGCGAGTCGACCGCGATGCCGAGCGTAAGACGCTTTCACCTGCTGGTCGGCCTGCTTCTGCTGATGGGTCTCACGGCGTTGCGTCTGGCCGACCCGGGCTGGGTGCGCGAGGCGCGCGCGCTCTATTTCGATCAGCTGCAGCGGGCGTTTCCCCGCGCCCCTATGGATCTGCCCGTCCGGGTCGTCGACATCGACGAGGCCTCGCTGGCACGCCTCGGTCAATGGCCCTGGCCGCGCGATCGCATGGCCGGGCTGGTCGACCGGCTCGATGCGTTCGGGGCGGCGGCAATCGCCTTCGACGCCATCTTTGCCGAGCCGGACCGCCTGTCACCGGCGCGGCTGACCGAAAACCCCGAGATCGCCCGGCTCCTGCCCGCCGACGCCGCGCAACTGCCCGACTTCGATGCCATGTTCGCCGACGCCATGCGGGGTCGCAACGTCGTGCTTGGCACGGCCGAGGTGGCCGAGGGCGGCGTCAGCGCGCCCGCGCGTCTGCCGGGGATGGTCGAGGTGGGTCTTGCGCCGGGATCGGGCCTGCCGGCCGCCCGGTCGCTTACCCCGATCGTTCCCGCCCTCGCCGAAGCCGGCGCCGGGATCGGCAGCATCAGCACGAGCCCGATGGGCAATCCGACCGTGATCCGCACCGTGCCGCTGCTGTGGCGGACCGAGGGGGGCATCCTGCCGACCCTTGCCCTCGAGGCGCTGCGGGTGGCGCTGGGCGCGAGCACCTACGTGCTGATCGGTTCCTCGACCGAGGCCGGGCTGCCGGTGGCCCTCCGGCTGGGCAGCTTCGAGATACCCGTGACGGCCGAGGGCGAGTTGCTGATCCATTACCGCCCGGACGACCGGGGCCTCTATGTCCCCGCGCATGTCGTCCTGGCCGACCCGCCGGACGGGAACCTTCGCAAGGTGCTTGAGGGGACCATCGTGCTGATCGGAACCTCCGCGCCCGGCCAGCTCGACATCCGCACCACGGCCCTGGGCGAGGCGGTGCCGGGGGTGTCGATCCACGCGCAACTGCTCGAACAGGTGCTGACGGGGGATTTCCTGTACCGGCCCGCGGTATTCGACGCGCTCGAGGTGCTGGGCCTGATCGTCTTCGGCCTGTTCCTGATCACGACGATGGCCATGCTCGGCCCGACCGCGTCGCTCCTGGCCGGCACCGGATTCGCCGGGCTGGTGCTGGGCGGCAGCCTGTACGGCTTTGTCGCCCATGCCGCGCTGGTCGATGCGACCTTCATGATGGCCGGCGGGCTGGTGCTGTTCACCGTGATGCTGGTGCTGCGGTATTTCTTCGCCGACCGCGAACGGCGCCAGATCCGGCGATCCTTTTCGCAGTATGTGTCGGGCGACGTGCTGGACAAGATCGAGCGGTCGGGGCACCGGCTGGAGCTGGGTGGCGACATGCAGACCGTGACGGTGATGTTCGCCGACATCCGCAACTTCACCGCGCGCAGCGAGCGGATGAGCGCGACGGCGCTGGTCGCGATGCTGAACGAACTGTTCACGGACCTCGGCGATGCCGTCCTGTCCGAACAGGGCACGATCGACAAGTTCATCGGCGACGGTCTGATGGCGTTCTGGAACGCGCCCCTTCCGCTACCCGATCATTGCCTGCGCGCCTGTCGCGGCGCACTTGGCATGCGCGCGGCGCTCAAGGCCTTCAACGCGCGCAAGGGCTGGGACGGCGACGAAGCGGTGGCGATGGCGATCGGCCTCAGTTCCGGGCCGGCCTGCGTCGGCAACATCGGCTCGCGCAGCCGGTTCAACTATTCGGTGATCGGCGACATGGTGAATGCGGCTGCACGCTGCGAGACCGCCTGTCGCCATGTCGCCTTCGACATCCTGCTGTCCGGGACGATCGCCAATGACGCGGCCGTGTCGGCATTGGCACTGCTGCCCGCCGGCGCACTGGAGTTGAAGGGCAAGGCCGAACGGCTGGCCACGTTCATCCTCGTGGGCGACGCGACCCTTGCCGCCAGCCCGGCCTTTCGCGCATTGGCCGAAGCGCATGCCGCACTGCTTGACGCCCTTGCCGACAGCACGACGGGCTGCGAGGCCGAACTGGCCCGCTGCCAGGAACTGTCCGACAGGGTCGATCCCGCGCTGGCCGCGTTCTACGGCCGCATTCCGTCGCGGATCGGGGATTTCCGGGCGATGGCCGTGGCCACATGACGGGATGCGCCGGCCCGGCGGGAAAGGGTCAGCCGCGCCGGCGGCCGCGCAACCCGGCCGCGGCGCCGAGAATGCCAAGACCGGACAGGAACAACCAAACCCCGGCCGGCAAGGGAATGATCGCGGACACGCTGGGTTCCGCGACCTCGGGCCCGGGGCCTTCCTGCGGATCCGGCAGAAACCCCGGTTCGTCGAAGGTGGCGCTGCGCGTCGTGCCGAACCCGGTGCTCATGAGCGGCTGAAAGCTTGGCGCCAGCCTCGCATCACGAATGACCGGCCCGGACGAACTTCCGCCGGGGGTGTTCGGGAACAGCAGTTCGAGCAGCTCGGGCGGCAACGAAATGGCGGTGCCGTCCTCCGGCAGCAGGGCCGACCAGTCGGGCTCCTCCAGGGAGGGGAGTTGGACCAGCTGGGGGTTGGTTTCACAAACACCGGTATCGGTGTGGAAATCCTCGCGCAGCGGGTCCTGCGAGACGATGTAGGTGAACCATTGCCGGACGACGCTGCCGACCTCTTCGCGGCTGGACGGGGCGGACAGCTTGCGTTCGTCATCGACACTGACGATCGAGCAGGTTCCCCGGACGACGATGCAGGTCGGCCACACCCCGGGCGAGCACATCGTCACCTCGCCGTCCATCAGGGCCAGCCAGGTGCGCCGCTCCTCGTCGACGTAAAGGTCGAACTCGGTTCCCCGCACCCCGAGCGTCGCGGTGGGCGTCCGGACCGAATAGGCGCTCGAGTCGCTCTGGCCGGTGGCAAAGCGAAAGGCGCCGCGGGTCACGCTGACGGCGAAGTTCTCGGCCTTGCCGTCGGACCGGAACAGAACGCTGTCGATGAACAACGTCGAATTGGGGCCGACGACCATCCTGGTCTCGTCGGTGAACAGAAGCTGGGCACTGCCCGTCTCGCCGGTCCGGATCGTATCGCCGACATGGATGTCCGCCCCGACGACCAGCGTTCGGCTTTCGCCCTCGCGCAGGTGCAGGGCGTCCTGATCGACGGCGACGGGCAGGCCGGTCGTGCTGGCAGGGGCGTCGGCGGGCAGCATCGCCGCCACAAGCGCGACCGAGCAGAGCATGCCGGCCGACGGACGTCTTGGTCGGGCAGGCGGCACGCCACACACGCGCAACAGGACATTCTGTCGCAGCGCGCGGCAGGCACCTTTCGGCAACAAGCCTTCCGGCATCGGCATTCGGTGGCCCCCAGCCCGCGCACGACCCGTCGGATGTATCGGATGACGCCTTCGACGCCTGTCACAGTCCCGTGATTCGATCAAGCATCACCGCCTGCCGACGAGGGCTTGCGGCGAAAGAAACAGGCTTGTCGCGGGCCGTTGCCCGAGAACCGGACAGTCGACGGCAATCGGGCGGTTCCATCCGGTCCCCGTGCCGCTGTCAGCGATAGGTGTGCCGCAAAAGCGCATTGGTTCGCGCCAGACGATGCGCCATGAGCGAGGCACCGCAGCGAAGGAATTCTTCGCCCAGTTCGGGCGACTGCCGCATCAGGTGCTCGAGGTCGGCACGACGCACCACCCGCACGATGCTGTCGTTCGCTGCGACCACCGATGCCGTGCGGTCGACTCCTCCGAAAAAGCCGATCTCGCCGATGAGGGCCCCGGGCAGGATGGTGGCAACGGGCACTTCGATCCCTTCGGGCGTGATCACCCGCGCGGACATGCACCCCTCTTCCAGCAACACGAGGCTGTCGCCCGCCTCGCCCTGCCGATAGACGACGGTTCCCTCGGCCACGTGCTGCCGCGGAAACAGCACTCCGTGACCGGCCGCATCGATCCGCGCCATCAGTTCGGCCAGCGCCGAAGCCGGGTGTCCGACCGGCATGCGCGACAGCACCTCGTCCTCTTCCACGGCGAGGGCGGCATCGAGGGTCGGCGCGACGCGGAAACCGGCATCGGGATCGCTGCGCCGGATCATGGCGTCGAGCCGGGCATCGGCGTTGGTGAACCACAGCCGCACCCCGCGCACGGCACAGCGCCGCGCCAGCCCCGCCAGCGCCATGCCGGCCGACACGTCGACACCCTGGGTATGGCGAAAATCCACGATGATGGCCCGGATCGGCGCGGAGTTCCTGCCCGATAGCTCGTCCGACAGCCGCGCCAGCAGCTTTTCGGCGCCGCCGAAAAAGACATAGCCCTGCAACTCGAAGATGCGCACGCCGGCGCCGGCGCCGATCAGCACGTCGCGCGCCGCCTCGCTGCGCTCGGTCGTGGACTGGCGCAGGCTTCCATCCAGCGCGGTGCGGACGAAATCGAGGCGCGCGTAGTTGAAGATGAACAGCCCGACCGCCGCCACCATGCCGACGGCCACGGCCTGCAGGAACCCGACACTTACCCCCACGACGGCAATGCCCAGCAGGATGGCGAAGTCGCCTGCGGGCATGCGACGCCGCGCCGCCACGACCCAGGTATCGATCAGCCCGAGGCCGGCATACACCAGAACGGCCGCGCAGATCACGCGCGGCAACAGCGTCAGTACATCCGTCCCGACCGCGAGGACCACCGCCAGCATCAACGCCACGCCAAGCCCAACGCGCGCCGGGGCGCCGGGAACGAACCCGTGCAACAACACCGTGGACCCCACGTGGTGATAGGCGTGGACGCCGCCGCCCAGCGCCGCCACGAGGTTGCCGACACCGAGGGTGCGCAGGTCGCTGTCGATGCCGATCTCGCGGCGGGTGCTCAGTTCGATCCCGAGGCGCCGAGGATCCCCGACACCAGGGCGAGCAGCGCGAGGACGGCCATGCTCGGCCAATGGCCGACTACCACCGAAACGTCGGCATGCCGCGCCAGCCCGAACAGCGGAAACACCGCCGGCGCCGACGATGTATCGGGCGTCACCAGCAGCAGGCCGGCGCGTGATGCCGCCTCGATGTCGATACCGAGGACGACGAGGCCGATGTGGAAGGCGGTCAGCGCGCCGAGAACCGCCAGCGGCAGGACGGCGCCCACCGACCAGAACCGGTTGGCCGCGAACAGGAAAGCCCCCATGGCCAGCGCCGGCACCCAGTAGACGGCCGCCCGGACGTCCGTGACGCTGCCCCCTGCAGGCTGCGCCGCCAGATCGAGGGCGCCGATGACCAGCAGCAGCCCGACCCCGCCCAGAAACCCGGCGAACACGGGATAGGGGACATAGCGCGCCAGTTCCCCCAGCCGGAACAGGCCGGCGACCAGAAACAACAGCCCCGTCACAAGGGCCGCCGCCGCAAGGGCCAACGCCGCCGTCGCAGCCATCACCTCGTCCGGGGCATCCGAAAGCGTGACGGACATCTCCGCCATCACGATGGCCAGGATCACCGAGCCGGCCGACGCGGGCAGCGCCACGATCGCGCCGGTCCGTGGACGCACCGCAATGGCGAGGTTCACGACGATGGTACCGATCATCCCGGCCGCAAGCCCGATCGGCAGGAACGCCTCCATCGGGCCGGCAAAGATCAGGGCGGACAGCGAGGTGATGACCACCAGGCACACCAGCCCGACCAGGGCCACCGCAAGGACCATGTTCATAATCCGGCCGAACGTGCCAGACCGCAGTTCCCGGGATGTGCTTGGTCCGTGCATGCGGTTTCCCGGTTTAAACTATCGCCGCCGGTTCCCCGGACAGCGCGCGGCACAGCCAGCCTTGGCAGGTCGCACACGGGATCGTGCAATCGCAAGCCTCCCGGACGGCGATGCCTCGGGTGCCGCAGCGCCGCACCGGTTCGGGCGGGATATGCCGGGGCATGGCCGGATCGCGTCACCGTTCCGTCAAACAGTTGACAGATTCCTGGCCCAATGACGCGCGGTGGACGGAGTTCCCGCCGCAGGTCTGCGTACCGGTTTCAATGGTTGCCCCTGAAACAGCACGAGGCAGAATCCCGTGGCGGACAACAAGGGTGGGCACCGCAATGCGCTGTCCGCGTTCCGGAAACGTGACGACGGGGCGGTCAGCGTAGAGTTCGCGATCTGGATGCCGCTTCTGGCGACCGTGATCCTGCTGATCGCGGACGTGACGGCAGCGTTCACCACCCAGGCCATGATGTGGAGGTCCGCCAGCGAGGTGGCGCGCGGCATCGCCACCGGGCGGCTGACCGCCGGGCAGGCCCAGAACGCGACCGAATTCACCCTCGCGTCGGCGCCGGCCTTCGACGCCGACGGTTTCGTGACCGTGGAACTGACCCGCAATTACTCCGTCATCGGAACGGGCATCGTCCTGTCGCCGCTTGGCGACATGCGCGTGGAGGTCCGCCACCTGGTCGAAACCCATGTGCTCGCCCAGAACTGACCCCGAAGGAACGGACCCCGAGATGTCGGACAGACTGAAACGATCCCTGCACGCATTCCTGACCCGGACCGACGGGGTGGCATCGGCGACTTCTGTCTACATCCTGCTGGGGATGTTGATGGTGGGCGGGCTGGCCGTCGATGCCTCGAACGCGATCCGGTCGCAGGCCCGGCTTCAGGCGATGGCGGACGCCGCCGCGATGTCGGCCGCGATGCATCTTCCGGATGCGGCCATGGCGCGGGCGGTGGCGCTGGACGTGGCCGAACGCAATTCCGCGGCCGGTCAGTCCGGCCGGGTCGAGATTACGGCCGACGACATCGTGATCGGCACCTGGGTCGCGGCAACCGGAACCGTTCAACCGGGTGCCTTCCGGCCCGACGCGATCGCGGTCACGGCCCGCAACGACACCCGCAACGGAAACCCGGTGCAGACCCTGCTGCTGCGACTGGTGGGCATCGACCGGATGGACGTGGCGGCGGCAGCCATCGGGTACAAGCCGGTGATGCCGCCCTGTTCGGGAGGCGGCTATTTTTCCCGCGAGCGGACGGTCGTCGTCAACGCGAACCATTTCAGGGAAGGTTTCTGCGTGCACGGCGATCAGGGGGTGACGCTGAACAACACCAACACCTTCGATCCCGGAACCGAAATCAGCATGAACGACCTCGCGGACTTCGTGGCGACGCGCAACAACTATGGCGTTGACGAAGCCTTGCGGCGGGGAAGCCATACCTTCGCGCGCCTCGACGCCCTGCCCGACATGATGGCCGCCATGCGCGGCGGCGACCTGCTGTCGGCCAACCTGCCCGATCACATCATCTCCGGGCCGGTGACCCTCGGCTCGATCAACTCCAACACCGTGCTGACGCCGGGCACGCTGTATGTCGTCAACGGCAACGTGAACTTCGGATCGAACAACCAAATCCGGGACGTGGCCATCGTTGCCGGCGGGACGATCCGCGCCAACTCGAACACCACGTTCGAGAATGTCGTGCTGGCCAGCGACCGGACGATCACCTTCAACTCCAACAACTACGTCGGCGAGAGCGCGCATCACTTCTGCACCAACGGCAGCTATTCGACCTATCTGCTGACCAAGGAGAACATCGTCTTCAACTCGAACAACGCGTTCAGGGGCGTCATGATGCTGGCGAACGGGACGATCGATACCGGCAACAACAACGATGCGGCCGACGGCATCTATGCCGAGGCGGGCGGGCGCATCAGCCTGGGCAATGCCAACAGCAACGCCGGTTGCCCGGAAGGCCTGGAACGCGAGGTCGGTCCGGACGACCTGCGGGAAGTCTTCGCGACGATGGTCTACTGACCGCCCGGCAGCCGCACCGGCAACCCGACACGGTCAGGCCTGCGCGGCCATCCGGCGCGCCAGCATCGCGGCCAGAGTCTGGCGCAACGGCTTGCCCATCTCGTTGCGCGGGATGCGCTCGACCCGGAAATGGCCCGTGGGCACCCGGCCGCCGACATGCTCGGCCACCGCCAGGCGCAACCGCTCGAACTGCTCGGGGCCGTCGGTGACCGAGGCGACCACCAGCCGCTCCACCCCGGAGGCATCGACGAAACGGAACGCGGCCGCCTCGACCGCTAGGCGGCGCGCCTCGATCATCGCGTCGATCTCGGCCGGATCAAGCTTGACGCCGCCGAGGTTGATCACCTCGTCCTGCCGCCCCGACAGGATCAGGCCGTCGCCGTCCAGCCGGCCCAGATCACCGGGAATGAACCATCCGTCACGGAACTGCGCACGTGTCAGCGCCGCGTCGCCGAAGTAACCCGCGGCGATTCCCGGGCTTGCGATGCGGATCTGCCCGGCCGACCCTGCCGGCAGCGCGTTCCCGGCGTCGTCCGTGACCTCGATCAGGACGCCCGGCAGGGGCGTCAGCCGGGGCGAGCCCTCTGATCCGGGCGTGTCGATGGTCACGGCCGCGCAGGCGCCGACCTCGCTTGTCCCGTACATCACGGTGATCGGGCAGCCGAAGGCCGCGCCGGCGCTTTCGAGCAGCGCCGCCGACGCCGCCCCGCCCATCAGCAGGACACCCCGCAACCCGCCCGCACGCACCCCGGTGCGGCCGATCCGGGACAAAAGCCCCGACAACTGCACGGGCGAGGCGATCACGTGGTCGGTGTCGGCCGAGGCGACGGCCTCGGCCAACCCGCGGGGCTGGCGGCTCAGGTCAAGGACATGCCCGGCCAGAAGCGTGCTCAGGACCGTCTGGCAGCCGCCCGCGGTCATCGGGCCCATCAGCAGCAGAACGCCGCCCGATGTCGGGAAATAGGCCGACCGAATCGCCGTGCGCGCCTCGATGGCGGCGTAGGTCAGCTGCACCATCTTTGCGCGCCCGGTCGTGCCCGAAGTCAGGATCAACTGGGACACGGCACCCGGCGCGACATCGGCAAACTCCGGCGCCCCGTGACCGGTCGGCGGCAGGGCGTCGATGTCGATGGCCCGGCTGTCCGGCAGGGCGTCGCGCAGCGCGGGCAGGGTCTCGGCGTCGCCCAGGATCGCCACCGGCGCCACCTCGATCTCGGCTCCGCCCAGATGCGCGATCGAACAGTGAACCGCGCCCACGTGCATCAACGCGAAGAACGCCACGAGGTCCGACAGCGGCGTCGCAAAGCGGCTGAGCACCAGGTCGCCCCGGCCAATGCCGGCCGAATGCAGGGCGGACGCCAGCCGCATCGCGCGCGCGGCCAGATCGCCGTATCGCCAAGCCGTACCATCGGCGCGCAGCGCGACAGCCTCGGGCCGTTCCGAGGCTGTGGCCTGAAACGCGCGGGCCGGGTTCAAGGCAGCGCCGTCCGACCGTTCGCCGCGCTCAGTCCCAAAAGTCGAAATCAACGCAGATGAACCCGTCGAGGAACAGATCCGGGTTCGCAATGCTCCAGTCCGACGCCGGTTCCAGCGAATATCCGTCCGGGCAAGCCAGTCCGCCGCCGCTCACGCGGCGCGGGCGGTCGAGGGTGTTGACCTCGAGGTAGGGTTCGAAATTGCCGCTCTGCAAGCCGAAGTCGGCACCGGCGCGCATGAAGGGCGCCTGCACCCCCCCGGTGGCGAAAGCCTCGCCGCGACGGGCGCTGTAGCCGCCCCCGATGTTGGCATAGACGTCGCGACGGCCGACAAGGCCCGCGACCGCGAACCGGTCAAAACCGCTGTCAAAGCTGAAGCGCACGTTCGCGTCGACGCCGTGCAGCCGGTTGGAGCTGCGCACACGGATCGACTGCACGCCCACAACCAGCCCGCTTTTCGCCGCCCCGCCGCCCCCGAAGCTGACCGACAAGCCGAGATAGCCGCGGGTCGAGGTCCGCGATCCGACGCCGGTTGCGATCGGGCGGTTGAAGCCCTCGTCCCCTGCCAGGGCGGGTGCACCGACCGTCCCCAGCGCGAAGGCGCTGGCAAGGGCCAGGACGCTTGCTTGGGCGTTCTTCGAGAACATCGCGGTTTCTCCATATCTTTTTCGGCATTCGTGATGCATTTGATCACGCCGGTCCCCTTTCCCGCAACCTCCGTCCGGCAAGATTTCCACCTGTTGCAACGTGGACCCGCCGGCGCCGCCCGGTGCCTTCAAGGCGCAGCTTCCGTTTGTCTCGACGGCTGCGGCCCGCCGTGCGAGGCTGGCACCGAAGCGCGGGTGTCACCTGACGGGAGGGGGATTGCCGGGGATGGGTTTCGCCGCGTCGGGAGGTGCATCGGCCGCGGGGTTCGTCGAGATGATCGACGGCTGGTTCGCAGGGGCGACGGGCTGGTTCGTGGCCTTCGTGTTCTCCTCGTTTCCCGGAACCGGCATCCCCTGGATCGTCGGCTGGCTCATGGCCGGGGCAATCGTGTTCACGCTCTACTTCGGCTTCATCCAGGTGCGTGCGTTCGGGCACGCGGTCCAACTGGTCCGCGGAAAATACGCCGATCCGAACGACACCGGCGAGGTCAGCCACTTCCAGGCCCTGACCGCGGCCCTGTCGGCGACGGTCGGCCTGGGAAACATCGCCGGCGTGGCCGTTGCGGTCAGCATCGGGGGCCCCGGGGCGACGTTCTGGATGATCCTTGCCGGGCTGCTCGGCATGGCATCGAAGTTCACCGAATGCACGCTCGGGGTGAAATACCGCAACGAGAACCCCGACGGCACCGTCTCGGGCGGGCCGATGTACTACATCCGCAAGGGCTTTGCCGAGCGGGGCCTGCCGTTCGGGCGCCCTCTCGCAGCCCTGTTCGCGGTGTTCTGCGTGCTGGGCGCGCTGGGCGGCGGCAACATGTTCCAGGCCAACCAGGCGGCCAGCCAGGTGCAGGCGGTGTTCGGCGTCCCGGTCTGGGCGACCGGGCTGGTCATGGCCGCCGTGGTCTTCGTGGTGATCGTGGGCGGGATCAGGTCGATCGCCCGGGTGACGGAAAAGGTGGTGCCCTTCATGAGCGCAGGCTACCTGATCGTCGGCCTGATGATCCTCGGGGCGCATTCCGACCGCATCCTGTGGGCCTTCGGCGAGATCCTGCGCGGCGCCTTCACCGATACCGGCATTGCCGGTGGCGTGATCGGGGCGATCGTGCAGGGGTTCCGCCGCGCCGCCTTTTCGAACGAGGCGGGCATCGGCTCGGCCGCGATCGCGCACGCCGCGGTGCGCACCAGGGAACCGGTGACCGAGGGCTTCGTGTCGCTGCTCGAGCCGTTCCTCGACACCGTGGTCATCTGCACCATGACCGCGCTGGTGATCATCATCACCGGACAGCTGCTGGTCGATGCGGACAGCGGACGATACATCCTGAGCGACGCGGGGCGCATCGTCACCGCCTCGGGGGCGACGGGCGGGGTGCCGATCACTTCGGCGGCGTTCGGATCGGTGTTCGGATGGGCACCGGTGGCGCTGTCGGTCGCGGTGATCCTGTTCGCCTTCTCGACGATCATCACATGGGGCTACTACGGGATGAAGGCCTGGACCTATCTGACAGGCGAGGGCCGGGCCAAGGAACTGGCATTCAAGCTGGTGTTCTGCGCCTTCGTCTTCGTCGGCGCGGTGTCCAGCCTCGATGCGGTGATCGATTTCTCGGATGCGGCCATCTTCGCGATGGCACTGGTGAACGTTTTCGCGCTGTACATCCTGATGCCGGTGGTTCGGCGCGAGATGGAAAGCTACCTCGCACGGCTGAAATCGGGCGTGATCCGACCCACCCGCTGACCCCCCGCACTGTCGCGCACGCCGCCCCGTCGTTACCGCAGGTTCCCCTTTTCCCGTGCCATGACCCATGCCATCCTGCCACGGCATGGCGGAGGAACCCACAGCGCTTGCCCCCGACGATCTGCGCCGCCGCTGCGACCCGGCGACGCTCGGGTTCGGCACGACCGACGATCTGGAGCCGTTCGAGGACCTGATCGGTCAGTCACGCGCGATCGAGGCGATCTGCCTGTCCGCCGAGATGCGGCATCGCCGGTTCAACCTGTTCGTCCACGGCCCCGAGGGAACCGGACGGCACGAGGCGGTCACGCGGCTGCTGGCGCAGGCGGCGGCCACGCGCCCCGTTCCCGACGACTGGGTGCATGTCCATGATTTCGACGCACCGGACCGGCCGCGCGCGTTGCGGCTGCCGCGCGGGACCGGGCCCAAGCTGCGCAAGGCGATGGCCGAGCTTGTCGACGATCTCGCCCAGGCGATCCCGGCGCTGTTCGAATCCGAGGAATACCAGTCGCGCCGCGCGGCCATCGAAGAGACGTTCGGTGGCCGTAACGAGGCGGCCTTTTCCGAGCTTGGCCGGCGCGCGCGCGAGCGTGGCGTCGCGATCCTGCGCACGCCGATGGGCTTTGCCCTTGCGCCGACGCGGGACGGCGAGGTGCAGAAGCCCGACGTCATCGACAAGCTGCCCGAGGCCGAACGCACCGCCATCCGCGAGAATGTCGCAAGGACACAGGCCGAGTTGTCGGCCTTTCTGGAAACCCTGCCCCGGATCGAAAAGGAGCACCGCGCCGCCGTCGCCGCGCTGAACGCCGAAATGGCCGAGCAGGTGGTCGACCTCAACCTGTCCGACCTGCGCCGCGACTTCGCCGGGATCGCCGTGCTGGAGGCCCATTTCGACGCGTTGCGGACCGACCTGATCGCCAACGCCGAACTGTTCATGAAGGCCGGCGGGCAGGTCGGCGAAGGTCCGTTTCCGGTGGCCTCGGCGCGCGTTCATGACACCCCGCGCTTTCACCGCTATGCGGTCAACGTCATGGTATCCGCCCCCGATGATGCCGTCGGTGCCCCGGTCGTGGTCGAGACCATGCCGACGCTGGCCAACCTGACCGGCCGCATCGAATACATCCAGCAACTCGGAACGCTGGTCACCAACGTCACGCTGATCCGGTCGGGGGCGCTGCACCGCGCCAACGGCGGTTATCTCGTGCTGGATGCCCGCCGCTTGCTGGGCGAGCCGTTCGCGTGGGACGCCCTCAAGCGTTGCCTGCAATCGGCCGAGATCCGCATCATCGGCGCGGGCGAACGGCTTGGCCTGTCCGCCTCGGGAACGCTGGTTCCCCAGCCGGTGCCGCTGGATCTGCGGGTCGTGCTGGTTGGCGACCGGTTCCTGCTGCGACTGCTGGAAACCTACGATCCGGAGTTCGCGCAACTCTTCACCGTCACTGCCGATTTCGGGCCCGATATCGACTGGCGCACCGAGAACCAGAAGATGTTCGCGCGACAGGTTGCCGCCCTTGTCCGGCGCGAGGGGCTGAGGCCGATCACCGCCGACGGTGTCGCCGCCCTGGTCGAGGTGGCCGCGCGTGAGGCCGGCGACCGTGAAAAGCTGTCGCTGCTGCTCAGCCCGCTGTGGGACGTGCTGCGCGAGGCCGACCACCGCGCCGGGCAGGAGGGGGCGGACCATGTCGCGCGCAGCCATGTCGAAGGGGCCGAAGCGTCGCGGCTGCGGCGCAGTGACAGGCTGTCCGAGCGCATCCAGGAGATGATCGCGCGCGGCACGCTGATCATCGCCACGCGCGGTTCTACGGCAGGCCAGATCAACGGCCTGACCGTGGCCGAGATGGGCGGCGCGCGCTTCGGCTGGCCGGTCCGGATCACGGCGCGCGTGCGGCTGGGTGCCGGGCAGGTCGTCGACATCGAGCGCGAGGTCAAGCTGGGCGGCCCCATCCACTCCAAGGGCGTGCTGATCCTGTCGGGCTATCTGGCCAGCCACTACCTGCCCGAAACGCCGCTGTCGCTGTGGGCGTCGCTGGTGTTCGAGCAAAGCTACGCCGGCGTCGACGGCGACAGCGCGTCGGTCGCCGAACTGTGCGCGCTGCTGTCGGCCCTCGCCGCCGTGCCGCTGAGCCAGTCGCTTGCCGTGACGGGCTCCGTCAACCAGCAGGGCGAGGTGCAGCCGGTCGGCGCGATCAACGAAAAGATCGAGGGGTTCTTCGAGACCTGCTCGGCGCAGGGGCTCACCGGTCGCCAGGGCGTGCTGATCCCGCGGCGCAACGTCGATAATCTCATGCTGCGGCCCGAGGTGGTGGACGCCGTGGCCGAAGGCCGCTTCCACATCCACGCCATCGGCCATGTCGACGAGGCGCTCGAACTGCTGACCGGGTTGCCCGCCGGCCGGCGCGGCCTGAACGGAGAGTTCCCCGCGGGATCGGTCAACGCGAATGTCGAGGCGCGCCTGCTGAACTTCGCCGAGGCGCGGCGCGATTTCGGCCGGGCGAGCGATGCAGTCGTCGAGCGAAGCGATGACGACTGACGCCCCGCCGGCGCGGCGCGTCCTGCTGCTGGCAGGCTGCTTCGCCGATGCGGCGGCCTCGATCGACCTTGCCGTTGCCGTGGCCACCCGGACGGGCGCGCGTCTCGAGGGCGTCCTGGCGCTGGACCCGCGGGCCGAGGCCGCGGGGCTGGTCACGGTCGGACACCGCGGCCGGAGCGGCCCGGCCCCCGGGGGCGAGGCGCTGCGCCTGGCCTGCGCCGCCGACGCCCGCGCCTTTCGGCGGCACCTGGACGTGGCCGCCGCGCGGGCCTCCCTGCGCTGTGACTTCCGGATCGGTGCCGGGATGCTCGCGGATCTGGCGTTCGAATTGCGCCGGCCGGGCGACACCGTGGTCCTCGGGCATCGGCGTTTCCTTGCCCTGCGCGGACCGGTCGTGTCGCTCGACCGGGGTGCGGCCGGACCGGCGGCGCTGCTGGCCGCCGATCTGGCCCGGATGCTCGGACTGCGGGTTCGGCTGCTTCCCGTCGACACGCTGCCATCCGACATCGACCTGACGACGGCCAGCGCGATCGTGTTGCCCGGCACGCCCCCGGACAATCCGCGCCGTCTGGACCTGCTGCTGGAGGCGGCGCGCTGCCCGGTGCTGCTGGGTGCTTCGGAACCGGCGCCGATCCCGCCGGGCGGGCATGCCCCCGGCAGCCGCTGAGGCATCTTCCGGTCGATGCCCCGCCCGCGACCTACAGGATCGCCAGCAAGGCCATCAGGCCGAGTGTACCCGCCGCGACCGCGACCGCGTCGCGCCCGGCCGGCGGGGGCTGCGGCAGATGGCTGCGCGGGCGATCCGTCCGTAGGCCGCGCGCTTCCATCGCGATGGCGGCGCTGGTGGCGCGCCTTATGGCAAAGGCGAGAAGCGGGATCAGCAAGGCCGCCGTCTCGGTCGGGCCGGGCAGCCGCGACATCGGCCGGCCCAGCCTGATGGCCCGCGCCATGCGCAGCATCTGCAACTCGCGCCCGAGGTCGGGAACCATGTGCATTGCCTGAAGCAGCGCGAAACCGATCGGCGCGGGCAGGCGCAGGTGGATCATCAGCGCCCGCACCAGCCGCCCCGGGTCGGTCGTCAGCGCGAACAGGGCCGAGACCATGCCGCAGGCCAGCACGCGCGTGAACAGCACCAGGCCCGGCGCAAGGTCGGGCTGCAGGGCGCCCTGCTCGCGCGCCATCTGCACGGCAAAGCCGGCCTCCCGGTTGAACAGCACCGAGGTGCTGAAAAACCCGAAACCGAACAGCGCGAAGGGCACCATCAGGCCGACAAGCTTCCACAGCGCCACCCGTTCCACCAGCCACAGCAGGCCGAAGGCCAGAAGGAACGTCGCGATCTGAAAGCGCAGGTCGAACACCGCAAGCGACGCGACGATCCACAGCAGGCACAGTGCCAGCTTGGGAAGCGGGTGCAGGGCGCTCAGCATCCCGCGACCTCCCGCTGCCGCAGGAGGGGCGCCGCCTCGGGCGGGGCCAGGCCGTGCCGCGCGAGCATGTCGGCGTCCCGCAGCACGCTTCCGGGCGCGCCGTCGGCAACGATGCGCCCCTCGGCCAGAACCGCGATCCGGTCGCAGACCGACAGCGCGAAATCCGCGTCATGGGTGATCAGCACCAACGACCGACCGGCCGCCGCAAGCGCGCGGATGCGCCGACCGGCGGCAAGGCTTCCGGCATGGTCGAGACCCGCCGTCGGCTCGTCCAGGACCAGCACGGGCCAGCGGTCGGTCGCCGTCAGGACCGCCAGCGCAAGGCGGCGTTTCTGGCCCATCGACAGCGCATAGGGGTGCCGGTCGCCCTCATCGGCCAGTCCCCAGCGCGCGAGGATCGCGGGCGCATCCTCGGGCGCCGCTCCGGCCGCGGCCAGTTCGCCCAGCGCCGTGTCGGTCGAGAAATGCGCCTCCGGGTTCTGGAAGGCCATGGCGCCCTGCGGACCCGTACGCCGGCCACCCCGCACCGGCACGAGCCCGGCGATGGCCGCGCCCAGCGTCGTCTTGCCCGCCCCGTTCGGCCCGATCAGGCCCAGCACCTCGCCGGCGTGCAGCTTCAGGTCGACTCCTTCCAGCACCACAGGCCCGAAAGGCGGCGCGCAGGACGCCCGCTCAAGCTGCAAGGTCACGGCACCGGGGGGCCGTCGGGCGGGCGCACACAGCGCCAGCACGTCCACACCCGGCGGCAGTCGCGGGATCAGCTCCTGCATCCGCCAGACCGGCGGCAGTGCATGGCCCGTCCCGGCCAGCGCCAGCCGCAGCCGCACGGCAAGCGGCGTCCAGATGCCCTGCGCCGCCAGTTCGGCCCCGTGACGGCCGAACACCACGTCCGGCGCCCCCTCGACCAGCAGCCCCCCCGATGCGTCCAGAACGCTGACCGCGTCGATCCGATCCAGGATCGGGCCGAGGCGATGATCCACCACAAGGGCGCTTTGGCCGGGGGCAAGCAACTGATCGCACATCAACCGGGCGGCTGCCGGGGCAAGGCTTGCGGTCGGTTCGTCCGCAAGCACCAGGTCGGGGCCCTGCGCAAGCACCGCCGCGAGGGCCACGATCTGCTTCTGTCCGCCCGAAAGCGTCGCGATGCGCCGGTCGCGCCAGTCCCGCGGCATCCCCGCGCGCTGCAAGGCGCGCTCGAGGGCCGCTTCGATCGCCGCGGCGGCCAGCCCCCTGTTCTCGAGGGAAAAGGCCAGCTCGTCCGCGACGGTGAAGCCGGCCAGCGTCTGGTCGGGATCCTGAAACAGGATCGCGACCCTGTCCGCCCAGTCGGCCGGACCGCGGCTGTCGCCCGCCGTGCCGAACAGCCGGATGTCGCCGCGGCGTTCGGCCGGGATGCTCGCCGGGATCAGCCCGGTCAGGCTGTGCAGGAAGGTGGATTTTCCGCTTCCCGACGGCCCGAGCAGCAACCGCCGTTCCCCCGCGCGCAGCCGGATCGAGACCGGCCCCACCGCGTCGCGGGGTTCATGGGGATAGCGGACCGCCACCCCGGAACAATCGATCGCCGCGGCGGCGTCAGGCATTGGCCCGCGCGTCGCGCGCGATGGCAAAGCCCGACAGCACCCCGGTGCGGTACAGCGCCTTGACGATGAGATGTCCGAACAGGCCGCCCAGCAGGGCGCCGGACGTGCACCGCAGCACGAACATCGCGACCAGCAGGCCCGGCGCCAGGCTGCCATAGTCGAAGCGCACCCAGGTATAGGCAAAGGACGCCACCGCCGCGCCCACCCCCGCGGCCATCAGGACCGGCAGGCCCCAGCGGCGATAGCGCGTCGCCGCAAAGACGGCCTCGGCCCCCGCCCCCTGCACGAAGCCGGTCAGCAGCAGCAGCAAACCGGCCGGACTGCCCAGCAGCACCTGCACGCCCGCCGCCAGCACCTCGGACACGAGGGCGACGCCGGGCTTGCGGATGATCGCGGCTGCGATGATGGACACGATGAACCAGAAGCCCATGACCACATCCATGGTCAGGGCCCCGAACACCGCCTGTGCAATCAACCAGACCTGCACCCATCCCAGGTACAGAACCCCGAACACCGCGCCGAGCACGGCCACGACAAGGGTTTCACGCAGGGTCCAGACAGCCGTATTCGGCATGGAAAGCTCCATTTTTCATTGGATTGAAGGATCAGGCGGCGAATGCCGCCGGCTCAGACCCTGGTCGGGCTGTTCGCCGACAAGGTCACATCGAGGGCGACGTGGCCCGCCTCGGCACCGAAGCGCGTGAAGGCCTGGGACAGTGTTTCGAACACCGGCCCGGCGTCGCCGCGCAGCTTCGTGCAGAAGTTCTTGGACTGCGCAAAGCACCCGGACGACTTGAGGAAGTCGATGCAGCCGTAGATTTCGTCCATGTGATGCCCGACACCCAGCGGGTAGAGCGAGAACTGCGCACTGATCGCCTGCCCGGTGGGGACGGCGGCGGCCACTTCGGCGCGTGCCTGCTCGATCCGCTCCGGCAGCGGCGCGGACCGCGACAAGCCGGTGACGGGCGCACAGATCGGGTCGTCCGGCTCGCCGGGGCAACCGCGCGAAACCGTGGCGTGAAGCGTGCAGTGCACGCCGGTGCGCGCGGCCGCGACGAAAAGATCGCGCATGGCCGGGAACAGGATTTCGGGCGGGCCGACCATCAGGGTCGACAGATCGTCGGTCTGCGTCCGCAGCCGGTCGCGCCACGGATCAAGCGCACCGATCGCGCCGGTGATGATGCCGACGAAATCGTCGGACATCGGATACAACGAGACTTGCGCGCCGGAAAACATGTTCACCTCGCTCCGCTGGCATTACCCAGATCAGCTGAAGGGTTCGCGGGCTTGCACCCGGCATCTCAGCCCCGGCATTACGGAGCGCCCCTGTTGCGAGGGCAGAGATACACGCACGCCCGGAAATGGCAAGGGGGTCTTGCGGCGGGTCTGGCAGGATGACGGCGCGGCGGGAAACCGGGGGCGGCGGGGCGGCGCGCCCAGCCTCGGAACCTGCCGCATGCACCCGGGTCCGGACGTGTCGCCCGGATCATCGCCCGCGGCGCCCGGCCTTCCGCGATCGCGTCAGCGGGCTTGCCGGCCTTTCGCGCGCCACCAGGAAACAAGGCTCCAGCAGAGCATCGCGGCGACGGCCAGCAGCACCGTCGCGGTGATCGGCCTGGACAGCATGGCGAGGGGGTCGCCCCGCGACAGCACAAGCGACCGTCGCAGGTTCTCCTCGACCATGGGGCCCAGGATGAAGCCCAGCAGCAGCGGCGCGGGTTCGAACCCGAGCCTCAGCATGACGTAGCCCACCACGCCGAACAGCAGCGCCAGCATGACGTCGAAATACGAGGTGTTGATGCTGTAGACGCCGATGCAGATCAGGCAGATAATGATCGGATACAGGATGTTGTAGGGCACCTTCAGAAGGTACACCCACATCTTGATGAACGGGATGTTCAGCACCACCAGGATCAGATTGCCGATCAGGAAGCTGACCACGATGCCCCAGAACAGGTCGGGGCTGTCCGTGATCAGCCGCGGACCGGGAATCACGCCGTGGATCAGCAGCGCGCCGAGAATGAGGGCCATGACGGTATCGCCTGGCACGCCCAGCATCAGCGTCGGCACGAAAGCGGTCTGCGCCGCGGCGTTGTTGGCCGCTTCGGGCGCGGCGACCCCTTCGATCGCACCCTTTCCGAAACGCTCCGGTTCGCGGGCGACCTTCTTCTCGAAGGTGTAAGCAACGAAGGCGGCAATGACCGAGCCCGTGCCCGGCAGCACGCCGAAGCCGGTTCCGATCGCGGTGCCCCGCAGCATCGGAAACCACGAGCGGCGCATGTCGTCGCGGGTCGGGATCAGCTTGCGCCATCTGACGTCCACATTGTCCGCAGCGGCGTTTCGGCCGCGCCCTGCGTTCGCTAGCACCTCGGAAATCCCGAACAGCCCCATCGCGATGGCCACCAGGCTGATGCCGTCGGCGATATGCGGGATGCCGAAGACGAAACGATACTGCGCCGTCTGAAGATCGGCACCGACCAGTCCAAGG
>Ga0213835_100664_pt1 | contig 29131 bp, 25 predicted proteins | sample SWPATP01_FD_160576 | JGI IMG/M metagenome (GOLD analysis project Ga0213835, IMG submission 160576) | Coastal seawater microbial communities from Marineland, Florida, United States - SWPA TP0 #1 | ecosystem: Environmental > Aquatic > Marine > Coastal | place: USA: Florida | collected 2016-08-05 | reverse complement strand
GTACCGCGCGTCGATTTCGCTCGCGCGTTCGGCGAGATTGGCCAGCATGGCCTGCAGGTCCTTCATGTCGAGAAGCAGGAGGCCTTCTTCGTCAGCGATGCGGAATGCGATGTTGAGCACGCCTTCCTGGGCATCGGTCAGGTTCATCAACCGCGACAGAAGCAGCGGTCCCATTTCGGTAACGGTGGCGCGGACGGGGTGGCCCCGCTCGCCGAAGACATCCCAGAAGACGACCGGAAAGCCCTCGTGGGTGTAGTTCTCCATGCCGATCGTTTCGGCGCGCTTGGTCAGGAAATCCTTTGGTTCTCCCGGCATGGCGAGGCCTGCCACATCGCCCTTGATATCGGCGCAGAAGACCGGCACGCCCGCATTGGAAAAGCCTTCTGCCATGATCTGCAAGGACACCGTCTTGCCGGTACCCGTCGCGCCGGTGACCATGCCGTGGCGGTTCGCCTTTCCAAGCAACAGTTCCTCCGGACCCTGGATCACATCGTCCGGCAGGCGGCTGGCGCCCAGAAATACGCTTTCGTCATGCCACATGGTCAGATCCCCCAACTGCGCCTTTGGCTGCCATTGCGGCAGGCTTCCAACGATTTATAGGCGGCGGCGTTGTGCCTCACAATCCGGGTTGGGACGATGGTCGAAAATGACCCTGGCACACAGAGAACGATTGCGACCTCAGATGATCGGCCATAGACTTCGCACGCGCACAAACGGGGACGGAAATGAAGGCGGCGAGCATCAGCAAAAGCAGATTTCCGCCGATCGACCAATCGCAATGGTTGGACCGGGAGGCAGAGGCACCGGAAATCGCTTCTTTCGGCAGCTCCGTGCTTGAACGCCGCGCCGGACCAACGCCGACTGCCTACAGGCGGCGGGCGCGCCCGGCGTGGCGCATTCTGCAGCGCATCGATGATCCCGATCCGAAAGCGGCCAATGCGCAGGCACTTCTCGATATCGAAGCCGGCGCAACCGGGCTGGCCATCGTTTTCCAAGGGGCGCCCAACGCTTTCGGGCGTGGCCTGCCTGCGCGAGCCGATGTTCTGGAAACCGTGCTTGCCGATGTCCCGCTCGGCAAGATCCATCTGCGCCTTGATCCTCATTCCCTCAGCCGAACCTCGGTCGACTGGCTGGCGGCGCTGCTTGCATCGCGCAAGGTGGACGCCTCACGCCTGAGCCTTTCCTTCGGTCTCGACCCGGCGGCCATCCTGGCCGGCACCGGCAGTTACAAGATGTCTCTGGAGGCGCTGGAGGCGTCCCTGCCGCAATCGCTCGCCCATTTCTTCGCCATGGGACTGCCGGCCGTGGTGCTCGAAGCCGATGGACGCGTGGCGCACAATGCGGGCGCCACGGAGACCCAGGAACTCGGCATCATGCTGTCGGCGGCGATCTCGCATCTGCGGATGTTCGAGGCTGCGCGCCAGCCGCTAATGTATGCCGCGCCGCATATCGGCTTCGCGGTTTCGGTCGACCAGGACCAGTTCATGTCGATCATCAAGGTCAGGGCGCTGCGCAAATTGTGGGTGAAGGCCCAGGAAACCTGCGGCATCCCCCCGTCGCGGGCGGCCATTCACGCCGAATCCTCCTACCGGATGCTGTCATCGGCCGATCCACAGACCAACATGCTCAGAAACGCCTATGCCGGCCTCGGCGCGGTCATTGGCGGCGTGGATTCGCTGTCGCTGCTGCCGGTGGGCATCGAAACAGGTCATGCCGATGCGGCAGCCCGGGCCGCGTCACTGAAGAGCCAGGTCCTGGTGGCGCGCGAAAGCTACGCTGCCTTCGTTGCCGATCCCTGGCCGCGCGTTACGGGCCTGGAAGCACAGGTGGCGGCCTTGTGCGAGGCGGCCTGGGAAGAGTTTCGGCGGATAGAAGACGAAGGCGGCATTCTTCACAGTCTTGCGGCCGGGAAGATCCAGGAACGCGTGCTGGCATCGCGCGCCTGCAAGGCGAAGCTCTTTCGCGAGCACCACCCCGATATGGCTGAAGCGCGGGCGGTTTCGGCCCCTCCGCCGCCGCCGGACATACCCGACGACGCGCCTGCGCGTTGCCTGCCGCTCACGCCGGCACTGGTGGAGCAATACGAACCGCCCGCACCGGATGAAGATTTGGTGGCGGAAAGCTGAGGTCAACGACGAGCGTCAGTGGCGCGGCGGAACCTCGAGCGCCTTCAGCACCCATTCCTTGTCGTTGACCTCGACCACGTCGCCGACGGCCTTGCCGAAAAGGGCGCTCGCCAGCGGCGCGGCATGCGAGATCTTGCCATGAGCCGCATCGGCCTCGTCCTCGCCGACGATCTTCCAGACATGATCCTTTCCATCCTCGTCCTCGAGGGTGACGATCATGCCGAAGCGCACCACCGTTTCGTCAGGTTCCGGCTCGGACAGCTCCGCAGTCTCGCGGCGCGCGTTCCAGTAGCGCAGGTCGCGCGAGACGAGCGCGATCCTCTCGCGGTTCGCCTCGGCCTCGGCCTTGGCCAGATCCTCGCGCAGGGTCGCGATTTCGGTATCGATCTGGATCAGACCGCTGCGTGTGACGAGATTGCGATGCGAACTGACGGGCCGCTCGCCGATATCGGCGGTCGAGACATCGTCGTCCTGCTCGCGTTTGAATGCGCTGCTCATGGCATAAAGCTAGGGTCTTCGGTCCCCGATAACAAGGAAGTCCGCAGTTTTGGCGCGACAATCACCCCAGTTCGGCAGTCGGTCGAAGGACGCCGACCGGGATTTCGTTCCAGTTCTTCAGTTCCGGGCGCGCCATCGCGGCCAGGCGGGGGGCCAGCACCGCATCGTCCCTGAAGAGCCCCGCCAGGACCGTCGCGATCATCGCCTCTGCCGCCCTGCCCGCGCCATCGTCGCATTTGAGCGCAATACCGATCCCAAGCTCGGGAATTGCCGCGCAATAGACGCCTTCCGCACCGATCTTGACCATCAGGCGGCCGTTGCCCGCCTCAATCAGCCGCGTGTCCATGCGATCGGTGCCGGCCATGTACCAGGGTTCTGCCATGCAGGCGGCCAGGATGCGTCGCGCGGCCTTTGCACGTTCGGGGCCAAGGCCGACGCCCGTCGCCATGCGGGCGAAACCCAGCGCCAGCGCATCCAATCCGATCGCATAGGTGGGGATGGAACAGCCATCGACGCCGCAGACATCCTCGCCATGCGCGCGGCCGGTGACGCTCTCCATTGCCTCACGCACCAAATGCTGCATGGCATGATCGCGTCCGACATAGCCGCGATGGTCGATGCCGGCATAGACGCAGGTGCAGACGAAGCCGGCATGCTTGCCAGAGCAGTTGTTGTGAAGCGCGGACGGCGCGCCGCCCTCGCGGGCGAGCTGATAGGCGGCCTGCTCCCTGCCCGGCCAATGGGCACCGCATTCGAGCGCCTCGCCCGAAACCCCTGCCCGCGCCAGCATGTCGAGCGCCAGCGTTGCATGACCCGGCTCCCCCGAATGCGAGGCGCAGGCAAGCGCCAGTTCGCGATCTTTGAAGCCATAGGCATCGGCCGCGCCGCTTTCGACCAGCGGCAGGGCCTGGATCGCCTTTACCGCCGAACGCGGAAAGACCGGCCGCTCGATATCGCCGATACGCCTGACCAAGCCGCCATCAGCGTCGACGATCGCCACGGCACCTCGGTGGCGGCTCTCGACGACGTCCCCGCGCAGCACCTCGACCAGAACCGGATTGGACATGCAGACCCTCGCTCGCTTCGCGGCCGCGCTTAGGCCGCTGTGAGGAGAAAGGCAAAGGAATTCTGGTGCTGGCTCAGCGCTCCGTACGCATGATGCCAGCAACGGTGAAGCCGCCATCCACCACCAGCGTGTGCCCGTTGACGAAGCTGGCCTCGGGCGACAGCAGGAAGCCGATCGCCGCGGCGATCTCTTCCGGCTCGGCATAGCGGCGTTGCGGCACGCGCTCGATCCAATGGCGGCGGTCGTCGTCGGTATGGAGCGAGCTCACCAGTGGCGTATCGACCGGCCCCGGCGCGACCGAGTTGACCCGCACTCCGCGTGAAGCCAGTTCGGTGGCCATCACTTCGGTCACCAGCCGCACACCTGCCTTGGAAGCACCGTAGGCGACCCTGCCCTTGTTGGCGCGAGCGCCCGATACGGACCCCAGCGTGACGATCGACAGCGCATCGCCCATGCGTTCGACGGCGGCCTGGGCGCAGATGAAGGTGCCCACCAGATTGACGTCCAGCACCTGGCGGAAGAGTTCGGCACTGGTGTCTTCGACGCGCACGTCGCGCGCAATGCCGGCAGAGGTGACCAAGCCACCGATAGGGCCGAGCAGGTCGACCACCTGATCGAACACGTCGGAGACTTCCTCTTCGTCGGTGACGTCGACCCGCAGGAAGGCGGCTTCTGCGTCCTGAAAGCGCTCTTCGGCCTCGGCCAGCGCTTCGGCATCCGCGTCGAGCAACGCGACGGGCCAACCATCCTCGATCAGTCGGGCCACCGTCGCCAAGCCTATACCGGAGGCTCCCCCCGTCACCACGGCCGACAGCTTCATGCGCCACCTCCCCAGTCCGGCGGCTATCGCCGCATCTCTTCACTCTACCACGCCTGCGCTGCATTTGCGCGCTCGGATGACTGCGGGATTCCAGGGCACAAGGCTTTTTGATTGATTCATCAGTCAATAAAAACTATGTTCTCCGTGGAGACACCGAATGCCCAAGCTTGGAATGGAACCGCTGCGCCGCCGGGCGCTGATCGATGCCGCGATCCACGCCATTGGCGAGCGCGGTTCGCTCGACGTCACCGTATCGGAAATCGCCGGCCGCGCGGGCGTGTCATCGGCGCTCGCGCATCACTATTTCGGCGGTAAGGAAGACCTGCTCGCCGCCACGATGCGCCACATCCTGCGAGAACTCGGCCGCGACACGGTCATGGCCATGCGCCATGCCGAGGGTCCGCGCGCCCGGATCGCCGCTGTTGTCGCGACCAGCTTCTCGCCCTCGCAGTTCCGTCCTGCGACGATTGCCGCCTGGCTTGCCTTCTATGTCGAGGCGCAGCGATCGGACGCCATGCGGCGGCTCCTGAAGGTCTATGCGCGGCGGCTGCAATCGAACCTCGTCCACGATCTGCGCGCGCTGCTGCCGGCGCCGGAGGCCGTTCGCATGGCCGAAGGTATCGCCGCCCTCATTGACGGCCTCTACATCCGCCGCGCGCTGAAGGACGGCGAGCCGGATGCGCGCTCGGCCATCGCGCTGGTGGAGGATTATCTGGAAACCAAGCTCGGTTCGGGGACACAATGAGCGCACGGCGCAATATTCTGATCATCATGGTCGACCAGCTCAATGGCACGTTCTTTCCCGACGGGCCAGCAGGCTTCCTGCATGCGCCCCACCTGAAGGCGCTGGCCGCCCGCTCAGCACGCTTTGTCAACAACTATACCGCCTCGCCGCTTTGCGCGCCGGCACGCGCTGCCTTCATGAGCGGCATGCTACCCTCACGAACCGGCGTCTACGACAATGCGGCAGAATTCCCCTCGTCGGTTCCCACCTTCGCCCATCACTTGCGGGCGGCCGGCTACCAGACATGCCTGTCGGGCAAGATGCATTTCGTCGGCCCCGACCAATTGCACGGTTTCGAGGAACGGCTGACCACCGATATCTATCCGGCCGATTTCGGCTGGACGCCCGACTACCGCAAGCCCGGCGAGCGCATCGACTGGTGGTACCACAATCTGGGTTCCGTGAAGGGTGCGGGCAGCGCCGAAATCACCAACCAGATGGAATATGACGACGAGGTCGCGTTCCATGCCACCCAGAAGCTCTACCAGCTGTCACGCGAGAGCGAGGATGGCGAGCGCCGTCCGTGGTGCCTGACGGTCTCGTTTACGCACCCGCACGATCCCTATGTCGCCCGGAAGAAATACTGGGACTTGTACGAGGATTGCGAGCGGCTGGAGCCTGACGTGGGTTTTATTCCGGCCGATGAACAAGACCCCCATTCGCAACGCCTCTACCACGCCAGCGACTATGACGCCTTCAACATCACCGACGAAGACATTCGCCGGTCACGGCGGGCCTATTTCGCCAATATCTCCTATCTCGACGACAAGGTTGGCGAACTCGTCGACACGCTCGAGCGCACGCGGATGCTCGACGAAACGCTGATCCTGTTCTGCTCCGATCACGGCGACATGCTCGGCGAGCGCGGTCTATGGTTCAAGATGAGCTTCTATGAAGGCTCGGCGCGCGTGCCGCTGATGATCGCCGGGCCGGGCGTGGAAGCGGGGAGCATCCCCACGCCCGTTTCCAATCTCGACATCTTGCCGACGCTGGCCGATCTCGCCGGCATCGACATGGAAGCGATCATGCCGTGGACGGATGGGCAGTCGCTGGTGCCTCTGATGAAGGGCACGGTGCGCAGCGAGCCCGTGCTGATGGAATACGCCGCCGAGGGCACGATCGCGCCTATGGTGGCGATCCGCGAGGGGCGCTGGAAATATGTTCATTGCGAGATTGATCCGCCGCAGCTTTTTGACCTGGAAGCAGACCCCCTTGAGATGGTCAACCTCGCCGCCGACCCCGTCCATGGCGCCCTGGTCGCGGAGTTCCTGGCGAAGGTGCGGGCACGCTGGGACCTGCTCCGCTTCGATACCGAGGTGCGCGAAAGCCAGGCACGGCGCTGGGTCGTCTATCCAGCGCTCCGGAACGGCGCCTACTATCCCTGGGACTTCCAGCCGCTCCAGAAGGCATCCGAGCGCTACATGCGCAACCACATGGATCTCAACGTGCTGGAAGACCGTCAGCGCTTCCCGAGAGGAGAATGAACATGCTCACCGTCTATGGCCGGGCGACGTCGATGAACGTCCAATATGTGATGTGGGCGCTGGCCGAGTTGAAGCTCGCTCACGAACGGCTCGATTATGGCGGCGCTTTCGGGCGGACCGACAGTGACGAGTACGGACGGATGAATCCGACCAGGCTCGTGCCGACGATCGTCGACGGCGACCTCACCCTTTGGGAGAGCGCGGCGATCGTCCGTTATCTGGGTGCCCGTTATGGCGGCGAGGATTTCTGGCCGTCGGATCCCGCGCAGCGCGCATCACTGGACATGTGGGCAGAATGGATCAAGACGGCGTTCTCTCACGTCCTGTTGATGGACCTCTTCGTTCCGCTGGTGCGGGTGCGCGAAGCCGACCGCGATGCCGCTGCTGTCGCAACTGGCGCGGAACGCATGAAGCCCCTGGCCCTGATGCTCGACCGACGGCTGGCCGACACTTCCTTTGTTGGCGGCGAGCAGGTCTGCTTTGCCGACATCATGATCGGCACCCCGCTCTATCGCTACTACACGATGGATTTCGAGCGCGCCGACACGCCCAATCTCGATGCGTATTATCAGCGGCTGAATGAAAGGCCGGCTTTCCGCGACCATGTCATGGTCTCCTATGAAAGCCTGCGTGCGGTATGATGGAAGCGGATTTCGTCATCATCGGCGCCGGTTCTGCCGGATCGGCACTCGCCTATAGGTTGTCTGAAGACGGTCAGCATTCGGTTGTCGTCATTGAGCATGGCGGCAGCGATATCGGCCCGTTCATCCAGATGCCGGCGGCCTTGTCCTTCCCGATGAACATGTCGATCTACGACTGGGGCTTTTCGACCGAGCCCGAGCCGCATCTGGGCGGCAGGGTGCTGGCCACGCCGCGCGGGAAGGTTATCGGCGGCTCTTCCTCGATCAACGGCATGGTCTATGTCCGGGGTCATGCGCGCGACTTCGATCACTGGGAAGAAGAAGGCGCGGCCGGTTGGGGCTTCAAGGACGTGCTGCCCTACTTCAAGAAAATGGAGGCCAGCGACGGCGGCGAGCTTGGCTGGCGCGGCACGGACGGCCCGCTGCATGTCAGGCGCGGGCCGATGCGCAACCCGCTTTTCAAAGCCTTCATCGAGGCTGGCAATCAAGCGGGCTTCGAGCTCACGGACGATTATAACGGCTCCAAGCAGGAGGGCTTCGGCCCGATGGAGCAGACCATCCACAACGGCCGCCGATGGTCCGCCGCCAACGCCTATCTGCGGCCGGCGCTGAAGCGGAAAAACGTGAGTCTCGTCAATGGGCTGGCTCGGCGCATTGTGATCGAGAATCATCGGGCCACCGGCGTCGAGATCGAAGCTCGCGGGCAGATTCAAGTTGTTAAGGCACGACGTGAAGTGATCGTTGCTGCCTCGTCGATCAACTCGCCGAAGCTTCTCATGCTATCGGGCATCGGGCCTGCAGCGCATCTGGCCGAGCACGGCATCGAGGTGGTCGCCGACAGGCCGGGTGTGGGCCAGAACCTGCAGGACCATCTCGAGCTCTACATCCAGCAGGAATCGATCCAGCCCATCACGCTCTATTCGAAGCTGAACCTTTTTTCGAAGGCGCTCATCGGCGCGCAGTGGCTTTTCTTCAAGTCGGGACTTGGCGCGTCGAACCATTTCGAGGCCGCCGCCTTCGTGCGATCGCGCGCGGGCATCGACTATCCCGACATCCAGTATCACTTCCTCCCCGTGGCCATCCGCTATGACGGCAAGGCCGCCGCGCGCATGCATGGCTTCCAGGCACATGTCGGTCCGATGCGCTCGAAATCGCGCGGATCGGTGTCCCTGCGCTCCGGTGAATTCAAGGACAAGCCGCTCATTCGATTCAACTATATGGCGCATGAAGAGGACTGGAGCGACTTCCGTCACTGCATCCGGCTGACGCGCGAAATCTTCGCGCAAACGGCCTTTGATCCGTTCCGCGGCGCCGAGATCGCGCCGGGTTCGGACGTGCAGAGCGACGATGAAATCGACGTCTATATCCGTGAGCATGTCGAGAGCGCCTATCACCCTTGCGGCACTTGCCGCATGGGCCGCGCGGACGACGAGCGCAGTGTGGTCGATCCGGAATGCCGGGTCATCGGCGTCGACGGATTGCGGGTGGCAGACTCCTCGATCTTCCCGCGCATCACCAACGGCAATCTCAACGCGCCGTCGATCATGGTTGGCGAGAAGGCCGCCGACCTGATCCTGGGCAAGACGCCCCTTCCCCCCTCCAATCAGGAGCCATGGATGAACCCGCGTTGGCAACAGGCGGATCGATGATCGAACTGGCGCGTTAAAGGCCCGCCGCCATTCGGCGGCCTTGCGTCATCCATCAGAAGAGAGAATGCCCATGCAGCGTCAACAGCTCTATCTTGTCATCGGTGCCCTTGCCGTGATCGTCGTCGGCCTGGTTGGGTATCTTGTCTATGAGCAGAGCCGGCCGAGCGGCGTCGAGATCCGCATGGACGAGACCGGCATCTCGGTCGAACAGAACTGAACCTGAAAGAAAGGTGCTTCACCCATGAAGGCACAGCCCAAGGCTTCGCATTATGTGAACGGTCGTTTTGTGGAAGACGACCAGGGAGCACCGATCGACGTCGTCTACCCGGCCAGCGCCGAAACGATCGCGACCGTCCGTTCCGCCACGCCCAATGTCGTGGAACTGGCGGTCGAGTCGGCGCGAGCGGCGCAGGCAGCCTGGGCAGCGATGAAACCGGTGGAGCGCGGCCGCATATTGCGCAGGGCCGCAGACCTCCTGCGTGAGCGCAACGAGGAACTGTCGCGTCTTGAGACGCTTGATACCGGCAAGCCGATCCAGGAAACCCTGGTGGCCGACGCGGCATCGGCTGCCGATGCGCTGGAATTCTTTGCCGGAGCGGTGGCCACCTTCAACGGCGAACATGTCGATCTCGGCGGTCCCTTTGCCTACACGCGCAGAGAGGCGCTTGGCGTGTGTGTCGGTATCGGCGCCTGGAACTACCCGATCCAGATCGCGGCATGGAAATCGGCGCCGGCACTCGCCATGGGCAATGCGATGGTCTTCAAGCCATCGGAGATCACGCCGCTCTCGGCCCTTGCGCTGGCCGAAATCTACACCGAGGCCGGCTTGCCCGACGGGTTGTTCAATGTCGTGCAGGGCACCGGCGAAGTGGGCGCGGCGCTGATCTCGCATCAAAATGTCGCCAAGGTCTCGCTGACCGGTTCGGTCCCGACCGGGCGCAAGATATCGGAGGCTGCCGGCAGCCAGCTCAAGCACGCCACGATGGAACTGGGGGGCAAGTCGCCCCTGATCGTCTTCGACGATGCCGATATCGAGAACGCGGTCGGCGGTGCCATGCTGGGCAATTTCTACTCGTCGGGCCAGATCTGTTCCAACGGCACCAGGGTCTTCGTGCAGAAGGCCGTCCACGAGCGCTTCCTCGACCGGTTGACGGCGCGCACGCGGCGCATCGTGATCGGCGACCCACTGGACCCGGCGACCCAGATGGGGCCGTTGGTCAGCAAGGCACAGCACGAGAAGGTGCTGTCCTATGTGGAGATAGGCCGCGCGGAAGGCGCCACGCTTCATTGCGGTGGCGGCGTGCCCAGCCTGCAAGGGATGGAGGACGGCTTCTTCCTCGAGCCGACCGTCTTTACCGATGTCACCGACGAGATGCGTATCGCCCGCGAGGAGATCTTTGGGCCCGTCATGTCGGTGCTGTCCTTCGACGACGAGGATGAGGTGATCGCGCGCGCCAACGACACCGAATTCGGCCTTGCCGCCGGTGTCTTCACCCGCGATCTTGCCCGCGGGCACCGGGTCGTCGGCCAGCTGCAGGCCGGCACCTGCTGGATCAACGCCTACAACCTGACCCCGGTCGAGATCCCCTTCGGTGGCTACAAGCAGTCGGGTATCGGCCGCGAGAACGGGCTGGCCGCTCTTGCCCATTACTCGCAGATCAAGTCGGTCTATGTGGAGACCGGCGACGTCGACAGCCCCTATTGAGGCTTGGCCATTTCTCAGGGTCCGCTGTGTGAACTGTCGCGGATGCGACGGCCGGCATCACCCATGCACGTCGTTAAACACCAGCCGACGGGTTGTGCTGGCGCGCGCGGACAGGCGGGGACTTGACGCTTGAGGCGCCGACCGCTTCAACTGAAGCGCACACCATGGCGGTTTGTCGGGCAGGATTCGCCGGGCTGCGTAAGTTGTTGCGACGGGAGGAATATCTGAGTGGACAAGGCAATGGGCGAGCGGCCGTGGGTCGAGAGCTATGGCGAGTCAATCGCGACCGAACTGCCGCCGCTGCGGTATCAGAGCCTGGCCCATCTGGTGCAAGATACATGCGCACAGAATAGCGGCAAGAAGGCCTTTACCTGCGTGGTTCCCAACGGGATGAACGGGACCCTGCGTTTCTCCCAGGTCGACGAGATGTCGGATGCCTTCGCTTCATTCCTGCATCATCATTGCGGTGTCCGCCGCGGTGCTCGAGTGGCGGTGCAATTGCCCAACGGACTGGCCTATCCCGTTGCCGCTTTCGGGGTATTCAAGGCCGGCGCCGTGCTGGTCAACACCAATCCGCTCTATACTCGAAGCGAGATGCTCCACCAGTTCAATGATTCGGGCGCCGAGGTCCTGATCATCTGCGACATGTTCGCCGACAAGCTGGAGGACGTGATCCCCAAGACTCGTATCCGCACAGTCGTATTGGCCGGCGTGCCCGAATTCTTCCCCAGGATTCCGGAGACGGTTGTGCGCGGTGTGCAGAAGGTCTGGAGCCGCAGCCTGCCTCCGGTGCCCAAACTTCAGGTGCCGGTGCTGCGCATGCGTGCCGCCCTGGACAAGGGCAGATCCACCGGCGCTAAGCCCGCCGAATGGTGGGAGGGACTGACACCCGACGACCTGGCCCTTCTGCAATACACCGGCGGCACCACGGGCATCGCCAAGGGAGCGATGCTCAGCCACGGCAACATTCTGGCCAACCTGGATCAGGTGCTTGCCATGGGGCGGTCGCACATGACCGGCAAGGATTGCGTCCTGACGGCGTTGCCGCTCTACCACATCTTCGCTTTCACCGCGAACCTGATGACGTTTTTCGACATCGGTGCGCGCAACATCCTGGTCCCCTCGCCCCGACCGGTGCAGAACATCCAGCGGGCGATCGAGAATTATCCGATCACCTGGATTACCGGGGTCAACACGCTGTTCAATGGACTTATGAACGAGGAATGGTTTTCGGCCTTCCCTCCCAAGCGTCTGGTCGCGGCGATCGCCGGCGGCACTGCACTGCATGAATCGGTAGCCAATCGCTGGAAGGCGATGACCGGCACGCCCATCGCCGAGGGCTATGGTCTGACCGAGACCTCGCCGTTGGTCAGCTTCAACCCACTGGATGATCGGGCCCGACCGGGCAGCATCGGCATTCCTGTCCCGGGGACCGATGTTGCGCTTGTCGATGATGACGAAGCTCGAGTTGGGCTTGGACAACCCGGTGAGCTGATCGTGAAGGGGCCGCAGGTCATGCGAGGCTACTGGAACCAGCCCGATGAGACTGCAAAGACGCTCAAGGGCGGGTGGCTGTTCACCGGCGACGTGGCGGTGATGGAAGATGGCGGGTTCCTGCGCATCGTCGACCGCAAGAAGGATCTGGTGCTGGTCTCCGGCTTCAACGTCTATCCCAACGAAGTCGAGGACTGTCTGGCAAAGATTCCGGAAGTGCTCGAAGCTGCCGTCGTGGGCATACCTGATGAGGCATCCGGCGAAGCGGTCAGGGCCTATGTGGTCAAAAACCCCGACGAGCCCGGCGAACTGTCCAAGGAGGCGATCATCGCGCATTGCCGCCAGTACCTGGCCGCCTACAAGGTGCCGCGCTCGATCATCATCAGCGAAGAGTTGCCCAAGTCGCCCATCGGCAAGATCCTTCGTAAGGATCTCAAGGCCGAGGTGAAGACCGAGTTCGAGAAGAGGGTGTGAGGCGATGGTAACGGAACTCGAGACCACCCTTCTTGGCATCATGATGATGGTCATCATGCTGGGCATGGGCGCCAGCATGACGCCGCGCGACTTCCTGCTTGCTTTCCGCAAGCCCAAAGGCGTTCTGGTCGGGCTTCTGTCGCAATTCGCGGTGATGCCCTTTCTGGGCTATCTGCTGGCGGTGCTGCTCAACCTGCCGCCGGCTCTCGCGGTAGGGCTGATCCTGATCGCCTGCATGCCCGGCGGCACCACGTCCAACATCTTCGCCTATTTCAGCAAGGCGGTGCTGGCGCTGTCGATCATGATGACCACCGTTTCGACGCTGGTGGCGGTGTTCATGGTGCCGCTGCTGCTGTCCTTCTATGGCGGATTGGCGGGTGTTGGAGGCGAGTATGTGATCCCGCCGGGCAACGTGGCCCAGATCCTGGTCGTGCTACTTGTGCCGACGGTGCTCGGCATGATCCTGCGCAAGGTGAACCCCAATATCGGCGCCACTGTCGAGCTGATCGGCTCGATGATGGGCGTCGTCGTCATTCTCTTCCTGATCCTGACCTGGGTTCCACGCAATTATCAGATGCTGCTGGACACGCCTTTCTTCGTCTATTTCGCCACGATCGGGATCGGGCTGATCGGCATGCTGTTCGGCTACTGGGTCGCGCGCGGGCTGGGGCAGGACACCAACCGCGCCCGCACCATCAGCCTGGAGACGGGGATCCAGAACGGGCCGCTCGCGGTGCTGGTCATCACCCTGACCTTTGCCGGCGCCATGCAGCAGGAAGTGCTCCTGATCCCGGTCCTCTACTCGCTTTTCATCGTGATCACCTCGACGGCCATCACGCTCTGGTACCGGCGCAATGCCACGCGCGAGGCGCTGGCCCGCGACGCCGCCAAGGTGCAACCGGCGTGAACCGGCACTTGGATCAATCTCTTCAGGTGGCGGCGTCCTTCTCCGCCTCCTGCGTATAGTCCAGGTACTGCGCGAAGGCGAAGACGATGTGATAGAGGATGCTGGCCGGCACCGGCCCGCCAAGTGCCGCGCCGCGCTCGTCGATCCTGTCGATCCAAAGCCCGGCAGGCGCCGGGTCGAGATGCCAGCGGAACAGCCGTCCCACCCGCGATTCGATCTCCGGTTTGAGATCGGGACCGCCTGCACGGTCGAGCGCGATCGCGGCCTTGATCGCCTCGGTCTGCGGCCAGCTGCGCGACACGCGGTCGAGCGGCATCGCCTCGCGCGAGACGGCGCCATAGGCAAGCCCGGTGGCCCGGTTCAGCCCGTTGGCGATGGCCGATGCGTAGAGCTTGCGCGCAATCGCGACGAGGTCGCTCTGGCCCGCCAGTTCGGCGAAGTCGATCAGCAGCGAGGCCCATTCGAAATGATGGCCGGGTTCGGTCCAACTGCCCTTTTCACCAGGTGCGCGCGACCAGTCGGCGTTGAAATACTCGCCGACCGTCCAGCTTTCCGCATCGAAGAAATGGCTGCGGAAGAGATCGACGATACGGGCGGCACGGCGCAGATGGGCACGCTCGCCGGTCAGGCGGTGCCAGGCGAGAAAGGCCTCCAACAGGTGCATATGCGGATTGGTGCGCCTGAGCCCCTTGCCGCCGGCTTCCTCCAGGAAGCCCATCAGCCGCCCGTCTTCCAGGTGCTCGTCCAGGAAGTCCATCGTCTCGCGGCCCAGGCGTTCGGCGTCTGGATTGCCCGCCTCATGCGCCCAGGCGAGCGCCAGTAGAACGCAGGCATGATCGTAGGTATCCTCGACCGGGTCGAGCACGCCTCCGTCCACCGACAGGGTGCGTACCCAACCGCCGGTGCTCGTGCGTCCATGACGTGTCATGAAGTCGAGCCCGTGCGCGATCAGTTCCTGCGCCGGCCCGTCCCAGCCTCGCTGATGGGCTACCGAGAAGGCAAAGACCTGTCTGGCCTGCGTGCGCATGCGCTTCGGCAGGCCGAGCGGCGAGCCGTCCAGTGCCAGCGCCTCGTGAAAGCCGCCATGGCGGCGGTCAACGCCAGCGTCCGACCAGCGCGGCAACGCCTCGTCGAACAGCCATTTGCCGACCCGGTCGCGCCAGGCCCCGGCCCGCAGCACCAGATCGTGAGAAGGCGTGATGCGGGTTTCCAGGCGCCCGGATTTCTCCAGCCGCTCGACAACCGCCTTGACCTCCTGGCTCTTGGAGACGGGCGCGACGAAGACGGCATCCGGCGAGGCCACGACAGCGATCCCGTCGAGCCCGATCGCGGCCAGCAGGCGGCCGCTGCTCCTGAGGTAGGAGCCCTCGCAATCGATGGCGATCACGTCGCCGGAGACGACATTGCCCTCTCCGTCGCCGGCAGCGTTTTCCAGCAGGGCCGCCCATGAGCCGAGATCGCTCCAGCGGAAGGCGGCCGGTACCATCACGATGCCATCGAGCTTCTCGACAATGGCGTAGTCGAAGGAATCCGGCCCGATCGCCTCATAGGCGGCTGCATCGAGATGGATGCCTGTCGCATCGCGCGCGGCGTCGCCGAGCGCCCGGCCGGTGACTTCCCACATTTTCGGTTCCAATTGCTGGAAGGCGTCGCGCATCGCGCTCGCGCGAAACAGGAAAATGCCGCTGTTCCAGAAGAAGCGACCGGAGGCGAGATATTCCCTGGCCGTGGTCAGATCGGGCTTTTCCACGAAACGGGAGACGGCGCGCGTTTCCCCGGCACCCTCGGCCGCCTCGATATAGCCGAAACCCGTCTCGGGACGGTCCGGCGGAATGCCGAACACGACCAGATGGCCGGCGACTGCCGCCTCGCGGCCCGCCTCCACGCTGTTCCAGAAATCGGCATCCGTTTCGATGGAATGATCGGAAGGCATGACCAGGACCAGCGTGTCCTCGCCCTCTTCCAGCGCATCATGCGTGGCAATTGCGACCGCAGGCGCGGTGTTGCGGCCGATCGGCTCCAGGATCGGCGGGCTATCGCCGAAGCCGGCTTCCGAAAGATCGCCCGCGATGCGGCCCGCATGCTGCTCTGCACCGATCACCTTGACCGCAACCGGCCCGTCCGGCCGGCTGCCGGCGCGGCGCAACGTGGCCGCCAGCATCGAGCCCGAGCCGACGAGATCGTGGAACTGTTTCGGGTTATCGCGGCGCGAGAGCGGCCAGAGCCTTGTTCCCAGGCCGCCACTCATCACATAGCTGACGATCTTTTGCGCCATGATTCAGAAGGTCTGGTTGTAGGGGCCGACGCCCGGCCGCGCGCGAAGGATGCCGTCGACAGCCTCGAACACCTGGCGTCGCCGCTCCGGCGAGACAGGACTTTCGACGACGACCACGATCTCGGGCTTGTTGGAGGAGGCGCGCACCAGCCCCCAACTGCCGTCGGGCGCCACCACGCGTACCCCGTTGACGGTGACGACGTCTGCAATCGGCATGCCGGCGAGTGCCTCGCCCTTATGCGCCATCCCGGCGATCTCGTCGGCGACGGACTGAACCACGCCGTATTTCTCCCCGTCGTCGCAATGGGCCGACATGGTCGGCGAGCCATAGGTCACGGGCAGCGTGTCGTAGAGCGCGGAGAGGCTCTTGCCCGTCTTGTGCTCCAGCATGCGACAGACCGCGATTGCGGTGGCTAGTCCGTCATCGTAGCCGCGCCCATAGGGCGGGTTGAGGAAAAAGTGTCCCGACTTCTCGAAGCCGGCGATGGCGTCCGTTTCCTTCAGCCGCCGCTTGATGTGCGAATGGCCGGTCTTCCAGTATTCGGTCGTGGCGCCCTTGGCCGACAGGACCGCATCGGTCTGGTAAAGCCCGGTCGACTTCACGTCGACCACGAAACGCGCATTCTCATGCTCTTCGGCAATGTCGCGCGCGATCAGCAGCCCGATCTTGTCGGCGAATATCTCGCGACCCGTATCGTCGACCACGCCGCAGCGGTCGCCGTCGCCATCAAAGCCGAAACCGACATCGGCACCCGTTTGCAGCACCGTGTCGCGGATCGCATGAAGCATCTTCATGTCTTCGGGATTGGGGTTGTAGCGAGGGAATGTATGGTCGAGTTCGACGTCGAGCGGCACGACCTCGCAGCCGATCCGCTCCAGAAGTTCGGGCGCGAAGGCGCCCGCCGTACCGTTGCCGCATGCTGCCACCACCTTGAGCGGGCGCTTCAGCGAAAGGCCGGATGCGAGGTCATCCAGATAGCGTCGGCGCATGTCATCGACCGTCACCAGCCCACCACCAGGCGCGCTCTCCCAGTCGCCGTTCAGCACAATGTCGCGCAACGCCGCCATCTCGTCCGGACCGAAAGTGAGCGGCGGCTCGGCACCCATCTTCACGCCCGTCCAGCCGTTCTCGTTGTGCGAGGCCGTGACCATGGCGACAGCGGGCACGTCGAGCGCGAACTGGGCGAAATAGGCCATTGGCGACAGCGCCAGCCCGATATCGTGGACGCGGGTGCCTGCGGCCATCAGGCCCACCGTCAGCGCCTGCTTGACCGACAGCGAATAGGACCGAAAGTCGTGCCCGGTGACGATCTCGGGCGGGCGGCCCATGCGCCTCAACAATGTACCAAGGCCCATGCCCAGCGCCTGGAAACCCAGGAGATTGATTTCCGGTTCGATATCGGAGCCGGGATGGCCAAACCACCAGCGCGCGTCATACTCGCGAAAGCCGGTCGGCTTCACCAGCGGCTTGGTTTCGAATTCGATCGTGTTCGGCCTTGACCGGGCCAGGGGCAGTGCAGGCACGCGCAATATTCTCCCTAGGGGGCGATGCGGCGCGGACCATAGTGGCAAAACCTCGCCCGCGCCATACGCCAGTCCTTGCGCGTGGCACTGCGTCACCCCAAATTTTGGCAGGCGAATGATCTTGAAATCCGAGAGGATTGTCCGTAAGAGCCTCGCCCAGACGGCACGCGGTTGTAGCTCAGTTGGTTAGAGCGCCGGATTGTGGATCCGGAGGTCGGTGGTTCGAGCCCACCCAACCGTACCATTCTCTTCTCAATAGATTCAGCGCCTAAAGATGACAACGGACACCTATTGGCACCTGCTTCCGCGCAGTGATGATGCGGATGAACTAGCAACAGCTGAAGGGTATCTGCTCTCATGATTGGTCATGTGATTACCGCGCAGGAAGTCAAAGCTCGCTGGGCTTTCTCCGAGATCACTTCTAGCCGTTTTGGAGTCTTTTACCGCCGCCTCTTGCCATCGTCTCTGTACGACTTTGCCAAATCGGGCGGGGCCTTCGCTAACGTCGACGAAGCGGAATGGGTCAACTTGGAAAAGGCGCTCAAAACCGTTCGGCCTGCAGGTTTCGTCGACAACATAACTGGCGTCGCCGGTGCAGCGCAGTACGAATGTGTGGGCTGGTCGGTTGGTGATCTGCTCAATTGCACCACGCTGCCTGTTTTCGGTGAAGTTCCCTACTGGCAATTCTTGGTCCTTCCGCCCAAGCAGGACGAGCGTACCGGAAAAACTCAAAGCACGGACCCGCGTTCTCTCAGCCACACAATCTCGTTCGATCCAAGCTTCCAAGTCCAAGAGCCGCTTATCGCCATCGGATTATCTGACAAGAAGATGCTATTCGAAGGGTATTTGCGCAGCATCCTCTGGCTGCGAAACCCGCAAGAGCCGCTTATCGCCTGGTTTCCTAAACGACAGGCAGGCCACCCTAACACGACATGAACGCAACATACGTTCATGAAAACGAAGGAAATCTAAGTGTAGTGCCGGATTGTGGATCCGGAGGTCGGTGGTTCGAGCCCACCCAACCGTACCATTCGCCCGGAAACGTTTTTTGAAACGCGTTCGCTGCGGCGCAATTTCTCAATATCGCGTTGCGGTTTTTTCCGTGTTCGATGCCGTCGGAGCATTGCTCAAGACTGATTTTTGGCACGGCTTTCGTTTTGGTATTTCCCTATCTCGTGATTGCAGCGCAGTCGCCCGATTCGCGGCAGTCCCAATCAATGTCCCGGATATAGTGCCCGTCCGCGGAGCACTCGCACGCACGACATCAGACGCCAAGTGGCCTTCAAGTCAAAGGCTGGCTTTCGAAGGGTATGTACGCGCCTCAATGGGTGTGGCCTCGATCTTGTCAAGCAGTCCCTTGAGCAGATAGGCCTCGGCACGGTTGTGCCGGGCCTTCGGATTCCATACGACATGGACGTCGATAGCCGGGGGATCGTCGTAGGGTGGCAGGCGCCACAGCCTGCCCATCTCGACGTCCTCTTGTACGACATGGATGGGCAGCGGTCCGATCCCCAGGCCTGCAACGATCATGCGGCGGACCTCTTCGAGATTGGGCGAGGTGCCCACCACACGATCGTCCAGTTGCGCCTGCGCGCGCATCAAGGTCACAGGGCGCAGCGCATCGTTCAGTTGATCGGTGATGAAGCTGACGGAAGCCTGACCGGCCAGATCCGCAAGCCGAAGATCGTCTCGGCCGAAAAGCGGGTGAGACGGGCCACAGAACAGACCGAAAAACTCCCGGAAAAGGCGACGGTACTCTAGCTTCGGACTGTGGTCCTTCACCAGGCAGATGGCGAAGGAGACCCTGCGCGCCAATACGTCCTCGATGGCAAGACGGCTGGCGCTGACCTCGAGAGAGAGTGTCGCGGCGGGATGAAGCGCGTGGAATTCGCCCAGCGTTTCGTCAAGCAGCGGGGAAACGACATGGCTGGCAATGGCAATGCGGACGTGGCCGCGCACTTCTTCCCTAACGTCGCGGATCAGTGTGCCCAGGCGCAGGATGGCGCCGTTGATGTCGCGGGCCTCGCCATAGAGCAGCCGACCGGCCTCGGTCAGTTGAAAGCTGCCCGGCTTGCGGTCGATCAGCCGCTTGCCAAGTCTCTCCTCAAGCCGCTTCAGGGCGCTGGAAACGGTTGGCTGCTGGAGCCCCAGCTTCTGCGCGGCCCGGGTGACCGAACCGGCTTCGACCAATACCGCGAAAGTGCGCAGCAGGTTCCAGTCGAGGTCTCTGGCCAGCCTTTCAGCAGGGCCGATGGGCGTATCTTGCATAGATACCATCTATATCAACTATGAGGACTATCTATTGGCTGAATGACAGCCATTCTGTCAACCTAGTGTCACCTGTGGATGGGACGGGGACGCAAAAGCCGACATGAGCATCGAGGCCCGCGAGGCACGACAACCCTGGATCCTCCTGTCGCCGGCACTCACGGCGGTCACCCTGCTGCTCTTCGTGCCGCTGATGTTCATCGTCGTCTATTCATTCTGGCTGCGCAGCGCGGTCGGGGCCGACACGATGGGCTTCCACCTCGACAACTGGCAGCGCGCGCTGACCGACCCCTTCTATCGCTACATTCTTTTGAACACGCTCAAGATCGCTGCCATCACCACGGTCCTGTGCGCGATACTGGGCTACCCGGCCGCCTATTTCATTGCCCGCTCCCGCGGCAACAAGCTGTTGCTGCTCGTGCTCCTCATGCTGCCCTTCTGGATCAGCTACATCATCCGCACGATGAGCTGGATCAACATCCTCGGCACGTCGGGCGCCCTCAACTCGGCACTGATGTCGCTGGGCATCACCTCCGAGCCGATCCGGATGCTGTACAACGAAAACACCGTCATCCTCGGCCTGGTGCATTTCCTGTTGCCCTTCATGGTGCTCAACGTTTTCGTCAGCCTCGACGGCATCGACACCAATCTGGAAGACGCAGCCAACTCGCTCGGCGCCACCAAATGGCAGGCCTTCACCCAGGTCACGCTGCCGCTGTCGCTGCCGGGGCTGGCGGCCGGCGGGCTGCTTTGTTTCGTACTGGCGGCCGGCACCTACATCACCCCACTGATCCTCGGCGGCCCCCGCGACGCCATGTTCGCCAACCTGGTTTTTGAGGCGATCATCACGCAGCTGAACTGGCCGATGGGCTCTGCGCTGTCGCTGCTGCTTCTGTTCGTGCTCGGCCTCCTGGTGCTCGTCTACAACCGGTATCTGGGCATGTCCCAATTGACGAAGGGGCTGGGCTGATGGGCTGGCAACTGATCCGCCTCTACGCAATCCTGGTTTACGGCTTCATGTTCCTGCCGGTGGCTGTGGTGGTGCTACTGTCGTTCAACGACAGCCAGTTCGGCGCCTTCCCGATGACCGGCTTCTCGCTGCGCTGGTTCGAGGCGTTGTGGAACAACGACGCCATCATGCGCGCCTTCCGCACCTCGATCGTGCTGGGACTGATGACCGCAGTCATCTCGACGACGCTGGGCGTGCTGGCCAGCCTTGCCCTGGTTCGCTACCGGGTTCCGGGGCGCAACCTGATCACGACCATGCTGATCGCGCCGATCCTGGTACCGGAAGTGGTGCTGGCGGTCGCTCTTCTCCTGTTCCTGAATTTTCTGGGCATCGGCAAGAGCTTCACCCTGCTGCTCTTTGGCCATGTCATTTTCACCCTGCCCTTCGTCATCCTCGTGGTGCAGGCGCGCCTCGTCGGCATCCGCCGCGATGTCGAGGAAGCCGCCTTGTCGCTTGGGGCGTCGCCGCGGCAGACCTTCTTTTCGATCACGCTGCCACTGCTCATGCCGGCGGTCGCGGCCGGTGCGCTGTTCGCTTTCACCATCTCGTTCGACGACATCACCGGCACGTTGTTCTGGAAGCCAGGCGGCGTCGAGACCGTACCAACCCAGATATTCGCAATGCTCCGGCATTCCATCAGCCCGGAGATCAACGCGCTCGGCACGGTGATGATCGTGCTGACGGTCGGACTGCCGCTTCTCGGAGCGGCGCTGGCCCGGCGCATGGCCATGAAGCGCGGCGGCTGAGAACCGCGCCAACAAACCTTCAGAAGGAGACAGAGAATGGACAACACGAAACGCTACGAAAGACTGCGCGAACGCTACCGCAACGGCGATCTCGACCGCCGCACATTCCTCGGGCTGATCGGCGCGGCCGGCGCCGCCTTCGGCCTCAGCACGCCCTTTGCCGGCATGGCGCGTGCGCAGGGCGTCAGCCAGGTGCGCTTCGACGGCTGGGGTGGCGTGGTGTCGGAAGCCTTTCGCCAGCATGCCTTCGACCCCTATACGGAAGCCACCGGCATCAACGTGGTGGACGGCACCTTTGCCGGCGCCGACGAATATCTCGCTCAGGTGCGCGCCAGCCAGGAGGGCGAATACAACATCGCGCATCTGTCTGGCGTCTTCGACTATGCGCGCTATGTCGGCTTCGGTCTCGACGTGCCGCTGAACATCGACAACATTCCCAACATGCAATACGTCATGCCCCGGCTGATCGAGCCCTACAGGCTTGTCACGCCGGATCATCTGAGCGCGGTGCCCTACAATTACGGCACCACCGGTATCGCCTATAACCGTGCGCATATCTCCGACGAGGAAGCCCGAGAAAAGGGCGCAAGCCTGCTCATCGACGACGCCTATCAGGGCAAGATCGGCGGCTGGAGCGACTGGCGCACGCGCATCTGGTACGGCGCGCTGCAGACCGGCCAGGACCCCAACAACATCGAGGACATGGAGGCGGTGTGGGATGCCATCCGCACCCATCGCGATCTGGCGCTGAAATACTGGGCATCCGGCGCGGAACTGATGAGCCTGCTCGCGGAAGAGGAGATCGTGGTCACCGAAGCCTGGTCGGGCCGTGTCTTTGCCCTACAGGAACAGGGCCACGACATCGGCTATATCGATCCGCCCAACGGCTTCGGCTGGCAGGAATGCCTCTTCGTCATCAAGGGAAGCCCGGTCGAGGCGTGCGAGGAATTGCTCGATTTCATGCTGGCGCCGGAAACGTCCATCGCGGTCGCCGAGGGGCAGAACTACCCGCCCGCACTCGACCCGCAAAAGGTCGATCTGGGCGACAAGATCCCGACACTTCCTGCCTTTGATCCCGCCGGCACGCTGTCGGGACTGACCTTTGCCAATCCTGAATACTGGAACGGCAACGAAGCGGAATGGTCGGAAATGTTCGCCCGCGTGCAGCGGGGCTTCTGATCCTGCATGATGCCGCGCCGCCGCATGGTGGCGCGGCTCCTTTTTCATGACGCAACGCAAGCGAGCCTCGTCGATGAGCGCTGTCAAACTGACCGATATCGTCAAACGCTTCGGCAACTTCACGGCCGTGCATCGCATGTCGCTGGACATTCCCGACGGCAGTTTCGTGACCCTGCTTGGACCCTCGGGCTGCGGCAAGACGACGACGCTGCGCATGATTGCCGGCCTGCTCGACCCAACCGAAGGCGATATCTCGATCAAGGGCCGGCGCATCAACGACGTGCCCATCTACAAGCGCAATCTGGGTCTGGTCTTCCAGAACTATGCGCTGTTCCCGCACAAGACGGTGGCGGAAAACGTCGCATTTGGCCTCAAGTACCGGAACGTGCCACGCGAAGAAGCGCGCCGGCGGGTGATGGAGGCGCTGGAGCTCGTCCAGCTCCCCCATCTTGGCGAAAGATATCCGCGAGAACTGTCAGGCGGCCAACAGCAGCGTGTGGCGCTGGCGCGCGCCATCGTCATCGAGCCCGACGTCCTGCTGCTCGACGAACCGCTGTCCGCGCTGGATGCCAATCTGCGCGAAAACATGCGCGTCGAGCTGAAGAACATCCAGGCGCGTATCGGCGTCACCTCCGTCTTTGTCACCCATGACCAATCGGAAGCTCTGGCCATGTCGGATACGATCGTTGTGATGTCGGAAGGGCGCGTGGAGCAGATCGGGGCGCCCGAGCAGGTCTACAACACGCCGGAAAGCGAATTCGTCGCCCAGTTTCTTGGCGCCTCAAACATCCTGTCGGCCACGGCGCTGGGCGTGGAGGGCGACGAATTGGGGTTGGAGCTGGACGGTTTCCCGCGACTTGCCGTTCCCACAAGCCGCGCGCCGAAGGTACGGCAGAGCGGCCCGGCGAAACTTGTCATTCGCGCCGAAAAACTCGTGCTGGAAAGCCCGGACCGCGAGGCAGACGGGCGCTACTCCGTACCTGCCGTTGTTGAAACGGTGGACTATCAGGGTCAGTCCGCGCGCTACTTCCTGCGCGTTGGCGACCAGCAATTGCAGGCAATCAACATGATCGACGAACGGCCATTCGCCCAAGGCGAGACCGTCGCGCTGCGCTTTCGCCCCCGCGACTGTGCGGCGCTGCCAACAGGTGACGACCGATGAGCGAGCATGTCAGCCATCTTTTCTATCAGACCCGCGCACGGCGACCCGTGCTGGCCGAGGCACGGGGCGTCTATCTCTGGGATGTCGAGGGCAAGCGCTATCTCGACGGCTCGTCGGGCGCCATGGTCTCCAATATCGGCCATTCCAATCCGCGTGTCCTGGAGGCCATGCGTCGCCAGATGGAGAAATCCACCTTTGGCTACCGCCTCCATTTCGAGACCGAGGCCTCAGAGGCGCTTGCCACGCGAACCGCTGAATTGACGCCTCCAGGCCTCGACAAGGTGTTTTTCGTCTCAGGCGGCTCCGAGGCCGTGGAGAGCGCCATCAAGCTTGCGCGCCAATATGCGGTGGCGGTCGGGCAGGCCAGTCGCTGGAAGGTGATCTCGCGCACCCCCTCCTATCACGGCTCTACGCTGGGTGCCTTGGCACTCACCGGCTACGCGCCACTGACGGAACCCTTCCTGCCGATGATGCGCGAGATGCCCAAGATACCGGCACCGCGCGCCTATCTGGACGGGCTTGATGCGGACGATCCCGCGACCGGGGTCCATTATGCGGCGATGCTGGAAGAACGCATCCTGAGAGAAGGTCCCGACACCGTGCTCGCCTTCATCGTCGAGCCGGTCGGCGGGGCATCGACGGGGGCGCTGGTGCCGCCGGCCGGCTACATGAAGGCGGTGCGAGATATCTGCGACCGCCACGGCGTGCTTCTCATCCATGACGAGGTGATGTCGGGCGGCGGCCGGACCGGGCGCTTCCTCGGCGCCGACCACTGGGATGTCGCACCCGACATCATCGCCCTGTCAAAGGGCTTCGGGGCCGGCTACGCCCCGCTTGGCGCCATGGTCGCTCATGAGCGTCTGGTCGGTCCGGTGCTTGATGCCGGCGGCTTCCAGCACGGCTACACCTATGCCGGCAATCCGCTGGCCTGCGCGGCCGGCCTTGCCGTGCTCGACGAGATTCAGGTCGAGGGGCTGATGGACAATGCCGCGCGCATCGGGGCGCTGCTGAAATCCCGGCTCGCCGACCTGATGCAGCGATTTACCTTCATCGGCGACGTGCGCGGCAAGGGCCTGCTGCTCGCATTCGAACTGGTCGCGGATCGCAAGACGATGCGGCCGCTGCCACGGGAACTCAACGCCCATGTCGAACTGGTCGAACTGGCCTATGCGGAAGGCCTGATCATCTATTCACGCCGCAGCCGTGAAGGCCGGGAAGGTGACCATTTCCTCGTCTGCCCGCCGATGATCGCCACCGAGACGCATGTCGAGGAGATCATCGACATGCTCGGCAATGCGCTCGACCGCTTTGCCAAACGTGTGGGGTCCACGGCAACAAGTCTTGCCTGAGAATAAAATGTCCAAGATCATCATTTCCTGCGCCATAACCGGTTCAATCCACACACCCTCGATGTCGCCACATCTGCCGGTGACAGCCGAGCAGATCGCCGGTCAGTCGATCGCCGCCGCCAGGGCCGGCGCAGCCATTCTGCATCTGCATGCACGCGATCCCGTGACCGGACAGCCTTCAGCCCGTCAGGAGCATTTCATGGATTTCCTGCCGGAGATCAGGGATGGCTGCGAGGCGGTCATCAACCTGTCGACCGGCGGCAGCGCGCTGATGCCCCTGGAGGAACGCCTGGCCGGGCCGATGGCGGCACAGCCCGAAATGTGCTCGCTCAACATGGGAACCATGAATTTCGCGCTCTATCCGATGCTCGGCAAGCGGGCCAAATGGCAGCACGATTGGGAAGAGCCGTTCCTGCGCGATTCCGACGATCTTGTCTTCAAGAACACCCCGCGCGACATTCTCGGCATTCTCGATCTCCTGGGCCGGCAGCGCGGCGCACGCTTCGAGTTCGAGTGCTACGATGTCGGCCACCTGCATATGCTGGCCCATTTCGCCAACCGAGGGCTCATCAAGAAGCCGATCTTCATCCAATTCGTGATGGGCGTTTTGGGCGGCATCGCGGCAGAGCCGGAACATCTGGTCCACCTCAAGACCACTGCTGACCGCCTGTTCGGCACGGACTATGTATTCTCGGTCCTTGCGGCCGGTCGGATGCAGATGAGAATGGCCGCCATCTCGGCAGCGATGGGCGGGCATGTCCGGGTCGGTCTGGAAGACAATCTCTACATCGAGAAGGGCGAACTGGCGCACTCCAATGCGCAGCAGGTGGAGAAGGTGCGCATGATCGTCGAGGCGCTGGGACGCGATGTGGCCACGCCGGCGGAAGCGCGCGCCATGCTCGACCTCAAGGGCGCCAACAAGGTGGCGTTTTGACGAGGAGCAGGATCCTCATCCGCCGCGCGCAAAAAGGCGATGCCAGTCTGCTGAATTCCGCGCTGCGTGCGCTGTCCCGCCATCACGGTGATACGCACCGTGCCGGCGACGAGGACATCGCCGAAGCAGGTTTCGGGCCGAACAGATCCTTCGTCGGCGTGCTGGGAGAGACCGACGGGCGGCTCGCCGGGGCCGCGATATTCTCGCCCCTTTATTCCACCATTCGCGGCTGCGCCGGCCTCTATGTCTCCGACCTGTGGGTGGCGGAGGATTGTCGCGGCGCGGGTCTGGGCCGGCGCTTGCTTGCGACTGCTGCGAAAGTCGCGGCGGCGGAATGGGGTGCGGGGTTCCTGCGCCTTTCCGTGCGCGCCGGCAACGACCCGGCGCGGGCCTTCTACGCCCGGCTGGGTTTTTCGCCCGACGACCAGGACACCTATCTCACACTGGAAGGCAGCGCCTTTGCCGCGCTGGAGCCCGACGCATGAAAGCCTATCTGGATAATCGCCAGTTCCTGCACGACCCAAAGCACTTCATGGCCAATGGCCAGGTGCTTCAAAACCCCGAACAGCCGCGACGGATCGAGGTTCTGCGCCAGGGCGCTGAGGCTGCCGGGTGCATCTTCTCCCCACCCGAAGACCATGGCATGGGACCGATCGCTTCCATCCATTCGCCCGAATATCTGGCGTTCCTGCAGACAATCCACCGGCGCTGGTCGCGCATGACCGACGCTTCCGACGAGGTGATCCCCAACATCCATCCCGATCGCCGTACCGCATCCTATCCGCGCTCGGCCGTCGGACAGGCCGGGTTTCATCAGGCCGATACAGCCTGCCCGATCTCGTCGGGGACCTGGGAGGCCGCCTACTGGTCAGCGCATACGGCCATCACAGCGGCTGACGCATTGGTCTCCGGCCAAGAGGCAACCGTCTACGCGCTGTCTCGTCCGCCCGGCCATCATGCTTTCGGCGATCTGGCCGGCGGCTTCTGCTTTCTCAACAACTCGGCAATCGCGGCGGAATGGCTGCGGCGCGCCGGAAGGCGACCGGCAATCATCGATGTCGACGTGCATCACGGCAACGGAACGCAGGGCATCTTCTACGACCGCGCCGACGTGCTGACCGTCTCGATCCACGCCGACCCGATCCGCTTCTACCCCTTCTTCTGGGGTCATGCGCATGAGCGGGGCGAAGGCGCTGGCCTTGGCTACAACTTGAACATCCCGCTGGCGCGCGGCACCGGCGACGAGGCCTATCTGACCGCGCTCGACACGGGACTTGAACGCACCGCCGCCTTCGGCGCCGATGTCGTGGTGGTGGCGCTGGGGCTGGATGCCCACCAGGACGACCCATTGAAGGGACTCGCGGTCACGACCGAAGGCTTTGCCCGCATCGGTGCCGCGCTTGCCAGCCTCGGCCTGCCGCTCCTACTGGTGCAGGAAGGCGGCTATCTGAGCGAGGCCCTGGGCCCGAACCTCGCCAGCTTCCTGAGCGGCGTCAGAAATGGGAGAATTCCTGGTCGATGAGCGAAGATGCCCGGTGAGAAGCAATAGCTGATCCGACGTGCGACAGGACTATGGCTTCACCCGGCCAATCCCATCGGGCGCAACCAGAGCATCGTTGTTCGGATTTGCCAAATAGCGTTATTGTTCTCCGCGCTACATCGCCAGTTTCGTCCACGCGCCGTTCTTCTTCGACGAACGCACACACGCATCGACGAAGGCAACACCTTCCAGCCCGTCGCGGACACTGGGAAAAACGACATCCTTGCCGACCTTGCCGCCTTTCTTGCGCATCGCGCGAATCGCGCGGGCGGCCTCGGTGTAGATGTTGGCGAAACCTTCGAGATAGCCTTCCGGATGGCCGGGCGGGATGCGGCTGACGCGTGCTGCCGCCTCGCCAGCGCCGGCGCCGCCGCGGGTAATCAGCCGCTTCGGTTCGCCGAAAGGCGTGTACCAGAGATGGTTCGGGTGCTCCTGCGACCACTCCAGCCCGCCCTTGGTTCCATAAACACGCAAAGCCAGCGCGTTCTCGTTGCCGGGCGCCACCTGGCTTGCCCACAGCATGCCCTTGGCCGCCGGGGCCTTGCCCTTGGGCTGGAAGCGCAGCATCACATGTGCATTGTCGTCGACAAGCCGGCCATCGACGAAGGCATCGAGATCGGCCGCCAGCGAATCGAGTTCCAGCCCGGTGACGAAGCGCAGGAGATTGTAGGCGTGGGTGCCGATGTCGCCCGTGGCCCCGCCTGCACCCGATCGCTTGGGATCGGTGCGCCACTCGGCCTGCTTGGAGCCCGTCGCCTCGGTCTTTTCCGTCAGCCAGTCCTGGGGGTACTCCGCATGGACCACGCGGATGTCGCCCAGGATACCCTTGGCGACCATCTCGCGCGCCTGACGCACCATCGGATAACCGGTGTAGTTGTGGGTCAGCACGAAGAGCCTGCCCGAACCCTCGGCCAGCGCGGCCAGTTTCTTCGCCTCGGCCAGCGTGGCGGTCAGCGGCTTGTCGCAGATCACATGGATGCCAGCCTCGAGGAACGCCTTGGCAGGACCGAAATGCATGTGGTTGGGCGTGACGATCGCCACCGCCTCGATGCCATCCTCGCGCTTGGCTTCTGCCTTCGCCATTTCCTGGAAGGAGCCATAGGATCGCTCCGGATCGAGGCCGAGTTCGGCCGCCGAGGCCTTCGCACGATCGGGTTCGGATGACAGCGCGCCCGCGACGAGCTGATACTCGCCATCGATGCGCGCCGCGATGCGGTGGACCCCGCCGATGAAGGCGCCCTGTCCGCCGCCGACCATGCCGAGCCGGATCGGACCGTTGCCGCCCGTCGATTTCGAAGCGCTGACCATGTTCTCCTCCCCTTCCTTTTTTCTAGCCCAGCCCGAGCATTTTTCGGATTTGCGCCTTGTCCACGGCTGCGCCTGCGAAATCGTCGAAGGCCTGGTCGGTCACCTCGATGATGTGGTGGGCGATGAAGGGCGCGCCTTCGGCCGCCCCCTGCTCTGCCTGTTTCAGCGCGCATTCCCATTCCAGCACCG